>CXWJ01034155.1_pt1 | contig 12658 bp, 9 predicted proteins | sample 590841 | NCBI WGS metagenome assembly CXWJ01 (sample SAMEA3498367, study PRJEB10139) | wastewater metagenome | biome: wastewater treatment plant; material: activated sludge | place: Austria | collected 2015-01-21 | reverse complement strand
GATGTACACAGATATGTGCCCATCCATCTGCGTTGATCCACGTCCATCGGTGGCTAATTCATATGTCTTCTGAACTCATCAAAGGCGCTATCCCGCACCGTGAGCCCTTCCTGCTCCTCGATGAAGTCGTCGAGCAATCGGCGCGCCGCATCGTCTGCCGCAAGACGTTCACTGGCGATGAGTTCTGGTACGCGGGGCACTACCCCAGCTTCCCGCTGACTCCTGGCGTCCTCCTCTGCGAGGCGGGCATGCAGGCCGGGGCCGTATTGCTCTCCAAGTTCTCGGCCGAATCTCCCGGCGGCGTCCCCGTTGCCACACGATTGAACAACGTCAAATTCAAGACCATGGTCCGCCCTAGCGACACGATCGAAATCATGGTTGAACTCAACGAACGCCTCGCCGACGCCTACTTCCTGACAGCCAAAATCACCGTGAACAACAAAACCGCCGCCACCTTTGACTTCGCTTGTAAACTTGCCCAACCACGATAATTCAAGATTTCATTGAAGAAGGTACAGGAAATTTCGGACTTGGATTTCGGCATGCAGGTTTCAGACAATCCGAAATCCGCAATCGCCAATCCGCAATTTCTTCTCTGTGTCCGTAGTCGGGAACAGTAACGACCATGCCCTCAGACTTCCTCCAACTCGCCGGCAAGCGCATCCTTGTGATGGGCGTCGCCAATCGCAAGAGCGTCGCCTGGCACATCAGCCGCGTACTTAGCGAAGCAGGGGCCGAAGTCGTCTACGCTGTCCGCAGCGAGGAGCGTCGTCAACAAATCCGCAAGCTCACTGGCGATGCCGACGTCCATGTCTGCGATGTCGAACACGAAGACCAAATCGAGCGTCTCGCCGCCGACCTGGCCGCCCGCTACGACATACTCCACGGCTTTGTCCATTCCATCGCCTTTGCTGACTATGAAGAGGGCATGAAGGCCTTCCACGAAACCCCCAAGCGAGCTTTCCTGCGGGCATTCGATATTTCCTGCTTTTCCCTGGTCGCGGTGTCTAACTCACTCAAAAAACTTCTCGCACCAGACGCCTCGGTCGTTACGATCTCGATTTCGACCACCCGCATGGCCAGCGAAAACTACGGCTACATGGCCCCCATCAAGGCCGCTTTAGATTCCTCCCTGGCCTTTCTAGCCAAGTCCTTCAGCCGCTTTTCTGAGGTCCGTTTCAACGCCGTGGCACCCGGTTTGCTCAAAACGTCCGCGTCGGCCGGTATCCCGGGCTACGTGGATTCGTACCTGTATGCCGAGCGGGCGACTTTGCGAAAACGGGCCGTCCAGACCGAAGAAGTGGCCAATGTGGCCGCCTTTTTGCTCAGTCCGCGGTCCGCGGGGGTGAACGCCCAGCGGATTGTGGTGGACGCCGGCATGAGTACGAATTACTTTGATGCAGACTTGATCCGGGCAGCTCAGCGGGGAGAATGAGCGTCGTTTGAGCCGATTGAACGGCTTACGGTCATCGGCCCAGAGCCTTCTGTACTGTATCCCCGCGGTGGAACTCGGCCATATTTGAACGTCGGTGGCCTAAAAATGCTGGCCTATCGACGCCTCGCGTGGTATCGTAATGTTACAGGCGTAAAGCGCCACCTCATGCCACCAGCGAGGCATTGATTAGGAGTTATAGATTTTCGTTGGGCCCCGTTCGTGGGTGAGATGGACAGGATGGATCCGAGCGGAACAACAGATTAGGCGACATCTTTTTCTCGCCACGGCCAGTCTGTGGCGACTTGTCGCTGTTAGCGGAACGTATTGAAATCCGAACAGAGTTGAGCGATTGTGGCCAAGCGTGCCGCTATGTCGTAGAGCTCACAGCGTAAATTTTCCAATAACGCATGGCGAATGTGACCGCAAACAAGTTGCTCGACTTGGTGCGCCGCAGCGGCCTCGTGGAAGAGGCTCGGCTCACGTCGTTTGTGGAAAAAACCATCGCCGAGCGGGGCGAAGCCGTTTTCGAGGATCATCCGCGTCTCGCTGAGTTGCTGATCGAAGCCAACCTTATCACCCGTTGGCAGGCGGATAAGCTGCTGTCTGGCCGACACAAAGGCTTTCGTCTCGGCAAATACAAGCTCTTAGGCCAAATCGGCAAGGGAGGGATGAGCAGCGTTTATCTAGCTGAACACGAGCTCATGCGGCGTCGTGTGGCGATTAAGGTGCTGCCCAAAAATCGAGTCAGCGACTCTTCCTATCTGGAGCGCTTCCGGCTAGAAGCCCGCGCCGTGGCTAAGTTGGACGACCCCCACATCGTCCGTGCGTACGACATCGACAACGAGGCTGACGTCCATTACATCGTCATGGAATATGTCGATGGCCAAGACCTGCATCAAATTGTGCAGCAGCAAGGGCCGCTCGACTTCGACACGGCCGCTGATTACATCGCCCAAGCTGCCACCGGCTTGCAACACGCCCACGAAATGGGTCTCGTTCACCGCGATATCAAGCCGGCCAACTGCCTGGTCGATCGTCACGGCACGGTCAAAATCTTGGACCTTGGCCTGGCCAAGCTCACGGAAGACGACCAGGCCTCCCTCACGATGGCCAACGAGGAAAACGTCCTGGGTACGGCCGATTATTTGGCCCCCGAGCAGGCCCTCAACAGCCACGAGGCCGATAGCCGCTCAGACATTTACAGCCTCGGCTGTACCCTCTATTTCCTGCTGACGGGCGGTCCCCCCTTTCCGGAAGGCTCTATTTCCGAGCGGCTGCTCAAACATCAAACCGCCAAGCCGGAGTCGATCTACAAGTTCCGTGCAGATGTGCCCCCCTCCTTGGTGGACATGTGCGAAACGATGATGTTTAAGAAGCCGGACGACCGCTATCAGTCGGCCGGCGAAGTCGCGGCAGTCTTTAAGGAATGGCTGGCCGAACGCGGCCGTACGATCGGCGGAGGACAAATCGAAATCAGCGATCGGGAAGGCGAAAGTGGCGTCGGCAGCGGGGTTTTCGCGCGCTTTGGCATGAGCCCACCCACACCAATTCCCTCCAAGGAATCGTCCGGAAGCAGCCGCACGATCTCAGTTTCCGACCGCGATACAAAACGCCTCGACCAAAAGGGGAGTGGTCCGGGGGGCGTCGAAGAGGAAATCGGTCTCGCTCCGCTCGACGAAGAAGACGTTCTTAGCGGCTCCGGAAGAAAGACGACCAAGCCCAAGAAACCTGGAGCGGAACCGACGCCCTCGTCGCTGGAGTCGGTGACATCGAGCGACATCNNACGCCGCGTATCCCAGCGTGCGCAATTCAACCCACTTCAGCCGCCCGGATATGTTCCTCCCAGCCAGGGCCTTAGCACGGGAATCTGGGTCGCCATTGGCGGCGGCGTCCTTCTCATCGCGGCCATTATCATCATCGTGGTGATGATTGGCTGATTTCTATTCTCTTCTCTCGGCGGGAAGGGCTAACGTGGGGCGAATCGTTGGGCACCATACAGGAGCCTTTACGTCCGTTGCGCCATCGGCCGCGTCTTTTCCTCAGCCGCTTGAGCTGCACTTCGCTGCCACTCCACGCCCAGCATTAGGCAGTTAATTCCAGAGCCAATTCCCAACATCGCCACGCGGTCGCCTTGTTGCAGCCGCCCTTGTTCGATACCCAGGGCCATCGTGACGGGCAGCGCGGCCGACCCTGTGTTCCCCAACGTCTCCAGCGTTCCAAAATCGATTGCCGGGTCGAGCCCCAGCGAATCGAACATCAGCTTGCGATGGGCCACGCCAACCTGGTGACAGAACGTGCGATCAATGTCGCCCGGTTCCCAGCCCGCCGCCGCCAGAAAGCGGCCGAATGTCTCCGCGCCGGCCGCAATCCCTTGCCGCATCAGGGCTTCGCTATCGGTCTGCATGACCGTTTCCAGCCCGCGGCTCTGGCACAGCTCATGGTGGCTCGTGTCGCAGTAGACCATCGCCGAGGTCAGGCGGTTATCGGTCCGGCTCAATTCCTCGTCGCAGAGGACGATGGCCACGCTCGCCGATCCAATCGTCAGCGAGGCGATTGAGTTTTTGATCGATTCCCGCGTCAAATTTGGGTCGCTGTTGAGCAACTCGATCGTGTTATCGATGAGCGAACGGCCACACTCGGTCCCCACGACGACACCCGCGCGAATCTGCCCCAGCTCGATCATGCTGGCGACTTGCACCATGCCATTGAGAAGGCCCAGGCAGGCGTTCGACACGTCGTAAATGACGCATTCATTCGGCAGGTCCAGCCCATGATGCACTCGGCAAGCCGTGGCCGGTTCGAGAAAATCGCGACATACCGAGCCATGCACGAGGGCCCCAAAGAACCGCGGATCGATGCCGCTCGCCTCGATCGCCCGCCGCGCCGATTCGATGCTGATTGTGCTGGGCCGCGCGCCGACCGGAAAAAATCGCCGTTCTCGGATTCCGGTCATCAGCTCGAGCCGACCTTCCGGCAGCCGCAACCTTTGATAAAGGGGCGCGAGCCGCGTTTCCAGCGCCGCGGTGGTCACGACCTCGTCCGGCAAAGTGTATCCGAACGATTCCAAACAAACGCGGCGAAAATGCATGGCAGCAGTGCAGGGGCTCAGGAGCGTGGAGCAAAAGGGAGCTTAGCGCCGGCAAATAAGCCGGTTCGCGGGCGAAGATCTCACCTTTGAACATATCCCAGCTCCACTGGCTGGTAAACCGCCCTGCCGGTTATGCTTTTCTCCTATGCAAACCTCAAACTCCCCTTCGATCGAAATAAATCCACTACAAAATGAAGGCTCCGCTTTACGCTGGCTGGGCGTCATCCTGGCCCTTACGATTCCCACGGTGTTCACCTGGGCCTACTTTGTTCTAGCGTCTCGCTACTCCACCGGCGTGCAGCAAGCAACGTACCTGGTGGTGAAGATTATCCAATTCGGACTTCCCGTTTTTTGGTTGTGGGCTGTTTTGCGCGAACCAATTCAACTCCAAAAGCCAAACGGACGCGGCTTGGCGCTAGGGGCCCTCTTCAGTTTGGTGGTGGTCGGCTGTGGTTGGTTGTTGTTCGATCGCGTCCTCGACGATGGACCAATTTTCGCGAATGCCGCCCCGATGATTCGTGCCAAAATCGCCGGCTTCGGCATTCGTTCCGTCGCCACATACGCGTCATTGGGCATTTTCTATTCAGCCTTCCACTCGTTGCTGGAAGAATACTATTGGCGCTGGTTCACCTTCGGCCAATTGCGGCGCTTGTTGCCACTTTGGCCGGCCGTTTTGATTTCGGCGCTGGGGTTCATGGGGCATCATGTCGTGGTGCTTTACCAATTCTTTCCGGACAAACTCTGGCTCGCGTTGCTATTGTCAGCTGGAGTCGGCATCGGCGGTGTATTCTGGGCCTGGCTCTACGATCGCACCGGCTCGCTCTACGGCCCCTGGCTTAGCCACATGCTGATCGACGCCGGCATTTTCTGGATTGGATACGACCTGGTCCGCGATACGCTCGCGCTCGCTCCCTGACAAAGCCATCGTGGACAAAACTTACGCTAGCATGCTACGACATTTCTACCGTATGTTGTGCTAGCATTTCGGTGTTTGCCCAAAATGCGCTAACTTCTTGTCACAATCTTCACGGTGGCTACACTCAACCCCAACTTGCATTCCCACCAAGCCGCTTGACACGGCTGCAAGAAAAGGGAGTTTTTCGGCCGAGCGAAAGGGAATTCTGGCTAGCATCAGCTAGCGTCCGTCAGCGCCACATGCGGCTTGCTCGATCTCGCACCCCGCGGGTTCGCTTCAATCCTCCTGTGTCGCGACGAGCGTTCGCTGAAAGAGTGATCTCGGTCTTGCGCATCCCGCGACAGATCGAATCGAAAGCGGGGCGACAATCCGTCGCGTCTCGCGCGGTTAGCCATGGCTCACCGGGCGCGTGATTTCCATACGTCCCGCTCCGAAAAGCTCCTGGCCATGCGTCTCGACGACGCCGAAAGGGAGTGCCAAGCAATGTCGAAGCCGATCATTGGTCTCAACGCCGATTATCTGAACGCCTCGGGCGAAAAGCCCGCTTTCACCTACGTAGCCGCCGGATACTACGACGCCATCTGCAAAGTGGGCGGAATTCCCGTCATCGTGCCACCCCTGGACGATGACGACGATCTCTCTGATCTCTTGAACCGTCTCGACGGCATGCTCCTCGTTGGCGGGGCCGATCTCGACCCACGCCGCGATGGCTGGATGTTGCATCCCACCATCCGCCCACTCGCGGTTCGCCGCGAGTTGTTCGATCGCCGCCTCGTGCAACTGATCGCCGAACGCCGGATGCCTGTCTTCGGGATCGGCGCGGGCATGCAGTTGCTCAACGTGGCGATGGGTGGCAACCTGTTGCTCCACATTCCGGAAGATCGGCCCGGCGCGTTGCCGCATCACGATCCGATCGACCCGGCCCATCGTCACACGCTCGAGCTTACGCCCAACTCATTGATGGAACGGGTCTATGGAGATGGCGAGCTTCGCGTCAACAGCATGCACCACATGGCGATTGATGCCGTGGCCGAAGGGTTTGAGGTGACCGCTCGCTGTCCGGACGGCATCGTTGAAGCGATTGAATGTCGCGTGAACGATTGGTTCGCCCTGGGCACCCAGTTCCACCCAGAGGCGGACACCGCTTCGGCCCTCGATCTGCGCATCTTCGAAGAGTTTGTCGACGCGGTGAAAGCCTCGGCCGACTCGATGCGATTGGTTGCCTAGTGCGTCGGGCATTACGACCTGACTTTTTATGAGCTAGATCTGATCAGATGCGGTCTGGCGCCGCACGGACGGTAGGCGCCAGGCCGCTCTGTTTGCGCGGGGGCATTTCGGTGTATCCATGAGCCATGTCGCACGCCGATCCGCCATTTTCGTACCGTCTTGCCTGCCGTCGCTGCGGTTGGCAAACGATCTGCGGTCCGGATGACGCGGCCGCTCGCCTGCGACTGGTCGGCCTGCTACGCCGTGAGGCTGATCCGGACGAAGCGATCCTCGGCGAGCTGCTGATCGATGCCGCGCCGCGCATGACTTGTCCGCTCTGCAAGGAGAAAAGCCTCGCCGCTACTCCGGCCACGGCCGAAGAGCTTGAGGAGGCTGGCGACTGGCAAGCGGCCGTGCTGTGCGAAGTTTGTCGCGAGCCGATTCTTCTAGAGCGATTGGAAGCCGTGCCAGGCGTCCTGCGCTGTGCCCGCTGCCAAGGCCAGGCCGAGCGCAAGGTACTCGTCGATGAAGAGTTGGAATTCTGTCCCCACTGTGGGGCGGTGGTCGAAGTTCGCGTCAATCGCGGCGGCGGCATCACCCGTTATAAACGGGTCTGCACCGGCTTCCCACCCTGCCGACTATAGCTGCAGGTTTCTAACCGGTCACACTTCGCCAATGTCCTCGTTCCACAGCTCAGGGTGCCGCGCAATGAACTCCTGCATCAGTTCAAAGCACTCCGCACTATCGACGACTTCCACCGTCACGCCGCGCGAACGCACGTATTCTTCTGGCCCCTGAAACGTGCGGTTCTCGCCGACGACGATCCGCGGAACACGGTAGAGCAGGGCAGTGCCGCTGCACATGTCGCAGGGGGAGAGCGTCGAATAGAGCACGCTCCGGCGATAGTCGGCGGGGGTGAGTCGCCCCGCATTCTCCAGGCAATCCATCTCTGCGTGCAGAATCGCGCTCCCGCGTTGCACGCGNNCCACCAGCACTGAGCCAATAGGAATGCCCCCTTCCGCCAAACCTTGGCGGGCCTCGTCGATCGCTAGCTGTAGAAATGGGTCCATCCTTGATCCAATCGTTAAAAACGCGCGGGAAACGACGCAGATTGCGGCCCGGGAGAATGCGCGGGTGGCAATCGGACGGGTCGCAATTATGCTAACAGCTAGACCGCGATCGCGACAATCCACTCTTCTTTCGGTTCGCCTTGATGAGTTCATCTTTTCCTCGCTACGCGCCGCGCGGGCTATTCATCCTGTCGGCCGCGGTCCTGATTCTTGTTTCCGGCTGGTCCGCGATCCGCGCCAGCGAAATCACCGCCACGAAAGATTTCATGGAAGTGGTTGCGGCCGCCATGGAAATGGCGAACCGCTTTGGTCCAGAGCACGTGCTAGTGGTGCTCGATATCGACAACACGCTGCTGGCGATGAATGGCGACCTCGGCAGCGATCAGTGGTTCGAGTGGCAACGCAGCCTGATCGAAACCGATCCGAATTCCAGGCTGGCCGTCGCGAAAACATTTCAGGGCCTCCTCCAGGCGCAGGGCGTGCTTTTCAACCTGAACAAGATGCACCCGCCGCAAGACGATTTGCCGGCCCTGGTCGCCCGGTTGCAAAACCGTGGCATCTATACCCTGGTGATCACTTCCCGCGGCGACGAATTCCGCCCCGCCACGGAGAGCGAGCTGCGTCGCAATGATTACGACTTTTCTCTATCGGCCCTGCCGGTCCGCAACATACCGCATGGCACGTACGAGCCGTACGACCTCAACGATCTGGCCGCTTCCGGCCTCACGGAAAAAGAGCTGGCCGCTTTCAAGCTTGGCGAGCCGCGGCCGGTGAGCTACGCGGGCGGCATTTTAATGACCGCGGGCCAGCCCAAGGGCGCCATGCTGCTGGCGCTGTTGCACCATTCGATCGCCGATATTCAGTGCGTGGTCTACGCCGACGACAACGCGCGCCACGTCGGCTACATGTTCGCCGCCATTGCCGGCCGCGGCCGCGAAATCTCGGCGTCTCATTACCGTCGTGAAGATTGCAACGTCCAGCGGTTTCAAGAGGGAGATAAGGAGGAAGTCGCAGAGGGTTGGCAGCGGCTCCACAGCGCGCTGGAAGAAGTTTTTGCCGAGTGAGCCAGTCTCCTCTCTCCTGGCGCATGGCCCCACCTTTCCCGTTAAACCAACTTGCGGTTTGGTCTGATGGTTAGTCCGCAGAGTAGACTAAAAATCGCCAGTAACGAAGTGGCCGGTTCCGGCACGATTGCGCCGCTAGCGCTGCCATAGGTTCTTCCGAAGTTGGCTCGCCACTGCTCGTAGGTCTCGCTGGTGCCTTTGTTCTGCCGCCAGACCACGTAATCGGCCGCATCGACGCGGCCATCCGCATTGAAGTCTCCCGGGTTGGGAACGATTCTGGCCGCGTTGACCTGGATAAGGTCGAGATAGAAGGTCGTCCCCACGCCGGCGGAGAGGCGGAAATCGGCACCGTTGTTCTGGCGGTTCCCGAAATAAGCGTCTTCCAGATAGAACGTGAATTGTTTCCAGGTGTCCTTATTTCCCAGCGTGACCGATCCGGCGTTTTTGTAGAAACCGTCACCCATGGAATCGTACTGCAACGTGAGCGTGCCCACCCCAAGGTCGTAATAGTCGACATCGATGGCGATCACGGGGCGGTTCCCCTCGAAGGCGAAGGCATCGTCCACGTTGAAATACATGTAGTAATCGCCGCCGGTCGCGTTCGTGTTCCGGCGGCAGGCTCGGCTGGCTTTGGTGTCGGGCGTGGTGTTGCCGTCTCCCACGGTGATCAAGCTCACGCCGTCGGTGATATCGCTGGTGCTGAGGTTGATGGAAACTGTCTCCGGCGCGGGGTGGACGGCCGTGAAATCGCGATAAGCGTACCAAGAGGGCTTCCTTGTTTCGTCTTGGCGAAGGAGCCCGGAGGGCTCCGTCGCTCCCTCCCAGATTTGATACCAGAAGAACTTCTTCGCCCACGGACGCGTGGACAGACCCGCCAGCATCTCCGTCACATATTTCGGCTGTGTATGGTTGTCCGTTGCCCAGCCGCTCTCGGTGATCCAAATGGGCTTATTTCCATAGCCGAGATTCACGATGTGATTGTAAAGCGAATCCATTGCGAACAGTCGGCCTTCGGGAAGATCTCCGCCGTCGTATTGGTGAAAGGAGATAATGTCGACCTTGTCGCCTGCTTGTTGCAAGAGATCTGTAATCCATAGGGTCCGCGCGCCAGCGCTGGAAATCTCTGGGCCTAGCACCATGCAATCGGGATCGGCAGCGTGGGCGGCATCGGCCCCGACTTTGAAGAGCTCGATGAATTGTGCTCGCGTACCGTTCCAGAAGTGCATCAAATTGGGTTCGTTCCACATCTCCCAGTATTTGACGGAACCTTTGTAGCGACTGACCGCCGCGTAAACATAGTCGTACCAATCTTGATTGTTGGTGGGACGGCTATTGGCATTGCCCGCGGCAGAGGCCCAGGTGGGCGTGTATCCGAGTCCCGCATAGATGTGCAACCCGCGAGCGTTGGCTTCCGCTACGGCGTAATCCTGAACGCCCCAGTTGTATACCCCCTTACCAGTCGCCTCGACACTCCGCCAGGAAAAGTCATATCGCCCCCAAGCGATGTCCGCATCCTCCATCGCATCGAATCGAGTCGGCGAGGGGATGAAAGCGACCACCCCATAGGGCGAATTGATATCGCTGGCCCGCGTCGGTGGTGCCGCCCAGGCTGTGGCCAATACCATCAGCCCCAGAACGCGAGATCGCATGTGCGGTACGTAACGCAAGGTAAGCTCCGGAGCAGATTACTGATTTTATCTCGACCCAGAAATCATTTTACCTTGCCGTTCAGCGCGATCCATCCAAGTGTTTCCGTAATTCTTCCAGTTCCCGCTCAAACCCACTATTGAGAATCGGGAATCGGCACCACGTTTTGGGGTCGAGATTTTCATCGTCCAAGTGGAACGACGGGGCATAGCGTTCCCGCTTCCATTGATTTCGGCACCAGAGCCGAAAGAATCGGTCCACCCACACGCCCATCTGTGGGCCGGAATACTGAGCGAACTGCGGCCGTACGGTCTCGAAGACTTCTACAGGCAGCAGTTTGTCTCGAATTGCCGCCCGCTCAATCGCGTCCAGCACGCGGTAGGGCATCAAATCGGCTTCGTCCGTCTGATCCGCCGTTGGCGGTCGCAACTCGGCGGTCGGTCGTAATTGATTGACCACGGCCAACTGCGGCAGCGGCCCGATGCCCGCTGGCCCGGTCCGCTCCATCCACTTCAGCCAGTCCAGCAAGAAGGCTTTGTCGATGCCGGCGATTGGGGCGAGCCCGCCGGCGGTGTCTCCGTCCATCGTTGCATACCCCACAGCCGCTTCGCTGCGGTTGCTTGTCGTCAGTAGCAGCGCCCCGCGCAAATTCGCCAGCAGCCAAGCCCCCGGCCCACGCGCTCGGGCCTGGATATTCTGTAGCGCCACGTCATCCTGCTGCCAATTCAATTCCCGCCCAATGGCTGCCGATGTGGTCTTCACATAGCCGTCCACTAAGGCGTCAACATTCCATTCCAGAAACTCGGCCCCGGTCGCTTCAGCGATCGTCCGGGCCGCATCGCGAGTCGTTTGGCTGCTATTACGGGTGGCTTGATAAACGCACGCCAGCAGTCGTCCCACCATCCGCCGTACCGCGTCTGAAAAATCACCGCCAGCCGCGTCCCTAAGATTGCAAATTGCGGGCAACTTGGCGGCCGTTCCGTTAAGGCCCAACTCCCGCCCCGCCAGTTGAATCATGAGGTGAATCATGGTCGCAACGGCCGACGAATCGGCCCCTCCACTTAGCGACACAACGAATCCCTGTGCATGGCTCTTCCGCAAATAATCGAACAAGGCGAGCGCCACAGCCCGCGCGAATTCCTCCTCCTTTTGATGGCTACCCCGTTCCCATTCAGGATGTCCAGGCACATTTCCAGAATGCTTGTGGCCTTTTTCAGCACCGTTTGCACAAATCCCAGAGTGAACCGCGACCGATCCCGCCGGCTCAGCAGCGTCCGGATAGGTAAAGTCGACCGCCGCCACGACGTCGTTGTCATCCACTCGCGGTTCCACATCCGAAAAGCTTTCGGCACGTGCCTTCCGTGTGGCCGTTACATCGATCACGGCTGTGGTCAGCAGCCAATCGGCAAACGAGAAACGCGGCCCACGAACGAGCATCTTCCCGGCCGAGGCGATTAGCGTCCCGCCGTCGTAAATCGAGCGTCCCGCCTCGTTGCCGAGTAAATTTGAATAGGCGTAACTGACGCAGAACGCCCGCGATCCTTCCAGCACGAACCGCTCGCGAATCTGTTGCTTGGCGAACGCGAAATGGCTCGCACTCGGATTGAGCAGCACGTCTGCCCCCCGTTGGGCCAGCCGCGCCCCGGTTCGATCGGCCACCCAGGCATCGCGGCAGATTTCCAACCCAATCCGCACGTCGCCACATTCGAACAAGACGTCCCCTAGCGGGTACTCACGCCCGGCGAACTCAATCTTATCTATAACGCCCGCCGGCCAACGTCGAAACCACCGTGGCTCGTAATGAATTCCATCCCCGGCCAGATGCTGTTTTGCCGTGAACCCGAGTAGCTCGCCATCGCACGCCACGGCGGCAACATTGTAGATGGCCCCCTCATGGAAGAGCGGCATACCGAAGCACGCGACCAATCCTTTCGTCGCGGGCACTAGCTCGGCCAGTTGCTTGAGAGCCGTTTGCTGCACTCCGGCCGAGAAAAACATATCCTCGCAGCCGTATCCCGTGATGCACAATTCGGGCAAGCAGAGGATGCCGATGCCCGCCTCGCGCGCGGCTTCAATCGCGGCCAAAATGTGCCGCCCGTTCGTTTCCCAAGCCATCGGCGTCTGATTCAACGCGGCCGCAGCTAATCGAATTCGGTTCAATCGAAATCCTTTGGTCGATAGTTGTCCTACGCTTCGCGATTTAATAATCTTAACCGCAACATATTCAAGACC
>CXWJ01003114.1_pt1 | contig 12658 bp, 9 predicted proteins | sample 590841 | NCBI WGS metagenome assembly CXWJ01 (sample SAMEA3498367, study PRJEB10139) | wastewater metagenome | biome: wastewater treatment plant; material: activated sludge | place: Austria | collected 2015-01-21 | reverse complement strand
GGCCGCTGTGCCTCTCACCGATTGGCTCGACGAGCTTATCCAATGGTTGGGCGATGACGCCGCCGCACTCGGCGTCGGCGCAGACCTTGAGACGCTCCGAGCGATTCCTGCGCAAGGCACAAGCGCTCATCATCAGAGAGTGATTTATGAGCACGCTCTTCAACGCGGCAAGAGCAGCTTCGGCGCAACGCGCGAAGTTGTACATTGGTTGAATGGTGCGACCTCCGGCGAGATAAGGCAACTCCCCCGAAGCGCTACGGGCTCCAAATCGGATACGCGACGCTTTGCACCGGTGCCGGCCTGATACCGTTCGTTCGCGACGAGACTGATCCACCTCAAAAATTCCGGTGCGCGAATTGGGTAGACCATGACCTCAGTGGGGAGCTGCACATGGTCTCGCGGAAGTACAAGGGGCTGACAACCGAGGAAGCAACGAAGCGGCTCTCCGCGGAAGGCGCGAACGAACTACCGGCGCATGGGCGCAGGGATCTGCTGCGAATACTCTGGGATGTCCTTGGCGAACCGATGTTCGCCCTGCTGTTGATTGCAGCCCTCGTGTACTTCGCGCTTGGCGACTTGATGGAAGCGACGGTTCTCTGCGCATTCGCGACCTTTTCCGTTTCAATCGCGCTCGTGCAAGAGATCCGCAGCGAGCGGGTGCTCGATGCCTTGCGCGCAATGACGAGCCCGCGAGCGCTTGTCGTACGCGACGGCGAGCGCAAGCGCATTCCGGGCCGCGAGGTCGTCCGCGGCGACTTGATTATCCTGCGTGAGGGCGACCGCGTCCCGGCGGACGCTTGGGTCGTCGGCGGCGAAGATTTCTCCGTGGACGAGTCGCTGCTAACCGGCGAATCGGCACCGGTGCGCAAACGTGCAGCCTCGACTGGCGAGCCACGTCAATTGGAGCCGGGCGGCGAGGATACGCCAGCCGTCTTTTCAGGAACCTTGGTTGTACGTGGCGAGGCCGATGCGCGTGTCGTCGCGACGGGCGCACGAAGCGCAATCGGACGCATCGGAAGCACGCTAGCGACCATTCGCACGGAGACGCCGCGTCTGCGCCGGGAAACGGCGCGCATTGTACGCATTGCGGGCGCATTCGGGATGGTCGTCGCGTTGATCGCGGGCACTCTCTACGGCGTTGCGCAAGCGTCCTGGACGGACGGGCTTCTCTCCGGCATCGCGGTCGGCATGACAATGTTGCCGGAGGAGTTTCCGCTCGTGCTGACGGTGTTCATGGTGATGGGCGCGTGGCGTATCGCGCAAGCTCGTGTGCTAACCCGCCGGGCCGCGTCGATACAGACGCTCGGCGCCGTCACGGTCCTGTGCACCGACAAGACCGGCACGCTGACGACGAACCAGATGGAGGTCGTCCATCTCGAGAGCGGGAACGAACAATGGCAACTCGACGATCCTGAACCGCCAAAGTCGATCCGGCGCCTCATTCATGTCGCGACACTTGCCGGTCTGCCCGATCCGTTCGATCCGATGGAGCGCGCGATTCAAACCGTAATGCGCGATGCAGGTCGCGAACCTGGTGCTTTGTTCGCCGAACGGGAACTCGCGCATCGCCAAGGAATCACGCCGGAGCTCCTCGCGATGTTTCAGGTTTGGCGTGAGAACGAAGGTCCGGCAGTCGCGGCAATGAAGGGCGCGCCCGAAGCGGTTCTCTCGCTGTGCTATCTCGAGCCTGCGGAGCACGAACGCGTCATAGGTCGTGCCAGCGCGCTGGCGGCACAAGGCATGCGCGTACTGGCCGTAGCCGAGGCTGTGGTGCCTGCCCATGCGGCTCCCAACATCACATCTTTGAAATTCACTTTATTGGGGCTTGTCGGCTTTCGNNTGCCAGAGCAGAAGCTTCGTATCGTGGAACTGCTCAAGGCAAACGGCGAAATTGTCGCTATGACCGGCGACGGCGTGAATGACGCTCCGTCGCTGCGCGCAGCACATATCGGCATAGCGATGGGCGGCCGCGGAACGGACGTCGCGCGCGAGGCCTCGTCGATCGTTCTCCTGGACGACGACTTCAGCTCGATCGTTAAGACCATACGCCTCGGACGGCGCATCTACGATAATCTGCAGAAGGCGATGGGGTATGTTTTGTCGGTACACATTCCGATCGCGGGGATGGCGATTCTGCCGCTTTTATTCGGCGCGCCGCCGATCATGACGCCTGCAATCGTCGCATTCTTGGAGATGGTGATCGATCCAGCCTGTTCCATAGTCTTTGAGGCCGAGCCTGAGGAACGCACGATCATGTCCCGACCGCCGCGCGACCCGCGAATACGGCTGCTGCACCGCGACCTCTTGATTTCGAGCGTGTTGCAGGGCGTTGTGGCGTTGCTCGGTGCAGCCATCGTCTATTCGGCCATTGCTAGCGATCGTCCTGTTACCGATGTTCGGGCACTAATGCTCGTCGTGATCACCGCGGCCAACATAGCTCTGATCTTCAGCCATCGTTCCTTGCACTCGTCGCTCCGCGAGACTTTCGACGGCAGAAATCCGTGGCTATGGTTCGGCATTGCCGGCGTCGCGGCTATCCTTGCGGTGACCCTTACCGTTCCCTCCGTCGGGGGCTTGTTCCATCTCGGCGCTCCAGACCTCGTCGATCTAGGATTTGCGGCGATCACAATATCCGCACTCAGCTTGGCGTTGCTTCTGATGAATGCCTGGTGGGAAAGTCGGCATCGAATGCATTAGGAATCGCTATTGCCGACCCGTCGCGGCGCAACGCGCCATCGGACAAAGTCAGGAACATCGCCGGAGTTGATCCAATGCAAGACGTGCAATCTTTGATTCCTGTTGGCGCCCAAATCAACGAGATGCTTGCCTGGCTAAGTTCGAACGCCGGAGCGCTCTCGCTCGATACCCTCGGCCAAACGTTCGTCGTCGCCCTGACCTATGCGATCGCTGCGGTCGGAGCTGCACGCTTGCGACCACTTGCAGCTGCGCTCCCGGTGGCCACTTGGCTTCAACCGTTTGCGCCGGTTTTCAGCCGCATCCTCTCGCCACTCACGTTGCCGTTGCTTTGGCTGACGTTGACATGGATCTCCGTGGGCGCCGCTCGCGGTCTTTCTTTGCCGGCCGGCGTCCTCAATCTTGCTGCCACACTGCTGACGGCATGGGTTGTGATACGCCTCTTCGCGTCGTTTGTTACCAATGTGGCACTGTCGCGGCTCCTCGCCGGCGCCATATGGACGATCGCTGCACTGAACATTTTGGGGCTGCTCGCGCCGACGCTTGAGATGCTGGACAGTGTCGCTGTCGCGGCCGGCGACTTGAAGTTTTCGTTGCTCACGCTCCTCAAAGCTTTCGTTTGGTTGGCAGGTGGCATCTGGGTCGCAACGTTGCTCAATCGGTTGGTGGAACACCGAGTGTCCGGGGTCTCCGCGCTCACACCATCGATGCAGGTATTGATCGTCAAAATGGCTAAGATCGCGCTCGTCGGCTTCGCGATCGCGGTGGCGATGGCGGCCGTTGGCATCGACCTGACCGCACTGACGCTCCTAACCGGCGCGCTCGGTCTGGGCGTCGGGTTCGGCCTGCAGAAGGCGGTTGCCAATTTTGTGAGTGGTCTTTCCATGCTGCTCGACCGGTCGATCAGGCCTGGGGACGTGATCTCTGTGGGAGAGACGTTCGGGTGGGTGAACTCCATGGGCGGGCGCTATGTCTCTGTCCGCACGCGCGATGGACTGGAGTACTTGATTCCGAACGAAGACCTGATCACCAAGCAAGTCGTGAATTGGAGCATGTCGGACGACAGGGTGCGAATTCGTGCGCCGATCGGCGTCTCCTACAAGTCCGACGTGCACCGGGCCCGCCAAATCTGTGTCGATGCCGCGCGCGAGATACCTCGCGTGATCGCCGATCCGGAGCCCCTTTGTCACCTCGTTGCGTTCGGTGACAGTGCCGTCGAGCTTGAGCTGCGCTTCTGGATCCGCGATCCGCGCAACGGGATCGTCAACGTCAAGAGCGACGTGCTCCTGCGAATCTGGGACAGGTTCAAAGCCGAAGGCATCGAGATTCCGTTCCCGCAGCGTGATCTCCATGTGAAAGGGCCGCTGCATGTCTCTCTGGAAGAAGGAGCAACCCCGCATCGTGCTCGCGGATGACGCAGCGGCGGCGCCAGCCCCGGAGCCTGCCTCATTCTCCGGTGTGAGACATATGGAGAAGCTCGCCGCAGTGCTTGCAATGCACGGCGTCGATGTCGTGCTGGATGAGCCCGCATTTCTTGCAACGCCATTGCACTTTCGGAGCACGAAAAACCTCTCTGATCAGACTGACAAATAGCGTGACGCCGAAGATCATAATGAGGATCGACAGCACGCGTCCCCAAGCGCCCTGGAGCGTAATGTCGCCGAACCCCGTGGTCGTCAGTGTGCCGATCGTAAAGTAAAGTGCGTCAGCGTAGTTCGCGATCGCCGGATTCACTTTGTGCTGACTCTCGTACACGAGCGCCGTGGTGAGGAAGATGAACAACGCCAAATGCACACTTGCAAGCACGACATTCTCATTACGGCGAAAGAACGCCCAATCGCGGCGCAAGCGCTGCAGGAGACGGTAAGAGCGCAAGACTCGGAGCACGCGAACGACACGAAGGAAGGCGAAGCTCTCGCCAACGAGCGGCGCGAGCAACGACACGACAACGACGACATCCGCCAGCCCAGCAAGCGACAAAACCTCGCTACGCCGGTTGTCGCTTGCCCAGAGGCGCGCCGCGAAGTCGACCAAAACGCCGATCCCAAACAAGACGTCGATCAACTCGACAAGGGGGTGACCGGCAAAGAACGAAGACACGACGATAAAAGTAATCATTGCGACGTCGAACGAGAGCAACGCGTATCGGAACCGCACAGCTTCGCGCTTATTGCTCTCATAGAGATCATGAATTCGCCGCTGGAGAGCGCGGCGGCCACCAGAAGTTGATTCACGTTCCTGCGCCATCGACTTGCACCGCTCCCCTCCCGTCCAACTATAGGACGCAAGGTACTGGAAAAGCGGCTCGCTCGTCACTGCTGAGGGAAGAGAGTTTTGATCTTTTCATCCATAGAGTGCAAACGTACGTGATGTGCATTGACTTGACGATACAGCCTTCGCGATCCTCCACGCGAGGCGACTCCTGGTGGTGACCGTGCGCAATCTCCGCGCTTTGACACAAGCTGATACCTGGCGTGCGCTCGTTCGCGACCGGCACGGGCTTGCAGGCGCGACTGTCTTGGTCGCGGGGCTCATATTGCAGCTGCTAGCCCTGTACTCGGTCTTTGTCGCGGCGGTGACGTGGACCGGGCTACTGCTTGGCCTCGCAGGTACCCTCGCAACGCTCAGCCTCGCAATTGACGCCAATGAGGACAAGAAGCGGCGATTATTTGTCCTTGTGAGCGCGGCGCTTGGCGCTTCACTCTCTCTCATGTCGTTGGGTGCGGCCAGCGTGGGTACGGGTATCGGGTTGATCCCCGCACTCGGAGCACTGATCGCGAGCGCAGCGCTCGTGGTCGCCGCTCTCGGTCTCGTTCCGGAGCCATAGCGGGTCAAGCTTGAACGACGGCGCGGCCACTGCTGCGTGTGCTCCGCGTTTCAGGGCTTCCGGCGTCCTCGATAATTAGGGTACGGGTCGGATAGGCAAACTGAACGCCATGGTGCGCGAATGCGGCCAGAATCTCCAGATTGATCGCTTGTTGGACGTCCATATACACGTTGTAGTCGGCATCCCGGACGAAGTAGACAGCCTCGAACTCAAGCGCCGAGTCGCCGAACGCCTTGAAGTGCGCGCGATCGAATTGGGCTTTAGGCTGGGCTTCAATGGCGCGCTTGATCAAATTGGGAATCTTCTTCACCTCATCGATCGGCGTCTGGTAGACCACTCCGATGGCAAACGTAATTCTTCGCTGGCGAAGCAGCTGATAGTTGCGGATCGTCGCCCCTAGGAGCTTCGCGTTCGAAATCGCCACCTCTTCACCGGAGAGCGAGCGAATACGGGTCGACTTGATGCCGATCTTCTCAATCGTTCCCATGACGTCGTCAAAGATGACGAAGTCGCCGCGAACGAACGGCCTATCGATGACAATCGAGAGAGAGGCGAACAAGTCAGCGAAGATGCCTTGTGCCGCCAACCCGATGGCAATGCCACCGATGCCCAAGCCGGCGAGCAGCGCCGTAATATCGACGCCCAGATTTGCGAGCAGTACCATAGCCACGACGGACCAGACGACAAATTTCGCCAAGGTTCGCACCATGGAAAGCGCCCCGGCGAGCGCGCTGCGGTCAGCGGTACTGCGGCGGACCAGGCGCTCTAACGCGACGCCAAGTGCGGCCACAGCCCAAAGACCTGCCTGAAAGATAAGAACGGCTGTCAGCGCTCGTCCCAGCCAAAGCGTGGGCACGCCCAACACAGCAGCGGAGATAGCGACGGCAACAAGCGCAAGCGAAATGCGCCACGTACTGACAGCAATAGCGACAACAAGCGATCGCCAGCCGTCGCTTCGCCCTTCGGGGCAATGGAAGTGCCGGATGATCCGATCGCGCACCGCCACGAGCCCGAAGAACAAGACCAGGCTGCCGCTGAGCGCACCGGCGAGCGCGAGCACATCGCCGCCGTCGACCGTGCTTATCCAGTTAGTCACGCTCGTCATGCAGCCACTCTGGAAGCTCGCGGCTTGCCGCAGACTCTTCCAATCGTNNAACGCCGACCAGAGCCGCTTGGTCAAGCGTCGTTGCAGACTGTTCAGCACGAGCGGTCGCGGCGACCGACGCTGCATCCTTTTGCACAACGCTTTGCGCAACGCGCGCTCTCGCTCGATCGTTATCTTGGGACTGCCTCCGACATCGCCGCCGAGCCTGGCTATGTGATGCCGCAGCATCACGGCCACGGCCCCCGCTTGTCGAGAAACATTCGCCATCGCCTCGGAGTCGGTGGCGCACTCATTTGCTATGCGCCGCAAGGCCTCTTGCTCCGCGAGCAGTGCACTCATTCGTTGAACGCGATCTTCCAAAGGGGCTTGGAATAGTCGCAGATCGATGGGCATATGGCGCGACTCCTGGTGAATTGCGATCGGTGCGATTTTGCGTGGCGTGGTCGCAGTGTCGGGTGACTGCGTTGACGCTATACGGCAGCGACCCGTTAGTCGACGCGACCGCGGTGATGCGTTTCGTACGGTGGTTCGACCGCAGCCACGGACAGATGAGGCGCCAAAGCATTGTAGGAGGAGGGCAGTGGCGCAAGTGTGATCGGCATGAGAGCCCCGGTTGATTGCATGAATCTTCAGAAACGCGGTAGACAGCTTGATGTAAGTCAATCTCTCAAGCGCAGCAGCCACTGCATGCTAAGGTTGATTGCTCAATGCAAACTGCGACGTTCGCCTGCGCGCCAATACCTTGGCCTTGTCGACGCGTAGGCGAACTGCAGTTGGCGGGCTCCCGTCCGGCAAGGAGAGGCAAGCGAGACAGCCGACCGAGAGCACTCGCTACAAGTAGTCGGGCGAGGTTAGGCTGACAAACGAAACTTGTTGCGATTTGAATGCAACAAAATTGAACTAGATTAGTTGGGGAGTATGAATGGATACCGTCCTCGCTCGGACCTTTCTTGAGATCGTTTCGACTGGTAGCTTCCAACGGGCTGCCGAGCGTATGAACGTGTCGCAAACTGCGATCAGTGCGCGCGTGCGAACGCTTGAGACGCATTTGGGCCGCTCTCTCTTCGTGCGGAACAAGGCCGGCGCTTCGCTGACGCCCGCCGGCGAGAAATTTCTGCTTTACGCGCCGAACCTCGTGCAGCTGTGGGAGCGCGCGCGCCACGACGTCGCTGTACCGGAGGGACACAGGGCTGTGCTTGGCATAGGCGGCGAACCGAGCCTGTGGAATCCTCTCCTGCTCAATTGGCTTCTCTGGATGAAGGAGAATGCTTCCGACATCGCGCTGCGAACCGAGGTCGGCTCCCAAGAGCGGCTAACGCGGCATGTCGCGGAAGGCTTGCTCGACCTTGCTGTTGTTTATGCGCCGCAGAACCTTCCAGGACTGAAGGTCGAGCAACTGTTCGACGAACGTCTCGTCATGGTGACGACGAACGTCGATCAGCCGATGATCGATGAAGGCGGTTATGTTTACGTCGATTGGGGGCCAGACTTTGCCGCACAACACGGCGCCGCGTTTCCCAATCTGACCAATCCAAGTTTGCTGGTGGGCCTTGGTCCGCTGGGGTTGAGCTACATCCTGAAAGTTGGCGGATCGGGTTATTTCCGACTGAGTTCCGTCAAATCTTACCTCGCCAACGGCCGACTGACCCGTGTGCCGGACGCACCGGAGTTCCACTATCCGACCTATCTTGTTTACGCGCTGAGCAACAAGAGCGAGTCGCTTCAACCGGCGCTGACCGGACTGCACGAAGTCTCTGCTACCGCAACGAGGTAGCGCCCTCCGCGCGGCTGCGAATTGGGGGCATCGCTGGTCAAGCTATGACCCAAATGAAGATGGGCGCTCTGGGCAGACAGCGAGTGCCGTTAGTAGCGCCCCTCCAATGGCCACACGACTAGAAGAGCCGGCACAGCCACCGCGAGAACGAGAAGCTCAAGCGGCAGGCCGACCCGCCAATAGTCGCCGAAACGATAACCGCCGGGTCCTAAGATCAGTGTGTTATTCTTGTGCCCGATCGGCGTCAGGAATGAACATGACGCCGCGACTGTGGCGCCCATGAGAAATGTGTCCGGGTTGACCCCGAGCTTCAACGCCAACGTGATGGCAAGCGGTCCAGCAATAACCATGGTTGCAACGCTGTTGAGCACATCGGACAACGTCATCGAAACGATCATCAGGATGAGCAACGCAAGGACGGCGGGTTGGCCTTGGACAAAATACAGCACGGCCTCAGCAATGACGCTCGTTCCGCCGACTTTATCGAAGGCTAAGCCGAGCGGTAGGAGGCAGGCGAGCATCACGACAGCCGGCCACTCGATCTGACTATAGAACTCGCGCGCAGGAATTAGGCCAGCGACAGCATAGCTGACAACTGCGATCGCAAGGCCAATCGAGAACGACAAGAAACCGAGTGTCGCAGCGGCGATCGCAAGCGCGAAGGGTACTATGGCGAACAAGACCTTCGAGATCGATGGGCGTGATACGTCGGCATAGGAGACCGGAATGAGCCGCAACGCCTCTACCGCGGACCGCAAAGCGGTATCGGACCCGCAGAACAGGAGCATATCGCCAGGCTCCAAGATGCGTGTCTTTAAGTCTCGACGAAACATCTGAGACTGTCTCGACATGCCCAAGAGGGTGACTTCGAAGCGCGAGCGAAGCTGCTCGGCGGCTGCCGTGCGACCTGCCAACAAGGAGTCTCCACGAACAACGACTTGGACCACGGATACGTCGTGCGTTCGGGCGGACGGCTTCTGTTCCGCGTTGCTGCCCGTGGTCGCTGGTTGCAAGTTTAACTCTTTGATAAACACGGCGATCCCATCGACCGGACCTTCGATCAGCAAGACGTCACCTACTTCAAGCGGCGTGTAGCGGGCACTCGGCAAGACCGCGCCGCGACGAACGACAGAAGACATGATGACGTCGCTCGCTTCGGCCTGAGGATCGAGTTGCGCCAGCACTTTCCCTACAAGGGCAGAATCGACGGGAACCGAGACCTCCGCAGTGAATTGCTCGACACTCGCCTTGAGCGCAGCGCCGTTCGGTTGCTGCGGAACGAGACGCCAACCCACGAACGCCACGTAGGCGAGCCCCACCACCGCGACCACCAATCCGACAGGTGTGAAGTCGAACATCCCGTAAGGCTCGCCCAACCGATCGGCGCGAAATTGCGCGGCAATGATATTCGGAGGCGTTCCGATCAACGTGACCATTCCGCCGAGGATTGTCGCAAACGAAAGCGGCATCAGCGTCAGCGAAGGCGCGCGCTTTGCCCGCTTGGCGGCTTCTAGGTCGACGGGCATGAGAATCGCTAGAGCCGCGACATTGTTGATGAAGGCCGACAGCAGCGCCCCAAGCCCTCCAGCTGCCACGATGTGTGAGGGCACAGTCGCGCGCCCTTTCAGCAGTGGGCGCACCAGCAGAGACAATGCGCCAGAATTCTCAATCGCGCGGGAGGCGATCAAAGCTAGAGCCACGATGATGACGGCGGGATGCGACAACCCTGCGAAGGCATCCCGCTCAGGCACGACGCCCAGAACAACGGCCGCGAACAGGCCGCACGCTGCAACTAAGTCGTGGCGGTACCGTCCCCACAAAAGTCCGGCCAGCACAAGAGAAAGTACTGCGAACAGCAGTGCTTGTTGCCCATTCACCCTGACATCTCCCGATCCGGCCGCGCCTGCGAATAGGTAGGTCGCTAACGAGTATCGACTCCAGTATTGAAGTCAAAATGCGCACAGCGTTTCAGCGTTGTTAGTTTGATCTACAGCAATGTCAAATTTCGCAGCGTTTGTGCCTACCAATCAGCAGGATTGTACCCGTAGAGGAACAGCAGACCCATGCCTGCGTTCGCGATCGTGTGGGCGACGATTGCGGGCGCAAGCCGCCCCGTGCCGAGGGTTAGCATCCCCAAGATCAGCCCGAGCAAGAACGTGTGGGGCAAGTAGGCCGGCGTCCCCACGTGCCAAATTGAAAACGCCGCCGAGGTGAGAGGGACGAGCACCGCTGCAGCGAGCCCGTTCGCGACACGCATCATCATCCCGCGAAAGTACAGCTCTTCGCAGACACCCGGCACCACGGCGCCGATCGTCATGAAGTAGAGGTGCACCTGCGGCGGCATCGCGTGCATCGGCGGTACATCGAAATAGCGTGCCGCAATCTGCATCGACGTGGCGGCCACACCGACGCAGGCGACGCCCGCAAATGCGCCGAGCAGTGCGTCGCCGGGCAGCGTCCTCTCGAACAAGCCGGTGGTGGCCCGGATGTTCTCGCCGGCGAGCTTCAGCCTCACGACCGCGAACAGTCCGAGGATCAGAGGAAAGACCGGGCTGACGTAGATCAGGTTCTGCAGCACCGACGCCGGTGCCGCTGTAATGCTGCCATACAAGAAGCCGAGGGCGAAGACGATCAGTGCTTCGCTGTTTGTAGCAAGAAGGTAGGCCACCACAGCCCAGACAAGCACTTCAACAAGGCGGTAAGCTTTCACATTGCCCCTTTTCTGCGGGAACACTGCTGACAAGAGGCCGCGTCCCGCTTTACTGCCGAGTCCCTAGCACGCCAGCGCTCGTCTCGCGCACCGAAACAGCGTCACCAAATCAAAGCGGCGCTTAGCGCAATGAACGATACATAGAGCAGCAGCAGTACCGCACCGCGCCAACGCCCCAGTCTGAGACTGCCGACCGGCACGATGAACAAGGTTGCCACAAATCCTACGCCGAGCACGATCCAGGCGGTGTTCAAGTCGACGGCGAGAGGGTGAATGAGTGCCGCTATGGGGACGATCAGCAACGTATTGAAGATGTTGCTGCCGAGGATCGTCTGGAGGCCGACCTCTTGATGCCGGCGTGCCACGGCGACGATCACGGTCGCCAATTCCGGAACAGAGGTTCCGAGAGCGACCACGGTTGCAGCGATCACAAATGGCGGGAGACCGGCAGTGGCGGCAAGTCCGGTTGCTCCGGCCACGATGAGCTGACCGGCGAGGAATAGCATGAGAAGACCGACAATGCCGGCAATGGCGAGCAGCGTGCCGCTGCGGCCGTTTTCCGGCGGCGGTGCGTTCGAGCGATTGCGCAAGGCAAAAACCAGGATCGATACGAACCAAACCGCGAATATCGCCAGTAACAACCATGCCTCATCCGGCGCGAGCTGTCCGTCGAGCCCTGCGAGCACGATTATTGGATAGAGCGCGAGCGCGAATGGGACATCACGGAAGACGCTGTCGCGCGGAGCGGTCAGCCCAAAGACGACGAGCGGAATTGCAAGCACCAGCGCGATATTGACGATATTGCTGCCGGTTGCGTCACCGAATGCAATTTCGGGAATGCCTTGCGACGCGGAGGTTATCCCGACGATGAGTTCGGGCGCCGACGTCGCAAAGGCCCCGATCGTCGCTGCCACCACGCCGCGGGGAATGCGGGATCGGTCGGCCAAGCTCACCAAGCCGTCTACAAACAGCTCGCCGCCGATCCCGGCGCAGACGCAGCCGAATGCGAATAGCAAGAGATCAGTCGTCATACGTGTCGCTCACGCTGAAAGTGGCTTGAACTCTCGCTCATGGCATTGCGTTGTCGCAAGAAGGCGATTGACGGGGGGCCGGTAAGTTGGCGGGACATCGACGATCAAGCGCGCCGAGCAAGACTTCGCTCGCCGCCTTATTGCGACGCGGTTCGCCTACGCCCTCACCCCGTGGTAAGGCAAGGGCGCTGGCGAACCGAACGCAACTTCACCGCCGCGGTGGACGAAAGGACCTCTCGGCGAAGTCCTGGACTGTTACCGCAGCCGATTCCCGCAACGCAATCGAAAAAGGCCGGCTCGAATTGCTCCACAGCGCCCTTGTTCGCGCGAGCCAACCGACGAGGCTCGCGCTGTTCAGGCTTTGAAACGACTCGCTGTGCCGACTGGTGCAAGCTGCGTGGCTATCGGACTACACGGTCGGCAGTCGATGTCCATCGCATGGCGGTGACACGCCATCCGGCCGGGAGCCAGCTCGCTTGCGGGCCGCCGCAACTCCGCCAGCCGCTGCTGTTCATGC
>CXWJ01011067.1_pt1 | contig 12662 bp, 13 predicted proteins | sample 590841 | NCBI WGS metagenome assembly CXWJ01 (sample SAMEA3498367, study PRJEB10139) | wastewater metagenome | biome: wastewater treatment plant; material: activated sludge | place: Austria | collected 2015-01-21 | reverse complement strand
GATGTCGCGCAGGCTCTCCCGAAAGGTCAGTTGCGCGAACGCCATGCACAGAAACTGATCGAGACAGGAGAACAACTGGACCTTGCGTTCCCCGCGATACCGCGTCACACATCGACGAAACGTCGTCAACGGAAGGTGCTGCATCAACTGCGCAAAGACCAGCTTGCCGTGGTTCATCAATCACCTCTGCAAAGTCGTGCCTCGCAGGGTTACAGAACCGGCGTTCGCAGTTCAAATCGAGACCAAGGACAATCACTATTTATCCGTTCCTAATCAGTAACTTACAGGCAATCCAAGCCCAAACGTTGGGACACTACTGACAGGGGATCACAGTTCATGAAGTACGTGGATGAACTTCGCGATCGTGCCGTGGCGACGGCGCTGACAGAGCTGATAAATCAGACGGTGCACCGGCCTTGGACGATCATGGAGATCTGCGGAGGGCAGACCCATGCGATCGTGCGTTCGGCTCGATAGCCTGTTACCGCAAGGCCTCACTCTGGTTCAGTGAGGAGCGTGTGGACCAGATCGCGGGCACTCGCGTGGTGCTTACCAAAGTGTGCGCACATGTTTGTATTGCCGAATGAGGGTGTCCTTGGTCAGCACGGTCGCGTTCTCTTCTCTGGCGGTTGCGACAATGATTTGGTCAGCCGGATCTCCATGAAACGGCTGAGGCAGCGTCGTCGATCGATAGCTGAGCATAGGGGTAAGGGGTACGAGCCGGAGCTTGGGCATCTCGAGTGCGACACGAAACCATTCTTCGGGATCGCACGAAATCCCTATCCGCTTTTTCTCCAACAATTTGCTGAATTCCCACGCCGATATCGCTGAGAGTAGCAGCTCCGTATAATGGTCTGGATTATTGAGTAGGGTGCGGACACGAGAGGACAGCTTCTTCGGATTCATCTGCCACCAGACCCAGACATGGGTATCGAGGACGTATTTCACCGGCAGACGTTCCACTCGGCTTCACCGAGAGGCGACACAATATCACCTTCGAACACCAATGCTTCCGCCAACCTGCCCGGTGCCGTTCGCTTTCCCGCGAAGGGGACAATTTCGGCGAGCGGCTTGCCTCGTTTTGTAACCACGACCGGCTCTCGTGTTTCCGCGACCTCTCCCAATACTTTTAACGCGTGTGCCTTAAAATCTGTCACGGGCATGGTCTTCATGTGATGTGCCCCCTTCCATCTCTCGATTTTGACGATAATCCTATATAGTCATTTATAATGGTCATGTCAAGCAGCACGAACGAATGGTCAAAGTGGAGACCTATTCCTATTAGGCTGCCAGAGGTTTATAAGACAGGAAGCAGAGCAGGCGTTCTACTCATCGTGGGAGTGTTGTGGAGCAACGGGGATCACCGTCATGAAGTACGTGGATGAGTTTCGCGATCGTGCCGTGGCGGCGGCGTTGGCGGAGCGGATCAAGCAGACGGTGCATCGGCCTTGGACGATCATGGAGGTCTGCGGAGGGCAGACCCATGCGATCGTCCGGTTTGGACTCGACAGCCTGTTGCCGAAAAATCTGGAACTTGTTCATGGTCCGGGCTGTCCGGTCTGTGTGACCTCGGTATCCCTGATCGATCAGGCGGTTTGCCTCGCTTCGTTACCCAACGTGATCTTCTGCTCCTTCGGAGACATGTTGCGTGTGCCCGGTTCGCGCGGCGATTTGTTTGGTGTGAAGGCATCAGGCGGAGATGTGCGGATTATCTATTCCCCGTTGGATGCGCTGGAACTGGCCCGCAAGCATCCTGACCGTGAAGTCGTCTGTTTCGCGGTGGGTTTTGAAACGACTGCTCCGGCCTGGGCCATGGCAGTTGCGCAGGCGAAGCAGGTAGGCATCACGAACTTCAGTCTGCTGATTGCTCACGTATTGGTGCCACCCGCAATGGAGGCGATCCTGTCGTCACCGCAGAACCGCATCCAAGGTTTTCTCGCTGCTGGGCATGTCTGTACCGTGATGGGTTACGAGGAGTACGAGGCCATCGCTCAGCGGTATCGAGTCCCGATCGTCGTGACTGGGTTTGAGCCACTGGATGTGCTGGAAGGAGTCGCGATGCTGGTCAGCCAGTTGGAAGAGGGACGAGTCGAAGTCGAGAATCAGTACGTGCGATCGGTGAGCCGAGAGGGGAACAGACCAGCGAGAACCATTGTCGACGAGGTGTTCGAACCGGCGTCTCGTGCCTGGCGTGGTATCGGCGAAATCCCAGCCAGCGGTCTGCGCCTCAAATCTGCGTACCGTACCTACGACGCCGAGCTCAAGTTTCAACGTGAACTTGCGCAGCTGTCAGTCGGCATTGAAGATCCCGAATGCCAGAGTGGACTGGTCCTCCAGGGATTGCTCAAGCCGATGGACTGTCCTGTCTTCGGGACTCGATGCACGCCGGAACAACCATTGGGCGCGCCGATGGTCTCAAGCGAAGGAGCCTGCGCTGCGTATTATCGGTATCGAGGCCACGTCGCTCGTGAAGCGTGAAGCGTATCGGCCTACGGTTTCAAGTCTCATATTTCAGGTTTGAGGTTCTTGGCTTTTGCACAACTTGAAACGTTGAACTTGAAACCTGGAACTCAGGAGCTAAATACGAGATACGAACGACGCTTCACGAACAACGAGAAAATGCCATGACCAGCAATAAAGCCTTCGAGCTAGCTTGCCCACTGCCGCTCTCAACCAAGAATACTATCCAACTCGCTCATGGCGGCGGCGGGCGGCTCATGCAGGAGCTGATTCAAGAGGTCTTCGTGCGAGCCTTTCACAATCCCCTGCTGGAATCTCTTCACGATGGAGCGACGTGGCCGGTTGAGAAGGGTACGCTCGCCTTCACCACGGATTCGTACGTGGTGCGTCCGCTGTTTTTCCCAGGCGGCGATATTGGGAGTTTGGCCGTGAATGGCACGATCAACGATCTGGCCATGTGTGGCGCGAAGCCTCTCTATCTGAGCGCAGGATTTATTCTGGAAGAGGGGCTGAGCATGGAGGTGCTGCAGCGAGTCGTGTACTCCATGGCCGAGGCCGCGAAAGTAGCTGGTGTGTCGATCGTCACCGGTGATACCAAAGTCGTTGATCGAGGCAAAGGAGACGGGATCTTCATCAATACGTCCGGTGTTGGTCTGGTGCCAGCCGGTGTTCGTGTCTTGCCGACGTTGATCCAGCAGGGCGATGCCATTCTTGTGAGCGGTGATCTTGGGTCTCACGGCGTGGCGGTGCTCAGTGTGCGGGAAGGGCTGATGTTCGACGGGAATGTCGAGAGTGATTCAGCGCCGTTGCATCGCATCGTGGCCGATTTGATCGAGAGTGGTATCGAACTCCATTGCCTGCGCGATCTCACTCGAGGCGGACTTGCGAGTGTGCTGAACGAACTGGCCACAGCGGCGAAGGTTGGTATGACGGTGGAAGAGCCTGCGATCCCTGTGAACGAACCGGTGCGTGGAGCCTGTGAGCTCTTAGGACTCGACCCACTCTATGTGGCGAATGAAGGACGCTTTGTTGCGATAGTGCCTGAGTCGCAGGTAGAGGCGGCTCTGACCGTGATGCATCGACATAAAGCGGCAAATCAGGCAGCTCAGATCGGCATCGTGACGGATCGTGATCCTTCCATGGTCATCTTACGGACGGTTGTTGGCACCCACCGTGTGCTCGACCTCCTATCAGGCGAGCAACTCCCGCGGATCTGCTGATCGGTTCTTTCTGGTGCTACCTTTCCCACCGGCCTCCGCTATCGTGGCCACGCTTCTTAAGCATCGATCTCCGGACTTGCAGTTCCCGCTGCTGTAGCATTCTGCGACAGTGGGCAGAAGGCTTCTGTGAAATTTTCCCCACTCTCGAAGCGAGCCAGGGCCTTCGGTTCGAAGAAACCCCGTGCTTTCAATCGGTTCAAACTAGGCTGCGACCTCATTGCGGCTCGTTTTAATGGCACGATGGTTGCCCTTCGTTCTCCTCGTATGATGGGAGGGCGAAAGGTGATGTTCTCACGGGCTGTCCTGTTATTTCTGTTTCTTGTTGTCCCATGTCTTCCGCTTACGGATGCCAGCGCGGAGCAGAAGAGTAGTGAGAAGGCGCTCCGCGAGCATTACGACTTGCAGGAGGGGAAGCGTCTCTATGGGGAGTATTGTCGGTTTTGCCATGGAGAACAGGGAAAAGGTCACGCATTCAATGTCACCCCGCCACCAGCAGACCTCACGAGCCCCGCAGTCCAGCGGAAGTCCGATATCGAGCTGGCCAAGACGATTCACGAGGGTGAACGGGGCACCGCGATGGGGTCGTGGAAATGGGCGTTATCGAAGGAAGAGAAGCAATATGTCCTGCTCTATATCCGCTGGTTAGCTCAATCACGAGAGCCTGTTCCAGCCTCGTCACCTTAACGATCTCTTGGGACGAGAGACGAAGTGGCGATGACCAATGAGGAAAAGCGGAAGGCAATCATTCGGTGGAGGGATCTTCAAGGAATGCCAACTGCCGTCGGTGATGTCTGCATGACGAAGCAGCATGTCCTATTGTCTGGAGGAGTGACATGACAATGAAGGTTGTGGTGGGGATTGATGGGTCGAAATATTCAGAATGGGCGCTGGATTGGGTGGGGAAGATTCCCTTGCGGTCTGCCCCTCGGGTGACGGCGATCCATTCCGTCGATCTTGATTCCGCTCGGGTACCGGCTCTCACCTATCCATCTGTCAGTGGGTATGAACCTGATATCGGGGAGGCGATTCATCTGTTGGAAAGCCGAGCGCAGCAGGTGGAACTCGGCACGAAGAAACGGATGACTGAGTTGAAATTGACCGGTTCCGTCCGCGTGGAACAAGGACCGATCGCACAGGCGCTGTTGAAGCATGCAGGAAATACCGCGCTGATTGTGGTGGGGAGTCGAGGCTTGGACGCCCTTGACCGACTCATGTTGGGGAGTGTGTCGACCGCCGTGACGCTCCATGCCACGACTCCGGTCCTGATCGTCAAGGAGCCGCCTCACACTCCTCGGCGGATCTTGTTTGCAACAGACGGATCTGACTCATCAGGGAAGGCCCTTCAGTTTCTGCTCAAACGATTCAAGGCTACGGCCGACGGCAAGCCCCTTGTGATTCTCTTGGCGCATGTCATGCCGTTCTTGCGGTATACGGCGGTGAAAGAGGCGGGAGAACAGTTGCTGGCTCAGGAGGCCGCTAAACTGGAAAAGGTCGGGTACCGGGTCAGGCAATTCCCACGGGTCGGACCGGCGGCAGAAGAAATCATGAAGATCGTGAATCTCGAACAGCCGGATTTGATTGTGACAGGCGCAAAAGGGCGGAGTGCCGTCGCGCGCTTCCTTCAAGGCAGCGTCTCGTTGAAACTTGTCCAGCAACCCGCGTGCTCAGTCCTTGTCGTCAGGTAAGCGGGAGAGGCTGTTCGCGCGCACCCGTACCATGGAGAAATGTGCTCGTTCCTGGACGGAACGAGCACATCACCCTTGTTGGGACTTCGACCGATCCAGGACCGTACCCGCACCCTGCCGCAACTCCACCAAGAAACGACTCACCCTTGGTGACAAGCTTACTGCACAAGGTGTTGTACAGTTCCCTCAAGATAACCAGGACGTGATCTGCTATGCACTCTTCTTGTAGACGACAAGGCCTCCAATTAAGATGGCAAACATGACCACGCCGAACAATAAGAGACTGTCCATAACTCCTCCTTTTGATGAATGAAATGCCAGGTTTCCCAGGGCACATATGACAAACGATGCTTCTTCAGGCACTGATTCCAGGAGCGTCCATCCGCTGCACGTTCGTATGAGCACACAAGGTCTCGTCAGCCTGGTATGACAATGCAGCAACTATTATGCTCACCTGAAAATCTCGTAAAGATAGAGGGAATGGGCCCTGGAAGATGAGATAGCACGGGGTACTGGGGAGAATATCCTCAGAGCTGTCTAGTCTCTTGCACACATAGCAGTCCTTGGGATCACTGAAGCGTCGATGAGGATTTTGGCAGAAGAGGAACTAGCCGGTTAAACGTTCCCGCCCATGGGCAGCGGTAAGGTCCTGATCGGGGCCGATCGGAACGATGCGGGTCGGATTGATGTCGTCGTGGGTGATGTAGTAGTGCCGCTTGATATGGTCGAAATTCACGGTTTCGGCAATGCCGTCTGTTTGGTAGAGATCTTTGAGGTATCCGAAGAGGTTCGGGTAGTCGAGAATTCGCCGGACATTGCACTTGAAATGTCCGTGGTAGACCGCATCAAACCGAATCAGCGTGACGAACAGCCGCCAGTCGGTCTCCACACATTCCGGCCCGAAGAGATAGCGGCGGGTGGCGAGGCGTGCGTCCAGTTGATCCAGTGCCGTAAACAGTCGCTGCGCCGCTCGTTCGTAGGCGTGCTGTGATGTGGCGAATCCCGCTCGATACACGCCATCGTTCACATTCTCGTAGATAAAGCTGTTCAGTTCGTCGATCTCTTGTCGGAGCCCGTCCGGATACAAGTCGATCGGACTTTGGGTGAACCGGTTGAATTCACCGTTGAAAATTCTCATCAGATCATCGTCGGAATTGGTGACAATGCGTTTGGTGACAGAGTCCCACAGTACCGGGACCGTAAAACGTCCGATGTAGTGCGGGTCGGTCGCCTTATAGGCTTCACTCAGAAATGAAAATCTATTGATGGGATCCGGGGAGTGCCCAGGACCTTCACGAAACGCCCAGCCGCGCTCATCACGAATTGGATCCACGACGGTCATTCCAATGACGGACTCAAGCTGCTTCAGCTTGCGAACGATGATCGTCCGATGGGCCCAGGGGCAGGCCCATGACACATAAAGATGATATCGACCCGCAGCGGCCGGATAGCCGGAGCCGCCATCGGCCGTGACCCAGTTGCGGAATGAATCTGCCTGGCGTCGAAATTCTCCCATAGGCGATTGTTCATCTGGGAATTGGGCTTGGACTTCCATGCTGAGTTGATTCCTTTGGGAATCAGTATCTCACACTCGGCCGATCAATAGCGCCAAGCGCTTCCAATAGGAGTTGTTGCATTTTGCTACAGCGCCATCTTCGCACCGTGGCAATAGGCGACGAAAATAGAGCATTGCAGCAGGAAAATCGCATGATTGGAGGGCACGCCCCGTGCGAAGAGACTAACGGGAGAGGCAGTGATCATTCATGAGTAACAGCCCAGTGCCGCTATACAACGCCAGACATCTTGTACAAGCCTGTTCTCGCAGTCTGGTGATCTGTCTCCTCCTCGCGGGAGGGGCGGCCTGTGAGAACAGGGCGACCGATACCACTCCTGTTGCGCAGAACCCGCCTTCTGCCCCATCGCGCTTGTTGCGTTTGACCGCGGAAGAGCTATCTCGCATGCAGTTGGAGTTGTCGCCGGTGGCGCAGGGGGAGATCCTTTCGCATCGTGAATTTCCCGCCACCGTCCAAGCCAACCAGAACGAATTGGCCGAGGTCACGGCCCTGATTCGTGGCCGGGTGGTCAAGGTGCATGTCGATGTCGGGCAGGATGTGAACAAAGGTACGCGCTTGGCGCTGCTCCACAGCGTCGATCTCGGTATGGCGGAGGGTGAACATCTCAAATCAGCGGCCAGGATGGAGGAAGCCGAACGATCCCATGTGCGAGCCAAGGAGTTGTATGAGAACAAGGCCGTCAGCCTTGCTGAACTACAGCGGCGTGAGGCAGCCATGAAAGCCGCCAGGGCCGAAGCCCGTGAGACTAGGAACCGTCTTGAGCTGCTTGGTGTGCCTCAAGAAGAAATCGACAGGCTGGATCGTGAGCATACGATCAAAGCCGACATGCCGTTGCGCGCGCCGTTCGACGGGCGGGTCATCACACGAAACATCACGCGGGGAGAAGTCGTTGAAACGGATCAAAAACTGTTCACTGTGGCCAACCTTACCGACGTGTGGGTGATCGGGAACGTGCCGGAAAAGGATATCCGATTCATCCATAAGGACCAGAACGTCAACGTGGTTTTTGCGGCCTATCCCCATGCAATCTTCGGTGGAACCATCACCTATGTCGGAGATGTTCTTGATCCGGCAACTCGCACCATGAGCCTGCGGGTCACCGTATCAAACCCCGAGCGACTGTTGAAGCCGGAAATGTTTGCCGTGATCAGTGTGTATGCAACGTCGAGTCCTGACGCGCTGAGCGTCCCACTTGCAGCTGTTCAGGATGGGCCTGTCGGCAAGATGGTGTTCATTCAGCAGGAGGTCGGTACGTTCGAGGCTCGAACGGTCAAGTTGGGCAACGAAGAGGGAGAGGTGATCAGGGTTCTGGAGGGGGTGAAGGCCGGTGAGCAGGTTGTGACGAAGGGCTCCTTCGCTCTTAAATCTGAAATGGAACGGCACAAGATCGAGCCTTCGACATGATCGTCTCGCTTCTGGAATTCTCATTGCGGCAGCGGATCCTGGTGATCGGTCTGGCTTGCCTGTTGTCCGTCATCGGTGTGATTGCCTTCGAGTCGATCCCGATTGATGCCTACCCCGACGTGACGAACATCCAGGTGCAGGTGTTGACCGACGCGCCAGGGCTTTCACCGGTGGAGGTCGAACGCTTCATCACCTATCCGCTTGAGATACAAATGACCGGGCTGCCGGGATTGGCGGAGATCCGGTCGCTGTCAAAATTTGCCCTCTCTCAAATCACCGTGGTGTTCAACGATGATGTGGATATCTACTTCGCTCGACAGTTGGTCTTCGAACGAATGATGGCAGCGAAGGAACGACTGCCTGACGGGCTGGAGCCTATCATGGCGCCGGTCAGCACGGGGTTGGGCGAGGTCTATCAATACTATGTGGAAGGTCCTTCAACTCTTCAGCCAGCTCAGGACGGGCAGCTCAGGGCAGGGCCTGATCCCGTAGTAGCCGATGCTCAGGTCCTCGAAAGGGAATTGACGGACCAGCGGACCATCCAGGACTGGGTGCTGCGGCCGCTGCTCAAGAGCGTGCCGGGAGTCATCGATGTGAACGGGATGGGCGGGTTCGTCAAGCAGTATCAGGTTCTTGTCGATCCGGCCAAACTGCGCAAATTCAACCTCACCCTGCACGAGGTCTACGAGGCTGTCGCGAAAAATAATGCCAATGCCGGCGGGAATGTGCTCGAGCGATATGCCGAACGTGCGATCGTCCGAGGGTTGGGCTTGATCAAAAGCCTGAGCGATATCGAATCAATCATCGTAAAGGAATCCGGTGGCACACCGATTTTTGTTCGCGATGTGGCGGAGGTCAGGATCGGTCACGCCGTCCGTCATGGCGCGGTGGTGCTCAATGGGGAACGGGAGGTGGTCGCCGGCACGGTGCTCATGATCCGAGGAGGCAATGCCCGTCAGGTGGTCGAGGCGGTGAAGGCCAAGGTGGAGGATCTCCAGCAGGGGCATGGCCTCCCAGCAGGCATGAAACTGATCCCGTTCTATGATCGCATCGAGTTGGTGAATGCCGCCATTCACACGGTACGTGACGCATTGATCGAGGGCGTGGTGCTGGTGGTCTTCGTCTTCTTGTTCTTTCTGGGCCATGTCCGAAGCGCCGCGATCGTGACCGTCACGTTGATCGTCACGCCGCTCGTCACGTTCATCGCCATGNNCTTATCGACACCTCGCACAACACAGTGGCGCGTCGGAGGAAAGCCGGCTCAGTGTCATTCTCCACGCCACCAAGGAAGTGGGCCGACCGATCCTGTTCGGAATTTTGATCATCAGCGTCGTCTTTTTGCCGCTCCTGACCCTCCAAGGTATTGAAGGGAAGATGTTCGCGCCGCTGGCCTACACACTGGTCATCGCGTTGCTGGCGTCGGTGATCGTCACGCTGACGTTGTCGCCGGTGCTTGCGTCCTTGCTGTTGCGTGGGGACCATCCGAAAGAAACGGGCCTCACCCGCTGGATGAGGAAGCGGTACTTGCCGGTATTGGAATGGACCCTCCGGCATCGCACGATTGTTCTGGCCGGTTCGACGGCGATCGTACTTGCCAGCATGACCCTCGTGCCCTTCATTGGGCGAGAGTTTATTCCTCTGTTGGAGGAAGGTGCGCTGACCCCTCAAGTCGTTCGATTGCCGAGCGTGTCGCTGCCGGAATCCATCGAGATGGAAAAGCAGACTCACAAGGCGATGTTGGAATTCCCTGAGGTTCGGATGGCCGTGAGCAAAATCGGCCGGCCGGATATCGCGTTCGGCCCGGAGGAACCCAATGAAAGTGACCCGATCGTCTCGCTGAGCGATCGGAGTACCTGGACAACGGCGGCGACGCAACCGCAACTGACCGATGCCATCAGAAACAAGCTGGCGGAGATTCCCGGAATCTCCGTGCTCATGAGCCAACCGATTCAGGAACGGGTGGACGAACTCATCTCGGGTATCAGAACGGAATGCGCGATCAAGCTGTTCGGAGACGACCTCGATATCCTGTGGGCCAAGGCGGAGGAGATCGCAGCCCTGCTGCAGCAGATTGCGGGGGTCAAAGACGTCAAGATCGAACAGATCTCCGGACAGCCCTATCTGACCATCGACATCGACCGGCAGAAGATCGCCCGGTTCGGCATCAATGTGGCCGATGTGCAGGACATCATCACGACGGCGATCGGCGGGAGGGCGGCCACGCAGGTCTATGAAGGTGAGCGGCGATTTCAGCTGATCCTGAGATTTCCCGAATCCTATCGGAACAGCGTCGCAAGCGTCGGAGAGATTCGGGTAAAGGCGGCCTCTGGAGCTCTGATCCCGATGAGCGATCTCGCAACCATTGAGATGCGCGAAGGCCCGCTCCGCATCAGTCGTGAGCATGTCAAGCGCCGTATCTTCGTCGGCTTCAATGTCGTGGGTCGTGATATCGGCGGTGTGGTGGATGAAGGGCGGGCGAAGCTCGCCGCACAGCTTCGTTTGCCGGAAGGGTACACTGTCGTTTGGGGCGGTGCGTTCGAACATATGGAACGGGCCAACGCGCGGCTCATGATTGTCGTGCCGATCACGCTGGCGCTGGTCTTCTTCCTCCTCTTCTGGGCCTTCCATTCGGTGAGATACGCGAGCCTGATCATCATCAACCTGCCGTTTGCCTTAATTGGTGGGGTCGTGTCCTTGTGGCTGAGCGGACAGTATCTGAGTGTGCCGGCCTCGATCGGTTTCATCGAGCTGTTCGGACTCGCTGTAGGGAATGGGATTGTGCTGGTCTCTTATATCAACCAGCTGCGTCATGAGGGACAAACGATCGACGACGCGATCGTGGCTGGTTGCAGTCTGCGTCTCCGTCCGGTCGTGATGACGATGATGACGACGTTGCTCGGTCTTCTACCGCTGGCGCTGGCGCAAGGGATTGGAGCTGAGGTGCAGCGGCCGCTCGCCAGCGTCGTGATCGGCGGACTCTTCACCTCAACGGCGTTGACGCTGGTGGTCCTGCCCGCGCTGTACAGCCTGTTTGCGGGGGGGGAAGTCAGGAAAGAAGAGGCACCGGAATGGGTGTAGCAGACAAGTTCGTTAGTCCTTGTGCTCGCGGAACGCGCACACGGGACCGATCCGATTGCTACGCTTCGGAGGGCGCTCGTTCCATGCGCGCAGTGGCGGACGAACGAACCTGTCTGCTGGGAAAGGATGGAAGAGGGAGGCCCCACATCGGAATGTGATCCCTCAATGCGCGCGGTAAGGGATCGACCCTACTGTTGCCGAGGGGATGGGAAAAAGTAGCGGTGCTTAGAGGGCGTCATGCCGCTCTCAAAATGCCGATCCATGCGCCGCTTGAGGAGAGAGAAGAAAAGCTTTCATGAGCGCGATGAGCTGCAGCATCTTTCACGTGTCACATCCGAGAGAACTGAAGGGCAGCCAAAGATCTGGGGCAAAAATCCACTGAATTGATCCGAGGTCAGATGACTGTGGTGTTAGGCATCAATCTTGTAGTTGTCAGATGGCAAATCTGCCAGGCCGGTCCAGGCCGAACACCGTCGCTGGCAGGCGAGGCCGAATCCACAGGGCAATCAGTTAGAAGGGGGAGGGGGGCGTTTATGAGACAGGTGTTGGCGAGTATGGCGGTGTTCTGCCTCTTCATCGCTTGGGGAGCTACCGTGTATGCAGCCGGAGCCGGGGATCAGGAGTTTTCCAAGGGAGAGAACCTATTGAAAAGCAAGCAGTATGCAGAGGCACGTACGTTGTTGGAGACTGGCATTCAGAAAGATCCGTCCAACATTCAGGCACATTTCAACCTTGCCGAAGCCTGCCGGGCCCTAGAGGCTTGGATCTGCGCGGAGGACCATTACGAGACTGCATTGGATCTGGATGCCAAATCCGGTCGGACAACATCCTATTTGCCCAAGACCAAAGCGAAGGTCTGGCGGTTACGAGAGGAAACAACGGCTTGGCGTCTCCTACACGAAGCGAAGGCGTTGGTGGCTAGTGGAAAGATGAAGCAGGCCCAGGAGACGCTCGAAGGCGCCCATGAAATGGGCCTGACCACTGAACAGCAGGTCCTTCACCAACAGCTCCAGGCCAAACTTCCGCGGTCTCTGTCCGGGGCGAAGAAACAAATCTCTGCCGGGGCGTCCGGAGGAACGGGAGAGACTGATAACCTCGATCTGCAGATGGTGCTGGTGCCGGCGGGGACGTTCACTCGGGGTAGCACTCTTGGAGATGATGAAAAGCCGGTGCGGCAGATCTATCTCAATGCGTTCCGGATCGACAAGTATGAAGTGACGGTTGGGCAATACGCCAGGTAT
>CXWJ01001610.1_pt1 | contig 12662 bp, 15 predicted proteins | sample 590841 | NCBI WGS metagenome assembly CXWJ01 (sample SAMEA3498367, study PRJEB10139) | wastewater metagenome | biome: wastewater treatment plant; material: activated sludge | place: Austria | collected 2015-01-21 | reverse complement strand
GGTGCGCATGATCGTCGTCTTCAACGTCGATTTCAAGACGTTCGGCGATGACCCGCAGGCCGGCTACGCCATGATCCGGCCCAATGGTAGCTGCCCGGCGTGCGAGACGTTGCGGCAGGTAATGGGTAACTAATTTCTAGGAGGAGAAGCATCCATGCAAGTGCAACGCAAACTGACCCTTTTGCTCATCGCCGTCTTCCTGTTCGCGCTGGCCGCCTGTGGCGGCGGCCAGACGGCCGCCGAGCCGACCGCGGGCGCGGTGGTCGAACAACCCGTGGCGACCACCGATCCGGCGGCCGTGGCGACGCTGCCGCCGCCGGCCGTGGTGGGCGAAGTGCTGCCCACGCCGACGCTGGCCCCGGCCGCGCCGGAGGGCGAGGCTGTCGTGCCGACCGCCGAACCGGTCGCCAATGGCCCCTGGCCGGCCGACCAGTTCGGTTACGGCATCCAGATTCACGGCAACGCCACTGTGGGCAACCCGGCCGATACGATGACCGCCGTCCACGACCAGTTGGGCATGAACTGGGTGAAGGCCCAGATTCAATGGTGGCTGGTGGAACCCGATCAGGGCGTCGAAGGGCAATGGTTTTTCTATGACGCCGTCATCGACGAGGCCCACAAGAAGGGCCTGCGCCTGATGCTCAGCGTCGTCGGCGCGCCGGCCTGGACGCGCGCCACCGGCGACGAAAACGGCCCGCCCGACGACTACAACGAATACGCCCGCTTCCTGGGCCTGCTCATCGACCGCCATCCGGGCCAGATCAGCGCCATCGAGGTCTGGAACGAGCAAAACCTGGATCGCGAATGGACCAGCACCAAGGGCATCAACCCGGAGGAATACGTGCGCTTCCTGCAGGTGGCCCACGACGCCATCAAGGCCAAGGACCCCAATATCATCGTCATCAGCGGCGCGCTGTCGCCGACGGGCACGGGCGACTGGGTGCGCTGGGCCGACGATTTCGAGTATCTGGATCGCGCTCTGGCCGCCGGGCTGCTGAACTATGCCGATTGCGTCGGCGTCCACCACAACGGCTACAACATCGGGCCGGACGTGGCCTATGACGCCACCGGCTCGTCGCCCAAGGCGGCCACGGCCTTGTTCCGCGGCCCGTTCGACAACCCCCACCACTCGTGGAGCTTCTACACTACGCTCAACACCTACGCCCAGAAGGTGCAGGCCGTGGATCCCAACAAAAAGCTGTGCATCACCGAATTCGGCTGGGCCACCAGCGAGGGCTACACTGAATACCCGCTCGGTTTCGAGTTCGCGCAGGACAATACCCTTGATGATCAGGCCACCTACATCACCCAGGCTTTCACGCAGATGAACGCCTCCGACGACGTCTGGCTGGCTTTCCTGTTCAACTTCGACTTCGGCAACAAGGGCAGCGGCCCGACCGACGACCCCGTGCCCTATAGCATCGTCGATACCCAGGGCATCCCCCGCCCGGCCTTCGGCGCGCTGGCGGCCATGCCCAAGAACCCGTAATCAGTGGGTAGTGGTCAGTGGACAGTGGACAGTTAAGACGCTGACCACTGACCACTGACCACTGACCACTGCCCACTGCCCCCTATGCACCGCATCTTACTGCCCTTGCTTCTGGCGCTGCTGCTGGCCGGCTGCCGGCCGGCGGGCGACGAGCCGGCGCTGATGGGCGATGAGCCGGTGGTCATGTCCTTCGCCTCGCCCGATTACGGCATCCACGCCTTCCTGTGGTGGAAGCCGGATACAGCCCTGCGCGATCTGCAACTGATCAACGACATGGGCTTCAACTGGGTGAAGCAAAAATTCCCCTGGCGCGACATCGAGGGCATCGAGAAGGGTCAATTCGACTGGTATCGCACCGATTACATCGTCGATGAGGTGGAGAAGGCCGGGCTGAAGCTGGTGGTGCGGCTCGACCGCCAGCCGTTCTGGTCGGAGCCGCTCGATAACCAGTGGCAGGACAACGGCCCACCGGCCAACCCGGCCGACTATGGCGACTTCTGCGGCGCGGTGGCCGAGCGCTACCGCGGCCGTATCGGCGCCTATCAGGTGTGGAATGAGCCGAATCTGGATCGCGAGTGGGGCCTGCGCCCGCCCGACCCGGTGGCCTACACCGAGCTGCTGAAGGTGTGCTATACGGCGATCAAGGCCGCCGACCCGGCGGCCATCGTCATCTCCGCCGGGCTGGCCCCCACCGGCACCGACAGCACACAGGCCATGCCCGACGAGAAGTTCCTGCAAGGGATGTACGATGCCGGGGCGGCCGACTATTTCGACGTGCTGGGCGTGAACGCCCCCGGCTACAAGGCCCCGCCGGAGCTATCTCCGGCCGAGGCGGAGGCCGAAGCGTACGGCGGCGGGCGCTGGTTCGCCTTCCGCCACGTGGAAGATCTGCGCGCCCTGATGGTCGCCAACGGCGACGGCCACAAACAGGTCGCCATCCTGGAGATGGGCTGGACGGTCGATGAGGTGCATCCCGACTACGCCTGGCACGCCGTGGACGAGGCGACGCAGGCCGACTATCTGGTGCGGGCCTACCAATACGCCGCCGAACATTGGCGGCCGTGGATGGGGCTGATGGTGACGATCTACATCGCCGACTGGGAGTGGACGCCCGACGATGAGCAGTGGTGGTGGTCGATCGTCCTGCCCGACGGCACGCCCCGCCCGGCCTACGACGCGCTGAAGGATATGGAAAAAGAATGAGTTTCTGGGTTCTCGTGGCGTCCTATTGGGTTCATCTGCTGGCGACGGTCGTCTGGCTGGGCGGCGTGGCGCTGATGGCCTTCGTCGCCTGGCCGGCGCTGCGCCAGGGCACGCTGTCGGCCAACCAGTGGTTCGGGCTACAAAAGCGCTTCCTGCCCTGGGTCAACGCGGCGCTGATCATCCTGCTCATCACCGGCTTCATCCAGATGACCAACGACGAGAACTACAACGGCTTCTTGCAGGTCGATAGCCTGTGGGCCTGGGCCATTTTGTTGAAGCACGTCGCCTATGGCGGCATGGTGGCCCTGACGGTCTATCTCCAGTTTTTCCTCTACCCGGCCATGGCGCGGCTGGCGCTCCTGGAAGCGTCGCAACCGGAGACGGCCGCCGCCGAGCGGGACAAGATCGCCCGGCGCGAGATTCGCTATTTGCGGCTGAACCTGCTGGCGGCGGCGGCGGTGCTGTTTTTCACGGCGATTGCCACGGCCGTGTAGGGCGGGTTGGCAACCCGCCCGGCGGGATACCATCCCGCCCGGCGGGATACCATCCCGCCCTACAGCGTGAAAAACCCGTAAGTTTTCGTAAGGAATTTCGTAAGCGAACCCGCCTATTCTATCCCTAGGCAATCAGGGCTTTGCGCCGCGCGCGCGGCGAGGATAGGGATAGACATGATACAGGCACGCAGCAACACGACTCCAACCATCACCATGCGGCAACCGCACCGCACCCTCAAGCTTGGCCTGGATTACGCTCTGACCATCCCGACCCTGCTGCTGATCGCCCCCCTGCTGTTGATCATCGCCGCGCTCATCAAGCTCGATTCGCCCGGCCCGGTCATCTACCGTCGCCGCGTCGTGGGCCGCCGGGGGCGCGAATTCGACGCCTACAAGTTCCGCACGATGCACATCGACGGCGAGGACCGGCTGATCGCCAACCGCGACCAGTGGATGGAAGTGCTGACCGGCAGCGTCGATAGCGACCCGCGCCTGACCCGCGTCGGCCGTTTCCTGCGCCGCTACGGGCTGGACGAACTGCCCCGGCTGTTCAACGTACTCAATCGCACCATGTCGCTGGTCGGCCCGCGCATGATGACTCGCGCCGAGTTGCTCAAGTTCGGCCACCGCATCGACGGCTACTGCAGCGTGCTGCCCGGCATGACCGGCCTGTGGCAAGTCAGCGGCCACAGCCGCCGCATCGATGACCGGGTGGAACTGGAGACGCGCTACATCCGCAACTGGTCGATCGTGACGGACGTGCAAATCCTCATGCAGTCGGTGGTTGTGGCCTTCGCCGTCCACGCCTAATAACCGCACACTATTCTGAATCGTCAAGCCCCACTCCGGTGGGGCTTTTTTTTTGCCGGGCAAGTGGTTTACCAAACAGACAGAATTAAACACGGATAGGACACGGATCAAACGGATTCGACGGATTGAACACCCTCTCTATCCGTTCAATCCGTTTAATCGGTGTCCTATCCGTGTTTAATTTCTTCCTCTTATTATGACAAGGCCCCCATACCGTGGATAATTGGGGCCTATGCTCACCATCGACGGCCGCCTGGGCGAAGGCGGCGGCCAGGTTCTACGCACCAGTCTCAGCCTGTCGGCCCTCACCGGGCGGCCGTTCCGCCTGACCCATCTGCGCGCCAATCGCAGCAAGCCCGGCCTGCGCCCGCAGCACCTGACGGCCGTGCGCGCCGTGGCCCGGCTGTGCGGCGCGGCCCTGGTCGGCGACGCGCTGGATTCGCGCACCCTGGAGTTTCGCCCGGCCATGCCGCCCCAGCCGGGCACGTATGAGTTCGACGTCAGCGCCAACTCCCAGGGCGGCTCGGCCGGGGCCATCACGCTCATCTTCCAGGCCATCCTGTGGCCGCTGCTGTTCGCCGGCGGGCGCTCGCGGGTCACGCTGCGCGGCGGAACCCACGTAAACATGAGTCCGCCGTGGCACTACATGACCCACGTGGCCGGGCCGGTCTTCGCCCGCATGGGGGTTCGCTTCGACGCCGAACTGGCCGCCTGGGGCTTCTATCCCGTCGGCGGCGGCGTGGTGTCGGCCACGGTGGCGCCGCTCGACCGCCTGGTCGCCCCGGAGTTCGCCCACATCCCCGTCGAACGGGTGGAGGGTGTGGCCGCCGTCACCAACCTGCCGGCCGACATCCCCCAACGCATGGCCGGCCGGGCGACGAACCTGTTGTCGGCCGCCGGGCTGTCGTCGAAGATCGAGCCGCGGCGCGAGAAAGGGGCCGGGCCGGGGGCGGGCATCTTCCTGTGGCTGCCGCAGGGGGGCTTCAGCGCCCTGGGCCGCCAGGGATTGCCGTCGGAGCGGGTGGCCGAGGCCGCGGTTGCGGAAGCGCTGTCTTTCGTGGACAATAACGCCATGGTCGACCAACATCTGGCCGACCAACTCCTGTTGCCGCTGGCCCTGGCCCACGGCCGCGCGAGCTACACGACCGACCATCTGACATTACACACCGTCACCAATGCCGAACTGCTGCGGCGCTGGCTGGCTACGACCATCAATATTACCGGCGAATTGGAAGGGCCGGCGACGATCGAGGTGATCGGCGCGGGATTCACACCACATGTTTGAACTTATCTTTCTGGGCACGTCGTCGTCCGCGCCGACCGTCACGCGGGGGCTGGCCGCCCACGTCATCCTGCACCGCCACTACCGTTTCCTGCTCGACTGCGGCGAGGGCACGCAGCGCCAGATTTTGCGCAGCGGCCTGGGCTTCAAGCGGCTCGATACGGTGCTGCTGACCCACGGCCACCTCGACCACATCCTGGGGTTGGGTGGCCTTATCTCCACTCTGGCCCGCTGGGAAAACCTCGACCACATCGACATCTACGGCGGCCGGGCCACGCTGGCCCNNCTGACGGCGTTCGAGGTCAGCCACCGCGGGCCGGACAATCTGGGCTACCTGTTCGAGGAACAGCCCCACCGCCCCTTTCTGGCCGAGCGGGCCGACGCGCTGGGCGTGCCCTTCGGGCCGGAGCGGTCGCTACTGGTGCGGGGCGAGGCGGTGGCGCTGGCCGACGGCCGCGTCGTGCAGCCCGACGACGTGCTTGGCCCGGCGCTGCCCGGCACGAAGTACGTCCACATCGGCGACGTGGGCCGCACCGATAACCTGATCGAGGTCGCGCGCGGGGCCGACGCGCTGGTGATGGAAGCGACCTACACCGAGGAAGAAGGCGTCATGGCCGTCGATTTCGGCCACATGACGGCCGCCCGCGCGGCGGCGCTGGCCCGTGACGCGGCGGTGAAGCACCTCATCCTGACCCACCTCTCCCGGCGCTATGCCGAGCGCGAGATCCGCCAGGAAGCCCGGCTGACCTTCCCCAATACCTTTGTGGCACGCGATTTTGACCATTTTCAGATTACGCGAGATGAGGTGGTTAGGGTGAAGAAAGAGGAGTGATCTCTATTTAACCACAGGCGGCCAGTCCCTCGCGGAGAACATGCCGTCACACATCTTCTTTAGGCACCCGCGCTTGCTGGTTACGCACGTAGTCCAACAACACCTGATTGATCAGGGTTTGATAGTTTCCCCCGCCTGCCTCCTCTACCTGATCACGAAACCACTCAAGCACTTCATCGTCCAAGGGGATCGTGATCCGGCTCTTTCCGGTCGGCAAGGGTGTTACCGCGCCACGTTTTCCCTGGCTAAAGTCATATTCAGGTTTCATAGGGGTCGCAAATTCAAATACGCGCTCCGGCTTTCTGAGACCACGCTTGATATCACCCGCTTCCTTGATGCTCTCTATCAAATCGGCAAACGCTTTATCGTCCATCTGATCGCCTCATTGTTATAGATGATCATAGGTTCGTGGAGAACGCTTCGCTACTCGCACGACCTCTACGACGACGACATCATCATCAACAGTATAGATGATCCGATACGCCTCAATGCGGACGCGATAATAGCCCTTCAATTCGCCCCGCAGTGCTTTGGCCGTATCAGGTCTGGGGTTGTCGGCCAACTGGGCAATGGCGCGTCGAATGCGTTGGCGTATGGTGCCGGGCAAGGCGTCGATCTCAGCCCGCGCCTGCCGCGTGAGCTTAAGCCGGTAGGTCATCGCCAAGCCACTCGCTTATTTCTTCCGGCGAAAGCTCGACCAGTTCATCCTGACCCGTCGCCAATTCCCATTTTTTCTTATACACGGCCAGCGCGTCTTGCAGATATTCCACTTGCTCGGCCAGCAGATTCCATTGTTCCGGCGAAATAGCGATCAACGCCGGGCGGCTGCCGCGTTCGACCAGGATCACCGGGCCTTCCTTGGCTTGCTCAATGATCTCGGCCTGTCGCAAACGGAGGTCGCTGATGGGGGCGATAGTAGGGAGTTGATTGATCATCGAGTACCTCCTGGCAACTAATTAGCAGCTATAGCTAATTATCTGCGAATCGGCCCGATTGTCAACCGGGCAAATGACAAATCCCCCCCTTCCGCTACAATCACCTCTTGGAGTAAGAAAATGACCGACCAATTGTTGCAACCCCAATCCCTCTTCGACCTCTCCGACCCCGCCACCGCCGCCCTCTTCGACGGCTGCGCCTACGTCTGGCAAGCCCTGCCGCAGATCAAGCGCCACGTGGCCCGGCTGACGGAAGGTGGCCGGCGTATCGACGGCACGGTGCTGGACGGCGCGTGGCTGGGCGAGGCGGCCATCGTCATCGAGGCCGGGGCGGTGGTGGAACCGGGGGCCTACATCGTCGGCCCGGCCTACATCGGCGCGGGGGCGGTGGTGCGCCACGGGGCCTACGTGCGCGAGAACGTCATCCTGCTGGCGGGCAGCACGCTGGGCCACGCCAGCGAGGCCAAGAACGCCCTCTTCTTGCCCGGCGCGGCTGCCCCCCACTTCGCCTACGTCGGCGACTCCATCCTGGGCCACCGCGTCAACCTGGGCGCGGGCACGAAGCTGAGCAATCTGGGCATCCTGAGCGCCAAGGATGCGGCCACCGGCAAACGGCCGACGATCAAGCTGGTGATCGACGGCGTGGAATACGATACCGGCCTGACGAAATTTGGGGCCATCCTGGGTGACGACGCGCAGACGGGCTGCAACGCCGTGCTCAATCCCGGCTGCATCGTCGGCCCGCGGACGCTGGTCTATGCCAACACCAGCGTGCGCAAGGGGTATCACCCGGCCGACAGTATCGTCAAGTTGCGACAGAATGTGAGAGTGATGGAGAGAGAGTAAGTGAGCAGGTCAGGCCGGATTGAAAAGCTGATCTATTGGTCATCAGCCGACCGCAACGCCGCCAGCCCCTCCGGCAGCGTGCCGTAGTCGTTGAAGAACTCCAGAAAGCCGGTGACGCTCATCACGTCGCGGATGCTCTCCGTCAGGCCGACGAGGGCCACGCGGCCGTTGTCGGCCACCATCTGGCGATAGAGCATGAGCAGGGCGCGCAGCCCGGCGCTGGAGATGTAACCGACGCCGCTCATATCGAGCAACACCTTGCCGCCCGACCGGGGCAAGGCCAACAACTGGTCCTGCACGAGGGGCGCGGTGCGGCCGTCCAATTCACCGAACAACGTCGCCACGATGATGCCGTCGATCTCTTCGAACTCGATATTCATAAACGAAATAATACCGGAGCGTGGGGGATTGTCCAGCGGGGAATGTATCAATGGGTCAATCGACCCGTTCCGTCTGACCTACTGTTTCCCGGCGCGCAGCTTCTCGGCCAGCTCTTCCAACCGCTTGCTGAGCCAGCGCAGGCCACCCTCGGCCCCCTTCTGAGCTTCGTCCTTCCAGTCGATCTCGCGCAGACGGGCCTCGATGGCGTCGGCCGTGGCCTTCGATTGAGCCTGGACGGCCTCGCCCACCTTGTCGCGCACGGCTTCGGCGCCGCGGCTGGTCACGCCGGCCGTGGCCCCGGCAATCTTGTGCGCGGCGCGGGTGGCGGAATCCTTCACCGCGTCGCCCATTTTGTGGCCGAGGTTGGCCGCGCCCTCATCAGCGGCAAGCGGCGGCTCCGGCGCGTCCGGCCGGGCCTCTTCACCCAAATCGGCCAGGGTGATCTTCAGGGGTTCCTTGTCACTCATGCTCAGACCTTCCTCTACGGGATAACTGTTAAACTATACGGTCAGGCGGCGGGCAAGTTGCGGCTGATGGTAACAGGGTTTCTATTGGCCTATTATTTGAAAAGGGCGGCAATCATGGGCAGCGGGCCGCGATAACCGTTATAATGTTCCCGTCTGGGAGCCAATCCCAAAGGAAGTACAATGAATAAACCTTCTACGATGGCGAGCGTATTCAAACGCTTTATATTGTTCTGTGGCCTCATGGCGGGCATCCTGTTCATGTTCCTGGCGGCCCTGAGCGGGCTGTGGGCCAACAGCGGGGCGGCCGGCGCGGAGTTGCCGCCGGGCGCGTTCCTGCCGGTGCTGCTGGGCGACCTGATCGGCCCCAGCCCTACAGCGACCACGACGGCCGGCGCGACAGCCTCGCCGACCATCGATCCTCAAACCACCGCCACGCCCACCGGCACAGCGACGGCCATCATCACCGGAACGCTGACGGCCACGCCGACGGCTACGACTACGACAACCGTCACAGTCACCAGCACGGCCACGGCCACGCCGACAGCCACCGCGACGGACAGCGGCTCCACCGCTACACCGACGGCCACGCCGACGCCCTACGACACGCCAACCGCGACCGCCACCGCGACGGCGACGGACACGCCGGCCGCTACGGCCACGGCCACGGCCACCCCGACGACAACCGCCACGCCGACCACAACCTCTACCCCCACCGTCACGCCGACCCTGCCGCCCGGCGATGAAATGCTCATCTTCGACTGGAACCAGCCCGTCACCCGGGATCACAGCGGCTTCGCCATCGACCTTCCGCCGCTGGCAAACGGCAACTGGACAACGCCCATCAATTATGCCCAGGGCACGCTCTACTTCCGGGCCGAAATTCGCCACATGCCGGTGGCGCAAGAGAAGATGCGTCTGGGCTTCTGCTTCTGGCAGGGCGAGGCCGAGAATTGCAGCGGCAATCGCGTTCCCGGCTACGACGGCACGGTCGTCACCTGGTCGGTTGCGGTAGGCGATATGTGGCAAATGGCCGGGCTACCCGTCAACTGGGCCTTGCCGCGCAAGCGCAACGGCTTTGCCGTGCGCAACAAAGACAATGACCCGGTCAGCGATAACCAGGGCTGGAACTGGAGCGGCGAAAATCCCGCCGACTGGTATCCTTTGGACCTGCGCTTTACAGTCGTCGTCGTCGAAAAGGGCGCGGGCTTCTCCGGCTGGGATAATTACATCGATTAATCACACGGATTCGTGGACTAAAACATTAATATTTGATGAAATAGATCGCGTCTAGACGCGATCCGTCTGTCCACGTTCATGTGGATTGTAATTATTCACCCCTATCATCGTGCTGGGTCACCCGTGGGCGCGTCGGGAATCATCGCAATGCTCACCAAATTTCGACGCGCTTTTCACGCGGAAACCGGCCCGGCATCGGTACACTTGTCTTGCTGATGAATAGGTTAAACACGGGTTGAGCCACGGATGCAGCGGATTAAAGCAGATCGTGTATTGGTAAAACCCGTTCCATCGCTGTCCATCCGTGTTTAATCTATCCTTTTCAGGCTTGGCCGAGAGCGATTAGCCACGCTCTCGATGGTCGCCGTTAAAGCGGCCCCAGCCGTGGGAGATGAAACAGCCCCGTCATGGTCTGTAGGTTATTGGTTAGGCTTGCCCGGCGCGGCCGGCGATCATCTCCAGCGGACAGAAATCACCTTGCGGGAGATTGCATGAAGATCGATAGCTTTCCGATGAAGTGGCTGCGCGTGGTCGTCCTGGCTTTGGCCCTGACCGCGCTGGCCGTTGTGGCCTTTGCCGCCCCGGCCGGGTTGCGCGCCGACGGCGAAAACGTGGTTGTGAACGGCGATTTCGAGAACGGCACGACCGCCTGGACGTGCAATAGCTGCACGCTGAGCGCCGGCACACCGGCCGAAAACGGCGCGGCCGGGCAGTTCACCAACACCAGCCGCACCGCCCGCGGCCAACTATCGCAGAATGGCATCACGCTCCAGCCCAATACGACCTACGTCCTCAGCTTCTGGGCGCGGTCGTCCAACGGCGACAACGTTACCGTGACGCTGGCCCAGCAAGCGCCGCCGCGCACCAACTATGGCGTGCGCAACAAATCCTTTAACCTGACCACCACCGGCCAGCTTTTCACCCATACGTTCACCACCACTGGCTTCAGCCAGACGGTCAGCGACGCTTTGCTACGCTTCCAGGCCACCAAGGGCAAGGGCGTCCAGTATAGCCTCGACAACGTCACGTTGATTGCCGACGACGAACCCCCGCCCCCGCCCGGCGGCGAGATGCTGATCTACGACTGGAACAAGCCGATCACCATTGACGAAGGCGGCTTCGCCATGGACAAGACGTCGCAATACCTGGGGCAGAATTGGGAGTCGCCGGTGAACTATGCCGACGGCCGCCTCTATTTCCGCGCCCGCATCTATAGCATCCCGGTCAATCAGCCGGGCATGAAACTCGGCTTCTGCTTCTGGCAGGGGGAGCGCGAGAACTGCCGCGGCAACGATGTGCCCGGCGTGGCCGGCCAGGTATCCACCTGGGATTTCAGCCCCCACGATATGTGGCGAAAGAATGGCGCCGAAATCCTGTGGAGCCAACCGCGCAAGAAGATGGGCTTCTCCGTGCGCGACGGCCAGAACGATCCCGTCAGCAACAAGACCAGCGACGACTGGGGCGGCAACAACCCCAACGACTGGTATCCGATGAATCTGCGCTTCCAGGTAGTTCTGGTGGCGGCCGGGGAAACCTTTTCCGGCTGGCAAAACTACCCCTAAACGGCCGAAGAGCCGGGCCGAAGCCGGTAACCAAGCCGGCTTCGGCCACATCATTGTCAACCGGCTAACGACGCGCTATAGCTCGCTCGATGCCATTCAAGTTAAGCATCCCATTAGTATGCCTAGAGAAAGGGCATTGACACAAATTCCCGCGCCGGTACAATGCGCGGGCTGGAGCGATGCTATAACACTTGTCGTTTAGCCAATAGAGTGGTAGGGCAGTAGCCGCTTGGGACGGCTGTTACCATCGGGGTTTCAAACCTCAGCCGATTAGTGATTGGGCTGGGACGCCTGTTATCCTCCTGAATTGCGCAAGTAGCCGTTTCGACGCGCCTATAGCGTCGGGGTAACACGCTGTCGCCGTCTGTCTCACCACGCTTTTAGCCACTGGTGGCCGCCTAAGCGCGACCACCCTGCTGGATCGCACCAGCAAACTCACCGTAGCAGGAGAAAGTTCGATGTCACAAGGATCGCAGAAACCGTGGGCCAAGCTAATGGTCCTGGTCATGTTCGTAAGCGCGCTGGTCGGCTTGATGCTGTTCAGCACGACCGCCGGCGTCAGCGCCGGCAACGGCACCGCCGATGAGATTCTCGTCTACAACCGGGGTACGAATAGCAACCCCTTCACCATCACCAAGGCGATGAACGGCTTCATCATGGAAGTGCCCAGCGGCGCGGCCAACGCCAACTGGGTTTCCGGCCAGTATGCCGGGTTTGCCGGCGGCACGCTCTATTATCGGGCGCGCATCATCAGCATTCCCCAGAACCAGAATCGTATGAAGTTCGGCTTCTGTGTCTGGCAGGACCATTTCAAGAACGAGGAATGCCGCGGCCAGTGGTTGACCGGGGTTCCTGGCGCCGAGAGCACGTGGTCGCATAAGTTGAGCGATATGTGGGTGAAGAAGCCGATCAACTGGTCGCAACCCCGCCAGCGCCACGGCTTCATCGTCCGCAACGCGCAGAACAACCCGGTCAGCTCCAAGAAGAACTGGAACTGGAGTGGGGAGAATCCGGATCACTGGTATCCCATGAATGTCCACTACACCGTGGTGTTGGTCAAGCAAGGCGGCACGTTCGACGGCTGGGAAAACTACGGCTGGTAAGCGGCGCGACGCGCCCTTGACC
>CXWJ01004123.1_pt1 | contig 12674 bp, 8 predicted proteins | sample 590841 | NCBI WGS metagenome assembly CXWJ01 (sample SAMEA3498367, study PRJEB10139) | wastewater metagenome | biome: wastewater treatment plant; material: activated sludge | place: Austria | collected 2015-01-21 | reverse complement strand
GCCAACGCCGCGGGATTGGCGATGACGCTGCTGGTGGCCATCGCGATCAGGAAGACGATGGGCAGCGGCAGCAGCAGCGCCAACCACGCCCGCCCGCTGGGCAGCCACCCGCCGCGCATCTCCTGCACCAGCCCTTCCAGACGATGATTCTGGAGCAGGCCGAGCACGCCCAGCACCAGGAAGATGAGCACGCCGCCCAGGATAAGGCCGCCGGTCGTGCCGCCGAGGGTGCTGGGGAAGATCTGCCGGCCGAAGAAACGCGGGTCGGTCAGCCAGACGACAACGGAACGGCCGAGAAAGGGCGCGTAGCCGACAGCCAGCATGGCCACCACCCCCGCCGCCACCCACAGGACAACCGTCACCACCGTGCGGGCAATGCGCGCACTGAGCCAGCCGACGAAGCCGCCCAGCAGGATCGTAAACAGCACGCCGACCAGCAGCGCCGGCACCGCCAGCGGCAGCGGCAGCCGGGCCACGCGCACCATCTCCAGCCCCCACGCCCCCAACCCCAACGCCAGCCCGATGATCAGCCCGTTGAGCAGCCCCAGCCGGCGATAGGCGGGCAGGGTGTGGTGTTCGGGCGCGTTCAGGTCTAGTTCGAACGGCCGCGCTTCAGCCATAGCACAAAACCTCCCAGCGCAATCAAAACGGCCACGCCGCCGACCAGCAAAAGCAACGCCACCGCGCTGACGCCGCCCGCCATGGGTGTAACCGGGGCGGGGGTGGCCGGGACGCTCGTGGCCACCGGCAGAGAGACCAGCGAGCCGGGGATGGCGTACTCGCGCAGGTTTTCGGTCGTCAGCGTGCGGCCGTCCCACAGGCCGTTGCCGCGGGCCACGTGGGCGGTGATGGCCAGGTACTCCTCCGGCGTCAGGTCGCCGGGGAAGAAGTAGGGCATGGCGACGCTGACGTAGCGGTAGACGCTATCGAGCGTGTGAAACTTGACCAGCGCGCCCTCGCCGATGACGGCGGGCACGGCCGTTGGTAACTGGAACTCCTGCTTATACGGGCTGGGGCCATGACAGCCACTCTCCCAGCAGTACTGGTCTTCCGGCGGGTACTGGGCGCGCCAGTCGTCGGTCAGCCCCTGGCCCACGTCGCCGTGGCAGGGTTGGCAGTGGAGCCAGAAGAGTTGCGCCCCCTCGTCGGCCTGGTTGGGCGACGGGACAGTCGGCGGCGGGGCCAGACGGTCGGGCGTGGGCGTCGCGCCGGGCGGGGGGGTCTCCGTCGGCCGCGCCTCTTGCGGGCCGCCGTGTTCCACCTGCTGCGCCGCGGCCATCAGCCCCAGCGCGGCCAACCACAACCCTACCACGAGCGCCACCGCGGCGCGGCGCATGTTCGTTCGCGTCATAGCGTATCAATGAAAGAGGCGGGCTGCTTCGTCGCGCCCGCCTCCTATTCATCTATTCATCTTCAATGACCACTCATCAGCCTCGTCAATTGTGGCAGCGATCGGCCGTCGGCGGTCAGCGGTCGGTCTACGCCTTCTTCCCCCGCAGCTTCGGGTCAAGAATGTCGCGCAGCGCGTCGCCGATCAGGTTCCAGCCCAACCCGTAGAGCAGCAAGGCCACGCCAGGGAAGACGATGATGTACCAGTAGACATCGAGCGTCAGGATCCACGAGCGGGCGAAGCTGACGATCTGCCCCCAGTCGGCGAACCCTTCCGGCAGGCCGATGCCCAGGAAGCTGAGCGCGGCGAACGACAGCACGACCGCGCCCATGTTGAGCGAGATACGCACCAGCGTCGGGAACATGGCGTTGGGGATGACGTGGGTCAGCATCAGGTGCGAGTCCTTGGCCCCGCTGGCCCGTGCCGCCAACACGTAGTCGCGCTCCTTGGTGGCCAGGATGTCGCCGCGCAACTGGCGGGCGTACCCCGTCCAGCCGAAGATGATGAGGGCGACTGTGGCCGGCCAGACGCTGCGGCCGAAGAGGGGCGTCAACAGCGACGACAGGATCAGCGCCCCGGTGATGAAGGGAAAGGCGACAAACACCTCCACCACGCGCATCAATATCTCGTCTGCCCAGCCTCCATAGAACCCGGCAAAGGTGCCCACCAGCACACCCAGAAGCGTTGTCGCAAAGGTGACAACAAAGCTGGCAAAGAATGCCGTGCGCGCGCCCCAGACAAAGCCGTACCAGATGTCGTACTGGCCGCTGGTCGTGCCCATCAGGTGAACCCACTCTTCCTGGCGCGGCCAGACGTTGCGATACCACCACGGCACGCTCATGGGCGCGTTCTTGTTCCAGACGCTCATCGGCGGCTGCGGCTCGGCCTTGAAGCCGTCGCGGGGAATCTGCATCCGCGGCCAGTTCTCGTTGGGCGGCGGGGCCAGCATCGGGGCGAAGATGGCCAACAGGGCAAACAGCACCACCAGGACGATGCCGGTGACCGACAGCGGGTTGGTGATAATGCCGCGGATAAGCCTCGCCCATTCCGGCCCAACCGCCTTCTCCAGGCGGGTCATCTCGCGCAGTTCGCCGGCGTCGTTGGCCCCTGGCCGCAGGACTACGGGATCGCTTACGGTCGTCATCGCTTACTCTCCTTCAGAAAAAGAAGGGAACCACAGATTACACAGATTTCACAGATTTTTCTTCTGAATCTGTGAAATCTGTGTAATCTGTGGTTTCTCATTCTTAGCTCAATCGGACGCGCGGGTCCAGAACGGCGTACATGATATCGACGATCAGGTTGGCCGCCACCAGCAGCACGGCGCTGAACAAGGCGTAGCCGAGCATCGACAGCACGTCGAGGCTGACGGCCGCCGCCGCCGCCCACGAACCGATGCCCGGGTAGTCGAACACCGTTTCGGTGATGACAACACCCCCCATCAGGCCCGCCAGCGTTAGCCCGGCGACGGTGATGACCGGGATGAGCGCGTTGCGGCGGATGTGGCGATTGGTGATCATCTTCTCCGGCAGCCCCTTGGCGCGCGCCGTGGTCACGTAGTCCTGGCGCATCTCTTCCAGCATCGCCGAGCGCGTGATCTTCAGCAGCAGGGCGACTTCGACCACCATCAGCGTCGTCACCGGCATGATCAGATGGCGCAGGGCATCGATGAAGATGTCGAAGCGCAGGTTGAGCAGCGAGTCGACGGTCATCATGCGCGTGTACTGGGTAAAGCCGGGCTTGATGACTTCCTGCGAAAACCCTGTCGAAAGCTGGCCGGGCTGGAACCAGTCGAGGCGGGCGTAGAAGACCAGCAACATCAGCAAGGCGAAGACGAAGGTCGGGAACGACCAGCCGATGATGGCGAAGACGCGGGCCACCTGGTCAAAGAGTTTGTTGTGGTTGAGCGCCGCCTTAACGCCCAACCAGATGCCAAACGCGATGACCGGTATCATGGCCCAGAGCGCCAGCTCCAGCGTGGCCGGCATCCGTCGGATGAGCACGTCAATGACCGGCTCGCGGCCGCTGCGCGAATAGCCCAGATCGCCGCGCAGCACGCCGCCGACACGCTCGCCGGTGTTGCCATCCACCGTGCCCACCAGCCAGTTCCAGTACTGGACGTAGAACGGCTTGTCCAGACCGTAGCGGACGATGATGGCATCCACCTGGCGGTCGGTCTTGGGGATGTCGCGCACGTAGAGAGCCGACCGCTCCACCGGGCCGAGCACCTGCAACATGCTGAAGATCAGCAGCGTGACGCCGAACAGAATGATCGGCAAAATCAAGAGACGACGAATGATATACGCAGTCATACTATCTTTCTCCCGTCTGTCTTAAAGTGGGCGACGGGGTGGCCCGTCGCCGTCTCTCGGTTTCTGGTGAGAGCGCGATTCCGGAGAATCGCGCTACATTCACTGCAGCAGGCGGCTCAAAGCTCCTAACGAGGGAGCCAGAAGCGCTGAGGCGCTCGTTCCAGTGGGGGCGGGTTCTACAACCCGCCCCTTGCTGATGATACGATGTAGGGGCAAGTCTAAGACCCACCCCTACACGACGGTTAAGCTTACTCGCCGGTCAGCGACATACCGTAGTAGTACGTGCCGGGGTTCGCCGCGTTATAGTACCAGCCGTTCACCCACCGCTGTTCGTAGCGGGCGCCGGTGGCCTGGGCCAGGATGACACTGAGCGTGTCATTGTAGAACTCCTGCTGGATGTCGAAGTACATCTGCTCGCGCACGGCGGGATCGCTCTCGACCACGGCCGCCGAAGCCAGCGCTTCGTACTTGTCGCGGATTTCCGTCGGCAGACCCTGGCGGCCGCCGAACGTGCCGTAGGTGTAGGGCTGAATCCAGTTGTGCGGGTCGTGGATGTCCTCAACCCAGCCGCTGATGGAAATCGGCAGCTGCGAGGCGCGGAAGGCGTTCAGGAACGTCGGCCACGGCAGACCGATGGTCTCGATCTGGTAGGCCGGGTTGATGGCCGCCATCTCCGACTGCCAGATTTCGCCCACGGTCTGGCGGGTGGTGTTGCCGGTGTTGAAGGCGATCTGGAAGCGGAAGCCGGTCTCCGGCAACACGCCACCCCAGGCCGTCTCCAGGTGCGCGGCGCACTCTTCGGGGTTGTACTCGTACATCGGGCCGTCCGGGTTGTAGCCGAGCATGTTGAGAATGATCGGGCCGTTGTTGCGGACGCCTTCGCCGATCAGCGCTTCGGAGATGTAGGTGTCATAGTCGAAGCACTTGGCGAACGCCTGGCGGACGTCGGGGTCGCTGAAGAAGTCGGCCGGGATGCCGTTGCCGTCCAGCGCGCCGGAGCCGATGTAGGGCGAATCCTCAGCCACGTTCCAGGTCAGGAAGGCGTCGGTGCGGCTGGTGCTCTCCAGGTCGTCCCACTTGCGCAGCGGGGCGTCCGGGGTCTCGGTCGGGGTGCAGGTGCCGTCGGACAGGCAGACTTCGCCGACGAACGGATCAACCTGAGCGCGCTGGTCAATGTTGACCGCTACGTTGGCAGCGTCGCCGGCCTGCAGGGCGGCGAAGCGGGTGCCGAACTCATCAACCAGACGGATGATGACCGTCTGCAGCGGGGCGACGCCCGACGGGCCGCCTTCCCAGGCCGCCTCGCCTTCGGGCCGCCAGTAGTTGGGGTTGGCCACCAGGACGTGCTCTTCGCCGGGGGTCCAGTGGTCGAGCATGTAGGGGCCGGTGCCGTTGGTGACAGCCGTCAGCTTGCTGTTCTCGGTGCCGGGGGCGTAGAAGTCCTGCCAGGTGGCGCAGTCGCCGTCCCAGTCACCCTGGGCGGTGGCCCAGTCCTGATCGAGCACGCTACCCCAGGTGCCGGCCAGCGTGGCCAGCAGCGGGCCCCACGGCTGGGCCAGATTGAAGGTCACCGTGCCGGCGGCGTCGTCGGCGACGACGGCGGCCTTGACCAGTTCGCAGGTCGCCGCCAGCTCTTCCGGCGTGGCGCTGGCCTTCAGGGTCTCGGGGTCGCCGGCAAAGGCGCCTTCCTGAATACCCTCGGTCACGTCGCCGCTGGTGTAGCCCAGGATCGGCTCCAGCAACAGCCACTGCGGGCCGTTCGGGTCGCTCTGCAACAGGCCGCGCTGGAAGCTATAGGCCACGTCACTGGGGGTCAGTTCCGCGCCGTCGTGGAAGGTGACGCCTTCGCGAATGTTGAAGGTGTAGGTCAGGCCATCTTCGGAGATGCCGCCGTTGTCGAGCGAGGGGACTTCCGTCGCCAGGATCGGGATGTAGGTCGTCGGGTCCGGGCCGTTGTACCAGATCAGCGTCTCGTAGATGTTCATGATCGGCGTGTTGCTGGCCGTGTCATAACCCAGAGCCGGGTCCAGCGTGCCGATGTCGCCGAAGGTCAGGCCGACGTAGGTCGTCGGGTCGGGGGCGGCCATCGAGACTTCCTCGGCCGGCTCCGGCGTCGCCGTGACGACGACTTCCTCAACCTCGGTGACGATCGACGTGACGACCACTTCCTGGCCTTCTTCGGTAATCGTCTCGGTGACGACGCGCGTCACTTCGACCACCTGTGTCTGCGGCTGGCAGGCCACCAGCCCGAGGGCTACCACCAGCAACATTGCCAGCAGCAAGCCGATGCGATTTTTCGTAAACATGTTTCGTGTCTCCTCCATCTTCAAATGGGTTCAGCAAAGGTTGGCCTGCGCGCCAGCAACGCGCCGACCAGTCTGTGTCAACCAACTCTCTCTCCACAAGCTGTTCTCGATAGCGCCTCCTCAGGACAAATTACGAATTACGAATTAGGAATTAGGAATCAAGAAGTGACGCGCTTCCGGGCTCTTAATTCCTAATTCCTAATTCCTAATTCCTAATTGATCACAGGAACTTCTCCGCATGGTGGCAGGCCACCATATGGGGTACGGCCGCCGTGCCCATATCGCGGAACTCGGGGTCGACTTCGCGACACACGTCGGTGGCATAGGCGCACCGCGGGTGGAAGCGACAGCCGGACGGCGGGTTGGCCGGGCTGGGCACGTCCCCTTCCAGGATGATCCGCTGCCGCTTGGCTTCCTTGTCCGGGTCGGGCACGGGAATGGCGGAGAGGAGCGCCTGGGTGTAGGGGTGCAACGGGTGGTCATAGACCTCGTTGCGCGAGCTAAGCTCGACGATACGGCCGAGATACATCACCGCGACCCGGTCGCTAATGTAGCGCACCATGGACAGGTCGTGGGCGATGAACAGATAGGTAAGGCCCAACTCCTGCTTCAGGTCGTCGAGCATGTTGACGACCTGGGCCTGAATGGACACGTCGAGGGCCGAGATTGGCTCGTCGGCGACGATGAACGACGGGTTCGTCGCCAGGGCGCGGGCCACGCCGATGCGCTGCCGCTGGCCGCCGGAGAACTCGTGGGGGTAGCGATTGACGAAGTACGGGTTCAGGCCGACGACGCGCAGCAGCTCCTGGACGCGCTCCTTGCGGGCGGCGCTGTCGCCGAGGCCATGGATGGTCAGCGGCTCACTGATGATGTTGCCCACGGTCATGCGCGGGTTCAGCGAGGCGTAGGGGTCCTGGAAGATCATCTGCATGTGACGGCGCGCCTTGCGCACGTCGGTGCGGCTCATCTCCGTCAATTCGCGGTCGGCAAACTGGACGGTGCCGGCCGTCGGCTCTTCCAACTGGAGGATGGTGCGCCCGGCGGTGGACTTGCCACAGCCGCTCTCGCCCACCAGGCCGAGCGTCTCACCCTGGTAGATGTCGAAGCTGATGCCGTCGACGGCCTTGATGTGGCCGACCGTGCGGCGCAACACGCCGCGGCGGATGGGGAAGTACTTCTTCAGGTCGCGTACCTGGACGAGAACGGGGCGTCCGGATGCGTCGACCGCGGCAGCGGGCGGGGCCAGAGGGCCAGGAACAGGGGTCGAGGTTACGACGGTCGTGGTTTCGGTGGTCATGCCGGCACCTCCGCCAGGGCGGCAATGGCATCGAGAGCGATCTCTTTGCTGTAGTCAACAATGCGGAACCCGTTGAACACCTCTTCGGCCCGCCAGCAGGCCGCCGTGTGGTCCTTGGCCACTGCCTTCAGTGGCGGGTTCTCCTCCCAGCAGCGCTCGATGTTGTAGCGGCAGCGCGGCGCGAAGGGGCAGTAGTTCGGCTCGCGTAAGAGGTCCGGCGGCAGTCCCTTGATCGGAATGAGTCGCTCTTTGCGCTGGGCGTCGATCTTGGGCAGCGACTCCAGCAGGCCGACGGTATAGGGGTGGGCCGTTTCCTTATAGAGTGAGCGCACCGGGGCCAACTCGACAATGAACCCGGCGTACATGACGGCGATCTTGTCCACCATGCCGGCGATGACGCCGAGGTCGTGGGTGATCCAGATGATGGCCATGCCCAACTGCTGCTTCAGCCGCAGCACCAGGTCGACAATCTGGGCCTGGATGGTCACGTCGAGGGCGGTGGTCGGTTCGTCGGCAATGAGGAGCGAGGGGTTGCACGACAGCGCCATGGCGATGCCGATGCGCTGGCGCTGGCCGCCGGAGAACTGATGGGGATAGTCCTTCAGCCGGTCGGCGGCGTTGGGCAGGCCGACCATCGTCAACAGCTCGGCCGCCCGCTCGTCGGCCTGCTCCTGCTTCATGCCCAGGTGCAAAACCAACGCCTCGGTCATTTGTGTGCCCACGGTCAGCACCGGGTTGAGCGAAGTCATGGGGTCCTGGAAGATCATGGCCATCTCCCGACCCCGAACGCGGCGCATCTCAGCCGGGGAGAGTTGCAGTAGGTCGCGGCCGTTGAACATGACCGTGCCCGCCTCAACCTGGCCCGGCGGCGACGGGATGATGCCCATCATCGACTTCATGGCGACCGACTTGCCCGAACCGCTCTCGCCGACGATGGCCATCGACTCGCCTTCGCCAAGGTCAAAGGTAATGCCGTTGACGGCATGGACGATGCCATCCTCGGTATAGAACCGGGTCGTGAGGTTAGTGACTTCGAGTAATTTAGCCATCGTATCCCCGTATGCGCTGGAAATGTTCAGAAGTCATAGCTGCCTCCCTGGGCAACAGACAGAACTGTGAGCGCTCAAGCACCCACTCCAATCGGACAGATTAGAATGGGGTGAATAATAGCGCAAATCAGCCTGCTGCCAAAAAAGCAACATAACTCTAGTAGCTGCTGTGCCGCATTAAGTTGGGAACTGTGACCGAACGGCAACACCCATAGCCGCAACAGTATAACATTGGGCAAGACCGGTGACAAGATAGTGACAATATAGTGATTAGTGGTTAGTGGTGAGTGACTAGTGGGCGCTATTAACGTCACTAATCACTGACCACTAACCACTACTCCCTACGCTCCTCCCTGTTGCTGGCAGAGGGGAGCCGGGCGGGCGACGGGCTCGTTAGCGCTCAGCGATGAATCGCCCATTTGAAGATGGAGGACAACCATTGTTTATTGCGCGGGCGTCAGCGAGTAGGCGTAGTAGTCACGCCCAAACGCGCCCACGCGGTAGTAGTAGCCGTTGACCCAGCGCTGGGTATACCACGGCGCATCGCGCTGCAAGAGGTAGACCTGGGGCACGGTGTCGTAGGTCAGCTGCTGCAATTCGGCATACATCGCCTCGCGCGCCGCCGGGTCCGATTCAAGCGCCGCGGCGGTGATGATGTCGCGATACTGCGACAGCAGTTCATCGGGAATCTGGGCGTTGGTGGCATAGGTGCCGATCAGGTACGGTTGCACCCAGTTGTGCGGGTCGTGAATGTCTTCCTGCCAGCCCTGGATGGCGATGGGCACCTGGGAGGCGCGCACCGAGCGCAACAGGGTCGGCCACGGCAGACCGACGACCTCAACCTGGTAGAGCGGGTTGATGGCGGCGAACTCAGCCTGCAAGATTTCGGCGATCGTCTGGCGCGTGGTGTTGCCGGTGTTGAAGCCGACCTGGAAGCGGAAGCCCGTCTCCGGCAGCACACCGCCCCACGCCTCTTCCAGATAGCCGGCGCACGCCTCCGGGTCATACTCGTACATCGGGCCGTCCTCGTTGTAGCCGAGCATGCCCTTGATGATCGTGCCGTTGTTGCGCACGCCCTGGCCCAACAGCACTTCCTCGTTATAGACCTCGTAGTTGAAGCAGGTCGCCAGCGCCTGGCGCACGTTCAGGTCGGAGAAGAAGTCCAGCGGAATGCCGTTGCCGTCCAGCGCGCCGCTGCCCACGTAGGGCGAGCCTTCGGCGATGTTGAACGTCGGGAAGATGTCGGTGCGGTTGACGCCGGGGCGGTTGACGTACTTCACGAACTGCCCTTCGGGGTTCTCCGGGTTCGGTTCGCACGCGAACGTCTGCGCGTCACAGATGACGCCTACCAGCGGGTCGACCTGAATCTCGTGCTCCGGATTGACCTGGACGTATTCGGCGTCGCCGGCCTGGAACGTCGCCAGGCGCGTGCCCCACTCATCGACCACGCTGTAGATGACCGTCTTCAGCGCCGCCGGGCCATAGGGGCCGCCTTCCCACTTGGGCGTCTCGGCCGTGCGCCAGTAGTTCTCATAGGCGGTCAGGACGATCTCCTCGCCGGGCGTCCAGTGGTCGAGCATGAACGGGCCGGTGCCGTTGATGATCGGCGTCAGCTCCGAATTCTCGACGCCGGGGGCGTACCAGTTCTGCCAGGTGGCGCAATCGCCATCCCACGCGCCCTGCTCCACGGCCCACTCCATATCCAGGATGGAGCCCCAGGTGGAGGTCAGCGTGGCCAAGAACGGCCCCCAGGGCACGGCCAGGTTGAAGGTGACGGTTCCGGCAGCGTCGTCGGCCACGACCGCAGCCTGGACCGCCTCGCAAACGGCGGCCAGTTGTTCGGCGTCCAGCGCCTGAACGGCCGCGGGATCACCGATCAAATTGCCTTCGGGGTCGATGGCCTCGGTGATGTCGCCGCTGGCAAAGCCCATGATCGGCTCCATCAGCAGCCACTGCGGGCCGTTGGGGTCGCTTTGCAGCAGGCCGCGCTGGAAGCTGTAGGCCACGTCGTGGGGTTCCAGCGTGCCGCCGGCGTGGAAGGTAACGCCCTCGCGGATCTGGAAGGTGTAGGTGCGGCCGTCTTCAGAGATGCCGCCGTTGTCCAGGCTGGGCACTTCAACGGCCAGCGCAGGCACGAAATCGGTCGGGCTGACGTGGTCGTAGATGATCAGCGGCTCCATCACGTTCTGGATGACGTTGCCGCCGGAGGTCTCATAGCCCAGCGCCGGGTCGAGTGAGTCCGGCTCGCCGAACGACACTTCGCGCCACGTCGTCGGGTCGGCCGCGCCCATCGGGGCCATCGCCTCGGGCGTCGACGTGACGACCACTTCCTGCATTTCGGTGACCACGCGCGTCACCTCGACTTCCTGGCCCTCTTCGGTAATGGTCTCGGTGACGACGCGCGTCACCTCGACGACCTGCGTCTGCGGTTGGCAGGCCGCCAGGGCTGCCAGCACCAGTAGCGCCGTCAACCAAAGGGCAACTTTCATCTGCTTGAACATATCGCCTCTCCTCTCATGGAATTAATGTGCAATCCTTCTGCACTCGCTGTGGTAAAGTTAGGCTGAGTCGGTTATAGGTCAGGGCATCACCTCCTGTAGCCACCAGTGCGGCCCATGCCGGGGCCGCGCCGGTTGCCTTTGCGGGGCAGGCAGTTTCCGAAGTTGGCGACAGTATACTATAGGGTCATTACGGTGTCAATATAGTGACAAATTAGTGTCAATTTGGGTTCACCCAAGAGGTGCGACAACATGCAAGAGATTCTCATCATCCACAGCGGTGAAGGTGGCGCAACGACCGTCGAGCGCTTCATGGACCATGACTTGCGGCTGCGGCGCGTCGGTTGTGGCGGCGACGCCGAACGGGCGCGAGCGCTCATCGTGGCGGCCGACAGCGGCGGCGACAGCCGCCCGGCGGCCATCGCTCTCGAAGGCATGCCCGCCAGCCTGGAGTTGGGCGACGCCCGCCGCCCCCACACCCTCGGCGCGACGCTGGCCGCCGCGGCCGCAAGCACGCCCGTCGTCGACGGCGGCGGCATCCGCGCCGGGCTGGAACGCTGGGGTGTCATGCTGGCCGACCGCGCCCAGCCGGGCATCTTCGGCCAGAAGCGCGTTCTGATGGTGCCGGGCCTGAACCACACCGGGTTGGCCGGGGCGCTGGCGCGGCGGGCCGACGATTTACGCTACGCCGACCCGTTCATCTACTTCGCCCTGCCGGCGGTGCCTCTCATCGGCGGGCGCGGCACGTTGGGCCAGGCCGCCGGCCCGACGCTCGACCAGTTGAAAGACGCTCCCTTCCACCGCATTCAGCCCCTGCCGGGCGAACCGGGCACGCCGCGCGAGGCCGACGCCTTCGAATGGGCCGACATCCTGGCCGGCGATGTGGGGGCCATCCGCCGCTACGCTCCGGCCGAACTGAAGCGCAAGACGGTCGTCGTCGAATGGGCCACAGAAGAAGACGTGGCCGACCTGCGCCAGCGCGGCGTCAGCATCTTGGTGACGATGATGCCGGCGCTGGACGGCCGCGGCGAGCTCGGCCGCTGGTCGGCCGCCACCATCGAGGCCATCATGGCCGCCCTGCGCGCCGACCCCGACGCGCCGCTGACCGAAGACACCTACCTCGACCTGATGGCCGACCTGGACTGGACGCCGGCTGTGCGTTATCTGCAACCGGGCGAGGCGGGCATCAACCGCTTCGCCTTCGTCATCCACCCGCTGAGCCTGCGCTTCGTCCACAACCACAAGTCGTTTCGCTGGACGAAGTACCTGCCCGACGATCTGGTGGAGGCCGTGGCCGCCTACATGCAGCCGATGTACCTGTCGCGCATCACCGGCGGCGTCTCGCCCACCACCGGCCAGCGCATCGAGGGGCATCTCATCTCCCTGGGGGCCACGCCGCGGCAGATGATGAACCACGGCGAGCGCTTCACCTATGACCGGCTCAACAAGGCCGCGCGCATCGCCGAGCGCAAGGGGGCGCGCATCATGGGCCTGGGCGCGTTCACCAGCGTCGTCGGCGACGCGGGCATCACCGTGGCCCACGAGGCCGACATCNNGGCATCACCGTGGCCCACGAGGCCGATATCGCCATCACCAGCGGCAACAGCCTGACCGTCGCCGCCACGCTGGAGGCGGCCAAACAAGCCGTGGTCAAGATGGGCGCGACCGACCTGACCCAGGGCAAGGTGATGATCATCGGCGCGACCGGCTCCATCGGCTCCGTCTGCTCGCGCCTGCTGGCCCAGGCTATCTACGACGTCGTCCTCGTCTCCATCGAACCGGAGCGGCTGATCGAGCTGAAGCGCACCATTCAGGAAGAGAC
>CXWJ01000741.1_pt1 | contig 12690 bp, 11 predicted proteins | sample 590841 | NCBI WGS metagenome assembly CXWJ01 (sample SAMEA3498367, study PRJEB10139) | wastewater metagenome | biome: wastewater treatment plant; material: activated sludge | place: Austria | collected 2015-01-21 | reverse complement strand
CGCATCACGCCGTTTTCCTCGATGCGCTGGACGGTCACGCCCAGGCCGCGCAGGCGCCGCACCGCATCGGCCTGGTCGGCGGCGAGCCAGTAGCCGCAGGGCCGCGCGCGCGTCTTCACCGGGCGCAACACGAGTGCGGAGTCCCAGGCGACGGCGACGCGCCGGTCGGCGCCGGTGTCCGGGTCGATCATCGTCAGCGCGTATTCGCTGCTCGTCGCTTCGGCATCGAGCACGGCGTCGCCCTGGCAGGCCTTGGCGCCGACCTCGCTGTCGACGAAGCGGCGCAGCTTGACCAGGTCGGCCGAGCGCTGCGCGGCGCTGTGGAGCACGCTGCCGATCGCGATCACGTGGGTGTGCACGCGCCGCGCCAGGTGCAGCCGGCCGATGCCCACGCCGCGGGTCTCGATCAGCAGGCTGACGGCGTTGCGCAGGCCCTGCACGTTGCGGCCGGTGTCGGGGCGCACGCCGCCCATCGAGATCTTCTTGTCGGCCAGGTCGGCCGAGGTGGTGTAGTACCACTCGGCGCTCAGGCCGGCAGACTCGAGTTTCGCGAGCAGCGGGCGGCGGAACCATTCCTCCGCAGCGCGCGACACGAACTCGGGCAGGTTCGCGACCGTGGCGTACTGGAGCAGTGCGTCGAAACGCTGCACCGCGCCGAACTTCTCGAGGTAGCGCCCGACGACGGTGTACTCGTGCGCGTCGACGACGACCATGGGCTGCCAGTCGCGCGTCAGCAGCGCCTGCGCCTGCGCCTCGGGGGTCTTCAGCAGCAGGTGGTCGCGGTTCGCATCGATGCCGCTGGCGGTGGTGCGCCGGCCCTGGGCCGCGCCGTCCGGGTTGGCGCGCGGCAGCACGATCACGTTGATGCGGTCGAGCAGCTTCGACAGCTCGCCCATCGCGAGCGACTGCGCGACGACCAGCAGCGCCTCGGCGCCGGCGGGTTCGTCGCCATGCTGCTGGCCGACCAGCAGCACCGTCGGCCGGCCCGCGCGTTGCAGTGCATCGGGCGTGACCTCGGCGACGCGCGTGAACAGCAGCGCCTCGATCGGCACGCCGAGCTGCGACCGGCCGGCGTCGAGTAGGCGCACCGTGGTCGGGCTCGCGGCGGACGCGGGGCGCACGAGCGCGCGCAGCGCGGCCTGCACCTCGGCGTTGCTGCTGTAGGCCTCGCGGCCGGGCTCGAACGCCGGTGTGCGCCAGCTCATCGCCGGATCGGGGAAACGCGCCGCCACGGCGGCGCCGTAGGGCGCGCTGGCGGTAGCGGCCGGGGCGGAAGCCGGCCGTTCGGCGGCCGGCGCCGCCGAGGCAGGCGCCGCGGCCGGCGTGACCGGCGCCGGGGCTGCCACGACCACCGGGGCCGGAGCNNGTGCCGCACGCCGCCAGCAGCGCCAGCGCGAGCGCCACCGCGAGCCAGCGTCGGCGTCCCGGCGGATCGTTTCGTCCCATAAGTCCTCCGACAGCTGAACCGCTCGCTGCGAGGATAGCGCCAGGCCAGGCGCCGGCCCGTGCGCATCGAATCCGCACGCGGCGTAGGGTCGACCGCATCCAGCCGCGGCGCCCCGCCGTAGACGCGGTATGCCGACTCCCCTGCCCTCGTCACGACGCCCCCGGCCGCCCGCTGCGGCGGGTGCTGGCGCACGCCGCGGCCTTCTGCTACCTTGGACCCCGACCGCGGGCGCAGGTCGCGCCTGGAGAGTCCACCGCGGGCTCCGATCGCCGATGTCGCCGAATCCAACGCCGGGTCCACCCGAGCTCGATCGCCTTGCGCGCGATGCGGCCCTCGCCACGCTGCTGGCCGAGGTCGCTTCGGGCGACGCGCTCGCGTTCGAGCGCTTCTACGACGCGACGATCGGCTACGCGCGTGCCCTCACACGCCGCATGTTGCGGCCGGCGGATCTCGACGACCTGCTCGCCGACGCCTATTTCCAGGCCTGGCGCGAGGCGCCGCGTTTCGATCCGCAGCGCGGCAGCGCCGTGACCTGGCTGCTGACGCTGGTGCGCAGCCGCGCGCTCGACCTGCTGCGCCACCAGCGCGCAACGCACGAGGGCGAAGCCGGCATCGCCGGCGACGATGCCGCCGACACCGACCCCGGCCCCGACGAGCTGCTCGCCGCCACCGAAGCCGGCACGCGGCTGCATCTGGCGCTCGCCGCGCTGTCGTCCAACGAACGCTGGGTGCTCGGCCTGGCCTACTACCGCGACCTGTCGCAGCGCGAGATCAGCGACACCACCGGCCTGCCGCTGGGCACCGTCAAGTCGCTGATGCTGCGCGCCCAGGCCAAACTGCGCGATCGCCTCGCCTGATTCCACCTCCCACCCTTGCCGTACCGACCATGAAAACGCCCCGTCACGACGACGACTTCGTCCCGATCGACGCCGACATTGCCGACGCACTCAGCGCCGGCCACGTCGCCGACGCCGTGCTGCCGCGAAGCGCCGCGCGCATCAAGCGCCGGCTGCTCGAACGCGTGGCGCAGGCCGAATCGCGCCATCTCACGGTGCAGGCCGCCGACCCGGGCTGGCAGCGCTTCCTCGACGGCATCGACATCAAGGTGCTCCACGAAGGCGACGACGGCGTCATGTCCTACCTGCTGCGCTTCGCACCCGGCGCGGTGCTCGGCGCGCACCGCCACCCGGTCGACGAAGAATGCGTCGTGCTCGAAGGCTCGTTGTGCATCGGCGACGACCTGGTCGTGCCCGCCGGCGGCTTCCACCTCGCGCGCCGCGACATGCTGCATGCGCCGATCACGACCGTCACGGGGGCGACGATCTTCCTGCGCGGCGCCTCGCCGCACCCGGTGCAACTGGTCTGAGCTTCAGCGGGAGTCGCCGTCCCGGCGCGCCGCCGAGACGGCGACCAGTTCGGAACGGGCCGGCGCCTTGGCGGCCGCCGGCCCTTCGAGGCTCATCGTGTCGAGCGCCCACCAGGCCGCGGCGGCGAGCACGGCCACGCCGGCAATGCCCGCGGCCAAGCGGCGCTGGCGACGGGCGGCACAATCGGCCAGGTAGGAATCGCGGGGTTTCATGCGGCAGGAACAGTTCGATGACTGTTCCCACTCTAGGCCGCGACAGCGGCCTGCACATCACCCGCCAGGGGGAGAAGAACCGAGAGGGCTCCCCAGATCGGCGGCGCGCCGGATCAGTCGTCGTCGCCGCCGTAGCGATGGTGGTGGCGGTGGCGATGCCCCGGCGGCGCCCAGCGCTGCTGGTAGTAGCCCGGCACGGGCCGGTACACCACCCGCGCCGGGCGATAGACGACCGGCCGGTAGACCACCGGAGGCGGCGCGTAGTAGACCGGTGCCGGCGCGTAGTACACCGGAGCCGGGGCGTAGTAGGCCGGCGGCGCGCTCGAGATCACCGTGCCGATCGGCGGCAGGTTGATGCCGATCGACCAGTGCACATTGCCCGCGTGCGCTGCACCGGCACCGAAGACCGCCGCGGCGAGCACGAGCGAAGAGGTCAGCATTCTTTTCATCGTCACTCCTGAACGCAACGCGCACGGCGCGCGCTGCGACAGACAACGCCGTGGCCCCCGGCCGGCGTTGACGCGACTTCGTAAGCACTCGTGTCGTCTGCGAGCCACGAACCGGCGTCACTGCGGCGCCGGACCCCGTCGATAGAATGCCTTTCGGCCTCTTCGTCCCCCGCCCATGAACCCGACCGACAGCGACGCCCGAACGAGCAACTTCCTGCGCCAGATCATCGAACGCGACCTGGCGCAGGGACAGCTTTCGGGGCGCCGATTCGCGGGCAGCCCGGGCGACGGCACGCACCACGCGGCAGGGCCGGCGGACCCGGCGCGCATCCGCACGCGTTTCCCGCCCGAGCCGAACGGCTACCTGCACATCGGCCATGCCAAGAGCATCAGCCTGAACTTCGGCCTGGCGGCCGAGTACGGCGGCGTGTGCCACATGCGCTTCGACGACACCAATCCCGAGAAGGAAGAGCAGGAGTACGTCGACGGGATTCTCGACGCGGTGCGCTGGCTGGGCTACGACTGGAACGTCGGCGGCGTCTCGCACCTGTACCACGCGAGCGACTACTTCGACTTCATGGCCCGCGCCGCCGAGTACCTGATCGAGACCGGCCACGCCTATGTCGACGAGCAGAGCGCCGACGAGATGCGCGCGAACCGCGGCGACTTCAACACGCCGGGCACGCCGAGCGCCTATCGCCAGCGCAGCGCGCAAGACAACCTCGCGCGTTTTCGCGAGATGCGCGCCGGCGTGCACGCCGACGGCTCGATGGTGCTGCGCGCCAGGATCGACCTCGCCAGCCCGAACATCAACCTGCGCGACCCGGCGCTGTACCGCATCAAGCACGCCGAGCACCACGCCACCGGCAGCCGCTGGTGCGTCTACCCGATGTACGCGTACGCGCACCCGATCGAAGACGCGCTCGAAGGGGTCACGCACAGCATCTGCACGCTCGAATTCGAGGACCAGCGGCCGTTCTACGACTGGACGCTCGAGCGCATCGTCCCGATCCTGCGCGCGCCGCAGTTCGCGCAGGCGCGCGCGCTGATCGAGACGATCGAGGCGCAAGGCATCGAAGCCGGCAAGGAGTTCGCGCTGCATTGCCACAACCACGCCGCGAAGCTGTTCGCGAGCGAGCCCGAAGCGCGGCTGCGGGCGATGTTCGCGCGCTGGGAACACGACCGCGGCGCGGTGCTGCACGACTTGCCGGCGTTCTTCGCGCTGCTGAAGGCCGAGACCGCGCAGTTCACGCCGCTGCTCGCGCACGCGCTCGATGCGCGCCATGCGAACCCCTTCCAGCTGCCGCACCAGTACGAGTTCGCGCGCCTGAACGTCACCTCGGTCATCACCAGCAAGCGCAAGCTGAAGCAACTCGTCGACACGGCCATCGTCGACGGTTGGGACGACCCGCGAATGCCCACGCTGGTCGGCCTGCGGCGGCGCGGCTACACGCCCGAAGCGATCCGCCTGATGTGCGAGCGCGCCGGCACCAGCAAGGCCGGCGGCTGGACCGACTACGCAAGCCTCGAACTCGCGCTGCGCGACGACCTCGAGGGCCGGGCGCCGCGTGCACTCGCGGTGCTCGATCCGGTGCTGCTGAAGCTGACGAACTGGGCCGACGTGTTCGGCGACGCGGCGCACCGCGAGCCTTGCCATGCCCCGGTGCATCCGCAGCGCCCCGAACTCGGCGAGCGCCGCTTCTCACTCGGCGCCGAGGTCTGGATCGAGCGCGACGACTTCGCCGAGGTGCCGCCGAAAGGCTTCTTCCGCCTGTTCCCGGGCCACAGGGTGCGGCTGAAGTACGGCATGGTCGTCGAATGCAGCGGCTGCGAGAAGGACGCCGACGGCCGGGTCACCGCGGTGCTCGCACGCGTGATTCCCGACACCAAGAGCGGCACGCCCGGCGCCGATGCGGTCAAGGTCAAGGGAACGATCGGCTGGGTCGGCGTGCACGAGGCGGTGGCCGCCGAGATCCGCCTGTACGAGCGCCTGTTCGACGACGACCAGCCCGATGCCGGCGGGCGCGACTTCCTCGCAAGCCTGAACCCGGCGAGCCGGCGCGTCGTCGCCGGCTTCGTCGAGCCGGCGCTCGCGGGCGTCGCCGCCGATCAGCGCTGCCAGTTCGAACGCCACGGCTACTTCGTCACCGACCGCCGCGACCACCGGGCGGAGCGACCGGTGTTCAACCGCATCACGGCGCTGAAGGACTCGCGCTCGAAGTGACGGCCACACCCAGGCGCAGCAGCGTCTCGAGCTGCGCCAGCGTGTCGGCTTCGTTCAGCGGCTTGTCGGTGCGCCAGCGCAGCATGCGCGGAAAACGCACCGCGATGCCGCTCTTGTGCCGCGGACTGCGCTGGATGCCTTCGAATCCGAGCTCGAAGACGAGCGACGGGACGACCGAGCGCACCGGGCCGAACTTCTCGACCGTGGTCTTGCGGATCACGGCGTCGACGGCGCGGAACTCGTCGTCGCCGAGGCCCGAATAGGCCTTCGCGAACGCGACGAGCTGCAGGCCGCCCGGCTGCGGCGGCGCGCGCCGCGCGATCGCGTCGAGCACGCCCTGCACTTCGGCGGCGTCGCGCGGCGTGCGGTTCCACACGGCGAAGGTGTAGTCGGTGTAGACGCTCGCGCGGCGGCCGTGGCCGGCCTGCGCATAGACCAGCACGGCGTCGACCGACAGCGGCGCGATCTTCCACTTCCACCAGGTGCCGTCGGCCTTGGTGCGGCCGCTGCCGTAACGCGCGTCGTGGTGCTTGAGCATGAAGCCCTCGACGCCGCGTTCGCGCGATTGCTCGCGCAACGCCGCGAACGCCGCCCAGTCGGGCGCCGCGACCCGCGGCGACAGGCGCAGCGCCGTGCCCGAGACCAGCGCTTCGAGCGCCGCGCGGCGCTCGCGCTGCGGCTGCGCGCGCACATCGACACCGTTCGCTTCGAGCAGGTCGTAGGCGATGAAGCTCACCGGCGCGTCGGCGAGGATCTTCTTCGTCAGCGTCTTGCGGCCGATGCGCTGCTGCAGGACGTTGAACGGCGCCGGACGGTCGCCGGCCCAGGCGACGATCTCGCCGTCGAGCACGCTGCCGCCGGGCAGCGCCTGCGCCATCGCGATCACTTCCGGGAAGCGCTCGGTGACGAGCTCCTCGCCGCGCGACCAGATCCACACCTGGCCGGCGCGCCGCACGATCTGCGCGCGGATGCCGTCGTATTTCCATTCGACGAGCCAGTCGTCGCAGGGGCCGAGCGCGCTGGCCAGGCCTTCAGCCGCGACATCGAGCGCATGCGCGAGGAAGAACGGATACGGCTGGCCCGCGTCCGCCGGCTCCGACGCGTCGCGCGACCACAGCGCCTCGAAGCGCGCCGCCGACGGCGTCGCCTTCGCATCGGTGTAGCCCATCATGCGCTGCGCCACCTGCTTGGCGTCGATGCCGGCGTTCGCCGCGAGCGCGCGCTGCACCAGCAGCTTGCTGACGCCGACCCGGAAGCCGCCGCCGATNNAGCCATTCGGCCAGGCCGATGTCGACGCTGGCGTGCGGCGCCGGCAGCACCTGCGCGATCGTCTCGGCGAGGTCGCCGACCGCCTGGTAACACTCCTCGAACAGCCACGCGGCGATGCCCGCCTGGCGGCAGGCGAGCGCGCGCAGCGCCGCCGTCGGTACCACCTGGCGCGGCTTGCCGCCGGCGAGGAAGTACACGGCCCAGGCCGCGTCGGCCGCGGGGGCCTCGGCGAAGTAGCGTTGCAGCGCATCCACCTTGGCGCTGGTCGCGGTGCTCGCGTCCAGTTCGGCGTACAGGCGGGCAAATCGCCTCACGCCAGCGGCTCGTCGATGCGGTCGTCGCCGTACTCGGTGGCGAACGATCCGGCCTGCATGCCCCGCTCTGCGAGCCAGCGCACCATCACCGCTTCGTACCCGTGGGTGACGATGACGCGCGATGCACCGGTCGCGGCGATCGCACGCTGCAGGCCGGGCCAGTCGGCATGGTCGGAGAGCACGAAGCCGCGGTCGACCGCCTGGCGGCGGCGCGCGCCGCGCAGCTGCATCCAGCCGCTGGCGAAGGCGTCGCTGTAGTCGCCGAAGCGTTTCAGCCAGGCCGAACCCTGCACCGACGGCGGCGCGATGACCAGTGCGCGCCGCCGCAGCTCTCTGTCGTCGAGCTCGGTCGCGAGCCGCGTGTCGGGCAAGGCGACGCCGGCCTCGCGGTAGGCGCGGTTCAGCGGCTCGACCGCGCCATGCACGACGATCGGCCCGATCGCCGCATCGACGCCGGCGAGGATGCGCTGCGCCTTGCCGAAGCTGTAGGCCAGCACCAGGCTGGCGCGGCCGGCATCGGCGTTCGCCTGCCACCAGGCGTTGATGTCGGCGAACACCTCGCGCTGCGGGCGCCAGCGGTAGATCGGCAGGCCGAAGGTCGATTCGGTGATGAAGCAGTCGCAACGCACCGGCTCGAAAGGCGCGCAGGTCGAGTTGCCTTCGGCCGGGTCGTCGGTCTCGCCGGCGACGTAGTAGTCGCCCGAAGCGACCCAGACCCGGCCGCGGTGCTCGATGCGCACCTGCGCCGAGCCGAGCACATGGCCGGCGGGGTGCAGGCTGATGCGCACGCCGCCGTGATCGACCCCTTCGCCGTAGGCCAGCGGCTGCAAGCGGGTGTCGCCGAGCCGGGAGCGCAGCACGCCTTCGGCCGGCGCGGCCGCGAGGTAGTGGCCGTGCCCGCGGCGCGCGTGGTCGGCATGGGCGTGGGTGATGACGGCACGGTCCACCGGCCGCCAGGGGTCGATGAAGAACTCGCCGGGCGGACAGTACAGACCTTCGGGCCGCTGCACGACCAGGTCCTGATCCATGGCGTTCAATACCTCTTGCCGGTGACCAGCAGCGCCACGCGCATCAGGCCATAGGCGACCCAGTTCAGCGCTCGCGCCCCGAACGGGCGTCGTCGATGCCATTCGCGGTCGAGCTCCTTGCCCTGGTGCTCGATCGCGTGCAGCAACTGCCCACGCAGTTCGGCGGCGAAGGCGTCGTCGCGCACGAACACGTTCGCTTCGCGCGCGAGCAGCAGGCTGAGCGGATCGAGGTTGCTCGATCCGACCGTGGCGATCGCCGCGCCCCGGTCGGAGTCCATCACCGCGACCTTGGCGTGCAGGAAACTCGCTTCGTATTCGACGATGCGGATGCCGGCGTTCAGCAGCATGCCGTAGACCGCGCGGCTGGCGTGGTACTGCATGAAATACTCATAGCGCCCCTGCAGCAGCAGCGTGACCTTGACGCCGCGGCGCGCCGCACGCAGCAGCGCGCGCTGCAACTGCACGCCGGGGATGAAATAGGCGTTGGCGATCACGATCTCCGAGCGGGCCTGCGCAATGCCGACGCGATAGGTGCTCTCGATGCGGCGCCGGAAGCGCACGTTGTCGCGCAGCACCAGCGCAGCCACCGCGCCGCGCCCGAGGTCGGCGTGCGGCGCAGCCAGGTCGGCGCCGGCCCGCGCGGCGGCGCGCACGGCCCGCAGCGCACCTTCGAAGTCGCGCTGGCCGGCTTCGCGCGACACCTGGATGCGCCACCACAGCCGCAGCATCGTGTCGTGCACGTCGGCCACCAGCGGGCCGGTGACGCGCACCGCGAAGTCCAGGCGCGGCGCGGCGAGCTCGCCGTGGTTCGGGTCGAAGCGGTCGTCGAGCAGGTTGATGCCGCCGCAGAACGCGATGGACGCGTCGACGACGCACAGCTTGCGGTGCAGGCGCCGCCAGCGCTTGGGCAGCAGCAGCCGCCAGCCGCGCGCCGGGTTGAACACACGCCAGCGCACGCCCGCGCGGCGCCAGCGCTCGGCCCACTCGGCGGGCACCTCGCCGGTGCCGACGCCGTCGACGACGGCACAGACCTCCACGCCGCGCGCTGCGGCTCGTTCGAGCGCTTCGGCCACCGCGAGCGCCGAACGTTCGAAGCTGAAGATGTAGGTCTCGAGCAGCACCTCGACGCGTGCCGCGTCGATCGCTTCGACCATCGCCGGGAACAGCGCGTCGCCGCCCTCGAGCAGCGTCAGCCTGTGGTCGGGCCGGAGCGTGTTCAGCGGCATCGCGGGCGAAATCGCGCGGTCAATCGAGTTCGAACTCGGCGACCAGCGGCAGGTGGTCCGACAGACGTGCCCAGGCCGCGCCGCGCGGCACGGTCGTCGCGGTGCAGCGCAGGCCGCGGGTGTAGATGCGGTCGAGCGAGAACACCGGCACGCGCGACGGAAAGGTGTTCAGCCGCGCCGCGGCGCCGCCGGCGACGCGTGCGCGCGACAACGCACACTCGCGCATCGGCGCGTCGAGCTTCTCGCCCCAGTCGTTGAAGTCGCCGGCGACGATCAGCGGTTCGCCCTTCGGCACCTCGGCGGCGACGAAGGCGGCGATGCGCTCGACCTGGCGCACGCGGCTCGCATGCATCAGCCCGAGGTGCGCGACGACCGCGTGCAGCGTGACGCCGTTCCAGGCCACCGGCACGTGCAGCAGGCCGCGCTGCTCGAAGCGGTGATCCGACACGTCGTGGTGGCCGACGTCGCCGAGCGGCCAGCGCGACAACAAGGCATTGCCGTGTTCGCCGTGGCGCGTGACGGCGTTCGTGCGGTAGGCGACGCCGTAGCCGTCGGGCGCGAGGAACTCGGCCTGCGCTTCGTCGGGCCAGCCGAACGAGGTGCGCTGGAAACGCCGCGCGTCGCGGTGGTGGAAGCGGCGCACCTCTTGCAGGAACACCAGGTCGGCGGCAAGCGACTCGATCGCGAAGCCCAGGTTGTGGATCTCCAGCCGCCGGCCCGGACCGACGCCGCGCACGCCCTTGTGGATGTTGTAGGTGGCCACGCGCAGCGCGGCGCCGGCCGGAGTCGGATGCGCGCTTCGCATCAGGCGAAGCGGGGCAGTTGCAGGATGGCCTCGGCGTTCGACGACGAGAAACACGCGTCGGCCGCCTCGAGCCAGGGCAGCCACAACCAGCGCAGATGCTCGCGCGGCGCGAGCCTGACGGCGATGCCGCGCGGCACGAGCAGCCCGAACACATGCTCGGTGTTGCGCGTCACGCCGGGCGCGTAACGGTGCCGGTACCGCGGGTAGATGTCGTAGACGTTGCGCAGCGCCCAGTCGCGCAGGTTCGGCTGCGGAACCTCGTGCGAGCCGACGACGATGCCGGTTTCTTCGGCCACCTCGCGTTTGGCGGTGTCGGCCAGCGGCTCGTCGGCATGGTCCTTCGAGCCGGTGACGCTTTGCCAGTGCCCCGGCATGTCGGCACGTTCGATCAGCAGCACCTCGCGATCGGCGCTGTGGATCACCACGAGCACCGATTCCGGGATCTTGAAGGGCCGCGCGGAGCCTGCCGAGTCCACCATGCACCGAGCATAGCGGGCCGTGGCCTCAGGCCGCGGTCTGCACGTTGCGCAAGCGGATGTGCAGTTCGCGCAGCTGGCGCTCGTCGACCGGGCCGGGCGCGTTCGTCAGCAGGCACTGCGCGCGCTGCGTCTTCGGAAAGGCGATCACGTCGCGCAGGCTCTCGGCGCCGGTCATCAGCATCACGAAGCGGTCCAGGCCGATCGCGATGCCGCCGTGCGGCGGCGCGCCGTACTTCAGCGCGTCGAGCAGGAAGCCGAACTTGGCCTGCGCCTCGTCGGCGTCGATCTTCAGTGCGCGGAAGACCTTGCTCTGCACCTCCTCGCGGTGGATACGCACCGAGCCGCCGCCGAGTTCGATGCCGTTGAGCACCACGTCGTAGGCCTTGGCGACGCACGCGCCGGGGTTGCTTTCGAGCCAATCCTCGTGGCCGTCTTTCGGGCTCGTGAACGGGTGGTGCACCGCGACCCAGCGGCCGGCGGCGTCGTCGCGCTCGAACATCGGGAAGTCGATGACCCACAGCGGCTCCCACTCGCCCTGCACCAGGCCGCGCGCGCGGCCGAACTCGCTGTGGCCGACCTTGACGCGCAGCGCGCCGATCGCGTCGTTCACCACCTTGGCCTTGTCGGCGCCGAAGAAGATCAGGTCGCCGTTGCCGGCCGCGGTGCGCGCGAGCACTTCGGCGATCGCCTTGTCGTGCAGGTTCTTGACGATCGGGCTCTGCAGGCCTTCGCGGCCCTTGGCGAGGTCGTTCACCTTGACCCAGGCCAGGCCCTTGGCGCCGTAGATCTTGACGAACTCGGTGTAGGCGTCGATCTCGCCGCGGCTCATCTCGCCGCCGCCCGGAACGCGCAGCGCGACGACGCGGCCGTCGGCGCTGTTCGCCGGCCCGGAGAAGACCTTGAACTCGACGTCGCGCATGCAGTCGGTCAGCTCGGTGAACTCGAGCTTCACGCGCAGGTCGGGCTTGTCCGAGCCGTACAGGCGCATCGCGTCGGCGTACTTCATCACCGGGAAGGCGGGCAGCGCGACGCCGATCGCATGCTCGAAGGTGCTGCGGATCATGCCTTCGAACATCGTGCGGATCTCTTCCTCGTCGAGGAACGAGGTCTCGATGTCGATCTGCGTGAACTCTGGCTGGCGGTCGGCGCGCAGGTCCTCGTCGCGGAAGCACTTGACGATCTGGTAGTAGCGGTCGAAGCCCGCGACCATCAGCAACTGCTTGAACAACTGCGGCGACTGCGGCAGCGCGAAGAACATGCCGTCGTGCACGCGGCTGGGCACGAGGTAGTCGCGCGCGCCTTCGGGCGTGCTCTTGGTCAGCATCGGCGTTTCGATGTCGATGAAGCCGTTCGCGTCGAGGAACTTGCGGACCTCCATCGCGACGCGGTAGCGCAGCATCATGTTGCGCTGCATCGCCGGGCGGCGCAGGTCGAGCACGCGGTGCGTCAGGCGCGTGGTTTCCGACAGGTTGTCCTCGTCGAGCTGGAACGGCGGCGTGACGCTGGCGTTCAGCACCTCGATCTCGTGGCACAGCACCTCGACCTTGCCGCTGGTGATGTTGGCGTTGAGGGTACCGGCCGGGCGCTCGCGCACGCGACCGACGATCTTCAGGCAGAACTCGTTGCGCACGCCCTCGGCGACGGCGAACATGTCGGCCCGGTCGGGGTCGCAGACGACCTGCACGAGGCCTTCGCGGTCGCGCAGGTCGATGAAGATCACGCCGCCATGGTCGCGGCGGCGGTGCGCCCAGCCCATCAGCGTCACGGTCTGGCCCAGCAGCGTTTCGCTGACGAGGCCGCAGTACGTCGTTCTCATGCTCTCTCACTCCGTGGATCGTGGCTCGCGGCGCCCGCGCGGGGCACCGCATCG
>CXWJ01003556.1_pt1 | contig 12699 bp, 20 predicted proteins | sample 590841 | NCBI WGS metagenome assembly CXWJ01 (sample SAMEA3498367, study PRJEB10139) | wastewater metagenome | biome: wastewater treatment plant; material: activated sludge | place: Austria | collected 2015-01-21 | reverse complement strand
TTCGTAAACCCGCGCAGACTTGTCGCGACCTTCATTGTATCGCCGAGTGCCGTGTTCTTCCAGACGCGCCTTTGTGAGTTTCGAGATTTCACCCAAAACGCTCTTTGCCGCGCCTTCCTTCAATGTGATTTCTTCGCTGTCGTCCGCTTTTTGATAAAGCAGGTCGGCTACCTGCTCGGCAGAGATTTTGAAGAACCCCTGCAAAACTTCGGTGAGAATGTCTTTTTCTGACATAGCAAAAGTAATGCCTTTTTGTGAAAAAAAAATTATTTTGCCGCTTTCTTGCCTTTCGGCTTTTCTTCCGGCTCAATTTCTTCGAGGGTTTCGGGTTCTGTTTCTTCAGGTTCTGGCATTTCAGCCGGGATGTCATCGTTCACGGCTTAAAACGTGAAAAGATGCCCGAACCCGTTTTCCTGAATTTGCCGCACTTTGTCAGCCGACAACGTGGAAACGTGGCCGCTTTTCAGGTGTGTTGCTTTGTACGTCATAGCGATTCGTTTTTGGGCGGTCGCCCGCGCTGTTTTGGTTGCTGTGTTTCCGGTTCTTGTTGTTGGGCTTGACGCTGTTCAATGTCGGCTGCCACTTCTTTCGGGAGTTCGGCGGATTCGCCTACCTTTTTCCAAAGAATCATGTCCGGCGTGTAGCCACGCGTCAGTTTTTCATAATCTTGCCACGCCTTTAGCGGCCATGTTTTTTGTATTTCAGGCCACTTTGTGTTCTGTACTTTTACCATGTTTGCCATGATGCTGTTTTTTAAATGTTCAAAGCGATTCGAGGTAGTCAATTATGGATACGGTTTGAGATAAGATTGCCATTTTAGGTAATGTTTTTTCAAATCCGAAGGTCAAAGCCCGCTATCGTCCCGAAGGTTGAAACTGTGCCCGTCCCGACCGATTTGATGTGAATAAGCCGCCCGCCGCAAAGCACGGCGTTCGGGATGTTTGACGTGTTCCTGCTCTGAAATGTGGTCGTTCCATCGGTGACGAAAACGCGCTGTTCAGCCCGCGCCTTGTCTATCATTAGAAAGCCGCGAATCGGCGTGTTCACCGCAGCCGCTATGCCCGTGTCGAGCGGGTTTTCTGAGCCGCCGTTGTCGCGGCTGAAAAACTGCCAGTTCCCGGAATTGAGGTTGTCCCTATACCGGATTCCGAACGAGTTGTTCACGTCGGCAGCCGTTGCCGTGTTGCTGCTCGCCGTGACAGAAACTTGCGACGTAAAGCGTTGAGCAGACGTTGACAGAGCCTCAATCCAGACGGTGAACCGCACAACAATGTGCGCACTCCCAAAAAACGAAAACCCGTTCATGTTTTTCGCAAAATGCACCGTGCTTGACCCCGCCGCGTTGCCGCCGTTGTCAAGTTCCCACGCGCCGGGAAGCGTTGCGGTTGGTGCGCTGTTTCCGTTCGAGCCGCTGTTTGCCTGTGTCAGTCCCATGAATGGCTGGTCGGAGGCGTTTGTAGAACCGGGTATTCCGAAAAACGCCTGACCGATTCCGGCGAAGTGCGCTTTGTAAGGGTCGAACGTGGAGCGAAGCACCCGAACGCGGCTCGAAGTGCTGTCGTACCAAAACTCAACCGCCCCGCCCGGCTCTAATATCCAGTCCATTTCCCCCGCTATTCGGTTCGCTGCCGTGCTGTCCGGGTGTTCGCACGGGAAATACCCGCTCGTTGAGCCGACGTTGACAAATGTCTTTGTCTTTCCGTTCGTCCACGCCGTAAGCCCGGTTATCGCGGGCAAGGACGTGTTGAACGACACGCGCACTATTTCAGCGTCCGCAAAGCCCGTCGGCGCATAGTCGTTTTGCTGCGCGGTTATCTGTGCCGGGGAAATAACGGTCGCGCCCGCCAGCATTGCAGCGGGTACTGTGTCCGACGCGCCGAACTCCGAAAAGCCCGTAGCACTTCTTTTTAGCGGCTTTACGTCTGCCATTACGTTATCAAAATATGCTCACCGTTCCAAAAACGCAAAACGGTCGTGCTTTCCGCAAACCCCACACATTGCTGTATGTCGTTCGTGCCAAAAGTCAGGGACGAATGAAGTGCAAACGCGCCCGTAGTGGTGTTTGAAAGGAAATAATATTCATTTGCCGTCAATCCCGTTGTGGTAATCTTGCCGTCGTGGAACGTGATAACACCACTTGCCCCGTTTGAGATTGCCGACGGCGCGAAACCGACCGCCCGTTTTGCGACGGCGTTCGCGTCGGCTTTCATTACCGTACCCGGTGCGCTGACGTAAACAAGGTCGCCCGCGCTAATCGCTTCGCCCGCCGTGTAAGTCTCTTGCCCGGCGGAGGGTTGGTCGTACCATCCCTTTGTGCCAGAACCGTTTGTGCCGTAGAGTTTGTTGTTTCCCGGCGATGCCGTGTCGCCGTCGAGTTGAACGCCCGTAGAGCCTGCTACAATGGAATCCTCAACGGGGACGGCGGTAAGCGGTACGGTATCAGTCCCGTTAAACTGTTCAAACCCGGTCGCGCCCGCTTTTAGCGGTTTTGCAGTTGCCATAGTGTTTGTTTGTTTGTTTGTTTGTTGCCCTGAAAAAATCAGTTCGTTGTTATCTGAATCGAAAAATCAATTCTCATTTTGTCGTTTTCAGCCCCTACGCCCGCCTTTTGAACCAAAACGCCCGCCGGGATTGCGCTGAAAATCTCGCCATCTTCGCCGACCCAAAGCGTAGTGTCGGGGGTGAACGAAAAGGCCGCGTCTGAAACGACCCCGTAAATCTGAATAGTCACGTCGTTTCCTGCCGTTGCGCTCGTTTTCGTTATCCCGTAAGCCCGCCCCTTGTGCGCAATGTTGGTGTTTTGAAAATAAAAAGCCGCGTTCCCTTCGATTATCACCACGCGCCCGCTGCTTAGATTTTCCCCTGCTTGCCGCGTTTCAAGTCCCGCGCTCGTTCCCGGTGGCGCGGCCTCCCAACTGTCGCCGTCCCACGTCAGCACGTCGCCCGCGCTGCCGTCCGTCGGCAGGGTCACGCCGGGAAAAAGGGGCGGGAAAACAAGCGTGAGGTCGGGCGAACCCGTCACCAGCACTTGCCGCCTTTGCGAAAAAACGAGGGTTAAATCCGTCATATCTTGCCCGTGATTATTGTTTTAACCACTACGGGGTCTGTGTCGTTTGTCCATTTCAGGGTGAAAGTCGTTTTACAGTTCGGCCAAGTCCCGGTTTCAGCCGCCGTGCGGTGAAGTTGAACCGTCCCCTCTGAAATTACCGTAATCCCGTCGCCCAAAGTCAGTTCGGCAACCTGTGCGCCGCGATTGTCTGTGATTGTCATAACGAACAAATCGCCGTCGAGGTCGGCAAGCGGGCTGCTTGCGCTGTCGCCCTCCCGAATCTCGAAAACCTCTAAAAATGTGTCGCCCCTGACGGTTGTCCAGTCAACCTCGGCGGGCGAGTTCGTTATGTTTATCGTTGGCATTAGTTAGAAAGTTTTTTGGGTAAGGTAAACCCGTTCTTTCTTAAATCAAATTCCCTAATTTCTTTTTTGCCGTCTGCAAAACTCAATTCTACCCCGTCGGGGCTATAGTCCGTTGGCGTAGCCAAAATGCCATAGTCCATAACCATGTTTAGGCACATACTGTAAAGAAAAGGCTCGGCTTCATCTTCTTCGATTTTATGCGCAAGGGCAACCATAAACCGCGTAGCGCCCTTATGCCTGTCGCAAAAAAACACAAACGGTATAGACTTTACGCTGTCAACATCAGTTTCGGTGGTAAAAACCAAAACAGGGGAGCGAACTATTGTCTTGCTCATGCCTTATTTCTTCTTTAATTCCGGCCTCAATTCAAAGGCCAGTTCATCTGAAATCCAGTTTAAAAAATGTCGGCAATTGTACCGCCCTCTTTCGATAAAAGGGTTGTACGTTGCCTTAGTCTTTTGGTCTATCAAATCGGGGTCTGATTTCCATGTTAAAGCCTCTTTTTTCGAGAACACCTTTCCGGCGCGTTTGCGGCAAAACTGTCGGCTTGTCGGAATGATTGAGCCTTGATAGATAAAGTAGTTCAATTTGAGTTCCTCCGCCATGTTCGAGTTAACGACCTCTTGCGCTTGATTGTAAGAATCGTAAGCGTACTGCCTCCACCAAGCCCGCAAAGCCCCGTCCGTTTGTGCGCCTCCCATTACCAACTGCCGGAAACCCGCCTGAAACGAGGCAAGGTCTTTTCCGGTAACGATGCTCTGCACGACGTATTCCCGCAAAACAGCCCTTGCGCCTTCGGTTTTCCCCAACCTGTCAAGATACCCGCCCGCAACCAAGCCGCCATCGGGCGTTATGCCCAAACTCGCTTGCAAAAGGTTCAACGAGTTTCGTATTGCCGCCGCCGTCGCTTCCGCCCCTGCCGTGTTTTGATAGTATTCAGCCGTCAAGCCGCCAACCTTCAAAAGTTCCTCTGCGCACAATCGCAATTCCGCCGCTATTTCCTGCCTTTCAACCCTGTTCATCAAAGCCTCCAAACGGGGCAAAGAGGCGTAAATATTAGCGGTCGTTTTGTCTAAGTTTTTCCCGTCAAAGTTGAACAAAGACAAGATGTTTTCCTGAATTTCCCGCCACAATCCGCGCTCCAAATCTTTCACCCGCTTTTCAAGCCCTGCGAGCAGCGTTTCAAGTTCCCTTTCAAAATCCGCCGCCCAGCGTTTGATATATTCGAGCAGTTCATTCATTGTCAGTTTTCAACCATTTGGGGCAGCCCGTTTGCGGGCGGTATCAAAGACGGCATCGCCGCTTGTGTTTCATCTATGTAGGCTTTGACCTTTGCCTCAATACGTTCTTTTTGCACCCGCGCCGCAAGGCTGTAAAAATCCTCTCCCTTTTCGTCGCTTTCCTGCTCCAGTTCGGCAAATATAGCGGACATAAGCAAGTATTTTACTTTGAGGCGTTTCGGCACGTCGGTATTTGTGAGCGCCATGTTCACTTGCTCCGAAGTAAGCCCGGCGAAGGGGTCAAACGCCCGTTTAATTTCCCATTCTTTAAACGCTTGCGGGTTTTCTGCGAACATGATTCGCATAATGTCTTCCTGAATCGCGCCCGTTACCGCGCTCCCGGCCTGCGCCCTGTTCGCGGCTTCGAGGTCGGCCAAAAGGTCGGAAACGCCCTTGAGTTTAAAGTCTTTGGAAAAAATCAGTTCCGCCCTTAGCCCTGTTTCCAGACCCGTAAATTCCGCCGTCATTTCCACTAAAAACTGCCACGTTTCGGCATAACCGAGCGAACAGGTGTATAGCGTGTCGTAAACGTTTTGCAGGTCAAGCGTTTTGCCAGTCGCCGTGTCCGCTACCTCCGAACGGGTGAAAATGTCGGAATTGAAAACGGCGGTTTTGCATTGGTCGGTGAGATGTCCTACATACTCTTTTTGAAATGTAACAACGTCAACGGCGGGGGACTTGAAAACGAGTATTTTTTCAAGGTCTAACAAGTCGTCACCCTCTTTTGGCATTTTGACGTAAATAACATCCTGCGCCGATGAAATGGAGACCATACCGCTACCGTGACAAACCTTGCACGGCTCGTTTGTTGTATTGTGCAGCCCGTTTATGCAGTCTTTGTCAGGGCATTTCGGCGCATACTGCAATCGGTGCGGGAACACCTGCTGCGTCATTGTAATATCCAGTTCGGAGTTTACTTTAACCGACTTGCGAAGGAACGGAACGGCTGCCTCATAAGGCGCGACGAACGTTTGCCCGTTCGTCCAGCCGTCGCGCAAATAGCCCGCTTGCTTGGCGGGTACGCGCCCGGCGTTGTGCGGCGGGTAGAACTGCAAAAAATACACCTTGTCGCCCGTGCGAAGCCATCCGCCCGTATCGGTGAACGTGTATTTGTCTTTTTCTGTGCTAAGGGGGATTCCCGGCGTGTCGCTCGCTACCTGTGTGAGCGTGAAGGATTCGTTTTCGAGGTAAACCGTGTATTTTTTCCCCTTGCCCCTCGAATTTGCTTTTGTTGGCAGGGCGATTTCGGTTTCTGCGATTAGGTGTTGGAGAACGTTATTTTGATACTCATAGTCCACCGCCTGTTTCGAGTAAACCTCAAAGGGATAAGGGGCGGCGCGTTCAAAGCGGGCATCGAACGGCGCAAACTCTACAACTATAAAAGCGTTCGGGTCGGTTTTGTTGATTTCGAGCCAGCGCGTTTGAACGTAGTTGTCAAGGCTTCGGATTCCCCAAAATATGTCGAGCCTGTCTTGCAGGGCTGCCGTTTTTTCGGAAAGGTCGGCGCGTTTGTCGTCCGTAGAATGTTCCAGCACCCGGCGATAATTTGCGCGGGGTACTTTGTAGAAAACGTCCATGAGGTTATGGACTACGGACGTGACGATGTGTTCGGTAAGTTGTTTTCGCTGCGAAAAGGCCGCGTCATCCTCTCGTTTGACGTACTGCTTTAGCAGGTCGTCGAGGCCGTCGCCCGTTGCGAGTTTGCGGTAGAGGTCGGCGAGTTGAACGGTACGCTCGTACCATGTGTGCCGATAGTCTTTAATAACCACCTGCAAAAGACGCTCTAATGCTTGCTCGCGTGTTGTCAAAGTGTTTGCTTATATGCTTAAAAACCGCTCAAAATCATTCGCGGCTATGGTTGTGCAAAAGTAGTCAAGCGAATCGCTGCAATGCCCGTATTTCTCGAAAGTCTGCCCCGTCACGTCGTCCTTTGCCTTTTCTTTCCATTTCAGCCCGTTTTGGTCTTGCTTCAAATAGGTTAAATCTACGATGCTCTCTTTGCAGTTCTCGCCTATCAAAATCCTGTAAGCCGTCTTTCCGTCGAACATATTGTTTATGAAGTCCCGACGTTTCAAAACTGGCGGGTTTCTCCGTTGCGTCCGGTCGCTTGCGTTGTTCATCCACCGTCGCAAAACCCGCGTAACAATTTCGTAGTCTGTCACGTTCGCCCGCGTGTCCGATTTATGCCCCGATGCGTCGCCGTAGAAAAACACGCTTTCCAACCTTGCGCCCCACTTCGCCGCTATCGCCTCGCATAGCCTCTCGGTCGTGTTGTTCGGATTTGTAAGGCAAAATTCGTCAAACTGCCTCAACTCCGTTTTGTCGCCAACGTTTTCAACCTGCCAAAGACAAGCCGTAATGTACGGCACAACGTTTTGGTCGAAGGTTATGTGAACGGGCAGTCCCGGTTTAAACTCAACTTTTCCGATGTGCCGCGCCGCGCTGAAACCTGAATAAAACTCCCCACCCGTGCGGCTGAAAGGGTTTGCGTAAATCAAAGCCTTTGCCCTTTCCTCCGAATTGTTGTCGAGCATCCCTTGAATGTACCCGCCCGGCAAATTGTGTTCGTTGTGCCAAGTGCTGCTAATCGCCGCGCATTTGTCTTTAAACTGCTTTTGAAAAAAGTCGGTCTTTGAGTAGATGCGCGATTCGATTTCAGCCCGGTATGTGTCCAGTTCAAACCACTCGTTCAGCCATTGCACTTTTGCAGGGCTGGTGAGAATGTAGAGCGGCGTGTGCGCGTCCCGGCCTTCCGTCTCAACCAGCCTCCCGTTTTCAAAACCCATCGCGCCCTGCCTCAAACCGCGCAAAATAACCTCTTTAACGTCTTGCTCCCGCGTGTCCTTTGTTTCATCCAAAATCGCCCAAGCGAACTGCTTTCCGTCGTGCGCCTTCGCGTTGTCCAAACTGCCGACAAAGATAACCGCACCGTTCGGGAAACTGATAACCCCTGAATAACTGTCGAAGTTATGCCCTTCCGTTTTCCATCCCTCCAAAGGCTGCTTTCCGACAATGTAGTTTACCCCTTCCTTCATCCCGAAATAGTTTTCCCAAACTTCCCTAACTCGCAGCATCGTGGCGAGGTTAAGTTGCCCGTATGTGTTCGCGCCGATAAAACCCTTTGCCTTTGGGAAATTCGTGGCGTAAAATGCCGAAATGATGCCCGCCAAGTGCGTTTTCCCAGAGCCAACGCCGCCCAAAAAAAGGTTTATCTTTTTGCCCGACGTGCAAATGTACCGTTGCGGCTCTGACAGCCTTAGCCCCACGTCTCCCATTTTTTAGCATAATGTTTGCCGTCACAAAAAAACACTTAATTTTGCAACCAGCACAAAAAAAGTGCCTATTTTTTATGGCTTTGATTCAGTTGCCACTTGAAACCAATTCTTTCGATGGGAAAAGCGGGAAAAAGTACATCGTGCAGCCCGACGTTTCGGTTTACCGTTTCCAGAAGTTCGAGCAACTTCAAATCGAAGCGCAACTTTTGATGTCTGTTTCCGGCTTTCACCAAGAAGTGAAAAAGATACGGGAACTCATGGAGAAACCGCAGTTTGCCAGCGCGTCGAGCGCGGTCGTGAACCTCGAAAACGGCACGGCGCGGGCAATGCGGGGAGACCCGTCGCCGCTCCTTTACATCGCTACGCTGTTTATTTGCACCGATGACGAACCGCAAGACGCATGGAGCGAAGCCGCTGCAATGGAGAAAATAACTGATTGGGGGCAGTACGCCGCCTCTTTTTTTTTGACATTGGCAGCGCGTTTCACGGCTCGCTATATTCAAGACTTCAATTCAGATTCCCTGAATACTTTGCTCCAAAAGGCGACCGAGAAAAGCCCCGAAGAGGTGATGCCGACGAAGGCGAAGAAGAAATAAAGCCGCACTTTGTAGCCGTGTCGGAAAACGAGGAAAGTTGGACGCACTTGAAAATGGCCGTTGCTTCGCCCTCCCTGCCGTTCGATTCGATTAACCGCCTCAGCGTGTTTGAGTTTTTCAGCATATTAAGGCAAAGACACTCGCAAAATGAATCCAAAAAATAAACTTTTCATCTTTGAAGGTGACGGCATTTATTTAGGATGCACGGTTATTGCCCGCGCTCCGAACAAAAAACAAGCCGCAGAAGCAATAAAAAAGCAACTCGAAACACACCACCTTTTTATCAAAAATTCAGATTTCGAGCAACGAACGAAACAAATACCCCAAAACCAAGATATTGTTTACTTTGACAACGGTGACTACTAATGATAGAAACAGCCGCTAACCTCATGGCCGAACGCTTGCGGGAACTTACGTTTCTCGAAACTGTGTGCGGCCTTGCCGTGCCTCAAAAGTTCAACGACGGCGGAACGGTGAAAACCTTGCCAGCGTGTGACCCGTTGACCGGAAAAGAAAGGGTATGGCTCGTTCCAGAGAGCGAAAAAAGCAGCATCGCCTATTTTGAAATGATTTCAAACCGTTCGAGCGATACGCTGTCAGCCGACAGAGGCGGTATTTACGACGCTGTTTTGCGGGTGATTGTGTGGCTCAACAACGACCGCCTTTCCCCTCAATACTCTGTGCCGTCGGCAATGTCAGCCGTTTTGAGCAAATTGCAGGGCAGGTATTCAGATTTCCCGCCCGTTCACAATCTGCGGGTTTGGGCGCAAAGCGAGCCGATTAGGTCGGTTGACGCTATTTTCGGGAAGTGGACTTACGACGAATCTGAATTGCAGTATTTGATGCCGCCCTACGCTTATTTTGCCTTTGATTTTCAGATTTCCTACGTCGTTCAGGCGTTTTGCCCGATGCCTGTGGCGGTTAAAGAGCCGTGTTGTTGATGCTTACCTTTTCTGACCTCCAACTCTCCCTCCAAATCGCCGTTTTCGCGGCGGTGTTCTCCGAAATACTGATTCGAGAGGGGAATTTGTTTGAAAGATACGGCTTTTGGCTGGACAAATTGCCGACCTTTTGGGCAAAGCCGCTCGGTTATTGTGCGGCCTGTTTTGCCGGGCAAATAGGGTTTTGGGGGCTTCTTGTTTTGGAGTTTGAGTTTGGTTTAGAATTTGCCGCCCGCCTCGTTTCCTTTTCCTCGCTTTCTATTCTTTTGGCCTTTCTGCTTTCTGCTCTGATTCAGGCGGCGCGTCGTCAGTAGGGGGGCGAAAGGAGATTTCGATTTTGGGGAGAAGGGCTACCGCGTTGTCGCTCATTCCCAAATTCATTTCTTGCGGCGCTTTGCCATGCGCTCGGTCGTGGATTTCTTTTATTGCCGCAACGCTCACTCCTTGAGATTCTCCATATTTTGTCAAATCGCCCTGCTGTGCAATTTCGTAAAGGCGGTACATCAATATTTCCTCCCTTGTCATTTTTACCGTCTTTTCCTCGCCGTTTACACTTATGACATAATCTTCTCGCCCCGAAAGGAATGCCTTAAATTTAGTGGAATGAGAGACGCTGCCTTTTGGCCGACCAGCGCCGGGCAGTCCCTTGTCCCCTTTTTGCATGGAGGTCAATGTTCCGCTGTTTCTGCCCTGTTTTTTTTCCATTACACATTTTTTACACAATTTCCACGCCATTTGCCCCGACCGGAAGGCGGCACTCCGCCGCGTTGCCGTTGGCATCTGTCGTTTTGAAATAAAAGAATTTGTCGGGGCGGATTTCACCGACAAAGATTTCGCCCTGCTTGACCGTGCCAACAAGTTCTTGGTGCAGGTTTTCGAGGTCAAAGGTAAGGTTTGCGCGGGCTTTTGTTTCAAATGTGCCGCCGTGCTTTAGCAGGAGCATCTTCTCATGGAATGTCATCGGAGAAAATTCGTCTGTTTTTATGGTTAATTGTGCCATTTTTAAACGCTCGTTTTGTTTTTTGCCGCAAAGTGAACACAGCCAAAGAAGTCGCCAACGATAAACCCGCCGCCTTCGCTGTATTGGTAGAGCAGCGCGTCTTTGCGAAATTCATGGTCTTGCCCCGTTTCATCTGCGAGTTTTGGGTTTGTGCAAAAAGAATCCCACTTGCTCACTTCTCTCCATTTACAGTTCTTGCAAATATTTTCCATTTTTAAACGCTCGTTTGATTTTCATTTCTCGCTTTTTCGCATCGCTCTTTTTTGCCCGGCTTCGCCTTTCGCGCCCGCTTGAACAGCGAACAGCGCAAATAGTGCAAAAAGTATGAGCGCAACAAGACAGAGCATTTTTTTCGATTTTACCTGCCGATGCCTTTTGCAGCCTCAAAAAGAGCCGCGAAAAAGCAAAGAACGAGGGCGAGATACTTCATCGTATTATTTCGATAAATTCATTGTCAATGGGCGTTTTGAACCCAGCACATCCGTCTTGATACTGAACCGAAAAGCAAAAGTCGTTCCCCTCAATCCAGCCGTTTATTGTCTCCCCCTTGCCGAAAAACTGCGCCCGCCCGTTTTCGTTCTCCACCCATTGCGGGCGTTTCACGATTGCCGTCACCGCCCCGCTCTCAACATCGCTGCTTGAACCGACGTGAACGAGCATCAGAAACCAGACCGCGCCCGCCAATGCGCCCGCAAAAACCGCTATCAATGTCCACGCCCATATCGGCATCAGTTCAAAATTTCAATTCTCGTGTCGCTTTTAGCTATTTTCACTTTTTGCAGCGTTCCGGCTGAATCGGGCAGCCAGAACGTGAAAATCCCATTTCGGCTCATTCTGCCGCACCAAGTTTGGCCGGCCTCGACTTTCGTGCGCCACATCGGCGCAAATCCTGATTTTATGACTATCGTCGTTATTGGGAAAAAAAATTCCATGTCGCCTTTTTAAAAGCAGCAGCCCACAAGACCTTTTGACCGCAGACTGCCGCTCCCGCCTTCGTCACCGATTCACGTCGTGTGACGGCAACAAAGGTAGGCATATTTTTTAAAAAACAAACCCCCGCCTCTGACTTTTCAAAAGCGGGGATTTTTACGAACCTTATCTCAAGAAGAGTGTGACATTTCTGGTTTTTTAGGGGCAAATGCCGTGCCAATTACTGGATTTCTTTTGAGGTTTTTGGCATGAGGTGAAACGTCATTCCGCGCACCTTGCCCGATGCGCTGCCGTTGAGCCGGACGTGCAGGAAGTCGCCGTGCGCGTTGTCGAGGCAGTACCACCCCGTTTTGTCCACGCTGAACGTTCCGGCGATTTCAAACTGCCCTTTTGCGGGCAAGACGACGGACGCGCCCATGCAGGGTTTGAAATAAATCGTGGCTTGTTCGCCGTTTTCAAAATCGGCTACCATGTGGCCGGGATGAAAAGCGAGGTTGTCTGCGATGCCCTGCGGTTTTTGGGTTGCTTTTGGCGGTACTTCGTTGTTACAGGCAATGAGGGTGAGTAGCGCGAAAATCGCGCCAGTAAAGAGTTTCATAAGTCATTGAAAAATTTGGTGAAGAAAATCGGGGGGATTTTCTTTTAGGGGCAAGGATTGTGCCTAACTGCCGCCCCGTCGGAAATTGCCGCTGTTCGCGCCAACTTCGCGGGGCTTGGAGTTATGCGGAATATCAATCAATACCAAAATAAAAGTCGTTCATCCCTGCTCCATTAAACCCCTGAAGCGCCTGAATTAGTCTTGACTTGCTTTCGCCGCAAAGGCCAAAGCCGTATTTTGCATACCGGAATGAGCGATTAAAAGTTGATAGAGGAAAAAGTATTTGGTTGTCAATAACCAATTTGCGGTTTGTCAAATGCTCAAAAAATCGTGGGTGAAAATGAAATTCGTATTCTCCTGTTTCGGGGTTTTTGACATAGCAAGCCTTAGTGATTGTGAAATCGAATTTGTCAATCATTTGAATCGGCGTGTCCAAAAATGAGAAAATCACCTCTACTACTATTCCAGTTTTTTTGCAGCGAAATGCCTGTACGCGCTCATTCCCCCATGCTTTTGTATATTCTTCATTGCCCGAAAAATATGATTCAGCCTCCTTTGCGGTGATTTCGCTTTCAAAGAAAAGGTCAACATCTTTAATTTTTTCTCCGGCAAACAACCCTTTGAAGCAGCCGCCCGCTATGTATCCTTTATGCCCGGACATGAAT
>CXWJ01004348.1_pt1 | contig 12706 bp, 9 predicted proteins | sample 590841 | NCBI WGS metagenome assembly CXWJ01 (sample SAMEA3498367, study PRJEB10139) | wastewater metagenome | biome: wastewater treatment plant; material: activated sludge | place: Austria | collected 2015-01-21 | reverse complement strand
TGGTACCGTTGGTGCAGTGGCTTTAGATTTAACCGGGACAGTGGCTGCAGCCACATCAACCGGAGGCATGACAAACAAACGTTACAATCGCATTGGCGACACACCTATAATTGGCGCAGGTACTTATGCCAATAATAAAACCTGTGCTGTAAGTTGCACAGGGCATGGCGAATTTTTTATTCGCAGTGTGGTTGCTTACGATGTTTCTTGTTTAATGGAATACAAAGGTTACTCGCTGAAAGATGCTTGCAATGAAGTAGTGAAAAACAAGTTAGTAAAAATTGGAGGCGAAGGCGGACTAATTGCTGTGAATGCCGTTGGCAATTTAGAATTATGCTTTAACAGCGAAGGAATGTACCGGGGCTATAAACAAAATGATGGCGAAACCATTTGCAGTATTTACTAATTGCAAACCACCTCACATTTTTTACCAACTACCAAAGTTTTAAGACAATTGCTAAACAAAATACACAGGGTGCTTTTCAAAAACCAATCTTACATCGCCAAACAGTAATTCAATTTTATGTTCAAACCAGCGCTCCTCCTGCTTTTTTTTCCAATTATTTCTTTCTCGCAAACCGATTCTATTTATTACCCACGTAATTTTTTAAAATCCGTTTCTAAAGAAGTTCGTGCAATGAATGGTAAGCCCGGGAAAAATTTCTGGCAAAACACTGCTGATTATAACCTCAAAATAAAAGTGGATCCGCAAACAAGGTTGCTTACAGGTTCGGAGGATGTGGTGTATTACAACAACAGCCCCGATACGTTAAAGAAAATTGTTATCAGACTTTATCCAGATTTTTTTAAAAAAGGAAACAACCGCGATGTAAAAATTGAAGCTGCCGATGAAAACGATGGTGTAAAAATTTATAAAATGATTATTGGTGATAAAGATTACAATGCCGGCAACTCAAATAAAGTAGAGGTGTCGGGCACTAACATGACGGTGCGCATTGCACCACTTGCACCAAAATCAAATTTAAAAGTAAGTATTGACTGGAGTTACGAAATAAACAAAGGCTCTCATAGCCGCACCGGTATGATAGATGATTCGAGCGGATTTATTGGTTATTGCTTTCCGCGAATTGTAGTATATGATGATGTAGAGGGATGGGATAACAATGAATATTTAGGAAAAGACGAATCGTATTTTGATAACGGAAATTTTAATGCCGATGTAACCGTTCCCGAAAATTATGTGGTGTGGGCAACAGGTATTATGCTTAATGAGAAAGAAATTTTTACAGAAAAAGTTTTTGCTAATCTTCAAAAGGCAAAACAAAGTGATGAACTCATTTTTATTATTGATTCAACAGATGCCGAAAACAAAAATGTAACAGCAAAAAATAAATGGAACACTTTTAAATTTAAGGCAACTGATGTTCCTGATTTTGCTTTTGGTTTTAGCAATTATTATTTGTGGCAGGCAAGCAGCATAAAACTTAAAAATGATTTAAGCAGAGAAAGAATATTAGTTGGCTCTGCCTTTAACAAAGTTCATAAAGATTTTTTTGATGTAGCATTAACCGCACGACAGGCAATTGAAATAATGTCATACGATTTTCCCGGCTATCCTTACCCTTATCCGCATATGACGGTGGTTGATGGTTTAGACCAAATGGAATACCCGATGCTATGCAATGATAACCCGGTAGAAACATTTAAAGACCAGGTTGAACTCACAACGCATGAAATTATGCATACTTATTTTCCGTTTATGATGGCAACTAACCAAACCAAATATGGTTGGATGGATGAAGGATGGGCAACAATAGGTGAATGGATTCAATCTCCTTTAATTTATGGTGATAGTTTGGTTGATGAATATGGAATTGGTGATGTAAATTACTTTTCGGGAAAAGAAGCTGATGTTCCTATTATAGTTAACAGTACTCAAATTAGTGAAGAACGCTCACAGTTTATAAACAACTATGCAAAGCCTGCTTTTGTCCTTTATTATTTACGAGACATGCTTGGCAAAGAAAAATTCAGAGCGTTAACCAAACAATACATGGACACATGGAAAGGAAAGCATCACACACCTTGGGATTTTTTCAATTTCTTTTCATCGGCTACAAACCAGAATTTAAACTGGTTGTGGAAACGCTGGTATTTCGATTGGGGATTTCCTGATTTAGCTCTTACAAATGTTGAGCGCAAAAAAAACAAAACTGAAATTACCATTGAAGCAAAAGGTATAAGACCGGTGCCTGTTAATTTAAATATTGAATACACTGATGGCAGCAAAGAAAAAATCCACTACGATTTTAGTATTTGGAAAGAGAAGAACATTTTAAAAATAAAAATCGCCAATGCAAAAACTGTTAAAAGCATAAAGCTTGGCGATTTATATGATGTGGACGTTAATAAGAAAGATAATAGCTGGACTGCAAAATAAAATTTCTTACAACCTGCTAAGAGCCCGCAGAAGAAGGCTTATAATATTTCAAAGCCTGTGGCATAAATTTATTTAAATTGCTTATGCGTGTTTGGTCGCTAGGGTGCGTGCTTAATATTTCAGGAACTTTTTGCCCGCCACTTGCTGCTGACATACGCTTCCAAAAATCGGGACCAACGCGAGGGTCAAATCCAGCCATTGCCATAAATATTAATCCTAACTTATCAGCTTCCGATTCTTGCAAACGAGAATAAGGAAGCAACACTCCCACATTTGCACCAACACCATAAGCTGTCATAAACAACGCTCTTGTTTGCGGATTTTTATTAAGCGTTGCAAAATCAACAGCTACACCTCCGGCTTGCGCAAGCAAACCCTGGCTCATTCTTTCGTTACCATGCCTTGCAATAGCGTGGGCAATTTCATGCCCCATTACAAGCGCAAGGCTTGGCTCATCTTTGGTAACCTGCAACAATCCCGAATAAACAACAACCTTTCCACCCGGCATACACCATGCGTTAACCTGTTTATCATTCACCAAATTAAATTCCCATTTATAATCCTTAATGCGCGAATACAATTTATTCTGCTGCATATATTTTACAATTGCATTCTTTACGCGCTCGCCCACACGCTTTACCATTTGCGCATCGGCATCGGTAGAGTTTACCGGGGGATTATCTTTCAAAAAATCTTTATAGCTTGTTAAACTCATCGCCACCAATTCCGATTCGGGTATTAGGTTCATTTGTTTGCGGTTAGTAAGCGGCACTTTGCTGCAAGCCACCATAGTTGTAATTAAAACAACGGCAATAAAAATTTTCTTTAAAAAACTTTGGGTGTTCATGTCAATCAATTTTAGAATCCGAAAATACATAAACAAAACGCAGTCCAACAAAAAGCCCGCGGCTAAAATTTTAGTGAAGAAGAATTTACTCTATCGAAACAGTCAGTCCTCTTTCACTAAGCGCTTCCTGCATGGGTTTTAGTTTGGTAAACTCACCCTTCTTTACTTCGCACTTACCTTTATAATGCACAATAATACTACACTGCTCCGCCTGTTGCCGCTCGTGTTCGCACACTTCCACCAACGATTCAATTACAAAATCAAAAGTATTTACTTCATCGTTAAAAAGTACCAGATGATTTTCCGCTTTTGTACGTTCACTCACAAGTACTTCTTTTTTAGGAGCCGCTTTTTGAGATGACATGTTCTTAATTTTTAATTGTTGTTGCAATGATAAAGGCATTTTTTATACCAAAAAGCAGCGCTGTTAACAATTTTACAAACACGTGATTTTACTGACCTAAGCCACCTGTTGTTGCTCTGCCAATAATTTCGCGCACCTGCGAATCGCTTTTATTCTCAAACGCCCTGAACCTATAACGCAAACTTGCCACATCTGTTTCTCTTGGCGCAGCAGGTGCAAGTACTACCACTGCAATTTCAACACGGTTTTCTTTTATAGATGTAACAGGAGTAGTACTCTTTTCAATAGCATTAACTTTTGAAGGAGCAGTTGCTGCAAGTTGTTCCTTCTCCTCCACTTTCTCCAACGGTAATTTTACTTTCACCTTTCCTGCTTTAGTCATGGGTGCAAGCGTTTGCTTTTTCACAGTATTATACAAAGCGCTTATTTCTTTCCGGTCTATAGTTGCAATAGCATTTTGAATTCTTGCAACTTCCGGCTCAGGCAAAGATTTTATGTAATTAACCTTTCCTGTTTTGTCTTTTACATCAATGGCAGCAACTTCTTTTTGATTATTGTCAATTGCTGAAATCGTTTTAGTTGAAATCAAATTAACCGATGCAGGCTTTTTTATTTCAGGTGTATTGTTTGCAGCCACTGCGTTTTGTTCAACCTCAGGCTTAAGTGCCGGAAGCGATGCTATGTAATTTGCTTTACCCGTTTTAGCAAACTGTGCAAGAGTTAAAGATGGCTGTTTGCTTTCTAATGGCTTAACAGGCTTTGCTTCTGCAAAAGTTACATCCTTCACTTTTATTACTTCAGTTTTTTCAACTGCTTCAGGCAATGATGCTATGTAATTCGCCTTACCGGTTTTATCAACCACAGCCAAACTTATTTGCGGTTGCATTAACTCCAACTGCTTTTGTTTTTTTGTTTCTGCAAGTGTTACATCACTAACTTTATTTGCTTCCATTATTTTTTCTTCCGGTAAGCTTGATACGTAATTTACTTTACCAGTTTTCTCCACAGCGCTTAAACTCAATGAAGGCGCAACGGCATCTAACTGCTTTGCTGATTTTGCAACAGCCAATGATATGTTCTCCGTTTTAATTTTTTCTTTCTCCTTATCTTCAGGCAAAGCTGCTATGTAGTTAACATTTCCTGTTTGGTTTTTATTAACCTTTAATGCCAAATCATTTGTCGGAACTCCCAATTGCTTTTGCTTAACCGTTTCTGCTTTTGTTATTTTTAAATCAGTACGCTTAGTTGGTTCCGTTGGCATTTCAATTTTATTTTCGGCAATGGGTGCTACCACAATTTCCTTTCTCGCCTTATCGTTTTCATCCAATATCTCATAGCCAATGGGTGGCAAATCGCTTATGTAATTTGCTTTGCCTGTGCGCTTGGTTGTTTTATTAAGCGCAAGCTCAGCCGAAGAAACATTTAACTCCTTAACCTGGTTTGTTTTTGCAGCAGTAATATTCAAATCATTTCTTTTCAAATTATTTCTTTCCAAATTATTATCAGGTTGCGTATCAGATTTTAAATTATCTGTTTTAGGTTTTGCTTTTTTAGACTGAGATTCCAAATCGGCAAACGAAACATTTTCTAAATTAAATGCAGGCTCGTCTTGTTTCTTAGTTGTTTGCTGCTTAGCCGCAACTGCCGTTTTATTATTTGCATCCTCCTTAGACCATGCTAAAATTTCTTTGTCTTCTTCAGGTTTCAACGCGGCTGCAATGGCGAGTCGCTCTGTTTTCCAATCAACCGCTTTCCTTATTGCCAGTTCAGCAGTGGGTTGCGCAAGTGTTTTAACCATTAAAGCGTTTATCCTTTTTATATCCTCACGTTTAATTTCCTTTTTAGTTGCCAATGCCGTTTGTTGTGCGGGTGCGTTAACCAAACTTTTTTCTTTTGCTTTAGCTTGCGCAAACAAAAGCATTGCATCTTCCTGATAACTATTTTTTATGGCAAGCCTTTCTTGTCCGTTGTTTTGCTTATTAATAATTATCTCTTGATTAACTGTTTTTTTATCGCGCCTCAAAATAAAATCGCCCAGCAACAAACTATAACCCACCACATCTATTTTGCAACCATAGCGCGCAGCGCCAGGAACCTTTATACTATACTCACCTGTTTTAGAATCTACTCTTGCCTCACCTAAGTTCTTCCAGTTTTGCTGATCAAAAAATATAATGTTTACATTAAACTCATTAGGTCTGTCGAAATTAAAAAACCTGCCCTTAATCAAAATGTAACCATCCGTAGGCTCGTTCTCATCAAATTTTATCACACACACTTTTCCTTTTTCGCAATCGCGGGTGCTTGTTATGTAATTGGTTCTTTCAATATTAGATGTTGCATACAAAAAATCATCGGCAGGGCTGTTAATAGGCGCACCCACATTTTCTGGCTTGCCGTAAGATCCCGTTTCGGCATTATACTCCATCTTAAAAATATCAAAACCACCCATACTCTCAGGTGATTTTGCACTAAAGTAAATTACCTTTCCATCCTTTGCTGCCGTAGGGTTTATCTCATCATACTTACTGTTTGCTTCTTTCAGTTTAGTTGCCTTATCCCACTTATTTATTTTCTTTAACGAAAGCATCACATCACTGCTCTGCTCACCATCTACACCACGGCTCGAATAATAAAGTCTATTAGCGCCCGCATCCAAATACAAATATTGCTTCTCGCCCCTTTTCTTATCAGCGCCTGATTTATAATCATCCGTCATCACCAAAATTTTTCCGTCACGCAGTGGGTCTAACTGGTACAACGTCAAAAAATGATTCTCATCCACAATCTTCTTATCATTAATCAAATACCTGTCCGATTTATCGGGCAGGTTAATAGCATTGCGGCACATGGCAATATTCAAATCCACTTCCAAACTTTGCAACTGCTGTGCCTGCGCTGTCTTCTTAAACTTCTCATAAAAAGTTATCGCTTCCGTAAAATGATACGTCAAATGATAGCACCTTGCCAAATAATAATTTACATCGGCAGGCGTAGCCTTGTTTGTAGCCGCCTTCTCCAAATGCGCAATAGCATCGCCCACATTTACACCGCGCATATAGCGGCACACACCGTAGTAATAACTGTACTTGGTTTCGGCAGCATTAGTTGCCAGCAACTGCGCAAAAAGTGGGAGCGCCTCTGCATAATTTCCGCTCTTAAAATTTTTATCGGCAGCCGCTGCTATATCCTTCTCATTTGTTTGAGCGCGCAGCGGGCTAACGGCAGTCAGCCACAAAAACAAAATAAATATGTTACCTTTTTTTCTCATCCTGCATAAACAGGTTGCCTGTGTTTCCCATTTATACTCAAAAGACGGGCAAAGGGTTTCAAGTCCTATATTCCCGGGTAACAGACAGATGGGCGTTTTGAATTACGTTACTTTTCAGCATTAACTCACTATTAAATACATTTGCATCACATCAAATAATGAAAACAACAACATCCCCCATACTCTACTGCAACAGCCTTATTCAATACCAGCGCATGCTCACACGCGAAGTATCCGTTGGCGATCTAAAATTAGGCGGCAACAACCCCATACGTGTGCAAAGCATGACCACAACCGACACCATGAACACCCTGGCAACTGTTGAGCAAAGCATACGCATGATTGAAGCCGGCTGTGAACTTGTTCGCATAACAGCACCCAGTATTAACGAGGCTAAAAATTTACAAAACATAAAAAACGAACTACACAAGCGCGGCTACCATACACCACTTGTGGCTGACATACACTTTACACCCAACGCAGCCGAAGTGGCTGCACGCATTGTAGAAAAAGTGCGCGTAAACCCCGGCAACTTTGCCGACAAAAAAAAGTTTGAGAATATAGAATACACCAATACCGAATACGATGCCGAAATAGAAAGAATAAGAAACCGTTTTATTCCACTCGTAAAAATTTGCAAAGAGTATGGCACCGCCATGCGTATTGGCACTAACCATGGTTCACTCAGCGACAGGATAATGAGTCGCTATGGAGATACACCATTGGGCATGGTAGAATCGGCATTAGAGTTTTTAAGAATTTGTGAAGGGGAAAATTACAAGAACATAGTCTTATCCATGAAATCGAGCAACCCACAGGTGATGGTGCAGGCATACAGGTTGCTTATTGTAAAAATGAAAGAAGAGGGCATGAACTACCCGTTGCATCTTGGCGTAACCGAAGCAGGCGATGGCGAAGATGGCAGAATAAAATCGGCAGCCGGTATAGGCACCCTGCTTGAAGATGGCATTGGCGATACCATAAGAGTTTCCTTAACCGAAGACCCCGAGTTTGAAATACCCGTTGCAAAAATGCTTGCACAGCGTTACAGCAATCGTTCAAACCATCAGCCTATTACTGAAATTGCAAACGAAGATTTAATTGCAGATGGTGGCCCAGTAGAAACCAATCAGGAAAACAAACACACGCATTTATTCTCTCCTTATCAGTACCAAAAAAGAAAAACTACAGAAGCAGGCAACGTTGGTGGGCATAACGTACCACGCGTAATTGCCGACTTATCTCACCTCTCCAAAATTAATCATGCTGCTTTGTTTCCTGTTGGTTATAACTACTCCGTTGATTTAGATAAATGGAATATTAGCGACCAGGCTTGCGATTTTATTTACACCGGCAACACCCATATTGATTTTGAAATACCGGGCACGCTTGCATACATTGTCAATTATAATTTTTGGTTGAATAATGATAAAGAAAGATGCTACCCGTATTTTTTATGGAAAGAATTTATTGCAGCAGAAAAAAAACATGCACAACTAAATTTTGTAGAAGCAAATATTAACGATTTACTTAACCGCGATAATTTGAATTTGCTTAGCGGATTAAAAAACGTTGTAATTGTTTTAACTACACAAAACAATCATGGCATGGCAGAGCAGCGCAGGGTGTTTTTTGAGTTAATGGATAAAATATGTGATGTGCCTGTAATTATTAAACGTAGTTACTCAAACGAAGATGCTGCACATTTTCAACTCTATTCATCTACCGATTATGGTGCATTAAGCATTGATGGATTTGGAGATGGGATATGGCTCACATCAAATAACGTAAATCCGCAAATAATCAACTCCACATCGTTTGGTGTTTTGCAGGCAACACGCCAGCGCATATCCAAAACAGAATACATCAGTTGCCCAAGCTGTGGTCGCACACTTTTCGATTTACAGGAAACCACGCAGAACATACGCTCGCGCACATCGCACCTCAAAGGAATTAAAATTGGCATAATGGGCTGCATAGTTAACGGACCCGGAGAAATGGCTGATGCCGATTACGGCTACGTGGGCTCTGGCGCAGGAAAAATAACTTTATACAAAGGCAAAGAAGTAGTTGAACGCAGCATTGATTCTTCCAAAGCTGTTGACGCACTAATTGATCTTATAAAAAAACATGGCGATTGGGTTGAGAAAAACTGAATACGCCAACCTGTTCTACACCATTCCGATAAAGACGGCTCTTAAACAGTTTCCTAAATAAATTATTTAAACGGATTACCTAAATTGAAAATATTCCAGAAGGATTTTTTTTTCTTACTAGTTGCATCAAAAATTGTTTTTGCAACTGTAACAAGCTGATTGTTCCCACTCGAAACTAAAATAGAAACGGCAGACTGTTTCCCTTCAGATGCATCGCAAAAGGCAGCCAGTTCTGCGTATCCGTATCTCATTAACCAGGCTTTTGCCGAATCATTTTCACTCATTGCATCAATACATGCAGCAAGGTGTACAAAGCCATTACTTTTTAACCACTGAAAAGAGGTTTCTACATCTTCATAAGCATCCCAGAACTCAGCAAGTTCTCTAAAATTATTTTCTATAAGCCACGTTCGAGCATTGTCATCTCCTCCAATGTAATCGCACCATTTTACAATTGCTATGTCAGGATATTCAATCATTAAAAATTAAAAGTGCGCTTTTAAATGTAAATGGTTGGCTTTGTCTAATACTTGCTGATCCTTTTCCACCACAATTTTATACATGTTTTCAATAACATTATATACCGCTGGGCAACTGGTCATGTTTGGTATATTTACTTCACGCCCAACTAAAAAATCGGTGTGATGCATGTGCGGAAACCCTTTGCAATCATATGGACGTATGAGGTAAATTTTACACTTGTTGTCTTTGCCCAAAAACTGGCAAGGTGTGTTTGTATTAAGCCAATCTCCTGTTTCGTCTTTGTACAACCATTTTTTTCTAAATGCCTGAGGTGTAATTTTTAAATGATCGCTCGCGCGTTTTATATCGGCAGGCTTCCATGTGGGCGACATGGTTTTACAACAGTTAGCACACTTTAAACAATCAATTTCTTTAAAAGCGAGTTTGTCTAACTTTTTTGCGAGAGGAGTTAATCCTCTTACCTTTCTTGAGTGCAGTCCTTTTAAAAAAGTGGTGTACTTCTTTTTATTGCGAGCTGATTTACGAGTAAATGCCTTTATGTTTATGTCCATACAAGCCTTTATTCAGTTTTGGTTTTTTTTGTACGGGTAGTTTTCTTCTTCTTTTCAGATGTAAGTGTACGTAAATGATTCACTTCTGTGTCTTCTAAAAAACGCCATTTGCCACGTGGTAAATCTTTTTTATCAAGCCCTGCAAAAACCACGCGGTCTAATTTTTTTACATCGTAACCAATCTTTTCAAATATGCGTCTTACAATTCTGTTCTTGCCGCTGTGCAACTCCACACCCACGTGAGAGCGATTATCAAATGCACCATCATAAGCAATATCATCAACTTCGGCAATTCCATCTTCCAACTCTATGCCTTTGCTTATTAACTCCATGTCTTGTGGCGAAAGATTTTTATCCAGTTCAACATGATATACTTTTCTGATTTCAGAACTTGGATGTGTTAATTTTTTTGCCATTTCGCCATCATTGGTAAACAGCAATAATCCTGTTGTATTCCTATCTAACCTGCCCACCGGATAAATTCTTTCCTTACAAGCGCTTGCCACCAATTGCATAACGGTGTGGCGCTGTTCAGGATCGTCCATTGTGGTAATAAAATCTTTTGGTTTGTTCAACAGCAAATAAACCAAGCGCTCGTTTTTTACAATCTCATTATTGTAGCGAACCATGTCGCTCAAATTTATTTTAGTGCCAAGTTCCGTAATTACTTTTCCGTTTACAGAAATTAATCCTGCTGTAATTAAATCATCAGCCTCTCTGCGCGAACATATACCACTGTTGGCAATAAATTTATTTAAACGAATGGTATCATTCTCCGGCTCCCTTTCAAACGAATGTGGTGCAGGGTGCGCCAATGCTTTTTTCTTTTTGTAATCTTCTTTACTGAATGGTTCTAATTTTGGTTTTTTTCCAAAGGGTTTTTTGTTTCCCCTAAAGTTTGAGTCCCTGTTTTTGTCAAATGGTTTTCTAAAGCCTCCGCCATCATTTCTTCTAAATGAATCGCGCTGCGGTCTGTCGCCATCATTTCTTCTGAATGAATCGCGTTGCGGTCTGTCACTATCATTTCTTCTGTAAGAGTCGCGTTGAGGTCTGTCACCATCATTTCTTCTGAATGAATCACGTTGCGGTCTGTCACCATCATTTCTGCTGTAAGAATCACGTTGAGGTCTGTCACCATCATTTCTCCTGTATGAATCACGTTGCGGCCTGTCTCCATCATTTCTCCTGTATGAATTATTCTGAGGTCTGTTGTTATAATTCCTTTGTGGTGATGAACTACCACCGCCTCTGTATTCTCCTTCGCGGTAAGGTCTTTCGTTTCCTTCAGTACCGTAGGATGGCTTTCTTGAATAATTTCTTTCTTCGTTATCGCCATAGCGACCTCTTCTGTCGTAAAAAGAACCTGAACCACCGGCATCAACATCGGTGCTTCCTGTTTTGTGTTCAAAGGTTTCTCCGCTTTCGTTTTCTGAGCGCGGAGAATCGGTTCTGGCAATACGNNCATCAGCATCGGTGCTCCCCGTGTTGTGCTCAGAGGTGTCTCCACCCTCGTGTTCAGATCTTGGTGAATCAGTTCTGGTAATACGTTTGCGTTTGGGTCTGAATTTTTTCTGCCCGTTGTTTAAGTCATCTTCGTTCATGGATGTCGGTGAATTTCTGTCTGACATAGGTATTAATTTTTTATGGGAGCGTCTCGCTCCGTTTTGTTAATGGTATTTATTCAATGCTGAACTCAGCATAAATTTCGCTTGATAATTTTATTTTTTGAAAGTCTAAACCTGAAGGAGTAGGAGCGCCTGCACCATCAGAAGCCATCATTGCCATTTCCATTTTATACATGGGCTGTGGCTGATAAACCTGACTCGTGTTTTCACGGATTAAAATTGTTTTACCAACTTTTTCGCCAATGCTCTCGCACAAATATGTTGCTTTTGTTTTGGCTGTCTGCAATGCTTTAATTTTTAAATCTTTTTTAAAGTCTTCTATTTTGCTGTGGCTTGTACGCGAAACATTTAAGTTTTGTGTCCCCTGGTCATCTAAATAAGAAGTCAGTTTCTCTACCTGTGCGCTTGAATTACATTTAATAGTAAAGGTTGATGTAGCCATAAAATCAGGCTCCTTCTTTTTTTTTCTTACCCAATACCATTGGTTAGGATCGTAGCCGTTAATTCCATTGATAAAAATATTTTCCTTGGCAATACCGGCTTTGCTGCATGCATTTAAAAAAGATTTACGAACATCATCAATATCAACTTTTTGTTTGTTCTTACCGTAATATTCCTGAATGGTAACATCTACATAAATTTCATCGGGTGTAATTTCAAGTTCGGCAGTGCCGGTTACTTCAATTTTTTTTACAGGATTTACAACCTGTAATGTTGGTGATTGAGACATAGCATTAATGGTAAGCAGCAAACCTGCCATTGCAGAAAAAATTTTTATCATAAGTTAAATCAATTAATTGACCTTTAAATATTATCTCCTGTATATGATTTTAAGAAAAGCGTAAAAGGGCACGAATGGTTTTGAATGTTCTCCTTTAACGCTGTAAAAATAATTTAATTACAATAAAGTAAGTTCAGAAATTTGAATTGTTGTAAGAATTTAGTCTTATTTCATGCTAATAGATTTCAACCTTATTCCGTTGCCATTTGTTCCCGTTTAACTTTTAA
>CXWJ01000308.1_pt1 | contig 12708 bp, 10 predicted proteins | sample 590841 | NCBI WGS metagenome assembly CXWJ01 (sample SAMEA3498367, study PRJEB10139) | wastewater metagenome | biome: wastewater treatment plant; material: activated sludge | place: Austria | collected 2015-01-21 | reverse complement strand
TCACGCGGCTGGCGGGGGAAGATTCCGCGTTGGAGGATCGAGTCCGCGCGGTGGCAGAGGGCGGAGATTTCGCTGTGGCTGAGATAAGGTTGAAGGTCAGCGAGCAGGCTGGGGCTGAGAGAGAGACGAGCGAGCAAGTCATCCGAAATTTTTTGCCCACCAAAATCCCATAGCACAGTGCGAAGTTTGTCGTCTTCGTGAAAACAGATGCCGTGATCAATGGCGAACAGTTTATGCGATTCGTTTTCAAAGAACACGTGACCGCCTTTGCGATCGGCGTTGTTGACAAGCAAGTCGAACAACACGACGGGCTTGAGGAGTTGTTTGTCGTCGTCTGAAAAATTGAAGTAGTGATATTCGGGATCGTATTCGATGAACTGCTGGATCGAACCCGCGCCGTACGGACCGTCTTCGCGCAACGCGGTGAACGGGACAAAGTGAAAGCCGAGCGACTCGCTCACGAGATACGCCGCCACCTCGCGCTGGGCAAGAGTCTGTTCGGGAAAATCCCACAACGGTTGTTCGCCGCGACTCGGTTTGTAGACAGCGGGGTAGGTTTTATTTTCGTGATTGATTTCAATCAGAAACGTGTAGTTCGAGCCAAGCATGAACTGACCTTTGAGTTCAAGGTCGCCGTGTTGGAGGGCAAATCTTAATTGTGTTTGATCGGGTTGTGTCATCGGTTGGTCGAAGGTCAAAGGTCGAAAGTCATATGTTGACCTTTGACTTTCGACCTTTGACTTTAATGAAAATGCCCGTTCTTCTTGGGACAAAAATGCCCCTCGGGTTCTTCGGGTTGACCGCACTGCGGACAGATCGGACGCCCGCGCGTGATGACTTCCATGCCCCAGCGCGAGAGCATCTTCACCTGCGTGCGCGTCGCCCAAAAGCGGACGACTGCCGCAGTTTCGGGATCGTCTTCCTCGGTAAGGATCTCTTTTGCGAACAACACAATGAGGTCGCGTTCTTTGTCGTAGCCGAGCCCGATCTCGCCGACGCGGAAGAGCGGGTCAACGGGCGGGTTGATGCGCATCACTTCCTCCACGTAATCGCCCGAGGCTTCGGTGAGGTTCGGGTTCTGTTCGTTGATCTGCGCGAGGAATTGTTCAACGCCGATGGCAAGCGAGTGCAGTTGCGCTTTCTCGATGATGATCGTGATCGTGCGCTGGTCTTGATAGGCTTGAATATAAAACACCCGCTGACCAGGCTTGCCGATCGCGTCAGCGGTGATGTGATCGCACGGGTCAACGTCAATTTCAAATCGGGGCATGAGGCGAGTATACCATCCCGACCCCCTCCGCCCCTATCGGGGCACCTCCCCCAAATCCGACGATTCAAACTTTGAATCCGCATACAAATTTATTATCGTCGTATTTGGGGGAGGCAGGGAGGGGGTTATAATTCGCCAATGTTTATATGTGTAGGGGACGTTCTCTAACGTCCCCGTTGGCGTAAGCCTGCCCTGAGCGTGTCGAAGGGAGAACGCCAACTACTTAAAGGAGCCGCCATGTACGACAAAAAGAAACTCGATGAATTGAAAGATCAACTCGAAACGTGGGAGGAAACGTCGTTGAGCAAGGCGCTCGCGTCCCTGCCCGAACGAATGGATGAATTCATCACGACCTCCTCCGAACCCATCAACCGACTCTACACCCCGCTCGATGTGGCGGATAACGACTACGCTTCTTCCCTCGGACTTCCGGGCGAGTACCCCTACACGCGCGGAGTCCACCCGACGCTTCATCGCTCCAAACTGTGGACGATGCGCATGTTCGCAGGCTTCGGCACCGCGGAAGAAACGAACGCGCGCTTCAAGTATTTATTGGAGCAAGGACAAACGGGACTCTCCGTCGCGTTCGATTTGGCGACTCTGATGGGCTACGACACCGACCAACCCGAAGCGTTGGGCGAGTTCGGCAAGTGCGGCGTGGCGGTCTCTTCATTACAAGATATGGAAATCCTGTTCGAAGGCATCCCGTTCGACAAAGTGTCCACGAGTATGACGATCAACTCGCCTGCCGCGATCACGTGGGCGATGTATCTCGCCGCGGCGGAGAATCGCGGCGTGAGGCTCGATCAACTGCGCGGCACGATCCAGAACGACATTCTCAAGGAATTCATCGCGCAAAAAGAATTCATCTTCCCTCCTGAACCTTCCATGCGACTCGTTGTTGACACGATGGAGTTCGGCTCTCAGAAAGTTCCGCAGTGGAACACGATCTCGATCAGCGGATATCACATCCGTGAAGCGGGTTCGACGGCGGCGCAAGAGTTAGCCTTCACCCTCGGCGACGGACTCGAATACGTGCGTTGGGGAATCGCTCGAGGCATGGACGTGGACGAGTTCGCGCCGCGCCTGTCGTTCTTCTTCAACGCGCACAACGACTTCTTCGAGGAGATCGCAAAATATCGCGCCGCGCGTCGCATTTGGGCGCGTGAGATGCGCGAAACGTTTGGGGCGAAGAATCCGCGTTCGTGGTTGTGCCGCTTCCACACGCAGACGGCGGGAGTTTCATTAACCGCGCAACAGCCTGAGAATAATGTTGTGCGTGTTGCGATTCAGGCTTTAGCCGCTGTTTTGGGCGGGACACAATCGCTTCACACAAACTCTTTAGATGAAGCGTTGGCGCTTCCATCCGAACACGCCGTCACCATCGCCCTCCGCACGCAACAGATCATCGCGGAAGAATCGGGCGTGACGAACACCGTGGATCCGCTGGGGGGTAGTTTCTTCGTCGAAGCCATGACAGATCGAATGGAGAAAGAAGCGTACGATTACTTCCGCCGAGTCGAGGAGTTGGGCGGAGTCATCCCCGCCATCGAAAAAGGATTCTTCCAAAGCGAAATTTCCGACGCGGCATATCGCTATCAACGTGAAATTGATCAGGGCATCCGCAAGATCGTCGGCGTGAACGCGTACGCGGAGAAAAAACCGCTGACGATTCCGATCCTTGAGATGGACCCGCAAGGATACAACCGACAAGTCAAACGACTCGAGGACCTGCGCAAGACGCGCGACAATGGAAGAGTCGGGCAGACGTTGGATCGTCTGCGAATCGCGTTGGAAGGGACGGAGAACACGATGCCGCACATCATGGAAGCCGTGCACGCATACGCGACGCTGGGCGAGATCATCCAAGTGATGAAGGAAGCGTTCGGCGTGTACGAAGAGCCAACGATGATATAAATTTTCAGCGCAATATCCAGACCGCTGCGTATGACGGTTTGAGTCTATGAAAGAGGAGAACAGGAAAGATGAGTACAGGCAAGAAAGGGGTAATCGGAATTTTGACGGGTGGGGGAGATGTGCCCGGGTTGAACCCGGCGATCCGCGCGGTGACCATCCGCGCGTTGCGCGAGGGGTATAAAGTTGTCGGTATCCGCCGCGGCTGGGCGGGGATGGTGGATATCGTCCGCGATTCGCAGGCGGATAATAGCAATAACTTCCAAGTGCTGACCGAGGAGATCGTCAACAAAGCCGGGCGCACCGGCGGCACGTTCCTGCACACATCGCGGACGAATCCATCGAAGGTCCGCAAAGACCGGCTTCCACTCCACTTGCGTGATCAGTACGCGGACGATATCAACGATGTGACACCCGAGGTGGTGAAGAATATCGATTTTCTTGGGCTGGATTACTTGATTCCCATTGGCGGCGACGATACGTTGAGTTATGCCGTGCGCATGTATAAAGAAGGGATGAAGATCGTTGCCATCCCAAAGACGATGGATAACGATGTGCCCGGCACGGATTATTGCATCGGCTTCAGCACGTGCGTGACTCGTACCATTGAGCTCGCGAATCGTCTGCGGACTGTGGCTGGTTCGCACGAACGATTATTGGTGCTCGAGGTTTTCGGGCGTTACGCCGGCTTTACGGCGATGCTTCCGACCATGGCGGGCGCGTCTCATCGTTGTGTGATCCCCGAGCACAAGTTCAACATCGAGCGTCTTGCCGAGATGATGATGTATGATCGCAGTTACAACCCGAGTCATTACTCGGTGGTGCTGGTTTCAGAAGGCGCCACCTTCGACGGCGGGGAGATGGTCTTTTCGGATCGCTCCACAGATGAATACGGGCATATGAAGTTGGGCGGCATCGGCGATATGGTTTCAGCGCAATTGAGGGAATTAACCGCCAGTCATAACAAGGGACGCATGGTGGATACCGTGAACCAGAAGCTCGGCTATCTGACGCGCTGCGGCGACCCGGACGCGATCGACTCCATCGTGCCGATGGCGTACGGCAACCTCGCGCTCGATCTCGTCTTGAAGAATGTGCACGGACGCCTGGTGGTGCTCAAGAACGGGCGCTACGATAATATCCCGGTAGACATCGTCACCAGCACGAAAAAGACCGTCAACGTGGAGCGGTTCTACAACACCGAGCGACTCCGTCCGAAGTTTGAAAGTTTTGAGATGACCCCGCTGTTCATCATGACCAGCGATGCAATCTGATAACCAAAGAGACCTCCGAAATTTCGGAGGTCTCTTTGGTTATATTCAGTAGATCACGAAAAACCCCGCTAGGTTTGCGCTCTCTAGCACAAACCTAGCGGTAGAGAGCGCCAAATACGCGCTTTCGTGAAGTACTGATATTCATGCGTTATGGTAACGAGAGCGTTGCGTAGAACGAGAAGTGGAACGTATCGCTCGTGTAGGATGTTGAGTACGTTGACGGCATGGCGCCAAACGTATAGCTATAATGCCTCCCAGCCCCGGACAATCCCAACCTGCCAGCCAGCGTATTGTTTTGCGGCAGGAAAACAAGCCAGTACGTGCCCGGCGACAGTATTACCGGGGTCGTTACAACTTGCGTGTTCCAACCTGCCGCCGGTGTGAAGGCGGCGGTTTGCGCCATCAGTGTGCCAGGCGCATTGCCGGAGTTATTGTAAATTCCCAAGCGGAGTTGCCCGCTAGCGGTGGACACGTAGTAGCTCAGACTCTGAATGGTGGCGTTTTGCGAGAGCGTAACCTGTTGCGCGACCAGTCGGTTGCCCATGCCGGAATAACCCATGCTCAGCACACTCGTCTCGCCAATGGTGATGGTGTTTGAAGATGGCGTGGCAGTTCGAGTTGGCGTGCGCGATGCGGTCGGAGTGAAGGTGTTCGTTGGGATGGTGGTCGGCGTCCGTGTGTTCGTTGCGGTGGGCGCGACGGGGGTGTTCGTCGGAGTCGCTGTATGTGTGGGCGAGTTCGTGGGCAGCGGCGTGTTGGTAATGGTCGCAGTCAAAGAGCTTGTGCTGGTTGGCACGATGGGGGTGTTCGTCAACGTTGGCGTGCTGGTCGGCGAGTTTGTTGGCAGTGGCGTGGTGGAGGGTGTGTTGGATGCAACCGCGCCTGTCGAGAAAGTCGCATAGAATGAGAATGTGAAAGCGCTGTTGGTTGGCGAGGTCGAATAAGTGGCGGGTAACGCGCCGAACGTATACGAGTAATACCGCCCCGCGCCAGCCGGGTTGACGCGCCCCGCTAACGTATTGTTTTGCGGCAGGAAGGCAAGCCAGTAAGTTCCAGCAGTTAACTGGGTGGGCGTGACTACCGCTTGGGTATTCCATCCTGTAACCGGGGTGAAAGCCGCTGTTTGCGCCCTAAGACTCCCCGGTCCGCTGGCGACATTGCTGTAAATGCCGAGACGCATCTGCCCACCGGCTGTGGAAACGTAATAACTCAAACTTTGAATAGTGGCGGTTTGAGACAGCGTGACTTGTTGAGCGACCAACTGATTGCCGAGCCCGGAATAGGCATTACCCAGAACTGTTGTTTCGCCGACGTTAAATGTTCCGGAAGATGAGGTAGGCGTGAATGTGAAAGTCGCTGTCGGTGTCCGGGACGGGGTCGGAGAGAATAACCCNNGCCATTGTACCCAGGTGACCGTCTGCCACGCGGATGTTGTGATATTCATTCCCCCACGTATACGCGATCATCTGTCCGCCGAAGTTATACGATTGCCCATTGTCCAGTGAACGGCATGCCAGCCCGCTGTGATAGCCTGTCCATGAAGCGAAGGCTGTGCCTTTTTCAGTGGCAATGTCCAGTAAACCGGCGTTATATTGGTTGACATACGTCCGGGTAGGTTCGTTCCAATTATCCTGCGAGATGTCGACGATCAAAATGTTTTCCGGCAGGATGCCGGCGTTGATCATGCGTTGGATGTTGGACTCATAGGTGGCAAGCAAGGCGGAGATATCCGGCGTACTACCGACCACGTACACATCGTTCGAGCCGATCATGCTGATGACCCTGCCGATGTTCCCGTTGTTGAAATCGTCCAGAATGTTGTCGGTTTGGGAGGTCATGTTGAGGCGGACAGTTTCACCGCTCCAGGCGTTGTTGTACGGTTGGCAGGGCATCCCGCCGAAGTTGACGCCGCGAACCACCTCGAGGATCTCTGTCCACGTATAGGCGGTTGGCCCTCCGCGGTTAATGCACTGATAGGGTTGGGTGGCGCTGTCGCCGATCACTCCCACGCCCGTAGGAATGGCAGACGCTGTGGAAGGTTTTGAAACCATGACCAGCGTAAAAACCAAAAAGAAAATAAGTATTTTTTTCAACATGGAACTTTCCTCAGAAGAATGGGACGAATGGACTGAACTTGCGATCGTTGCGATGTACTTTGCTCCTCAAAGTCACTACATGACGGTGGAAGAATTATAAAGTAACAAAGACAGCCTTAGTCGAGAGGAAGGTTACACCCCTGAAAAATTAACTCACATCGCAAGGTTGATCTTGCGACTCGGCGTTCTTTTACGCAAATCGGCGCGTTAGAGAACGCGCCCTACGCGAATCGCTAAATTACTTTTTCACTCGTCCCGTTTGACCTGGAAGGTGTCGAAATCGCGCGCCACCGATGTGTTGGGGAAGATTTCCTGCGCTTCCTTTAAAACATCTTTTTCACGGTAACGCCGCGAGATGTGAGTCAGGATCAATTTTTTGACCCCCGCCTGCTTTGCCAGCGCCGCGCCTTGTTTGGCGGTGAGGTGATGGAACTGCTTCGCCATCTCGGCTTCCTCATCCAGATACGTGGATTCGATCACCAGCGCGTCCGCATCCTTGCAGATTTCAATAAGATTATCCGTGCGCCCTGTGTCGCCGACAATAACCAGTTTGACCCCCCGCTGGAGCGGACCCAGCACATCGTCTGGACGGACGCGTCTGCCGTCGGGGAGGCTGATCTCCTTCCCTGCGACAAGTTCCCGCCGTTCGGGACCAAACGGCACGCCGAGTTCCGTCGCTTTCTCGTTTAAAAATGGACGACGCGCCTTGCCCTCGAAAACATATCCGAGGCAATCCGGTCCGCGGTGGGTGACGGGGAATGCAGTGACGGTGAAATCATCCGTTTCGAAAAACGTGCCGGGTTTAATCTCGTTCAAATGAAGCGGCATCGGCGGCTGGTTGCCGCGTAAAACGACGCCGTACAGAAGGTCGTGCACGCGATCGAGCGTGGAACGCCCGCCGTAGATTTCGAGTTGATCGATCGCCTCCCAGCGCAGGAATGTGCTGAGCAAACCTCCCAAACCGAGGATGTGATCGAGATGCCCGTGTGTGAGCAAAATGCGCGAGAGGTTTTTGAACCCAAGCCCCGATTGCAATATTTGACGTTGTGTGCCCTCCCCGCAATCGACGAGGAAACGGTATTCATCGTGCTTCACCACCTGCGCCGAAAGCCCGCGCCTGGCAGACGGGGCGGAGGCGGATGTGCCAAGAAAAAGAATTTCAAACAAGAGTTTGTCCTCATAAACCCGCCACAGAGAACACAGAGAGCATTGAGTTTTCTTTTCTCAGAGTCTCTGCGCGCTCTCCCGAATAACATCGGGACCATGTGTGGCAAAGCAATTGTTGATTTGTTTTGACCATTTTACCCCAAAAGAAAAACAGACCATTTGTGCTATACTACAAAAATGCCTCTCAAGATTCCGTTCATTTCGCCGAAATCAAACGCGAAGCAAAAAGACAAGGCGGTTCAACCCTCGCGCGGGAAGGGCAAGCCAAAGTATGCGCCGCAAAAAGGGAGGACGCCGCCTATCTTGCCCCCCACACAGCCGATGCCGGTCTCGTGGTGGGATTCTCTTTCAGCCGAACGTAAACTCGATGTGGTCGGCGCGATCATGGCGGTAGTGGGGCTTCTCATTGGGTTGATCCTCTTCTATTCGCAACGTAGTGTGGTGACGGGTAGCGCCACGATCTTTCTCAGTCAGATGCTGGGCTGGGGTGTGTACATTTTGCCGGCGGGGTTGTTCGTTATGGGCTTGTGGCTGGTTGCGCGGCGCATTGAGAAATTGCCGCCGCTTTCGTTGGAACGCGCTTTCGGGCTTGTCCTCTTTTTCTTTTGGTTATTGGCGGCAATGCATTCCATCGTTGCGCCCGTGGAATTGGCGGAGGAAGCCGCGTTGGATGGCTGGGGCGGCGGCTACATTGGCAGTCTGTTTGAACGGTTGTTATTCAACAGCCTCGGCACGGCGGGCGCGATNNATTTTGGACTCGGGTTCGGCGCCGGAAGTCAATGAAGAATTCATTCAAGGGCGCTCGCGCTTGATTCAGGAAACGCTCGCCTCGTTCGGCGCGCCGGTGCAGGTGGTGGAGATCAACCGCGGACCGACCATCACGCAGTTTGGCGTGGAGCCGCTGTTCGTGGAAACGCGCAACGGGCGCATCAAAGTGCGCGTGAGCAAGATCGCCTCGCTCGCCGACGATCTCGCGCTTGCGCTTGCCGCGCCGCGTATCCGTATTCAGGCGCCGGTGCCGGGGCATAGTTATGTGGGCATCGAAGTTCCGAATGAGGAAATGACTCTGGTGGCGTTGCGCGATTTGATCGAAAGCGACAGTTTCCAGCGAAACAAGAACCCGTTGCGCTTTGCGCTCGGGCGCGATGTGACCGGCAATGCCATCAACACCACGCTCGAAAATATGCCGCACATGCTCATTGCCGGCACGACCGGCTCGGGCAAATCGGTCTGTGTGAATGCGATCCTGACATGCTTTTTACTGCACAACACACCGGACGATTTGCGCCTCATCCTGGTAGACCCCAAACGCGTGGAGTTGACCGGTTATAACGGCGTGCCGCATTTGCTCGCGCCCGTGGTGGTGGAGATCGACCGCGTGATCGGCGCTTTGCAATGGATGACGCGCGAGATGGACAAGCGGTATCACATGTTCGCGCAAGTTGGTTCGCGCAACATCGCCGATTACAACGCCAAAATGAAATTGCAGGGCGGCAAGACGCTTCCATTCCTTGTGATCGTGATCGACGAACTGGCAGACTTGATGATGATCGCCCCCGGCGAGACCGAACAGACCATCACGCGCCTCGCGCAATTGGCGCGCGCCACCGGTATTCACATGATCCTTGCCACCCAGCGCCCGTCGGTGGATGTAGTGACGGGTCTCATCAAAGCCAACTTCCCGGCGCGTGTCGCTTTTGCGGTAGCGTCGAATACCGATAGCCGCGTGATCCTCGACCAGCCCGGCGCGGAACGCCTGCTCGGGCGCGGCGATATGCTTTTTCAGGCGCCGGATGCGCCGGCGGCGGCTCGCTTGCAGGGTGTGTTTGTCTCAGACCATGAGATTCAAAACCTGGTGGAGTTCTGGCGTACTCAGGCTGGCGCCGCCAACCCGTATGCCGCCGCGTCACAACCTACTCTGGGTGGCATCCCAAAATCGGATGCGCCGCTCAAGCAGGGCGCGATGTTCGATGAGATGAGCCCCACCGACACAACAACCGACCCATTGCTTGTGGAGGCGATTGAGCTTGTCCGCAAAGAGGGACGCGCTTCGGTCTCGATGCTTCAGCGGCGGATGCGTATCGGCTATACCCGCGCCGCCCGCCTCGTGGATATGATGGAGGACAAGAAGATCGTCGGTCCGCCGGAGGGGGCAACACAAATGAGGCAGGTATTGGATTACGGTCAGACCGCGCCGCCGAAGGACGATGGGGCGTGAGCGAACAGGCGCGACGCTCCTGAATAACGTACCTTACGCGCTGTTCCGTACCGCACACCTGTCCTGGCGGACGGCGCCAGAGAAGTTCACTTTGCGACCATAGGCTGGAAAAAAAACAAGAGACTTGCAAGATAAATCTTGCTATACTGCGTAAGGTGAGCGATTAACTTACACAATGCTTTTTGGACGCAGAGGAGCGCTGACTTTGCTGATTCAAAAGAAAGAAAATCTGCGTTTTCAGCGTGAATCAGCGTCTTGATTCTAAAAGCGTAAGGTAATCAGGCTTCAGGCTTAGAAACAGACCCAGCCCGCATAACTATTTGGTTACGACCTGTCGATTCGCTTCGCCTCTCTGATATGATTGGCGCATGATTTCAGCGCTCATCAAAACCATGCGTCCGCGCCAATGGACGAAGAACGGCTTCGTATTTTTTGCCCTCATGTTCGACAAACAATTGTTCCTGCGCGAGCCGTTCCTGCGAACGCTGGAAGGCTTCCTCTTGTTCTGCCTGGCTTCCAGCGCGGTGTATCTCATCAACGATATTGCCGACGTGGAAGCGGATCGCAAACACCCCGAAAAAAAACACCGCCCCATTGCCTCGGGCAAACTACCCTTGAACGCGGCGTGGCTCGCGGCAATTGCGTTGGTCGCCATCGCGCTTCCGCTGGGTTATCTCCTTTCGCCGGCACTCGCGGTCATTCTGGCAGTTTACCTCGCCATTAATATTTTATATTCGCGCTGGCTCAAGCACATCCCAATACTGGATGTATTCATTGTTTCCTCCGGGTTTGTGTTGCGCGTTGCGGCTGGCGTGGCGTTGATCACGGTCGAGCGTTTCTCGCCGTGGCTCTATATGATCACCACATTATTCTCCTTGTACATTGGTTTCGGCAAACGACGCGCCGAGATGAGCCTGCTTGAAACCGGCGCAGGCTCGCACCGCAAAGTGCTGGATGGCTATACCCTGCCGCTCCTCGACCAGTTGATCACCATCGTTTCCGGCACGACCATTGTCACCTATTCGCTATACACGTTCACCGCGCCGAACCTGCCTGAGAACCACAGCATGATGTTGACGATTCCTTTTGTGGTCTACGGCATCTTTCGCTATTTGCAATTGATTCAAACCGGTCATGCGGCGGGCGCGCCGGACGAAGTGGCGCTCAAAGACCGCCCTCTGCAGGTTACAGTAGTATTGTGGGTGATCTCTGTGATCGCCATTTTTTACCGATCGTGAAAGCCTCCGCGCCGGGTAAGATCATCCTATTTGGCGAACATGCCGTGGTCTACGGGCGCCCGGCGCTGGCTGTGCCGGTCACCCAAGTTCATGCAGATGTGGAGATTCTCGATTCAAACTCGACGGGGATTTGGATTCACGCCCCCGACATTAACCTCCACTCCGAACTGAACGCGCTTCCCTCCGACCATCCCATTGCTTCAGTCATCCATAACTTTCTCTTCATCTCGCGCCAATCCCCCTCTCCCATTCATGCTGAGCGGAGCGGTAGCGAAGTCGAAGCAGGGAGCAGGGCTTGGGGTGAGAGAGGATTCCCCAACCTCAATATAAAAATCTCATCATCCATTCCCGTCGCCTCCGGTCTCGGTTCTGGCGCGGCAGTGACGGTGGCTCTCCTCCGCGCGTTATCCTCACACTTAAATTACCCAATGACCGATGAAGAAGTCAATGCCTTCGCCTACGACATCGAGAAGATTCATCACGGCACGCCATCGGGAATCGATAACACGGTTGTCGCGTATGCCAAGCCCGTATATTTTGTAAAAGGTCAACTCATTGAAACCTTCAAAGTCGGCAGACCATTCACGATCGTTATCGGCGACACGGGCATCTCCGCGCCGACGAAGGAATCTGTTGCGGATGTGAGAAAACTTTGGGAAGCGGATCGGGCAAAATGGGAGGGTGTGTTCGACAACGTGGGAGAGATTGCGAGACACGCGAAAGAGAAAATAGAGACTGGCGACTGGAAATTGCTTGGCGGGTTGATGAATCACAATCACGAATTGCTTCAAGAGATGATGGTCTCCTCGCCCGAATTGGACTCGCTGGTCGAGGCGGCGCGAAAGGCTGGGGCGGCTGGGGCAAAACTAAGCGGGGGAGGACGCGGCGGGAACATGATCGCGCTCGCAGAGGCGGAAAAGGCTGACGATATTTCATCCGCATTAATTTCTGCCGGCGCGAAAAACACGATCGTCACACAAATTTCATGAAATGGATCGCGCCGGCGCTGGCGTATCTTGCGGTGTTTCTGGGGTTGTTTGTTTTTCATAGCGCATGGGCGGCATTGCTTGGCTTTCACGCGGCGATCATCGGCTCGCTGTTGATCGCCAGACCGGGCATCCCGCTTTCAACGTTACTCAAAAATTCAAATAAAAAATGGATTGCGCTGAACCTTTTGGTTTGCGGAACCAGCGGCTTTGCGTTGTTTTTTCTGTGGGATGTGTTCGGCATTGCAAACGATCTCCCGTCGCAAGTTGCAGCCCTGGGGCTGAATGCCCGAACATGGTTTCCCTTTATCGCCTATTTCGCGCTGGTCAATCCGTTCGTCGAGGAATATTTCTGGCGCGGCTATTTGGGAAGCGCGGCGAAACGTTTGCATCGTTCCGATTTGCAGTATGCGGGCTTCCACGCGTTGATTCTGATTCACAAGGTTCCCATCGTTTCGATCTTGTTTGCAGTTGCCGCGCTCGCGCTGGCGGGCTGGTTTTGGAGACAGGTCGCGCGCGAAGAGGATGGCGGCTTGCTTGCGCCT
>CXWJ01005351.1_pt1 | contig 12721 bp, 20 predicted proteins | sample 590841 | NCBI WGS metagenome assembly CXWJ01 (sample SAMEA3498367, study PRJEB10139) | wastewater metagenome | biome: wastewater treatment plant; material: activated sludge | place: Austria | collected 2015-01-21 | reverse complement strand
CTCAAAGCCTATAGCCACGGCGCGCGGACGGCGGTTTATGAAACGGATGACCGCGAAGTGACGCTGACTTTGGGTCAGAATTGGGCAGCGTTTGATTACTTCGGGAATTTTGAAAGTCAGTACAAAGCGGCCAACGGTTCTTTCAAGCTGAGGTTCGGTTTTGAGTTTTTGAACTCGCCAACGTTGACCGGGCTTTACGCATTGGAGTCTTCCCTTCCCTACAAAATCCCGTCATCAACTGCGTCGTCATCGTTCCGGGCGTTGCTGCATTCGCAAACGACACAAGGGCGGTCTGAGATGCTCGGCAATCAATTGCCGCAGAAGTTCTTTTATTATGATCGGCGGTTTGCGTATGCGGCGGACGCGAAGCTTGAGCTTCCATGCGGGGAGCCTGTGGAAACGCAAGGCGGCGAACTTGTGGATTATGAAACGGCGTTTTATCGCGTTGAATTTGATGCGCCTGAAGGCTGGTCACATGTCGGCTTGCTTCCCTGTCTTGGTCACAGCGGAGACGGTTGGACGTGGCCAACGAAAGGCAGCGGCGTGGCGTTTGTGGCAACGCCTGAATTGCAGTTGGCGAAAGAGTGGGGGTGGCGTTTTCGGATTCTGAATAAGTGGCAGTTCCAGGCACAAAGGCCGATGGAGAAGTTTATCAAAACGCTCGAAGGGCTTTGGAAAGTGGCGCGTGATGAGCGGCAGATGATCGAAGCGGATATTTACAGGCGACTGGCTTTGCATACGATTGGGGGTCTGTACGCGCGCAGTTTTGAGCGGGAGCGATTCGTAGACTTCGCCGAGTTGATCGAACGGAATGACGCGGCTGCGTTGAATGCGGAACTGACTGACGCGGGCGCAATGGTGACGGAACGAAGCGGCCAGCGTGATGAGCGGTTTTACATGCCGGAATGGACGGCGTTCATCTGGTCACGTGCGCGGGCGCGGCTCAACAAAGCGTTGCTGTTACTTCCCTGTTCTTCGCTCGTTGGTTGTCACGTTGATGCCATTTATTCGGAAACGAATCTGAGGCATTGCGCGCCGGAGCTTGTTGGCGGCAACGTTGGACAGTTTCGGCTGAAGGGCTATTTAGGCCGTGAAAGCCGTGTTGAATCGAAAGCGGATTTGACGCGAGTGCGCGCGGAGTCGGAAAAGATGTTGGCTTCGATGCCTGATTCGATGGTGTCGTCTCTGCAAGGCGGTGAATGATGGCATCAAGAGAGTTAATCAATTCGCTGAAATCGCAAGGCTTTTCTTACGCTGAAATTGGGCGGCGGCTTGACCGTGATAGCTCGTTGATCTCGCAGATTGCGCGCGGAAAAAAGAAGGGCGTCAATCTGGAAAGCGGACTTGAGAAGTTGGCCAGAGGCGCGAAGGAAGTCGAAAAGCCGCAACGTCGCGTAACCAAAAGCGGCGAAGTGGCAAAGGTTCGGAAGCCAAAACAGGTTCCGAAGGGCGCATTGATGAAGGATAAGTCCGGGCGCATTAAGCGGGCTTCAGCGGCGAAGCGGCCAAAGACGACAATTGATAGGCTGAAGAAAATTGCGGCCAGTGGCGGCAAGGTGAAGCTGAATGTTTCTTTTGAGAGCGTGACGGCGGCAAAAATCTCCGGTCGTAAGATGGTGCAATTGTTGCCGCCATATACGCGCGGAGCGAGTCTGGACTTCTTTCAGCATGGCGGGATGAAGGCCGCTGATGTGCTGAAGGGGATTGAAGGTTTTGACGGTGATCTTGAATCTTATCTTGAAGAGTTGGCTGTCGAACTTGGAATGGTAGATTCTGCGGAAGGCGTTGAATCGGTTTCGATCAATGCAATCTATTAACCCATAACCAAAAGAGGGCAAAACAATGGCTATTTATGATCGTGAGAAAACGTTGGCAATCCTGACCGGGTTGCTTTGTGTGCTGGTCTTTTTGGCGGGTACTGCCTTGGGCGGGTATCACGCCTTTTTGACCATCGGCGTTGGCGCGGGCATTCTCGCGCTGGCCAGTTACGGCATTGCGGACGTGGTGATAGCTTGGGCTTCGTTCATTGATTACAAAGAGTCAGGCGGCGCGATGGAGTGGACAGCCTGGGCAATCAAATATCCGCTTTCGTTGTATTTGCTGGTTTCAGGCGGTTGCATCGCGTACACGATGTTTTACACGGCTGAGACTGCGAATGATCGAACTGCGGCAGTGGTGAGGGCATCAGACGCGCAAAAACGCTGTCTTGAGGCTCCGGGCGCACAGCGAGGGCGTCAGGCTGCTTGCCAGAAGATTTACGAATCAACGTTGGCTTCAGAGTCAAAGCTTTTGGGTGATAAGAAAGGCTCTGAGGCTTCGACTGAGAAAGCGGTTCAAGCATTTTTGCGCTTCCCTCTTTTTCACTACATTCCGGGCATTTTGGGAGTCTTTGGGATGATTGGTTTGACGCTTGTGGCAAAACTGACGGCAGACCATTCTGAGCGATTGTTTTCGACTGGCAAGGCTCAGATGAGATTCACGTCTGCCTCTGCGCCGTTGGTGAATCGTAAGACGGCATCTGTGACCAATGGCAAAGGCTGCTTTCTGAGCCTCAAACGAAACGCAATCCGTTTCCGAATGAGCGGCATGAATGAAAAGCATGTGGCTTATGTGAGTGATGCGGAAATGCCTGTGCTTGAGTCTTTGGATTATGCCGGGCTTGCTGCTGAGTCTCTGAAGCGGCGGCGCGCGAATGTTGGCAATGATGATCTGTGTCAAAAAATCCAAGACTCACTCTGACTCTTTCGTGAGTCTCATGGTGTCTCACGTGAGACTCACGAAAAGCCTTGCATAAAGACTTAGAAAACGTTACTTTTTGACTCATCTTTTGAAGCTGTGGGAAAAAGAAACAAACTTTCAGAGGCTTTATGTCACAACCAAAAACACAGGCGGTTAAAAAAGCTGAGACGTTCGACAAGGCTCAATTGATTCTGTTCGGTGTGGTTCCGACACTGGACGGCATTGCGGAAATGCTGGCAAGGCGAGACGATAACTCCACGGGCGGAGATGATCTTGCGGCCAGCATTTTGCATTATGGTTCTGAAGTCTTGATGGCTGTCCTGACGGATGAACCGATGCCCGAAGCGCCGGAGTTGCTGCTGAGTCTCAAGCTCGAAGACAAAATCGAGGGCGAAATTTTCAGGCCGCTCTTTTCCGCTAATGCGCGGATGTGGCTTGGCTTCGCCTCTGGTCAATTGAAACGAAACGGAGAATTGCTAATCAGGCTTGATTCGAACACGGAAGGCAAAGACGATAAGACCGGACGCGCCTTGCTATTCGTGCGGCGGATGATTCTTGCGTTGCTCGGCAACGGCGAAATGCCGGATATGACAAAACCGATATGAGAGTCAGGTTTTATTTGATGTTGCTTTTGATCGTGGTTGCGGTTTGGGCGATTCATCGAAACTGCAAAGGCTGTCAAGAGCGATGGAAAGCAGTCTGGTCGTAAGAGGGCAAAATGAGCAATGGAAACAGTAACAGTAGTACAACCAAACGCCGAAAGGGAATCGTCAGAGGAAGCAAATCAAAGAGGCGAGTACCTGGGCGAACGAATCGGGGAGTTGACGGCGCAGTTGACGGCGCTTCAATCGCAGATGGCCGAACAGTCGCAGAGCTTCTTGATTCAACTGCAAGCGATGGAATCGGGACTGAGGCAGGAACTGAGCCAGTTGCAGAATCAGATGGCGACGTTGTTGACGATGGAAGTCGAGGAAGTGATAGAGGAAAGCGAAGAGGAAGCGGAAGAGGAAGCGGAAGAGGAAGCGGAAGAGGGCGAAATCGAAGTGCCCGCGAAGCCGCAGACGGAAGCGCAGCCGCAGCAAGTGAATCAGCCGGGTCAGAGCAACCTGAAGAGGCTGGCGCGGAAGCTGATCCTGAGCAAGTAACGCTTGGCGACTTGTTCGGAGTAGGCGGCGGTGAAAAGTTTTCGATTGAAAAGTCCGTTGCCGAACTGGTCGGATTCATCTTTGAAATTCCAGCATTGTCCGGGCTTGGCGAACACTGGCGATTGCAGCAAAAAGAAAAACAGGCAATCGGGAAGGCGTTCAGAAATTGGTTCGATTCGCTTTCAAAGAAAGAGAAAGCTTGGATCGAAGATTTGTTGATGAAGCGCGCGCCGATAGTTGGCTTGATTGGCACAATCGGACTTACATCTTGGTGGCGTGTGAAACTGACGATGGAACTTGTGAGGGCAAAAAATGCAACGCGGAAAGCTAACGCTAGAACAGCAAATTCAACTCAAAATCAAGCTGACAACGCTTATGAATCAAACGGTAACGGAGCTTGGCGCGGATATGAAAATCCCGCCTATGGCCGGTCAACTATTGAGGAATGGTTTGTCAAAAATTACAGGTGAACAGGCAGAGGCGATAGCGCGCGGAGTCGTCAGTTTTGGACAGCGGATAGAAGGGTTGCTTGATGAATTATGAATTTCCATGCGTTGATGCCGGGGCTGACAGACCGCGCGGTTTTCTGTGGTCAGACAGGAAGCGGCAAGACGCGGGCTGCTGAAGAATTGCTGAGATGGCGCAAGCATGTCGTCGTCTATGACACAAAGGGTTTGCTGAAGTGGGAAGGTTTTCAGCGTGTGACGACGTTGGCGGAGTTGGTTGAAAATCAAAAGTTTCCGAAGCTGATTTATGCTCCGATTGCCGCAGAGCTTGGCAATGAAGAAGCAATAGAAGGATTCTTCAAGTTCTGTTACTTGCGCGGCAATTGCACGGTTTACGTTGATGAGGTTTACGGTGTGGCGTCAGGCGCGAATTTGCCGAGTAGCTATCATGCGTTGTTGACGCGAGGCAGGGAACTTGGGCTTTCAACGTGGAGTTCAACGCAGAGGCCGAAGGATGTGCCGCAAGCGATCTTTTCAGAGTCAGAGCATTTTTTTATTTTTCGATTGCAGTTGCCGCAAGACAGGCGGCGGATACGCGAGGTAGTCGCGTTAAGCGAGGAAGCGTTGCAAGGGCTGGCCAAGCATCGCTTTTACTATGCCAGACCGGACATTGAACCAGTTGGCAGTTACAAGCTAAAACTTACGGAGTGAAAATTATGCCACAAGCACAAAGGCAACAGATGATTCCTTTTCGATACGCGACGCGCCGTCGTCGGCAACCGTGTCGGGATACAGTGACCTTCACGGCGGGCGGGCGTGGCTCAATTCGACTTCCACAAGTTGGATTCATTACACGTCTGTTTTTGACTTTCACGGGAACGGTCAACGTTGGCGCGGGCGCGTCGCTGGCCGACTTGGGGCCGTGGAATATCATCAAGCGGATGCGCTTCTCTCTCAATCTCGGCAATAATGACATTGTTGACGTGAGCGGTTGGGGCGGGCGCGTTGTTCAACAGGCAATGAGGCGCGGCTTTGAGATGGGCGGGATTCTGCCGGGCGCGACTGCTGCGCCGTCTGATCGTTTCGCGGCGGGCGTGGCGGCGGGCAATAATACATGGCGGCTCAATTGGGTCATTCCGATTGCGGCAAACAATCATCGTGATTTTGAGCTTGGCGCGATCAACCTTCAGGCGGAGCAATTGGAAGCCGTGCTGAATGTGGATTGGGGCGCGGTGTCTGACGCGGTGAACGTCGCGGGCGGCACTGGTATTTCAAACGCTACTCTGTCGGCAGAGTATGAGTATTTTGAAGTGCCTGATCCGCGGGTTGTCGAATATCCGCCTCTGATCCTGTGTCGCACGTTTGAAAAGTCAACGTCCATTACGTCAGTTGGTGAGACGGCTTACCAGATTGAACGCGCTGGCCGGTTGCTCTCGCTCTATTCGACTGTGCGGCTGAATGGCGCGCGTTCGGAGTCGGTTGATTACTTTGAACTGAAATTCAACCGGAACGATTCTGTTGAGCGGCTTGACCGTCCAATTATCCGAACAATCAACGCGGAAGAATACGGCTCTGACTTTCCGTCTGGCGTGTGGGGCTTGGAATTGTGGAACGCGCAAGGCTTGCCGCAAGCGGGCGATTTGCGCGACGCCATTGACACCGAAGTCATTACAACGCCTGAATGGATTACATCGGTGTCCAGTGGCGCGACGCTCGGAGTCGGTAATAATGAATTTCTAAACGTTCGCCGATACTTGCAAGCGGCGGCTTACTAAACGGAGGTCTTCATGATTGGACAATTTGCAGAACGTCCGTTGGTCACAAACGCTTACGGAGCGCGCAGTGTGTATCCGACTTCGCCGGGCGCAACGCTCGGCGTTCGGGCTGGCGCGCAGACTCCGTTTTCTGGCCGGGCAATGGCTGGCGGACAAATGCCGGATGCGTCGCCAGCGGCGGGCGAGGTTGAGACGGCGGCCAGCATCGGCGGCAGTCCTATGCTCGCTTGGGCGTCAATGCTTGTGTTGCTTGTGGCGTTGATGTGGGGTGCAAAGCGTTTGGGCGTTGATGATGATTTCAAGAATCTGAAGCTGTCGGTTTACAACATTCTGGTCATTGGCTTGGCCGGAATCATCGGCTTCACTTTCTGGAAAATCGTCTTTACAAAAATCAAGGTTCCGGGGCTTTCGCCTCTGGTCTTGGCAGCGTAACTTTATGAAAAGCAGCAACGGTTTGCTCTTAATTGCGGTCGGTCTGTTCATCCTGTTTGTCGGCATTTTCGGCAAGTTCGGATGCTTCGCCGGATTCTTTGATTGCGTCAAAGGCGCGGTTGAAAATCCGCAACAAGCGGCCAGCTTGCCGGTGTCGGGCTTCCAACGGATTATCAGCCCGCGCGCGTACTTGAGGCAGATATGAAATGGTTGTACCTGGCATTCGCAATCTTGATCGTCGCGTTGGCAGTTGAGCAAGGCGGCAGAATAGGCGGCTGGCTGCTGGTTATAATTGTTTTGTCTATGTTGCTCGCGTTTTCTCGAATGAGGTGATTTATGTCTACAATTGAAAAACTCGTTGGGACTGCGCTGCTATTGATTGCGTTGTATCTGGTCTTGAATCAGGCAAGCGGAGCAAGTCAGGTCTTGAACTCGCTGGCCGGGTTCGCTTCATCAACTTTCCGAACGTTGCAAGGCAGGTAAGCAATGATTACAGCTTTGGGCGCAAATGGTCGTTGGGGAATGAATGAGGAAGGTTCAACGCGACCAGTGACCAGCGAATACGGTGACTTCATCAAGGCCGTTCCGATTCCGATTTTTCCGCATGACGTTTATCCGCCGTGGAGTCGGTTCACTGGCTTTACTGGTTACTTCGGAGTCAATTCGGCAACGGCGGTTCCGCTGACTTATGAAAAGATGTATCGAGGCGTTTACCCGCTTTCGATTCAACCGGAAACGCCGGACTTGTATCCGTTTGAGGAAGGTTACAAATGAGCGAATGGCTGAAGAAAAACTGGCCGTTTGTCGTTGGGCTTTTGGTCGTTGCCTATCTCGCGTTGCGGCGTCAGGGCGGCGGTACAACGAGCGTTCAATACACGTCAATGATACCAGCGGGTCAATACAATCCGGGCGTTGATGCCGTGGCGATTGCCAAGCTTCAAACGCAAGGGCAGGTGATTGGCGATTACTTGGGCGCACGGCTTCGGCGTGATGAGTTGGCGTCAACTGAGCGGATAGCAGGGATTCAGGCGCAGAGCGCGGCGCAAATTGCGGATGCTTCGTTACAACGAATCTTTGCTGACCGTGATGTGCAATTGGCGAACGTTCAGGCATTGCGCGAAAGTCGGTTTGCTGACGTTGAAGGCGCGCGGCAGATTGCAGACCTTCAGTATCTGGCGCAGCAACGCTTGGCTAGTTCGCAGTCGCAAGGCCAGCTTTATAACTTGCTGGCGAATCTTGGGCAGGGAATCTTGGGCAGTCTCAGGGGTCAGTCAGCTTCCGGGCGTTCGTCAGGCAGTGGCGGCGGTTCGTCGGGCGGCGGCTTTCCGTCGTCTCCGCCATTCAATCCAAACGCTTCCACGGCGGCGCAACGCGCAAGGCAGCAGTCGGCTTTGGCTGCGGTTGGCAACTGGCTAACGCGCTACTTCAACCAAGCAAACTATGGTCAGATTACGCCGCTGGTTGAAGGCGTGGATTATGATCCGCTTGGCTATATTGATCCGATTGATATGGGTCAGTTTGATTGGCTCGACAGCGGGCTTTCGTGGTTTGAAAATCCGTTCCTGAGTGACTACTACTATTTCAATGAACCGATTGGAACTGTAACAGGTGACTTCGATTTTGGCGGAGTCATTTACCCGGATGAAAGCTAATGCCGATACTTGATCGAAGCGGCGATGGCCGAACAATAGAAACAGAACGTTGGGTAGCTCCGACACGCGAGCCGATTGCGCCTCGCCGGTCGGATGAATTTGTTTCTGACCGGTTCTTGGTTCCGACACGGTTGCCGATGTCGCCGCGTTCGGCTGGCAACTTCGCCAATGAGGAAACGTTTGCCGAACGGTATTTGCCGGAGCTTCGTGAGCCTTTGGGCTTGCGTTCGATTGGCCGGAGCATTGATCTTTCGCAGTCAGTGGGATCGGGGAGTTCAGGCTCTGCGCCCGTGTCGCCAGACGGCGGGAGTGGGTTGCCCTCTTCTCCCCCGTCTGGTGATTGGCTTGATAACTATCTCGGCAATTACATTGCGTCTTTGTTCGGCGGTGAAATCGGAACGGACAATCAACAGAATGTGCCGCGTTTGTCTTCGGTTCCGGTTGTCTCAGGGCAGGGAAGTAGCACAGGTCTGATTCTGATTTTGCTGGCCGGTGCTGGCTTCGCTGTCTACTGGTTTTACTTTCGCAAGAAACGGAGCGTGAGTGATGGCGACTGATGTTTTGAGTTATCCGCGCGAAGATTCATTGGCTTGGTTGATGCTGCAATTCAATCCAAGCGGCGGCAGTGACGCGGCGGCGGAAATGATGGGAACTCGCGCGAGCGTTCGCGGTTGGGATAATCTGCTGACCGCGCGGCGCACGATGACGCAAGCTCCATACGCTTTTCCGCAAGACATCCCGGGTCTTGGCGACGGCCAAAAGAAACCGCCATGCGTGACGGAAGATTGCTTGGAAACGGAAGAGTACAAGCGAGCCAATCCGGGCGGCGGTGACTCGCCTTTTTCTTTGTCTGGCTTGCTCGGTATCAAAGAAGAAACTCTTTCGGCTTTCTTTCAAAACTCCGGGCTTGTGATCTTGGGCATCGTGATTTTGGCTTTGGGCATCTTGGCGTTTGTGAGGTAGCAATGAACACACTTCGTTACAACGGATTAGGTCAGCCAGTGCGCGGCAACTTCAACGCGCCTTATGAAGGGCTGGCCATCATCATTGAAGCGAACGCGGAGAAAGAGATTTATTCAATCTCGGCGGGCTACGGTCAGATAGGCGCGCAAGCCGCAGCCTTCGGTATGGGCAGACTGGTAATCGTGGCAGGAAGGCTTTCAGATGACGCCGCAGTGCCTACTTCAATTGACAGCGTTTCGACTCTGCCAAGAAACATCACGGATTCAGGCAACCAGATTCTTTGGGATTATCAGTTTGGCCAGCAAACAACTCAGCACATAGATTTTTCAGAAGCTTTCCGGTTCAATGATTTTCGCGCAATCACCATTCTCTTGCTTCGGCCTGTGGACGTGACGGGCGGTCTGTCAGTCGCAAACTCAATGGGAGTTCTGAGCGTTCGCGGCGGAATTTCTGCCGAATCGAAAAACATTCGCCGAAGAGTAAACTTGTCGGGGGAACGATAAATGCCAACGGAGCGCGACAACCTTCTACCAAGTCGAACTTTCCTGCCTTTGACAAATCAGGGGCTGTGGATTCGTTCGGGCGTTGGTTCGCCTGAAGGCGTGGAGTTCGCGGCCTTCGGTTCACTGTTCATCAATGAAACGAATGGCGACCGCTACCGCAAGACGACAAGCATCCTGTCGAACACGGGTTGGACGTTGGACTCAGGCGGTGGCGGTGGCGGCGGAACTGTGACCAGCGTTGCTTTGTCAATGCCTGGCATTTTCAGCGTTGCCGGTTCGCCGATAACAGGCGCGGGAACGTTCGCGGTTACGCTTGCGAATCAGAATGCGAATCAGGTTTGGGCTGGGCCAGCTTCGGGCGCTCCTGCGGCTCCTACGTTTCGGCAAATAGGCATTACGGAGCTTCTGCCAACGGGCATTCCGAACAATGCCGTTGTCTACTCAACAGGTGCATTGCTGGCTGGCGATCCTGACCATCTGTGGGATACGGCAAGCGGAACGTTGTTGATTGGTTTGGCCGGTTCGCGCGTTGGTAAGTTCGACATTCGCGGGGCTGTGAGTGGTTCGGTTCGGCTGACCGTTGACCAGCCAGCGGCTGCGCGTGTCGAATACAAGTTCGGCAACTCCGTTCCTTCAACTGGCGATCTGTGGCGCGCGGCCAGTGTGACGGGTAATAACATTACGCTTGGCTTTGTCGCGCCGTCCGCGCTGGGCTTTCCTTCGATTAACGCGACGGATGGTTTTATCCCCTACCGTTCATCAGCTTCTGCGTTTTCAGATAGCCCTTTGTCCCGGTTGACAGCGACGAAAGTTAAGGTGAACACAAGTTTAGAATTTGAAAAAACTGCTGGCGGAGCGAACGGCATGATTCGTTTCACAAACAGCACATTTTTTTTCCGAAACGATGTTGACTCTGCGAATCAAGGGATTGAGGCACAAATAGTTCAGGCTAGCTCTTCAGGCATTGGCTATGCTTCGTTCCATCCATCCATGCCCGGAATTGGTGGTGTAGGCGTTGGCAATGATAAGGGCGTAATTTGGTCAAGCACCACTAGCTCATTAGGTACGGGAGATTGTGGTTTTGCTCGTTTGGCGGCGGGTGTTCTGCGGGTATCAAATGCAGGTACGGGTGCGGGTCAATTTGTGGTTGGCAGTTCTGTTGCTTCCACGTCTCATCAATTCCTTGTTGATTCACAGGCAACCGGGCGAATTGCTGGCTACTTCACGGTACAGGGCGGAGCGACTCAGCCAGTGCTGAAGGGCGAACGCTCAGCGATTCAGGTTTTTTCGATTACGGAGACAGGCAAGATCATCGGCGGCTGTAACATTCCGACAAGCAATCAGCAGTGGTCAGCTATCGGAAATTACAAGAGCGATGTTTCTACGATTGGGAATGTCGGGACGGGCGAAGATGACCTTTTGTCGAGTGCCATTGGTGCAAATGTACTTGCAAACACTGGTGATTACTACGAAGGCGATGCGTTCGGTGAGTTTGACGGCATTGCGGAGACTCAACGCCTTCGCGTCAGGATGATCGGCTCAGCTAATACGGTGATTTTCGACACTGGCGCAGTCGCTAACACAGGCATCTTGGTTGCTTGGCGCATCAATGTGAAAATCATTCGCACGGGAGCGAGCGCGCAAAAGGTTATTGTCTCGTTTACAAGTAACAACCAAACACTCTTTCCTAACACGATTACTTACACTACGGCGGCGCTTAATCTGACGGCTTCGATAACCGTCCGGTTCACGGGCGAAGCCACTACTAATAGCTCGGTTACGCAAGAACACTTGGAAGGTAAGTTGTGCGTGGCCTTAGCATCTTGATGGTGATTTATGAAAACAACTTTTCTTTGGCAACACGAAGGCGGAACGAAAGAGGAACAGGCGGCGGAAGATGAACGAATTGCTCAGGCGTTCGTCAAAGGCAACCTGGGTGAGTTCATTCAAGAAGTGCTCGGCGGCGATGTGCTGTTACTCTCAACGGTAACTGCTGAGGAACGGAAAGCCTTTGCCGTGTTCAAATTGACTCAGTTGAATTTGCAGTCAATCGAACAGGCGGAGCTTGAGTCAGCAATCAATACGCTGCGAAACTCTGAGATAAGCAAACGCGCGCCGCGCGAACTGCCAGCAATTCCACGGCGTAAAAAGAACCAATAGCAATGCCGCAATCCGATTACTACAACGTGAGCCGGACAGTAGCGCGCGAGAATGGCTTGCCCGAAAGCTTGCTTGAATCGCTCATCTCTGTGCAGTCAGGCGGCGATCCCAACTACAGGTTTGGAAACAAAATCGGCCTGCTTGCGTTGGACTCTCGGAACGAATACCCGGTAAATCCGCTTGATGCCGTAGGCGTCTTACGATGGGCAGGGGATAATATCAAGCGGCTGTATGGTTCGACGCGGAGTTATTCGGAAGCAATCGGGCAGACATTGTTCGGCGCGAACTGGAAGCGCAGCTTAGACGCGCGCAACACGGTCTTTTCAGCGATTCAACAGGCAGGCTTGATTGATGACACAGGGGCTTTAGTCCAACCCTCACCATCACAGGCAGCGCGAATAGTTGAAAGGCCAGTGGCTCCAAACGTTCAACAGACGATTGTCTTAGGCGTTGCGTTCATCCTGTTACTGTATGCCTTTTCGATCATTGCAAAACGCTCAAGAGGTTGATAATCTCTCGCCATTCGCAACTAGCCTTTTAGGCTGAGGACGCAGACTAGGCGGCAGTAACATTCTGCCGCCACTTTTTCAAGGAAGGGAAGCATGCTGAAATCACAAGACGTTTCATTGGTGATTGTTCTTCAAGCGGACGGCGCAAACGAAGATGATTTCAAAGAGGCAAGGCAAAAACTTGAAGAAAGGATACCACTTTTGATGATTATGTCGGGTAACATTCAAGTCAAGATTGCGGATGCTGCTGTTGCTAGTTACTCCGCGCCTCAGTTGGTTGGCCAACCAACGCAAACTCACGATGACTCCATTCTGTAACATCCCACTAACATAAAGTAACATCGGAACAACAAGACACATCGCGGACAGCGGAGCGAAGCGGAGCAAGGCGCAGCCC
>CXWJ01024677.1_pt1 | contig 12729 bp, 8 predicted proteins | sample 590841 | NCBI WGS metagenome assembly CXWJ01 (sample SAMEA3498367, study PRJEB10139) | wastewater metagenome | biome: wastewater treatment plant; material: activated sludge | place: Austria | collected 2015-01-21 | reverse complement strand
GGGGGGCGGCACGCGCTTTGGCTCGACCGAGCCCGGCGAAGACCCCTATCTAGGCGGCAGCGCTTGCGATTGGGCCTGGGGTTGCGGCGGCTCGCCTTATCGCAATGGCCCTGGCGCGTGCGACGATTGGAAAGTTGGCCCGGTATGGGACATCGCTGTGGACGGCATGGTGATGAGCCGTGAGCATACAGATTTGGCGGCCCTTCAGGCGGCTAGCGCGTTCGCTCTCAATGGCGATCCTCTTGGCGATCCCCAACTGACCGAGCAATTTAGTTACGGTCCTGGCGGGCGGCTCTCTTTGATCGGCAAGTTGCCGCGTTGCGCCGGCTACCGCGTTCACTTCGGCTACGAAGGGATCGAGGAGTGGAACGCCGAAATTGTGTACCCGAAGTTCTCTCCTGCCTCTGATCCTACCGTCAACGGGGTTATCGTCGATTCGTCGCCCGATTCCAGCGAGCAACGGAGCCTGAATTATCGTTCCAGCCTTCACTCTGCCGAAATCAACTTCATGCGTTGGTGTGAGCCATCGTGCGATCCATACTTGGGTGTACGGTACATTCGCTTCGAAGACGAAATCAACGACTTCATTAACCAAGAAGCGCCGCCGCCACTGCCCAGCGCTGAGGATCCGATTACGGTCACTACGGTCGATCGACTGAATTTGTTCGAGCTGGAGAACAATCTCATCGGTTTCCAGGCTGGTATTCGCAAAGACATCTGGAAAGTGGGTCAACGAATTACCTTTGAGGGGTTCGCGAACACGGGCGTTTACTACAATAAGATTCGTCGCACCAACTTGATGTACACCGAAACCACGCAGCAAACCAGCGACGAGACGGACACGGCCGGCGTAGAATTTCGCAACGACGTGGCGGGTGTTACCAATCTCGATAAGACCGAGTTATCTGAGATTTCGTACGTATCTGAAGCCTCGCTCTCCGCATCCTGCCGGCTGAACCGATGCTGGGGCTTGCGGGCCGGCTATCAAGTCTTGTGGATCACTAATCTCCACCTGGCCGATGATGCCTATTTCGATCGCAATGCCGAAACCAGCAATTTGCTGTTTCAAGGCTGGCACGCGGGCGTGGAATGCCGGCGGTAAATTAACGCCCTGACATCTCTCGCTGCCGCTTCTGATGTCAAATAGCAGCGATCCGGCGGGGCACTTGTCCATTGCTCCGGCTTTTGCCCCTCCGCCTTGGCGTTCGGCTACGTTATGCTCAAATGGATGAGCAGCAGCCAATATGATTTCGACGTCATCGTCGTGGGTGCCGGGCACGCCGGTACTGAGGCCGCGCTGGCGGCTGCGCGGTTGGGCGCGCGGACCGCGCTGCTGACGACGAATTGCGACACGGTCGGGCAAATGAGTTGCAATCCGGCCATCGGAGGCGTTGGTAAGGGGCAGATCGTCCGCGAGATCGATGCATTGGGCGGCGCGATGGGCCGGGCCATCGATGCGACCGGCATTCAGTTCCGGATGCTCAATTGTCGGAAAGGGCCGGCCATGCATAGTCCGCGAGCGCAGGCGGATAAAAAAGCATACCAAGCTGAGATCAAGCGGCTGGTTGAAGAGCAACCGAATCTCAGCCTGCGACAGGAAGTGGTAGAGGAACTGCTCACGGAAGTGCCGGGGGGCGAGAAGCAGGGAGCAGGTACTTCTAGCTCCCCTCAATCCACTCCCTGCTCGGTCACCGGCGTACGCGTCCGCGGCGATGCAATCTACCGCGCACGCGCTGTTGTGCTCACCACCGGTACGTTTCTTCAAGCGCTCATGCACACGGGCGAAACGAAGACACCCGGGGGTCGCGCGGGCGAAGGAACGACGGCTGGTATCAGCGGCGCGCTCGCGCGGCTTGGCTTCCGTTTGGCGCGGTTCAAGACAGGCACGCCGCCCCGCCTCAATGGTCGGACGATCGATTACAGCCGCGTCGAGCTTCAACCGGGCGACGACACGCCCGAGCCATTTTCGTTTCTCACCGATCAGCTAAACATCGAACAACTTCCCTGCTACATCACTCACACCAATGAGGCCGTGCATGAGTTGATCCGCGCCAATCTGCACCGCGCGCCGATGTATAGCGGCCAAATCAACTCCAGCGGTCCCCGCTATTGTCCCTCGATCGAAGATAAGATAGTGCGGTTTGCCGACAAATCTCAGCATCAATTATTTTTGGAGCCGGAAGGCCGTCGCACGTTGGAAGTTTATGTGAATGGGGTCTCCACCAGCTTGCCGCGCGATGTACAAGACGCGATTTTTCGCCATATCCCCGGCCTCGAGCAGGCTGAGATCATGCGCTACGGTTATGCCGTGGAATACGATTATGCCCCTCCCGATCAACTGCAGCCGACGCTGGAAACGAAGGGTGTGCGCGGTCTCTACTTTGCCGGTCAAATCAATGGCACGACTGGTTATGAAGAAGCAGCCGCCCAAGGGCTCATTGCCGGCGCAAATGCGGCGCTCGCACTGCTCAATCGCGAGCCTCTCATCCTCAATCGCAACGAAGCCTACATCGGCGTGCTTGTGGACGATCTGGTCACCTGCGGCGTAGACGAGCCTTATCGCATGTTCACCAGCCGCGCTGAATTCCGGCTGCTACTTCGGCACGATAATGCGGACCGCCGACTCACGCCTCTGGCCCATGAATGTGGTCTTGTGGATGAACAGCGATGGGGCCGGCTGCAAGCAAAGCTGGCCGAAATCGAGCGAGTGAAGGCATTGCTTGAAGTCACGTCCATCGATGGCGTGCGATTGTACAAGTTTCTCCGCCGCCCAGCCGCCGAATGGTCAGACGCGGTCGCCCGAATACCTGAACTGGCAGCGGTTGATCGTCGCGTCGCACAGCAGGTTGTCCATGATCTCAAGTACGGCGGCTACATCGCCCGCCAGCAAGTGGAAGTCGACCGCCAAGCACGGTTGGCGGAAAAACGCATTCCGGACTCGTTCGACTACGCCGGTCTTTCCCAGCTTCGCGCGGAAGCTCGCGAAAAACTCTCTCGCGTCCGTCCCCGCAATCTCTCGCAGGCCGTCCGGATCAGTGGTATCACGCCGGCCGACGTCGCTCTGCTGATGGTTCATTTGGATGGGAAAGGGAAATCCTCCCGCCCACAATAAACCCATTGCAAACACAGAGACAGGCGAACTGAGGGGATGCGATGGGCTGCGAATTCTCGGGAAACGGCTGGATGCACGTCGTCTACGCGAAAGATTCTACATCCAATGCATAATTGTCCGCTGAATCAGGCAGCTTTTGAAGATTCGGCACAAAAACCCACCTCGGTAAATCGATTTATCGCAACATGTTTAGTAGTAAATATTTACGTTATTTTGATCGATATTGACTCAGCCCCTAGGTCAGATATAATTCGCTGGCATCTGGCAATCAGGGCAACATCGGAAGAGATGGTTAAAAGTGCCGATTACGATGTCCCTTACAATTGTGGAAACCAAAGTTATCTAAGGGTTCTGCGGATGTCGGGTGTTAGAGGCTAACTCTTCGTACGAATGCTCGAGTAAGGCGGCTAGGTTTGGAGTTGTGTTTCGCCGAGCGATCCGGCCGCAACTAAAGCGCATGGATTGTCTTACCATCAACTAAGGAGAGGGGTGGTTGAGCGCATGAAAACTGTTTTCACAACCGGTGAAGCTGCCAAGATCTGTAAGGTCAGTCAGCAAACCATTATTCGTTGCTTTGACTCTGGCCAACTCAAGGGCTTCCGAGTCCCGGGCAGTCGTTTTCGTCGTATTCCCCGCGATCAGCTTTACGCATTTATGCGGGACAATGGCATCCCCACAGATGCCCTGGATAGCGGCAAGCGCAAAATCCTCGTAGTCGATGACGATGTCGATTTGGTCGAATTAATCGTCGATCAGCTCCAGCGCGACGGCCGTTTCGACGTCCGCAGCGTCAACAACGGCTTTGGAGCCGGCATGTTGATCAAGGACTTCCGCCCCGACTTAGTCATCCTCGACGTGATGCTGCCCGATATCAACGGCAAGGCGGTCTGCGAGCGCGTCCGCGGCGATAAGACGATGGACGATGTGCGGATTATCTGCATCTCCGGCATGGTCGAAGAAGACAAAATCCAGGAGTTGCGGGACGCTGGAGCAAACGATTTCGTCCGGAAGCCTTTCGACGTCGAAACGCTGATCGAACGCGTCTGCCAACTGCTGGAAGTCGAAACGGTGCGCCAAGGCTAAGGCCCTGGCCAACCGCTTCCGCATCGAGCATCGCTAGGGCGGTAGGAGCGGAAAAGCCTGGTGTGCCGATGCATGGTCATGCTCTACCTCTGCCTCTTCACGGATCAGCCCAGTCCGACTGGTACCGGCCTTATCCCTCTGGCGGAGCAAACGGCCGTTCGTATTGAACGCGCTCTGCTTACGGCAGATGAGGATACCTGCCATCGCGAATTGCAAGCCGCTCTCGCCTGCGATGCACTCTTCGCCGAGTGGGCAATTCAAGCTGCCGCGTATTATTCCGGTCATACGGTGACGTCAATCGACGAGGCTGCCGCTGTGCTTGGCGATAAACCTGCGCGCATATTCGCCAATTCGCTTACGGCTGAGGATTTAGCACCCAACCAAGCGATATCCGAAATTGAGAAGCGATTGCCCGCACTCGTCGCCAAGCTTGCCGCCTATGAGCATCGCGTAGCTCATTACGACGCGCGGCTAGAACGTGAGAAACTCGAGTCTTTGAAAGAGCTAGCCTACGGCGCCAGCCATGAAATCAACAACCCGCTTGCTAATATTGCGGCACGCGCCCAAACCTTGCTCCAAGACGAATCCGACCCGGAGCGACAGCGTAAGCTCTCGGCCATCCATCGCCAAGCGATGCGGGCACACGAAATGATCGCCGACCTGATGCTCTTTGCTCGCCCGCCGAAACTGGCTCTCGCGCCTTGCGATTTATGTCAAATCGTTACATGTGTTGTCAGCGATTTATCTCTTGTAGCCCGCGAACGCAGTATTAAGCTGGCTTGCGAAACAGGCGGAGAACGCATAGAACTCACGGCCGACGAAACGCAACTCGCTGTTGCTATCCATGCCCTCATTGTAAACGCAATCGAAGCCGTGGGCGCCGGTGGACGCGTCGAGGTGAGTGTTCGCGAAACGGAACGCGATGGCCAACGTTGGGCAGAAGCTCTTGTTCGCGACGATGGCCCCGGCATTTCCGAACAAGTGCGTCGCCACATGTTCGATCCTTTTTTCAGCGGCCGCGAATCGGGGCGCGGCCTCGGCTTCGGACTCTCCAAATGTTGGAGAATAGTTACCGATCATGGCGGCGAGGTGGCCGTGCAGCAAGCATCGCTCCACAGTGCCGAAATCGCCATTCTGCTTCCGATAGAACCGCACCTCGCAAGGAAGCCTTAAGACAGACATTTCTGGCCGTTAGCCACAATCGACGGACAAGAAATGCCCGTACGGCAGCCCTACCGCGTTGCTGGCATTGCTAGCAGAGACGCCTGTGCACTTGCATGGCCGCCGTGCTGAGGCGTAAGCTGCGTTCCTCGTCGATCTTGTCGTCAACATTTTTTGAATGTGCACGTCACGGAAGAGCGTCGCACACGGGCAATAATGATGAACACGACGGAACTTGTTCAGTTGGTGGCGCGGGGCGAGCGTCCTTCATCGACGGCCAACCGCCCTGCCCCGCCTCCTTTCTATAGCGAGCTCGTAGGGCCATTGCGCTCCAGCATCTTGCGTGCCCGCGACTTTTTGTCGAACGAGCAGCGGGTGGATGGCTCGTGGTTCGCTCGGCAAATGGGCGATGCATCGCTCCCCAGCCAGTTGATCCTACTCNNCAGTTGATCCTACTCCTGGCCTATTTGGGGCGGGATGAAAAAGGGTTGATTCCACAGGCGGTGGCTGAAATTCTCGACCAGCAGCAACGCGAGGGCGGTTGGTCGCTCTTGCCTGAGGGTGTGATTGATCTGAGTACGAGCGTACAGGCGTATTTTGCGCTCAAACTGGCCGGCCTCGATCCTAGCGACGACCGATTATGCACTGCTCGCGAGGCCATCCGTCGCCTCGGAGGCGCTGAGTCTGCGGATGCCACGACGCGCCGTTTTCTCGCCTTGTTTGGTCAAGTTAGTTACGACGATTGCCTACCCGTTCCGCCGGAACAATTGCTATGGGCGGATTGGCGCGGCTCAAAAGTAGAATCGCTCACGCAGCGAACGCATCGAGACGCCGGCTTGACGTCGCTGGCAGTCATTTGGTCGTTGCGGCCGATCCGCAGCATTGGCGTCGAACGAGGCGTCCGCGAACTATTCGTCGAAAAGCGAAGCGATTGGTTCCAAACAACCGTCACTACGCCCAACGGCCGCATGTCACATCTCAACGAGCGTCCCTGGAAACTCCGCAGGCTGCGCCGCTCCTTATCAGCCGTTCTCTGGAAACAATACGAGCGATGGGGACTCGCTCCACTGCGTCGTCGGGCGCTGGACCGGGCTGAGGCGGAATTGCTCCTCGCCACACGACCCACCCAAATCGTGCAACTTAGTTTCCAGGAGTTGGTTTGGCAGATAATTGCAATTGAGGCTCTCGGCTTCACTGACGACAGCCGAGAGCTTCACGCTTGTGAAAAACGACTTCTAGAGTTGGTCCATGTCGACGAAGGAGCGGACGTCGCTCAACCCCAACTCTGCACGTCACCTTGGACCGACACAGCGCTAGTCCATCGAGCCATGCGTGCGAGTGGTTTACTGGAAGGTCAAACAACCTTGGCAAGCGCCGCACGTTGGCTCGCTTCGCCACGCCGGTCGCACTCTGTGGCAATGAGTTCGACCGAAATAGCAATGCTCGTCCAGAGGTTTTCCAGTACCTGCGATGCAATCACGAATGAGGACGCGTTGCCGCCTGATCTTCACGTCGGCGACTATCGATTTTTGCGCCGTGGCAACACAGTGTTGCGCAAGCGGCACGATGTCGCGATGAAGTTGCTAGTCGATCGATTGCTGGAACGCCAAAATCGCGATGGCGGTTGGAGCCCGACAGCGTCTACGAAACCAGTTTTATGTAAGAGTCGGCGATCTTTCAAAAAACTGCACCGCCACGGCTCGGATAGCGCGCCAGATGTCACTGGCACAGTGCTGGAAGCGATTGCGAATAGAGGCCGCGAGCAGATGCAACCGGCCATTAATCAGGCTGTTGCATACCTTCGTGCGGCCCAACGCGCGGATGGCAGTTGGGACAGCGCCACCGGCGTGCGATTGGTTCACGGTACAGCAACCGTCATTCGCGGCTTGATCACCGCTGGTCTTGATGCGGATGACGATGCGATTGCAGCCGGCGTCAACTGGCTCGTCGTTCATCAGCAACCGCTGGGAGGCTGGGGAGAATCTGCCTCTCTAGACGCAGGCGATGCTCACTATCATGCTGCTAGCGCGGATCCTTCGCAAACCGCCTGGGCGCTTTCGGCCCTAGTCGCGGCCGGCCGAACGCTCGATCCGCCCGCGCGGCGGGCCGTGCAATTCCTTCTCGACTCGCAAGATGACAACGGCGGGTGGCATGATGCGCGCCCCATTCATCGCGATCCTAAATGGAGTCGCTGGTATCGAAACGATCTCCACGCTGTCGCTTGGCCCCTCATGGCACTATCGCAGTGGGCCGTAGCCGCTACTGTGCATTCCGCGGGAATCGATCAACCCGAACTTCGTCTAGTTGGCGATCTGACTGACGCCTGACTCTCTCGCCTTATTCGGAGGTTTCTCACATCAAGGCCGACAAAGAGAATTTGCAAGCTACATCGAGGAATCCGGATTTACACGGATGAGACGGGAGACGTCCAGGCTTGGCAACCTACTAGTCTAGTAAGTCTTCCTCCAAGTCTTCCCCGTATCCTGGCGGAAACGGATTGCCCGAGTCGCTCTCCGAGGGCGTCGGATCGTCGAATTTGCTAAGCCAGTACGCTAATTGCTCGGGCGACAAGTCGCCGCTCGGCTTAACCTCGGCATTCGCAGATTCCGATTTTGCCGCGCGCTGTGCCGCCCGCACGTCGTTGTACCATTGGTCGCTGTCGATGAAGTTCGCCCCGCGTCGCCGGGCCGCGCGCTGCACACGATGATCGCCGGAAACGACGGTTAGCGATCTCGGCGCCCTGCACTCGTCGATCAAGTCCTCGATCAACTCGTCGGCGCTACTCTGCCGCCGGGCAAAGCGAACATTAATCCCTTCAAATACGATCGTTTGCGGCAATCCTGGAGGAGCTCCCGCGGCATCGAAGACAATCGTGGTCGCGGCGCGTTCGCGCTGTTTGATGGCAACTGCCAAAAAGTTCAGCAACGCGAACCGCGCACGGTGCAACTCCGTCCCTTTCCCTTCGCCGGCAAAGATGTTCGTCGCGTGCAGCAAGTTGTAGCCGTCGATGAGCAACTTCATGCACAAATTGTAGCACGAAGTGCACTTGCGGCTGAAAGATGCAGTCCCAATCCCATTTCGCCGAATGTCGCTAGTGCTGATTAATGCGACGACTTTGGCGAATCGGCCTTCTGAGCCTGATCGACATTGTCCCAGAAGAACAGGTAGAAGATCACCATCACAGCCGCCGCAAATAGACATGGATAGAGCCATATCTTGTACCAGTCGGCCACTCCATCCACCGTGTTCGCGGAAACGTGTGCAAAAAACAGCTTTGCCCCCAAGCCCAAACCCAAGCCTTGAGTCACTAACACCAAAAAACCTTGAGCTTGGTTGCGGATATCCTGGGTCGCCCGTTTATCGACATAGATCATCCCCGTCACGAAGAAGAAATCGTAGCAAATACCATGCAGAAGAATTCCTAGGAAAATCATCCAGCGGACATTGTCTTCCGCGGCTAAGGCAAACAAACCGTACCGCAGCACCCAGGCCCCCATGCCCACCAGCAACATCCATTTCACGCCCAGCCGAATGAAAAACAGCGGCATCAGGAGCATAAAGATGATTTCCGACATCTGCCCAAAGCTCATCGTAAACGTCGCGCTATTGGCGACCAACAACTGAGCATGCTCCACGAAATTTCTCGCCTGTTGGTAATAACCGGCCAGCGGAATGCAAATTAAGAAGGAGCAGAGAATGAACACCGTGTAGGACGGATTACGAAAGAGCTTGAAAGAATCTGTGCCCAGAATCTGACCGAATGAGGTCGATTTACCCTTGCTGGGAGGAGGCGTGTGAGGGAGTGTAAGGCTATAAAGACCGAGAAGAATAGCCGCCCCACCAGCCAGATAAAACTGGGCGGCTGACTTGTCGGTTCCCGGCAATAAGCTGACGGCGATGTTGCCGACGATCCAGCCAATCGTTCCCAGCACGCGCACCAACGGAAAATCCCGCTCCTGATTCTCCAAATGGCTGAAAGACAATGAGGTAGTCAGTCCTAAGGTCGGCATGTAGCACAACATGTGTGCGAATAAGAACAATGTGAAAGGCTGCGTGTATGCGGGCAGATCGTGCAGAAATAGCTTGTAGAACATGCTGGCGTCGGTAGGCATGGCCGGCAACGCGAAGGGCTTAGCCGCGAAGGGCGCGGCAATCAAAAAAACACCACCTAGAATCTGCAAAAAGCACAACACGCGTTCGCTGGCAAAGAAACGATCTGCAACCATACCCAAGAAAAAGGGCGCAATAATCGCCGCCAGCGGGCCAACCGTATATGCGGCCCCCGTCAAATCTCCCATGTTCGACGCTGTGATGAATCCCGTCATCGATACGTACCATGCCCCCCACACAAAGAATTGGAGGAACATCATAATCGACAGACGTACGCGTATAGACATAAGAAGAGCCCCAATCTAGAGTTTTTGAGAAACCCCACCTGAGTCAGACTCGAAACAGGCTACCACTCTCGCCCGCGGCTCAGCCAATTCCCATCTGCCGCTTCAGCCCTTCGAGGAGTTCAATCGCGCCGCCGATCTCCGCCTTCTGTCGCGCGGGCTCCTGCGGGATTTCTCGCTCGATCGTTAGTGGCCCATCGTAGCCGATCTGCTGCAGTGTCTTCAAGAAGGCCGCAAAGTCGACCACTCCCTTGCCCAGCGGCTCCTCTCGACCCCATGTCTCGCCGGGCCGGTCCGACCAGGTCGCATCCTTGCAATGGATGCTGCGCACTCGTTTGCCAAGCGCCGCCAGGGCCGGAAGCGGCTCGCCCGCGCCGTACAGAATCATGTTCGCTGGATCGAAATTGACAAATAGATTGTCAACGCCCACATCGTCAAGGAAACGAATCAAAACATCGACCGGCTCTTGCCCGGTCTCCAAGTGCAGGGCTTGGCCGTTCTTTTTGCAATGAGCACACATATCGCGCGTCAACTCGACCATCGCGGCATAATCTGGATCCGAAGTTTCGTGCGGCACGAAGCCTAGATGGACGCCCACAGCGTTCACTTTTAATAGCCGTGCGAAATCAGCAATCGATTTGAGGTCTTGCGTGCGCGCCGAGCGCGTTTCGAGCGGCACCAGGCCGACCGTTCGTTTCACGGTGGGAATATCAGCATAGCTTTCCCCCTCGAAACCGCCGAACACGCAGGTCGTCGTGATGTCCAAGTCGGCCAGTTCCGCGGCAAACTCCGCCACCCGTTGCGGCGTACGCGACGCTGGACTTGGCGAATGTAGATGAATCGTTCGCACGCCCAACTCGCGAGCCACGTCCAGCCGCACGCCCAACCCCGCATCAATGCTCGCGAATACGCCAATCGGCCATTTATCAGCCATCAATGAGACTCCCAGATATGCTACGAACATCCCCCGTCTTGAGATTAGAACTCTAAAGACTCAATCCCTGTCGTGGGTAATCGCGGGCAGAGTTAGAAACATCGCTAAACAACGTACGAATCATGACAAACCAACGAACGCAACAAGGCGATTCATAGCAGATTTTCAAATTTAGTGGGCACGATTATGTCGTCGCCGCCCAGGAAAATTTCTGCCGTCGCGGGCGCGTCATCAACGTAGTCGCGTGAGCATCGCCGACGAACACCTCTTTTACGGGATCCCAATGGATCTCACGTCCGAGCATCAACGTGATGTTGCACAGGTGGCAACTCGTCATCGTGCGATGATGAGTCTCGACATCCGAAATCGGCGTCTTGCGGCTCTGGATGCACTGGAAAAAATTGCCCATGTGGTCGCCCGGTTCTCCGCGGTACAGCTTAACGACCTGCTCGTGGAGAGTTTTCTTTTCCGCTTCGGTCATGTCTTCGACCGGCTTGCCGGTCAACCTCTCGCGATTGACGAAGATCCGGCCGTTCTCACCCTCGAACAAAATGCCATTCCCGAACTGGGTTTTGCCGTCGCCCGCATCGTATTGATCGCAGACGTGCATGATAGCGCCGTTCTCGAACTCACAATTGATGCTGAATTCCACCGGCGTCTCAAAACCGTTGGGCAACGTGGCCTTGCTGGCCAAGTAATCGATCCAATTGAAGTGCGGTGGCACGACGGAGCCGAACTTGGAGGTGCCGGCGATCTTTACCGGTCCGGATTTCTCGAATCCTAGAGCCCATTGGGCGATATCGATGTGATGAGCGCCCCAGTCGGTCATCTTGCCGCCAGAGTAGTCGTAATACCAGCGAAATTCCTTACGGCGCTCCGGTGAAAACTCGGCCGCCTGCGCCGGGCCGACCCAAAAATCCCAATCCAAATCGGCTGGTGGCGCGACGTTGGGAAACGGCCCACCCACGGGACTACCGCCGATGGCCACATGCGCCTTCACGTTCTTGCCGAGCCGGCCACTTTGCACAATGGCGATCGCCTGCAAGAACATGGCGTTGTTCTCACTCCGCTGCTGCGTTCCGACCTGAAACACGCGACCTGTTTCCTTCACCGCTTCGCGAATGCGGAATCCTTCTTCGATCGTGAGCGTGAGCGGCTTCTCGCAGTAGACGTCGCAGCCAGCCTTCAGCGCCCGGATGGCAATGGGCACGTGCCAATGATCGGGCGTCCCGATAGTGACAAGGTCCGGCTTTTCCTTCTCGAACAGCTTGCGAAAGTCCCCATAAACCTTCAGCTTGTTGTCGAACTTGGCGTTGAATTCTGCGCAATGGACTTCGTCCACATCACAAACCGCGATCATCCGCGCGTGCTTGGATGCCCGCATCGCGATGGCCCCGCCTTGAGAAAAAGCGCCTCGGCTGCCGCCGACGCCGATCGCCGCCATCGTTAGCTGGCTGTTGGCGTCTTGCGCCGCGGTGGCCGTTAGCGCCCAACTATAGGGCGTGGAAACAATTGCGCCCGCTGCTACGGAGCGTCTGAGGAATTCGCGGCGAGAGGATGTCATCACCTGGTTCTCCTGTTAAGACCGAAAGGCTATTCACAGCCCACGCATTCTAACCACACTTACCGCTGCATTTCCATCCGGCGCAAGAATCGCGCAGGAGAACTGCAAAAGTCGGGGGCAAAGGGGCGACGCCCTTCGGTGTTTTCGCGAAGGTGCGCAAAACTCCCCCACCTAATTTTGCGCACCTTCGGGCGAGGAAGGGTTTTGCACCGGGGCCTCCGGGAACAGGTCCGCGACCAACGACGGAAATGTCGATGCGGCTTGAAGTTGCGTCGGCTCCGTTCGGCGCGCGATTGTGGGAGCCCCAATCGGGTCGAGCACAAGTCCGGAGTTTTGCGCGATGGCACGCCACGTTCGGCCGTTCATGGCCGGTGAAATCCGGGAACGAGCGGTGCAAAACGGGAGGAGTTTACTCATTTTTTTCGCGCGCTCACGCGCGGCAGGACTATAAAGGATAATATATATGCGTACAGTACACGGT
>CXWJ01000563.1_pt1 | contig 12732 bp, 14 predicted proteins | sample 590841 | NCBI WGS metagenome assembly CXWJ01 (sample SAMEA3498367, study PRJEB10139) | wastewater metagenome | biome: wastewater treatment plant; material: activated sludge | place: Austria | collected 2015-01-21 | reverse complement strand
GTGCGAGTTCGACATCATGTACAACGAGGGTATCTCCAAGACCGGCGACGTGCTCGACCTGGCAACCACCTACAACATCGTTGACAAGCGCGGCGCTTATTTCCGTTACAACGACATGCTCCTGGGCCAGGGGCGCGAGAACGCCAAGGTCTTTTTGGCCGAAAATCCGACGATTCTGGTCGAATTGGAGCGGCGTATTCGCGGCGAAACGGTGATGCCGGTCGTGGTGATGGAAGCGGCGGTCGAAGAGGACTTGCTGGCTGAAGAAGCGTTCTAGTTCGTGTCCCGCATTGCCAAACGACAGACAACCTGTAAGAGTGAAAGGGTAGGATAAACGCACTGGCTAAAAGTCAGCCTGAATGGGTTGACACACGAGACGCCACTGCTATAATCCTACCCTGTTGAATTAACACTTGGCAATGTTCTACCCCCCATTGAACAAAGCACAAAGCTAACGTCGCGCCGGAAGTCCGAGCGCTATTTCAAATCGCCTTTGCAGGAGAGTTCTGTCATGAGTGCAGACCCTATCGAAATCACCACCGACATCATCACCGAGGCCGCGCCTGCCACCATCGCGGACCTATCGCCCAAAATGCAACTAACGGGCACGGTAAAACGTTTGGAACTTTACGGCGCGTTCATTGATCTGGGCCTGGATGCCACCGGCCTAATCCACATCTCGAAAATCGGCGGCGAACAAGTCAACCGTGTTTCCGATGTGCTCAACGTGGGCGACCAGGTTACCGTCTGGGTGGACAAAGTGGATGTCGAGCGCCAGCAGGTCATGCTGACGATGATCCCGCCGTTGGCCGTGGATTGGACCGAACTGAAGACCGATCAGGTCTATGAAGGCAAGGTCACCCGGCTGGAGACGTTCGGCGCGTTCGTCAGCATCGGCGCCGAGCGCGAGGGCCTCGTCCACATCAGCGAACTGAGCCACAACTACATCAAGCACCCCAGCGAAGTGGTCAAGATCGACGACGAGGTGAAGGTCAAGGTGTTGGGTTTCAATCGCCGCAAGCGCCGCATTGACCTGAGCATGAAGGCCCTGAGCGAGAAGCCCGAAGCCGAGCCGATGGCCGCGCCTGCGCGTGGTCGGGATGGCGGGCGCGATGGCGGCCGTTATGCCGGTCGGGATAGTGGTGGTGGTGGTGGTCGGGATGGTGGTGGTGGCCGCGACAGTGGCCGGCGTCGTTCCAATCGCGACCGTCAGGAACCGGAAGTGTATGAATACGTCGATGACGACGCGGAAGAAGTGCCGACGGCGATGGAAATCGCCATGCGCCGTGCGCTGGGCAGCGATGCCGTCGCCACCGTGCAGGGCGAACAGTCCGGCCGCCGGGGCAAAAAGGCCCACCGCGAAGATCAGCGCCGCTTGCAGGAAGAACTGCTCAAGCGCACCCTGACCATGCAGAGCGACAACTAGCCGCTCCCTCCCCCATCAAGCAATCGACCGGCCGGGCGGCCTAGAACACGCCACCCGGCCAGTCGATCATCAACGCCACCAGCGCCGTCCCGGCCGCCACCTCCCTCACACCTTCCGGCACAATCAGTAAAGCATTGGCCTTCACCAGCGACGTCAGCACGTGCGATCCCTGGTTGCCGGTGGTGCGCGCCACATAGTCGCCCGTCGCCTGGCGGCTGACGACGGCGCGCACGTAGCTCTCACGGCCGTCCGAGCGCATGTCTTCCTCCACAACCGCCATCACCCGCGGCCGTTCCAATTGGTCATGGCCGCTCATCTTCAGGATGGCCGGCCGGGCGAACGTCTCGAACGACACCAGGGCCGACACCGGATTGCCCGGCAGCCCCAGATAAGCGATGCCGCGATACGTGCCAAAGGCCAGCGGCTTGCCCGGCCGCATCCGCACCCGCCAGAAGGCCACGCCGCCCGCCTCGTCCAGCACACTCTTCACCACGTCATAAGCGCCGACGGAGACCCCGGCCGAACTGATCAACAGATCGACCCGGGCGGCCACGGCCGTGTCGAGTCTGGCGCGCACGTCGTCGGCCGTATCTTTGGCCGCGCCCAACAGCAGCGGCTCGCCGCCCAGGGCCATCACCTGCGCCGCCTGGGCATGGCTGTTGCTGTTGCGTATTTTGCCCGGCGACAAGGGTTGGCCGACGTCGATCAACTCGTCGCCGGTTGACAACACGCCAATACGCGGCCGGCGTACCACACTCACCCGTTCCTGCCCCAGGGCGGCCAGCACGCCGATCTCCTGCGGCCGGATCAGATGGCCGGCGGGGATGACCGTTTGGCCGGCGCGGATGTCCTCGCCCGGCCAACGCACGTAGGCCCCCGCTTCCACCCGGCGATAGACCGCCACGCGCTCCGGCAAGGCTCGCGCCGCGTCGCGCCACGGCTCATCGGTATCTTCCACGGGGACGACCGCGTCGGCACCGGGCGGCAACGGCGCGCCGGTCATAATGCGGGCGGCGGTTCCCGGCGCAATCGCCGTGGTGGGGTTGGTTCCGGCGGCGATGTCAGCCACGACGCGCAGCCGGGCCGGTGTGTCCGCTGTGGCGGCGGCTAGGTCGGCGGCGCGCAAGGCGTAGCCATCCATGGCCGAATTGGCGAAGGGCGGCAGATCGTCGCCGGCCACAACCGGCGCGGCCGATATACGACCCAGGGCATCGAGCAAAGCCACCTCTTCGGCGGGCAAGACGGAGAATCGCGCCAGCACCAGCGTCAGCGCCTCGCGGACGGTTAGATCTTCAAGTCGGGACATGGTAGAACAACGCTAGACAGGACTATATTGAGCGTAGACGTAGCCGGTCGGGCTACCATCAACGTAGACGTTGAAGGGTGAATTGAACAACCGTACCCACATATTGCGCTGCAACTGGCGGAACGGATCGGGGTAGACGACTGGCCCCATCATCGGATGCCAGACCTGGAAGCCGCCGACCGACATCCAACCAATAAAGTAACCAAAGAATGGGCCGTACCAGGTATTGGGAAAGGCTAACCAGAGCATCCCCGGAACCTGGGGCGGCAGCGGGCCGCCGGGCATCGTGGTGGGGATATTGCCGGTGGGTGGCCCACCGAAGTCGGCCTGCTCCGGCGAAGGCGTAGGCTCTGTCTCAGGATCAGTCCACAAGACGTGGGGGCGCAGTTGACGGCAGGCGGCGGTCAGATCGTCAACGCGACCGTGGCGGCGGCAATAGTCAACCAGTTCGCGCGCCCGGGCCGACTTGGTGCTGCCGGGGAGATTATCGTATTCNNGGGTGATCAAACCGCCAGACGGCCATCCAGTTCCAGTTCGGCCGCGCGCTCCTGCATGGCCCGCAAGACGTTCTCGACGTGTTGCCACAACTCGAGCGTTCCGCCAAAACTTTCCCGGCTGAAGTCGGCCGTGTAGGCGATCACGTCGTCGCGGTCGACGCCGGCAGCAAAGCGCTTGTCTTTCCACTTCTTGCGGATGGTGTCCACCGATACGTCGGCGATATTGCGCGACGACTTCACCAACGTGGCGGCGATGACCAGCCCGGTGATCTCATCGCAGGCCAGCAGGGCAAAGTCAATTGGCGCCGTGCGTTCGACGCCCGTGCCTTCGGTGTAGTGCGACAGGATGACGCGGATCGTCTCCTCATCCCAACCCTCGGCCCGTAGCAATGCGGCCCCGGCGATGGGATGCCGGTCGAGGTCGGGGTGGATCTCCCAGTCGAAATCGTGGAGCAGGCCGACGGTGGCCCAATACGCCTCGTCCTGGCCCAACCGGCGGGCGTAATCAGCCATCGCCGCGCTGACGGCCAGCATGTGCCGCCGCAGGCCGCGCTCCGTCACGTGGCGGCAGACCATCTCCCAGGCGTCGTCACGGGTCTTGGGTTGGCCGGTGGCCGCGTCGCTCATTCGGGGGCGTCCTTCTTCTCTTTCGCACCGCAATCACAGCCGCCGCCCTCGTGCTTGGAGCAGCCGGCTTCGGCCTTGTTCTTCAGCGCCGCCAGCTCCTCCAGCGGTTCGATCTGGTGCCGCTCCACCTCGTGGATGGCATCATCGACGGCCACCAGCACCGAATCGCGCAACGGCCGCACGTCGATGACCCGCCCCTCGCCATGGGGCGTACCGATGGTTTTACCTACCTTGGGCAGTTGCTTCTTGGCGGCCACATACTGCTCGTATTCGTAGACCAGGCAGCAGCGCAGCCGGCCACACATGCCGGTGATCTCCTGCGGGCTGAGCGAAATGCCCTGCTCCTTGGCCATGCGGATCGAGATGGGGCTGAAGTCGGTCAGGAAGGTGGAGCAACAACGGGGGATGCCGCACGCCCCATAGCCGCCCATGACTTTCGCCACGTCGCGCGGGCCAACGAGTTGCATCTCCACCCGGGTGCGATAGATGCGGCCGAGGGCGCTCTGCACGCCGCGCACGTCGAGCTTTTTGTTTTCGGTAGTATAGGCGATGGTCAGCCACGAGCCGTCGAAGCTGTATTCGGCCTTGACGAACTTGGCGTCATTGATGCCCGCCCGCGCCGCCTCTTCGCGGCAGGTGATGAGGGCATCAAGTTCCTTGCCTTCCCACACCTGTTTCATCACCAGGTCACGCGGCGTGGCCTTGCGCTGCACGGCGCGTAATCCCTTTTGGCGGTGCACGTCCTGCGGATCGATGAAGGCGATGACCTGACCCAACTGCTTGCCGCGCTTCGTCTCGACGATGACGTGATCGCCGGCGACCAGGTCTTTTTGCGCGCCGGTCTTGAAATGGTAAAGCTTACCGAGCTTTTGAAAGCGAACCCCGATGTAGTCCGAGGTTTCGCCGGGAGCCATTACAGTGGCCATAGGCCTATGTCCTCATGTAGAACGGATCAAGAAATAGAACACGGATGAGAGGGATTTTCGCCGATAAGAAGGGCGATAGCTGTTTTGAGCCGTGTCGAAGCTGTTTCTTATCCGTAATTATTTGATTTTTAATCTCACGCGGCCAAGTGTACCGGAAAATGGGGCGAAGCGGCAACCTGACATAATAAAAGGGCGAGCATCGGCCGCTCGCCCCCACGAATTCACTTACGGGTCACTTATCAACCGATCATGTTGATCGGGATAAAGTTGTCGGCCTGCACCTGGAGGGTCAGGACGCTGACGCGGGCGGCCACCTCACGGGCGATGTGGCGGATGGCCTGGGCCGCAGCCGAATCGGGCTGGGCCACAACGATGGGCCGGCCGCTATCGCCGCCCATGCGCACCTGGGCTTCCAGGGGGATGGAGCCGAGGTAAGGCGTGTTGTGCTCGCGGGCCAGCTTTTCGCCCGCGCCCGTGCCGAAGAATTCGCCGCTCATGTTCTCGATGACGCCGATGATAGGCACTTCCAGCTTCTCGAACGTCTTCAGGCCGCGCAGGGCGTCGGCCGCGGCCACCTGCATCGGTTGGGTGATGACCAGCGCGCCCGACAGGGGCAGCACCTGGGCCAGCGTCAATTGCGCGTCGCCCGTCCCCGGCGGCAGATCGACCACCAGATAATCCAACTCACCCCAATCGACGTCGGTCAACAGTTGGCGAATGGCGCTGTGGAGCATCGGCCCGCGCCAGATAAGCGGCTGATCGGGCTTCACCAGGAAGGCCATCGAGATGAACTTGACGCCGTGCGCCTCGGCCGGCACCATCTTGCGGTTCACCGGCGGCGGCATCTCCTCGCGCCCCATCATCATCGGCACGTTCGGCCCCAGGATGTCGGCGTCGAGCAGGCCGACACGCGCCCCTTCCATCGCCAGCGCGATTGCCAGGTTGACGGCCACCGTGGTCTTGCCCACGCCGCCCTTGCCGCTGGAGACGGCGATGGTGTTGCGAAAGTTCTGGCCGATCTGCTCGCCGATGCGACGGTCGGACGGCACGTTGGCGTCCCAGTTGATGGTCACCTGACCGATACCGGGCACGCGGGCCAGCGCGGCNNGTCAGCATGATGGTGAAGGCCACGTCGGCCCCATCGATCTTCAGGTTGCGAATCATATTCAGGCTGACAAGGTCGCGGTGCAGCTCCGGCTCGATCACCGTTGAAAGGGCCTGCATCACCGCCGCGTCCGTCACGCCCGCCGGATCATTATTTCGTCCAAACATGATTTTTTTCTCCCGGCCCTCCGCAAAAAGAAAGCGCTCCGGGGGAGCGCGACCGGATAAACTAAGACCTGACAGGTCTCAGAAGACCTGTCAGGTCTGCGAATGACTAATACTGCAAACCCCGATAATACAACTGGCGGGCCACGGCCTCGGAGATGCGCTGTTGGCGGTCTTCGCCGTCCGCGTCCTTCTTCTTGGACTTGGCTGCCTCGGCCATCTGGCGGGCCAGCTCTTCAGCCTCGGCCTTCTTGGGGGCGATCTCGCGCCAGTAGCTGATCGGCTTGCTCAGCCGCTCCTTGTCGTGGATGTGGGCCGTGGTGCGGTCGTAGCTGGCGAGTTCGTAATCGTGATCCATCTTAATCGCATCGAACGGGCAGAATTCGGCGCAATAGCCGCAATTCATGCAGATGTCGATNNCACACCTTGGCGCAGATGCCGCACGAGGTACACCAGTCATGGCCCCAGCGCTGCCCCGGCGGCGGCTCGTCGGTCACCAGAAAGGGCACAAAGCGGAAGCGCTCCGGCGGAGCCAGCTTTTCTTCAGGATAGAAGACCGTCTTCACCCCTTCGCCGTAGGGGCCTTGGCGTACCTGAAAAGCCTCATCGTTGTAGTAACGACCGCCCTTGCCGGCCCACTTGACATCATCGACGTAGCTCTGAACGAAATGGCGGAGGACAACCCCCATCCCTTTGAGGATTCCTAATCCGTACATGAATACTCCCGTTTCGGCATGTTACTGATCACGTACCGTTAGCGATCGACTTCGCCCAGGACGATGTCGATGCTGCCCAGAATGGCGACCACGTCGGCCACTTTGTGGCCGCGCGACATCGGCCCCAGCGCGGTCAGATTGATGAAAGATGGGGCACGAACGTGATAGCGCTCCGGGTTGCCGCCCCGGCGCTTGGTAGTCACGTAATAGCCCAGTTCACCTTTCGGATTCTCGACGCGGGCGTAGGACTCGCCGGCCCGTGGCGCGCGCAGGGCATATTGCGGCTTGTCGCCGACGATTGGCCCGCCCTCGGTGCGCCGCAGATGGGGCAATATCTGCTCCAGGATGCGCAGACTCTGGCGCATCTCGTCCATGCGCACCAGATAGCGGTCGTAGATATCGCCGTTGTAGCGCACGGCCACGTCAAAATCGAGGTGCTCGTAATAGGAGTACGGCTCGGCGCGGCGGACATCGTAGGGCACGCCGCTGGCGCGCAATAGCGGCCCGGCCGTGCTCAGGGCGATGGCATCCTGCGGCGTGAGGATGCCCACGCCGATGGCCCGGGCGCGCACGATCTCATTGCCGGTCATCAGGTCGTCGCCCTGCTCCAGCACCCGCGGCAACCGGTTGAAGATCAACTCTTCCAGGAACTTCAACGTCGGCGTACCGCGCACGTCGTCGGGCAAGTCGTAGGCCACGCCGCCGAAGCGCATGTAGTTATACAGCAGACGCGCCCCGGAGGTGGCCTCGAAGAAGTCGAGAATCAACTCTCGTTCCAGGTAGTAATACAACATCGGCGTCTGCAACGCGCCGAGATCGTTGAGCAGAAAGCCCAGCGCCCACAGATGGTTGCCGATGCGGTTAAGCTCGACCATCAGGATGCGAATCCACTCGGCGCGCTCCGGCACGGTCATGCCGAACAGCTTCTCGATGGTCAGCGCGTAGCCGTGGTTATTCGACATCGACGCCAGATAGTCCAGCCGGTCGGTGAAGGGCATGTTCATGTTGAACGTATTGCGTTCGCCGATCTGCTCATGGTTGCGATGCAGATAGCCCATCACCGGCTTGAGATCGACGATCGTTTCGCCGTCCAGGGTGACGACCATGCGGAACACGCCGTGGGTGGAGGGATGTTGCGGTCCCAGGTTAATGGTCACCTTATCCGTCTTCAGGCCCGGCGTGGCGTCACGACTGTAGGACATGCCCAGATAGACGTCCGTTTCCACGTCGTACTCGTCGCCCGTGGGCAGCCAACCCGGCGGGTATTGCACGTTCTTGCCGTAAGGGTTCTTTTCCTCGGCGCGGAAGACGTTGCCGTCGGGCCAACGACTGCCGAAGGGCTTGTACTCCTCTTCGAAGAATGGCTCTTTCCAATCCTTGCGCAGGGGATGGCCGTTGAAGCCATCCCAGGTCAGGATGCGCCGCGGGTCGGGATGCCCCTGGAAGTGGAAGCCGTACATATCGTAGGCCTCGCGCTCCTGGAATTCGGCACCGGGGAAAACGGGGGTCAGCGACGGCAGGACCGGCTCGTCGCGGTTGACCTGGGCCTTCAGCACCAGCGGCCCGCCGCCGCGAGCGATGTTGTAGAGGTGATAGACTACCTCCAGCTTGCCTTCTTCGAGATAATCGACGCCGGTCACGCTGGATAGATAGTTAAAACCCAGCTCGTCGCGCAACGACTTGGCGACTTCGGTGATCGAATCGGCGTAGACGATTAGCCCTTCGTACCCTTCTCGGGTGTCGTCGGACACCACGTTGGGATGGAGTTCTTTCAGCTTGGCCGTCGCCTCCTGGGCGGGCGTCAGGTGTTGTTCGCCCTGCTCCGGCGCGACCACGGGATCGAGGATTGTGTCGCTCATCGACTTCTTCTCCGGTTATTGCGGGTTGACCGATTTGGGCGCGCCGGCCACGTCCGCCGGCTGCTCCGGCTCGGCTTCGCTGGACGCCACGGGCGACTCGACCGGCCGCTTGGCCGCTTCCCGACGGATGATGCCCAGTTGGCGTACGTCAACCAGGTCAGGCCCCAGCACCGGCACGGGGTACAGGCCGGCCGTGGGGTCGTCCTTGCGATACCANNGCGCAGGCACCCATGCTCAGCACGTAGCGCGGCTCGGGCATCTGGTTATACAGGCGGACGATGGTCGGCACCATCTTCTTGGTCACGGTGCCGGAGATGATCATCAGGTCGGCCTGGCGCGGCGTGGCCCGGAACACTTCCATGCCGAAGCGCGCCAGGTCCCAGCGGCTCGACGCCGTGCAGATCATCTCGATGGCGCAACAGGCCAGCCCAAAGACCAGGGGCCACACCGAGTTGCGCCGCGCCCAGTTATAGGCCGGATCCAACAGCTTGGCGATGTTGGTAATGAAGACATTGTTCGCCAACTCATCGGGGACGACGACGTCCCCATTGGCGGTTCCCGTACCTGCTACGGTCATATCTAGGTCGCCTCCTCATACCAAACGGTTAAAATATCGAGCAAGAACTGTTCCGTCACCTGGGCCGGATCGTCCTGGAAGCCGGGCAGCGCTTCGACCAACGCGGCTAACTCCGTCAAGCCTACGTCCGTCGGCCGCCGCGATGGATGATCTTCCATCAGGGCGACGACAATGGCGTAGGTCGAATCCCAGTAAAGTTCAGGTTCGTGCTCGGACAAAAGTGTCAACTTTCCCGACATTCTTTCCCGGTAAGTATAGACCATACTATTGGGATGGGCGAATTGTTAGCATGGTAGAACATTGGGAAAGAGATCACTGCAAGCGCACTATAACGCGTTCAAACTAAATTACTATGCGAATTGATGTTCTTTCCCCCTATCACGGCGGCAGCCATCAAGCCTGGGCCGAAGGCTACCGCGATCATAGCGCCCACGCGGTAACGCTGCTGACCCTGCCGGCCCACTTCTGGAAGTGGCGGATGCACGGCGGCGCGGTCACCCTCGCCCGCCGCTGGCTGGCGGCCGGCGAGCCGACGCCCGATCTCATCCTGGCCACCGACTTGCTCGATCTGACCACCTTCCTGGCCCTGACGCGGGCGCGCACCGGCCACGTGCCGACCGCCCTCTACATGCACGAAAACCAGTTGACCTATCCGCTGCCCGATGACCCCACCACCGGCCCCATGCGCCGCCAACTCGGCGAGCGCGACCGGCACTACGCCTTCATCAACTATGCCTCCATGCTGGCCGCCGACCGCGTCTACTTCAATTCGCAATACCATCTGAACACTTTTTTCGACGCCCTGTTGCCCTTCCTGCGCCACTACCCGGAATACAACGAACTGGAAACGGTCGCGCTCTTGCGACACAAGAGCGGGGTCTTGCCGGTGGGCATCGATCTCCGGCGGCTCGATCCGCCACCGCCCGCCCCCGACCCGGCCGCCGCGCCGCTCATCCTCTGGAACCAGCGCCTCGAGTTCGACAAGAACCCGGAGAGCTTCATCAGCCTGCTCGTGGAACTGGCCGAGACGGGCGTGCCGTTCCGTGTGGCCCTGTGCGGCGAGCGGTTCGGCCGGCCCAGCGCGGCTTGGGAGGCGGCCGTCAATCAACTGGGGCCGCGCGTCATCCACGACGGCTACGCCGAGCAAGAGATTTATCGCCGCCTGCTGTGGGAGGCCACGGTCACCATATCCACCGCCGCCCACGAATATTTCGGCATCGCCATCCTGGAGGCGGTCTATTGCCACACGCTGCCCCTGTTGCCGGCGCGCCTCAGCTACCCGGAACTGATCCCGGCCGCGTTCCACGCCGATTGCCTCTACCACGGCCGGCCGGATTTGAAGCGGCGGCTGGCCTGGGCGCTGGGTGATCCGGCGGCGGCGCGGGCCGTGGCCGAGCGTCTAGCCCCAGCGGTGGCGGCCTACGATTGGGGCATCGTCGGCCCGCGCTATGACGCAGTGTTAGGGGCTAGCTAGGGGCTAGGGGCTAGGATTCGATTGTTGCGTCGTGCCCGGCTGAGCGGTTTAGCGGCGGCGAAACCAGAACCAGCCCGAGTTCCACGGCGGCCGATCTTCGACCTGTGTCGTGCCGTATTCTACCCGACCCAGATAAAACAGAGGCTCCAGCAACTGCCTGAGCGTCGCTTCCGGGATGCCGCGCGGGCCATCTTCGTCCTCGTTAGGCTCATCGCGCAAGTGGGCAAAGAGCACATACTGTCCGTCCGGCCGCAACAGCCGCTTTAGCTCCTCCCGATAGGCGATCAGCATCTCCTCGGAAAAGGAGTGCATACAGCCGATATCGACGGCCAAATCGTAGGGCGGCTCGAGGAAGGGCAGATCGGCGGCCGAGGCCACGTGGCAGTGCATCCGGTCAGCCACCCCGGCGTCGGCCGCCCGCTGCCGGGCGATATCGATGGCTTTGGGGATGAAGTCGATGGCGTCCACCGACCAACCCCGCCGCGCCAGATAGATGGCGGCGCGGCCGTAGCCACAGCCCAGATCGAGCGCCCGTCCCGGCGGCAATGTCTCGGCCAACGCGACGATCTCCGGCGGCGGCAGCGGATCATCCCAGGGCACACGCTCGCCCTCATACCGTTCCCGAAAGCGATCGTAAGGGGTGGGATCAGTCATCATCAATTACCTGCTCCACATGACGTTCATGGGTAATGCCCGTACAATAGCATACGTCGAACAGATTGAGCCACCGGTCAGACCCACACCATGTCAGTCAAACGCCGCTTTCGCCGCACGTTACGCCACATTCGCACCCACTGGCCTATGTTCGCGGCTCTCTATGGGACACTGGTCGCCGGCATGTTGCTGATTGGCTTGAGCCTGGCCCTGGGCTGGTTCTCGTTCATCCCGTTTTCGCTAGTGATCATGTTGCTGGCCGCCTACTTTCTGGCCGCGTTGACCTACGTGGCCTACCGCATCAACGACGCGCCTGGCGGCACGGCGGCCGAAATTCTGGTGGAGATGGCCCATACGCGGGCCGAGGAGCGGGTGGTCTGCATCGATCTCGGCTTGCGGGCCACGGCGCTGACCATTGCCCAACGCCTGACCACGGGCCAGGTGACGATCATCGACGTCTACAACCCGCAATCCAATAACGATGCGGCCCTGCGGCGGGCACGCGCTCGCGCCTACAAGCCTCCCGATGACCCCCGCCTGAACTGGATCGACGGCTCGATCAATCTCCTGCCCTTGCCCGATCGCAGCGTCGCGGCGGTCTATATGAACCACATCCTGTCCGAGTTTTGGCTGCCCGAAGAGCGGCGGCAATTGCTGGGCGAGGTCTTCCGCATCCTGACGCCGGAAGGCAAGTTACTCATCGCCGAACCGATCCGCGCCGAGACCGATTTGCTGCTGACCGGCCTCGTCACCTACACCCTGCCGCCTAGCGATTCCTGGCGCTCCCTCCTGCAATCGGCCGGCTTCGTCATCGGGCGTGAGGAGAAGGCGCGCGGCCTGCTGACCTGCATCCGGGCCGACAAGCCTTCCCCCTCGGCCGGCAAACAGATGCAGCTGAATCTGGAATTCATCTGATCAACCCTTGCCGTTGCCGAGCAGGGCCTCGTCCCACAAACGTTCGATGTCGCCTTCGGCATAATCCGTCCTGTCCAACAGCCGGCCCATGAAAGACGCGCAATACTCTGTGAAGCGATAACTATCGCGGCGCGCCGTCGCCGCCGGTTCGGGCCAGCGCGCGGCGTGGTCGGCGGCGCGGGGAGCCAGGACGAGGATGGCGTCGTGGGTCAGGGCCTGCATGTTGCTGATGTGGACCGACATGGGATGCTCGGCGTGGACGACGTAGCGATTGAGCAAGACGAACCCGGCCTCGTGGAGCGCGGCGGTGAGGGCCGCCCAGGCCCGCGGTTGCCAATGGTGAAAGGTGAAGATGAGCCGGCCGCGTTCGGGCATCAATACCCGCCGGCACTCGCCAAAGATGGCCCCCATCGCCGCGACGTAATGGCGCGCCTCGCCGTCGCGTTCGGAGTTGACCGCCGCCGCCGTGCCGTCATAGGCCCAATC
>CXWJ01003688.1_pt1 | contig 12747 bp, 12 predicted proteins | sample 590841 | NCBI WGS metagenome assembly CXWJ01 (sample SAMEA3498367, study PRJEB10139) | wastewater metagenome | biome: wastewater treatment plant; material: activated sludge | place: Austria | collected 2015-01-21 | reverse complement strand
GTCTGGTGCGACGGTTTTACCTACTGGAGCCTTCTAAACGCGGATGGCCTCCGATGTTAGGTGCATCTTGATCGACAATTTGTTACCGTAAAGAGCAGATTTTCAGAGAAACTACTCCTCGGTCTCGCCGACATCAACCTGAGACCAATCGATATCCGAAGATGTTTTGCGGATTTCTAGCAGCAGTTCCCTGGCCCGTTCGAGGTCTTCATGACGGACCATGATATTGACGACAGCCGGGGCCTCCGCGCGAAATCCGGCAATATAGCCCCCCGTTGTGATCGCGTTTACGCCCCCCGCATTCAGGGCGCCTACAATCGTGGCTGCTTCGAGATCGGTCGGCGCCGTCGCCAAAATTTCAGGATGTCCAGGGTCAATCATCACAGAACTGCCTCTGAATTCTTCGGATTTTCCGTTGCACTTGTAACTTGCGTCGAGTGCCATTGTAGCAAACGTGGATGCCATGTTCACCAGCGTGGAGCNNGGAGCACCACACGATTGACCGCTGCGTGGCCAATGAACCCGGCCGACCAACGGGAGCCCGGCAATTTCGAGCCACGCTACCATTTGCCAAAGATCATTAACTGCGCAGGATTGAACAAATTCTCGTTGAAGTATCATGGCAACATGCCGTTGTCCCGACCGAAAAGCTTCCGCATGCTTGCCTAATAGCCAGGAAGCTTGGCATTGGTTGCACGCACTTCGGTGTTGTCATGAACTAGAAGATGCGTATCCCCAACAAAGTATGTATGGAAGCGATCAACGAGCAGGTTGTAAGTCACTTGCCGGGTTCCAGGTTCCACAGAAGTGACACGGTAACCACCCCGCAGTCCATGCACTATATCCCCTGCACCTAGTTCTTTTGCTAGCTTCCAGCCCTCACCCGAAACCCAGAACGGATGGCCCGGGCTGGAATTCACCTCTTCATGGGTCATCGTAAGACGAAGGACATCGTCCATCGGACGAGTCGTCGTGGCAAGCACAGGCTGCAGAGCGAGTTCCCCAGTCGCTGGATGTTGTGACACGACAATGTCACCACGGCGGATATGTTCGATCGCTACCGGACCTTGCCAAGTCAAAACCGGTGTCCCCGCCACAAAGCACTCATACCTTGCCGAGGGAGAATTTGAGGAAGATGATAAGAGCGACGGCGTGGTTTGGTATGTCTCGGACGAGCTTACATAATAGGTTCGCTCGAGCTTTGGACCTGATTGATACACATCATTCTCCTGATCCCACCAACTCCACCAATACGCTGGATCGTCGTTTGACGGTTGATCGGTGGCTAACGCCAGGACGGTCGTGATGCGCGAATTTAGTTCGGCAATTTGGGCATTCCTTGTCTCCTTTTCTTGTTCGCGATCCATCATCGTAGTGGTCACGGAGGAAATGGCTCGAAGTCTCGATTGAGGATCGACTTCATTGGAAGATCTGCCCGCAGTCATTCGTAGCGCATTCGATCCACGTTCTCCCTGCACCGTGACGTTCTCAGGTCGCAAAGCAAGATCCCGGACATCAAGTTCCGTCTGGTCACGATGCTCGCGGGAAAAGGTGTGTCGATACTGGACTTGGCCATTAGCCTCAATGGCAACAAATCTCGACTCGATTGGTTTCGATAATTCGTTCAAGAGGGCCGGCACGAAATCTCCCTTCCTGCGGCTCCTTAGCTCTTGGGCAGCGAGTTCCCTGCTGATCGAATTCGGAGACGTGATTGCAATTCTGGCCAACGCCATAGAGGCCTCGCGATGAGGAAACTCAGAGATCTTCTCGATGGCGACACGGGCTAGCTCAACGCGTTCGTATCCTAAAATCATTTCGACCGCGTAAACTACGTCAGGTTCCTCGATCTTATCCAGACTTGCTCTAGCCGTATCGAACTTGCGTGGATGCGAACTGCCTAGCCCCTTTGCAATCTCCTGCACTTTGGGGCTCCAAAATTTCGCTGCACGATACATTTGGCTAACTTCTTGTTCATTTTCCCACAGTGATTGCACCTCGGCCCAGCGCGTGCCGCGTTGGACGAACCCTAAGCGTTGTCTGGCATCTTGGTGATCCGGATCGAACTCAATGACCCGTTGTAAATGAGAACGCTCCTGCATCCTCAGGCGATGTCGGCGACACCAGTTCGCCAATGCAAGTTGTCCCTGAACACTGTCCGGTGCGCGAAGTCGCTGATCCACATAAACTTCCCAGAGTTCGCGTTGCCGCTTCGAAGGTTGGATTTGATCAACATCTATCCACTTTCGATCCAGCCAAATATGTCCGGATTGCCCACGGAGCACGGCATCTTTGGGATTCCGCTGCAGCGCTTTGGCTAAGTACTCGGCGCGCGCGGCATGATCCTCTCGCGCCTCTGCGCCAAGAATCGCTTCCACAAAGGGTTCGGAAGGAGACACTGGTTGGGAGTCTGCGAACAAAGACGCCGGAACGAAAACATACGTAAAGATCAACGCTGATCTAATGGAAGCCCCACGAATCCATCGATCCATGTTACTGAATCGGCCCAAAGCCAACGATTGCGTTACGTTCGTCATGGAAACCTCGCTTGCATATCTTGTCTTCAAACAACTCTGCTCTGCAAAAACAAACGTGCCATCCACTCTGGACGACCATCCAATCCGCATGACTGCGCACCCAAGACGAAGCTTGGAAGGAAGTCTGGAGGCAGATCGCCCATGCGTATCAGCTTAGAGTGTTTGCGATGCAACGATCAACGAAATCGCCATTTTCAGCAAAAAATGAAATGCGTCCCCCAATGAAAGGGCTGCATAGCGCCTCCATCGCATCGACCCGATTGAACGTCGTATGCCGTGGAGAAAGAGACGAATGTGTGGAAAGCAGAAGACAACAGGATGTTACACATGGCCAGAGCTATAGACAGATGGGCGCCTCGTGCGGCCGAGAGCATCTTGTTTTGTGCTCTTTTGCGAGGGTGCCGAGATGTCTATCCGATGCAGCGCGACGATACATGCTTCGTCCTGGCAGCGGGCTTCGACAAGTCGCACTTGCAGGAGGACGTGCGAGCTATTTTGCGATGAGTCGTCGATGGGATATTCCTGTAGCATGTTGCGAGATTGAGATGCAGCTCTCTTCGGTCTGACCGCAACGCTAAACGGATGCAGATCGCATCGCTTAGGGCCCTGGAAAAAAAGAGCCCTCTGCGCACCTGAGTGCTCGAGCCTGACTATGCCCGTATGAGACCATGCGGTAAGGTGAGTTGCAGGCGATCGACTCGCCGGCGTGGGTAATCGTCTGGATTGGCCGATGCCTCACCCTAGTTCGATTGCAGAGGCTAAGTAGGTACGCGCAGTGGTGGCCCAATGAACGACGATGTTGCTAGGTGGGTGCTCTTGACGGAATTTGTCGCGCTGGCCCCCGTCGGTGCGTACTATCGATACCGCGCTAACACGCGGGAGCGGCTCGATCGAAAGCAAGAGGGATGGCTGTTTCTGCTCTCACTACGTCCGCTCGGTGTCCTCTTCATGTTGGGAATGATGGCATATCTGTGGCAGCCGCAATGGATGGAGTGGTCGCGGCTTCCGTTGCCAGGGATAGTCCGATGGTTCGGCGTCGGTTTGGGATGCGCTGCCGGGGTGCTCTTAGTTTGGACATTTCGCACGCTGGGGCACAATTTGACCGATACGGTTGTGACGCGGCGCGCAGCAACTTTGGTGACCGATGGACCGTATCGCTGGGTCAGACACCCGTTTTATGTCGCATTTGCCCTCATCGTGTTGGCCAATTCGCTCGTGGCAAGTAACGGGTATCTGTTGCTCACGGGTATGGCATGTTTCGGATTGATGGTGGCTCGCAGTGGCAAGGAAGAACGCAAATTAGTGGAGCGATTTGGGTCCGCGTACTCCGAATATGCGCAGACGACCGGCCGATTTATTCCCCGAATTGCGTCACGCATGTATCAGCACTCCGAAGGGACAAACAACGCAAGGTCGAAGCCACGTTGGGGATGGTCCGAACTCGCTGTGTTCCTTTTTACATTGGTCTATCTTGTTCCCTTCGGAATCATCTGCATGTGCGGGGGGAATCGCGAATTCCTCCTATATCTGGGCGTTATGATCACACTCATTCCGATGATTGCGTGGCTACATGCTCGGATTGAGCTGCACATCGGCACTCTTTGGGGCTTATCGTTGTGGGGTCTCGCGCACCTAGCAGGAGGATTGGTCTTGATACCCGAATCCTGGCACCATGATGATGAGCCGGTGCTCTACGACCTTTGGCTTCTACCGGGCATCATTCGGTACGATCAACTAGTGCATGCTTTTGGATTTGGGCTGACAACCTGGTTGTGTTGGCAAGGATTGCGGGCCGCTGTCCGGCACGTGCAGGGTGGAACCCTTTACCCGACATGGGGCCTCTTGACGCTTTGCATGTTGAGCGGCATGGGGCTTGGAGCATTGAACGAGATGGTCGAATTCATCGCGGTCCTCAATATTCCCAATACCAATGTAGGAGGCTATACCAATACCGGGTGGGATCTCGTATTCAATGCGATTGGCGCCGCACTGTCCGCGTTTGCGATCGCCGTGTGGGATCGGCCTTCCCAAGCAGCTTGATAATATACCACAGTGGAGGATTGTAGTGACAGCTTATCGTATGTGGCATCAGCCCGTAGTGTGTTTGTTGGCGCCGTTGCTCACCAGTGTGATTTCAATCGCCGCGCTTGTGGGGTTCGCGTCGGCGGACTGGCGGCGTGGAAGTGATGCACGAGCGGCCGGCGGGATTCATTTTGGCGAGCGGATGATCGAGGGGCCTGTTCGGGAGCCGGCGAATACTTGGTCGAATTTGGGATTTGTTGTCGCGGGGATAGCCGTTGGTTGGCGAGCGATGAAGGATCGGGGACAACTTCAGGGCATTGCGAACGCGAATCTGATGCAATCGGATCTTTTTTTTCCTTCGAGCTATGCGGCGGTGGCGGCTTTTCTGGGGCCGGCGAGCGCGGCGATGCACGCATCGGGGACGCGCTGGGGTGGTCGGATCGATGTCTTTTCGATGTTCCTCTGGGCGAGCTGGTGCATTGCATACCACATCACGCAGCTCATGCGCGGCCGCAGGAGCCTATTTCTTAGTTTGTACGGTGTTCTGATCGCCATGTCGATTGCTCGCATCTTTTACAACATCAATCCATTGGACCTGAACTCGAATATGACGTTTGGTCTCTTGATTGTGCTTTCGCTGCTGCTCGGGATCGCAGTACGTATCGAAGGTTCGACAACAGCGAACCTGAGTGCCATGTTTGCCTCCCTGGTGTCGTTCTTGATAGCTTTTGGTGTCTTCTGGATCCCGAACGTGAAGGGCTGGGCGTTTTGTCACCCTCAGAGCCAGATCCCTGGTCACGCGATCTGGCATCTGCTCTGTGCTGTGTCCGTATGGTTTATCTATGTCTACTTTCGATCCGAGCGACCGGTCGTAAAAAACGCCAGCCAATGAAACGACGTAGAAACATGGATCTTCTTTGTGGCAGTTCGCAGCATCTCGGGCACAATGCGCTACGATAAACAAACACGTTACGCGGTTGAGAGCGGGTGTCATTGCGTCGAGATTCTGTCCGACGTGCCCCTACAGGGAGAAAGTACTATGGGCCGGCCTCATGCGAAGCACCTCGTGACAAATGTGCTTGACTTCTCCCGAGCTCTCCTCGTTTCGTGCATTATGATAGCCGGGGCGTTCGCGCAGCCCTCGACCGATCCGTCGTTGTGGAACGTTGTTCAGAACCCTGGTGGCCAGCGAGCGGTACCGTCCGTTTATTACAACGAAGCAACTCAGATCTTGAGTGTGGACACGCGAGATTTGAATGGGCTCTCAGAGACGGTGTTTTTTCAAGACAACGTTCCGATTCAGAAGGACGATGTCGGGTTAATTTCTCTGTTGGTGATAGGTCCTCTGGCGGATACGTTTCCGTGGTTTCAGAGTTGGGTTTTCGGGGACGCATGGGAAACTCAGTATCTTGCCGGCAGAATGCAGACGATAGGATCATTCGTGATGCAGCAATTTCTCCTGCCGGGAGTCTATAACGTTTATCAATACCCGGCCGGTACTACGACTGCGGATCTGTTGGGCAATCACGTGGAAATCGCGGTCAATTTCGAAAGGTATGAGCCCGGTGCCGTATTGCTTGGTCGTGTTCAGGCATGGGCAGTACCGAAATTGATGTATACAGGGACTTGTAATCCGGGCGTTGCCGATCGGTGTTTACTATTTACTGGGATCTGCAGCTCGCGACGTCTCGCGCATGAAGAATCTCCTCGATAGGCCCCAGTTCTTCAACGACTCGTTCAATGCCGTACGCGCGGAACTCGATCGCAACTTTTTGCTGCGCTGCCAGAACTTGTGGAAAAGAAACGTAACTTCCGTGGAAAGAAGCGTTAGAATCTAACCTATGCTAATCCCTTATCAGCAACTCGCACCGGCAACGCTCCGGGCGGTTGTGAAAGAATTCGTGACTCGTGACGGCACCGATCATACGTCCGTTGAGGAGCGGATGGACGAAGTGCTAAATCAGCTTAAGGCGGGAACTGTTCAGCTCTATTTTGATAAGGACACAAGCTCGTGTAACATAGTGCCGAAGCTGGACAATGAACACAAAAAATAGCGGTCCGCGAACCGCGTGGAGTATACGATGCCTGATCGAACGCTAGGGATGGACGGCATTGCAGTACCTCCAATCCTTTACGGCACTGCGTGGAAAGAAGATGCCACGCAGCGACTCACCGAACTGGCCCTGCGAGAGGGATTCCGCGGCATCGACACCGCCAATCAGCGTCGCCACTATGATGAGGCGGCGGTCGGTAGCGCGGTCGCGGCGATCATTCAAAGCGGCGTAGCCACCCGGGAAAAGCTGTTTGTGCAAACGAAGTTTACCTTCCAATCTGGCCAGGACCATCGGCTGCCCTACGATCCTCATGCGACTCCGTCGCAGCAAGTTGAGCAGTCATTCAACAAATCGCTTGAGCATTTGGGCGTCGAATGGATTGACTCCTACGTGCTGCACGGTCCCAGCTCACGAAACGGATTAACACCAGACGACTGGGCCGCTTGGCGGGCGATGGAGGCGATTCATGATAGCGGTCGGGCACGCTTTTTGGGTGTGAGTAATGTGTCACTTGAACAGCTTCAGAGTCTTTGCGACGGAGCACGCATTCCACCTCGGTTTGTGCAGAATCGATGCTATGCTGAACGGGGTTGGGATCGACACATACGTCGATACTGCGCGACCGCAGGGCTCGTCTATCAAGGCTTTTCGTTGCTAACAGCCAATCGGATGGTGCTGGTGCATCCTGATGTCGCTCAAATGGCGACGCACCACTCAAGGACCATTAGTCAAATCATCTTCCGATTCGCCATGGATATTGGAATGATTCCGTTAACCGGGACGACTGACGTCGGCCACATGCGAGATGATTTAGATATTCTTGATTTTGGCCTGGAGCCAGAAGAAATCCAGCGGATAGAAGGTTTGGTCGCCCGCTGACCCCTTTTTCAATTCGACCCGCATAAAAAAAGAGTCCCGCCGTGTAGGTTGGGAAAGGTACTAGTAATGGTTTCATATCCTAGGCACCTGTTACATCCAAGGGTTGCCGTGATTGGTGCGGGCATATCAGGGTTGATCTGTGCCAGGACGCTCCATGATCACGGTTTCGAGGTGACCGTGTTCGAGAAGAGCCGAGGGCCCGGAGGCAGGGCGGCGACGCGGAGAGCCGATCCGGGGCTCAGTTTTGATCACGGCGCCCAGTATTTCACCGCCCGAGACCCCCATTTCGTGCGAAGGGTTGAGGACTGGATTGAGCAGGGAATCGTCGCCGAGTGGACCGGCCAGATCGTGAAGATTGAAGGTGGTATTATTCATCCGACAACCGTGCAGCCTCAGCGATACGTTGGCGTGCCTGGGATGACGGCCATCGCCCATCATCTCGCCGCTGACTTACGCGTCTGCCTAGAGACACGAATCGGCCGACTTGGCCGTGTCAATGAAAGTTGGCAAATCACGGACACCGCAGGACAAATATACGGGCCTTTCAGGCATGTGATCGTGTCGCTCCCCGCTCCGCAGGCGGCCGACTTGCTCGTCGATTCTGCGTTGGGTGGCGAGGTGCGAGCCATTCCGATGACGCCCTGCTGGGCAGTGTTAGCCGCCTTTGAGCCGCGGATTGAGGTGCCCTGGGATGGGGCGTTTGTTCACGGTTCCCCGTTGGCTTGGGTGGCTCGCAATAGCTCCAAGCCGGGTCGCATTGGCTCAAACGATTGCTGGGTGCTCCACGCCTCGCCGGAATGGTCGACGGCCCATCAGGAGCTCGCCCAGGATACAGTAAAGACGACACTGCTCAGTTCATTCGCCAAGATAACAGACGCATTCGCACTCAGCCCCATCCACCTAGACGCCCATCGCTGGCTGTTCAGTGCCACATCGGTGTCACTTGACAGGCTAGTGTTGTTCAATAGCGACAGGGGATTAATCGTTTGCGGCGACTGGCTGGCTGGCGGCCGAGTCGAGGGAGCATTCCTTTCCGGCGTTGCAGCAGCCGACTGCATCCTTCGGCATGCTGGTATCACTGCCGACAAGTATCCGCCGAGTCCAAAATCGAGCCAGGAATACTGAATCATGACCCGGGCCGCACTGATTTATCCACATCAACTGTTTGCCGAGCACCCGGCACTTGTCAACGCCTCGCAAGCTGTGTTGGTCGAAGAACCGTTGCTGTTCAATCAGTATCGTTTTCATCGTCAGAAGCTGATCTTCCACCGCGCTACGATGAAGCAGTTTGCAGCAGGGCTCCAAAAGCGGAAACTCTCAGTTCACTACATCGAAGCGAGCGAATTAGCCGACACGGCTGCCATTGCGGCAAGGCTCAAACGCCTTTCTATTCGTTCGGTGCAATACGTTGATCCGTGCGACGATTGGCTGTCGACACGACTGGCAGCGGCTTTAGAGAAGCAGGGAATTGCATCTGCCGTGCTGGATGACCCGCACTTCCTTACGCCTCTCTCGGCGATGCGTGACTTCACGGAGGGAAAGGATCGCCTATATTTCACCAGTTTCTACATCGCTCAGCGCAAGCGTTTGGGTCTGCTACTTGATGAGGACAGGAAGCCGGTCGGTGGTCAATGGAGCTTCGACCGAGACAATCGCAAGAAGTTGCCGAAGGGGCTCCGCATTCCAATACGGCCTCGTCTGCAGGCCGAGAAGGTCGTCCGCGACGCGAGAGAGTATGTGGGTGCAAATTTTCTCACCGCGATCGGTGCAGACGCAGAGTTTGAGTATCCGATCGACCATGCCGGGGCCGCGGCCTGGCTCGATGAATTCGTTTGTGAGCGACTGGCGTCATTTGGCGACTACGAGGATGCCATTAGCGCGGTACATGGCCTTCTGTTCCATTCGGTATTGACGCCAATGCTCAATGTTGGCCTGCTTTCGCCGCGCCAGGTCGTCGATGCGGCACTCGCCCGGAGTGAACATGTTCCGCTGAACTCTTTAGAAGGCTTTGTCCGCCAGGTCGTCGGCTGGCGGGAATTTGTTCGCTTGGTGTACTTAACTCATGGACGAAAGCAACGCACTCGCAACTATTGGGGATTGAGTCACAGCATCCCTCCCGCCTTCTATGACGCTACGACGGGTATTGAGCCCGTGGACACGGTCATTCGCAGGCTGCTGCTCAGCGGCTATTGCCACCATATCGAACGACTGATGATCTTGGGCAATTTCCTCCTGCTCTGTGACATCGCCCCCGACGCCGCCTACCAATGGTTTATGGAGATGTTTATCGACGCCTACGACTGGGTGATGGTTCCTAATGTCTACGGTATGAGCCAGTATGCTGACGGTGGGTTGATGACGACCAAGCCTTATATCAGTGGATCAAGCTATGTATTGAAAATGAGCGACTTCAAGAGAGGGCCATGGTGCGCCATCTGGGATGCTCTTTACTGGCGCTTTGTCGATCGCCATAGCAGTTACTTTGCGGCAAATCCCCGGATGTCCGTGATGGTGAGAATGAAAGAAAAGCTCGGCGCGCGGTTGCAGGAGCATCTTCAGGTCGCCGACGATTTTCTGCTTCGACTCCATGGCTAAAATAAAACAAAGGTGTCAGGACTCTTTGTTTTGGAAAGTTGAGGAGTGCATGACATTAATATGTCGCATAAATCTGTGGAAGTGGACTTGGCAACGCAGCACCGCGACGATTTTCAGTCCCAAGCGACGCGGTGCATCACGCCTGTCCGCACCGCGCCATGGACCGACCGCTAGGCCCGAAAGAAGACAGAAGAATGAACCAGAGAGGGCGCAGAGGAACACAGAGGGGAAGTGGGTGCGGGAGTCGGCATCATCGTACCTGCGGCGATTTTTTCGAACGACCAGACTGCAATAAAGTGCCATGTCGTTCCGTGTAGTCCGAAGGGGAGGGCAGGGAATTGGCAGGACGATGGCATGGCTCGTTACATCCGTCGCTTCGGCCGTGGCATCTAGGGCTCGTGCCCTACACAGACCTCCCATGCCGCTTCGCGTCCGCGTTGATCTCCGTGGCCGTCTTAGCGAAACTGTACGATCTGTTCCGACATCCTGCTCTTGCGAAACGCATAACGCTGAAATCATACCGTTCGTATTTCTTGCCAATGTCAGCGCGCGGGCATGGCGTCTTCTGTGCGGCAGTGGGCTGGAGCCAATGCTTATACCGGCACTGGCCCATTCGCCGTCCGAATTCTGGAGACGGTGGAACCGCCCCGCGCAACAGTTCTTTCAAGAGCATGCGTTCCGAGTAAGCGGTGGCCGCGATTGCCCGTTTCGTGGAATCTTGATCGCATTCTTCGCGTCCGGCATCGTACACGAGTATGTGTTTGGAATCACAACCGGCCGCCTCCGTTCGAAAAGGATATTTGTCCAGGCAAGGTTGTGGTTGGGTAGCGGTACGCACACAGCCTCACGGGGCGTCCATTTTCTCGTCGTCTCTCCTATGAACATCGATTGTGCGTTACTTAAAGAAGGTGCATTGACCTCTCGGTGCAACGTTAAATTGTCACAATGGTTGCCCGTATTTCTCCGTTAGCCAAGTTCTTGAACACGACGCCCTCAAGTTCTCATATTGAGTCCTGACACCTTTTTGACCAGCGGCGGAGGTCTCCGAAGAGTTGTGCGAGGGCGGCAGGCTGGTAGTGGGCGTTGAGCCCGCTAGGATTGGGGAGGACCCAGGCATGGCTGCCCGCGAAGGTGTCCTTTTGAAGGCCGACGCGGGCGTCTTTGATGTCAGAGACGATACGGTAGAGACCGATGCCCACAAAGGCGACAACGGTGGGACGCCAGTGTTTGACTTTGGTTTCGAGGCCCCGGCCGGCGACGCGAAGCTCGTCTTTGGTGAGTTCATCCGCGCGAGCGGTCGCGCGATCGACGACATTGGTGATGCCGAGTTTGAGATCGAGAAGAAGATCGCTTTCGAAGGGGGAGAAAAGACGCGGCGTAAAGCCTCCTCCATGGAGGGCGGGCCAGAAGCGGTTGCCGGGTCGGCCAAAGTGGCGGCCTATGGCGGCAGTGTAGAGGCCGGGGTTGATGCCGACGAAAAGGACGATGAGGTCTTTGGCGATGAGATCCGGGACACGCTTGTTGTGCGCGGCGCTGAGCTGGGCTTTAGTGGGTTTCCAGGGGGTGGGCAATGTCCGTTTCCTAGGGCGGTCTCTTGAAAAGGCATTTTGCTGTTCGCCATGCGGCTGCGCCTAGACGATAAAGACAAACAAAAAGAACGTACGTCCCTTGGTCTGATTTTCTTGGCGTGGATCTGCGGACAAGGGAATCTGGCGAGCACGTGCATTACTGCCATGAATTTCTCGTATTGACTGACGGAATTTCATGGTATCGGTTAAGGCGAATGATAGACTGCAGAACTGACATCGCTCGGGTCAGGGCCGCGCTGCGAAGGAGCCGAATTGTGGCCTTGCTCGGGCTTCGCTAATGCGGCAACGGACGAGTCTGTTTTTATACGGCCCCTTGTGAAAGTCTGCCGATCTCTCATTGATGCCATGTTATGACATGTGTTTGAAAGAGCCCCGCAATCCATAGAAACCGAGCGTCGCGGCCACGGTGCCCGAAATTGTTTGCAGCTCGGCTCGTCATTTATGGGATGGTTATTCCGCCAGCTTACGCGTCTGAGCAGCTTCCTTTTCCTTGGCCTGGTCGGCGGCCTCCTTTTTTGTCGGTGTGAATTCCACGATCACTTTCTGAATTTTGCCGGTGAACGCGTTGTTCCCTTCCTTGNNCCCTTCCTTGTACTCCTCTGTCACAGGCGTCGCTTCATCGACGCCCACATCAGCCGTCTCATCGGCCGAGAAGATATTGGGCTGTGTACGAGCAATCTTGCCTTCGGCGGCTTTCTTGCCGTTCACTAGCAGTGTGCCAGTACCTCCCTTGCCGAGTCCACCGCCGTCATACGCGAATTCAAAGCGCAGTGTCACTTTGCCCGCAGGTAGCTTCGCGTCTCCCTTTACCGAGAATCGCTCCAGTCCGAGGAAATTGTACGTGTAGACCGGCCTATTGTCTTGCACGTACAAGCTCCAACCTCCGAAGCGTCCGGCCTGTGCAAGGACAACCCCGCTGGCACCCTTCTCGGGAATCTCCAATTCAGCCGTGATCGAATGTGTTTTGTTCTTAAGGTTGATGAAGACGTTCTCCGACATGCCTTTCATGCCAGGGTACAGAGTAAGCGAAGTGCGGTTGCCGACTAGTTCCGGTCGGCCAACGAGGTCGGCGTT
>CXWJ01048116.1_pt1 | contig 12749 bp, 11 predicted proteins | sample 590841 | NCBI WGS metagenome assembly CXWJ01 (sample SAMEA3498367, study PRJEB10139) | wastewater metagenome | biome: wastewater treatment plant; material: activated sludge | place: Austria | collected 2015-01-21 | reverse complement strand
GCCGGTGGCTCCGTAGCCCGGCACGCTCCGGAAGCCGTCGGCGGCCAGCCGCGCTGCGCCCATCTCGTCGGCGCGGGCGACCACCGCGCGGGCCAGGGGGTGCTCGGACTCACGCTCGACCGCCGCCGCCAGGGCCAGCAGCCGATCCTCGCCCAGGCCCTCGACCAGGACATCGGTGACCTCTGGTAGCCCCGTGGTCAACGTGCCGGTCTTGTCCATCACCACGACGTCGATGCGGCCGGAGGACTCCAGGGCGGCGGCGTTCTTGAAGAGGATGCCCCGGCGGGCGCCGAGGCCGGAACCGACCATGATGGCGGTGGGCGTCGCGAGTCCGAGCGCGTCGGGGCAGGTGATCACGACGACCGTGATGGCGAACAGGAGGGCCTCCTCGACGGGCCGCCCCGCCAGGCTCCAGGCCGCGAAGGTCGCGGCGCCGCCGACGAGCGCGACCAGCACCAGCCAGGAGGCCGCACGGTCGGCGAGACGCTGGCCGGGGGCTTGGGAGCTCTGGGCGAGCTGGACCAGGGCGACGATCTGGGCCAGCGCGGTGTCGGCACCCACTTTGGTGGCCCGGACCCGGAGCGTGCCGGTGGTGTTCACCGTCGCTCCGAGGACCTCGCTGCCGCCGGCCTTCGGCACCGGAAGGCTCTCGCCGGTGACCATGGACTCGTCCACCTCCGACTCGCCGCTCTCGACCACGCCGTCCGTGGGGACCTTCGCCCCGGGTCGGACCAGCAGGAGGTCGCCCACCACGACCTCCGCGGAAGGGACCTCGACGGGTTCTCCCCCGCGGAGCACGACGGCGGCCGGGGGCGCCAGGTCGAGCAGGGCGCGGATCGCGTCGTTGGCGCCGCCACGGGCGCGCATCTCGAGCCAGTGGCCCAGGAGGACGAAGGCGGTCAGCACCGTCGCGGCCTCGTAGAAGACCTCGCCACCGCCGGACAGGGTGACCCCCAGGGAGTAGAGCCATCCGGCTCCGACGGCGACCGCGACGAGCACCATCATGTCCAGCCGCCGACCGCGGAGGGCGGCGTAGGCGCCGTCGAAGAAGATCCAGGCCGAGTAGAAGACCACCGGCAGAGACAACAGCAGGGCGAAGACGTCGTCGCGCAGGCCGAGCGGCGCCGCCGTACGGAACCCGAGCACGTCCCGCCCGATCGGGGAGAAGAGCAGAACGGGGATGGACAGGATGGCCGCGACCAGGAAGCGGCGTCGCATGTCGGCGACCATCTCGACCATCGACGTCGAGTGGTGACCGCCGTGGCCCATGGTCTCGTGCGGTGACGTGGGCGCGGGGACCTCAGCGTCCCGGTGGCCGGTGCCCGGGTGCGCCCCGGCGCCGTGCCCTGCGCGGGAGTGTTCGGTGTGGACGACGCTCATGACCTCACCAGCCGAGCGATCGCGGCCGAGGCCTCGGCCAGCTTGACCTCCGCCTCCCCACCCCCCGAGCGCACCGCGTCGACGACGCAGTGCCGGATGTGGTCGTCGAGCAACGACAAGGCCACCTTCTCCAGGGCGGAGGTGATGGCGGAGACCTGGGTGAGGATGTCGATGCAGTACGCGTCCTCGTCGACCATCCGATGGACGCCGCGAACCTGGCCCTCGATCCGCTTGAGCCGGTTGAGGTAGGCGGACTTCTCGGTGATGTAGCCGTGCGATGCGGTGGTCATGTCTCCTCCTCGATGGATACCCTCTGGGGGTATCTATATACCCTCCATGGGTATATTTCAAGAGGGCGAGGCCGCCCACGGCGTGAACCCGCGAAGGTCAATCGCGGAGAGCCGGAAGCCGGACCGTGAACGTCGTACCCGCGCCCGGCCCGGCGCTGGATGCGACGAGCGAACCGCCGTGGGCCTCGACCAGGGCCTTCGCAATGCTCAACCCGATCCCGGATCCTCCGTGGTCCCGGTCGCGAGCGGTGTCGATGCGATAGAACCGCTCGAAGACGTGGGGGAGGTGGGCGGCGGCGATGCCGTCACCGTCATCGGCGACCTGGATCGCCACCTCGTCGTCGGCGTCGAATGCCCGCACGAGCACGTGACCGCCGGCCGGGGTGTGGCGCAGGGCGTTGTCCAAGAGGTTGGCCATCACCTGCCCCAGACGGTCCGGGTCGGCTCGGACCGCCCGCCGCGAAGCCACCTCGGTCGCGAGACCGGTGCCGTGTGCCCGGAAGCGGTCGGTGGCGGCGGCGACGGCGCTGTCGACGACCGAGCTCGCGGCCACCCGGCGCAGATCGAAGGTCAGCCCGCCCTCCTCGGCCTGCGAGAGCGCACCCAGGTCCTCGGCCATCAACCGGAGTCTGCGAGAACTGGAGCGGATCACCTCGAGGGTGTCGGCGTTCGGCTCTCGGACGCCGTCCTCGATCGCCTCCAGGTGCGCATCGATGGCCGCCAGGGGAGTCCGCATCTCGTGGGCGAGGTCCGACAGCAGACGGCGGCGGGTCATCTCGATGTCGCCGAGTCGCTCGGCCAGCTGGTTGTAGGCATCGGTGAGAGTCTCGAACTCCGGGCCCAGCCCTGGATCGGTGACCCGCCCGTCGTACCGGCCGGCGGCGATCCCCCGGGCCCCCTCGGTGACCGCGCCGATCGAGCCGCGAATCCGGCGACTGAAGTACCACGACACCAGCAGCGCTGCGCCGACGGCGGCGACCACGGCGACCGAGAGGGAGATGAGCAGGGCCGAGACGAAGGCCTCCTCGACGTGTTCGGCCTCGGCGCCGGTGTTCGCGACCTGGGCTCGGCCCAGGTGGGTGCGGAAGATGCTCGGCCCTACCAGCGAGGCCACCAGCCAGGTCGTCACCGCTCCGGCCGTCAGCACCAGCGTCTGTGCGATCATCATCCGCCCGGCGACACCCGGCCCGGTCGGCGGTGGCGTGGCGTCGCTCCCCGTCATCGCCCGTTGCCCATCCGGTAGCCGATCCCGCGGACCGTGCGGATGTATCGGCCGGCCGCGGCGTCGTCGCCGAGCTTGCGGCGAAGGTGACCCACGTGCACGTCGACGAGATGCTCGTCGCCCACCCACGCCTCGTCCCACACCGAGTCGATCAGCTGGCGACGGCTCAATGCTCGGCGCGGCTCGCGGGCCAGCGCGGCGAGCAGGTCGAACTCGGTGCGGGTGAGGGCTACCGGGACTCCCGAGAGCCAGACGTCGCGGCCTTCGGGATCGATCGTGAGGTCGCCGAAGGTGCTCGCGGCGCGACCGGGGACCGCCGCGTCATGCAGCGGTCGGGGCCGTCTCAGCATCGCCTGGATCCTCGCCATCACCTCACGGGGGCTGAACGGCTTGACGACGTAGTCGTCGGCACCCACCGACAACCCGATCAGGGTGTCCACCTCGTCGCTGCGTGCGGTGACGATCACGATGTAGGCGTCGGAGAACCTGCGGACCCGCCGGCACACCTCGACGCCGTCCAGCCCGGGGAGACCAAGGTCGAGCAGGATGACGTCGGGGTCGAGATCTCGGGCCGACTCGACGGCGCGGGCTCCGTCCCCGGCAACGGCGACCTCGAAGCCGTCGCGCTCCAGGTAGCTCGCGAGGAGCTGCGCGAGCGCCGGCTCATCCTCGACAACGAGTGCCCGTCGCATGTCCTCCTCCTTGGTCCGGGTCCGGATCTCCAGACTCGCGGACGGAGCGCCTCGGCGCATCATCGGCGGTGGCGACCCGTCCAGATCTTCATCGAACCTTCATCGAGCCACCAAGGGACCACCACGTCGCCGCGCCAACCTGGAGGCAGAAGGTGGCTCGACGGAAGGAGATGAGGGCGATGATGGGGTGGTACGGCGACGACCCCGGCTGGGCGGGTTGGATCGTGATGGCCATGATGATGCTGGGCTTCTGGGCCCTGGTCGTGGTGGCCGTGATCGCGCTGTTCCGCGGGGTCCGGCCCGCCGAGGCGCCACGAGGCGACGCTCGCGAGTCGGCGACCGACGAGGCGAACCGGATCCTGGACGCTCGGTTCGCCCGCGGTGAGATCGACGTCGAGGAGTACCGCCAGAGGCGCGACGCCCTCGCCCCTGGCGCTCGGCGATGACCGCTGGCCGCCAGGTCACGCGGCTGTCCCGCCGGGGACTGCTGCTCGGCGGGCTTGCCGTGGGCGGTGGCGGGTTGCTTGCGGCCTGCTCGGGCCGCGGGGTAGACAGCCCGTTCGTGCCGTCACCCGCAGCACCGCTGACGCCGTCGCAGGGACAGGGGGTGGTGGAGCACCTGCTGACCCCGCGGCCGGTCACGCTGGACCTGGGCGGCGTCTCGGTCGACACCTGGGCCTACGGCGAGAGCCTCCCGGGGGCGACGATCCGCGCCACGGCAGGAGACCTGCTGCGCGTCCGGGTCGACAACCAGCTCCCGGTGGAGACCACCGTGCACTGGCACGGCATCCGGCTGCGCAACGTCGCCGACGGCGTGCCGGGGCTGACCCAGGAGCCGATCGCGGCCGGCGCGACGTACACCTATGAGTTCACTGCCCCGGACCCGGGCACCTACTTCTTCCATCCCCACGTCGGGGTCCAGCTCGACCGCGGGCTCTACGCGCCGCTGATCATCGAAGACCCCGCCGAGCCCGGCGAGTACGACGAGGAGTGGGTCGTGGTCCTCGACGACTGGCTCGACGGCCTCGGCCGGACCCCCGACGACGTGTTCACCGAGCTGACCGGCCGCGCCACCGGATCCGCCCACGGCTCCACGGACGGCATGGGCTCGGGCGGCATGGGCTCGGGCGGCATGGGCTCGGGCGGCACGGGCTCGGGCGGCATGGACCACGGCTCCGGGGGGATGGGGATGGGCGGCATGGGGAGCCCCCCGTTCGGGGACGCCGGCGACGTGACCTATCCGCACTTCCTGATCAACGGGCGGGTCGCGGCGGCGCCGGACTCCTTCCGCGCCAGGCCGGGGCAGCGAGTGCGGATCCGGATCATCAACGCCGCCGTGGACACGATCTTCTCCGTCGCCCTCGGTGGCCATCTGATGACGGTGACGCACTCGGACGGCTACCCCACTCGACCGCGCGAGGTGGGCGCCCTGTATGTCGGGATGGGGGAGCGGTACGACGTCGTCGTCACCCTGGGCGACGGGGTGTTCCCGTTGGTGGCCGAGCCGTTCGGCAAGCAGGGGCGGGCGATGGCGCTCGTCCGCACCGGTGGCGGCGAGGCTCCGGCGGCCGGCGTACGCCTCGACGAGCTCGCCGGCGACATCCTGCTCGGCGCGACCCTGGAGCCGGCCGAGTCCGCGCGCCTCCCCGACCGTGAGGTGGACACGACCGGGCAACTCCACCTGAGCGGCCAGATGGATCCCTATGTCTGGGGCATCAACGGGGCGCCGTACGGCGAGAACGAGCCGGTGCTGATCGGCGACGGTGAGCGGGTGCGACTGCTGGTGATGAACATGACGATGATGACCCATCCCATGCACGTCCACGGTCACACCTTCGCCCTGCCGAGCGGGCTGCGGAAGGACACCGTCCTGGTGCCGCCGATGGGCTCCACGGAACTCGACCTCGACGCCGACAACGCCGGGCGGTGGATGATCCACTGCCACAACATCTACCACGCGGAGGCCGGGATGATGATCGAGATGAACTACGCCTGATCCGCCGTGCACGGATAGTTGACTGCGAGAAGCACCGTCCCCAGCGGCGTGTCGCGGGGCCACTCGCAGTCAACTATCGGCGACGGGGATCAGCTGTCGGTCAGGAACGCCACGCAGGTGGCGGTCGTGGCGAGCCGGGGGTAGTCCATCTCGGAGATCGGGACCCCGGTGCGGTTGACCAGCGTCTCGACGAACGCGAGGAAGTCCAGGGAGTCCAGCTCGAACTCGCTGCGGAGCGCCGTGTCGTCGTCGACGTAGCCGAAGTCGGCGTCGGGGACGACATGGCGTACGGCGTCCTGGACGGCGGCGCGGGCCGCCTCGGCGGTGGGCCGGGTGACGTCCGTGGTCATAGCTCCTCCGGGTGCTGCAGTAGGTCGTCGACGGTCGCCAGGAAGCGACCGCCGGTGAAGCCGTCGGTGGCCCGGTGATCGGCAGCCAGGGTCACGGTGGTGAGGGGACGGACCCCCAGCAGCCCGGCCACCGCCCACGGTCGCTCGCTGACCCGGCCGAAGCCGACCAGCGCCACCTGGGGCGGGTAGATCACGCCGTACACCGACTCCACGCCCTGCTCGCCGAGGTTCGTGACGGTCAGCGTCGGGTCGGTCATCTCGGCTCCGCGGAGCCGGCCGGCGCGGGCCCGCGTGACCAGGTCGCGCATCGCCGCCATCGTCTCGGCCACCGAGAGCCGGTCCGCGTCGTGGATCGCAGGCGCCACCAGACCGCCGCCGCGCAGCGAGACGGCCACGCCGAGGTGCACCCCGCTGCCGGGGTGGAAGGCGTCCTCGACCCAGAAGCCGTTGAGCGCGGGGTGTCTCGCCGCCGCCAGCGCCGTCGCGCGCAGCAGCAGCGCCGCCGGCACCAGCCGCTCGGAGAGCGGCAGGTCGGCGTTCTGGCCCCGCATCCAGTCCAGCGCGGCTGACAGGTCGACGGTGGTGGTCAGGTAGTAGTGCGGGATCTCCCGCTTCGAGCGCGCCATCAGCCGGGCGATCGCCTCGCGCATCGCCGTCGCGCGCGCCGCGGGGTCGGTGGTCGGGCGTGCCGGCGCCCTGTCGGTCGAGATCGCCTTCTCCGTCGCGGCGGGCGTCGCCGGCGCGGCGACGGCTGCCCTGACATCGGCTGCCCTGACATCGGCGGCCCTGACATCGGCCGCCCGGACCGACTGGCCGTCGGCCGGACTCACCCAGCTCAGGTCGACGCCGAGCTCGCCGGCGAGCCGCCGGGCGTACGGCGTGACCCGCGGTCGCGAGTATCCGGGCCCGGGCGACGGGGCGGCCGGAGGTTTCGTCGCCGCGGGCTCCGCGGCCGCCGCTCGCGCGACGTCCTCCCGGGTGACCTTGCCGCCGCTCCCCGTGCCGGTGACCTGGTCGACGTCCACGCCCAGGCGGTGCGCCTCACGGCGTACCAACGGGGAATGCGCACCCGGCGGTCGGGCCGCCCTTCCCGGCCGGGCGTGGGTGGCCTCGGGAGCCGGCTCGGCCTGCGTCGGCGACTCCGGCGGCTCCGGCGGCGCGACCGGAGCGCCGGCCGGCCCGAAGCGGGCCAGCACGGTGCCGACCGGCACCCGCTCGCCGATCGGCACGACCAGCTCGGCGACCACTCCTTCGGCGAAGGACTCCACCTCGATCTGGGCCTTGTCGGTGTCGACCACGGCCATCAGGTCGCCCTTGTGGACGACGGCGCCGGGAGAGACGAGCCACTCCACGACGGTGCCTTCGTCCATGTCCGCCCCCAGCGAGGGCATGGTGAAGTCGGTCATGGCCGCTCTCCCACCGTGCGACGGGCGGCGGCGACGATGTCGCGGACCTGCGGCAGCGCCTCCTCCTCCAGGTGCTGGGCGTAGGGGATCGGCACCTCCTCGGTGCACACCCGCTCCACCGGTGCGTCGAGGTCATAGAACGCCTGCTCGGTGATCCGCGCGCTCACCTCCGCCGACAGGCTGCCCGAGCGCCATCCCTCGTCGACGACGACCGCGCGGTGCGTCCTGACCACCGAGGCCAGGTAGGTCGCGTCGTCGAGTGGCCGCAGGGTGCGCAGGTCGATCACCTCGGCCGAGATCCCGTCGCCGGCCAGCGACTCGGCGGCCTCGAGGGTGCGGCCCAGGGTGCCGCCGTAGGTGATCAGCGTGACGTCGTCACCGGGACGGCGCACCGCCGCGCGGTCGAGGTCGACGGGGCCGGCGTCCTCGGCCAGCTCGCCGCCCAGGTTGTAGAGCGAGCCGTGCTCGAACACGAGCACCGGGTCGGGGTCCTCCAACGCGGTCCACAGCATCCCGCGGGCGTCCTCGAGCGTCGCCGGCGTCACGATCCGGATCCCGGGGATGTGGGCGTACCACCCCTCCAGGCTGTGGCTGTGCTGCGCGGCCAGCTGTCGCCCGGCGCCGGTGGTCATCCGGATCACCAGCGGGACGGCGTACTGCCCGCCCGACATGTGCTGCAGCGAGGCTGCGGTGTTCATGATCTGGTCGAGCGCCAACAGGCTGAAGTTGACCGTCATCACCTCGACGATCGGCCGCATCCCGCCGATCGCGGCACCGATCCCGGCGCCGACGAACGCGCTCTCCGAGAGCGGGGTGTCGCGGATCCGCTCGGGTCCGAACTCCTCGAGAAGACCGAGGCTGACGCCGAAACAGCCGCCGTAGGCCCCGACGTCCTCGCCCATCAGGAACACCCGCTCGTCACCGGTCATCGCCTCACGGATGGCCGCCCGCAGCGCGTCGCGGTAGGTCGTCCGCAGCATCGTCGCGGTCATGACGGCACCTCCTCGCGGGCTGGTCGGTCGGTGTAGACTAACCGGGTCAGCTCCTCGACGGGCTCGAGCGGGGCCTGCTCGGCGTGCTCCACCGCGGCCGCGATCTCGGCCGCCACCTCCGTCTCCTGCGCGGCCACCTGCTCGTCGGTCAGCCGTCCCTCGGCGCGCAACCGGTCGGCCAGCAGGCCGATCGGGTCGTGGGACTTCTCCTGCGCCACCTCGGCCTTGGCGCGGTAGCGGTCGGGGTCATACATCGAGTGCGCCCGGAACCGGTAGGTCCGCAGCTCCAGGAAGTGGGGCCCGCCGCCGCCCCGGATCGCCTCCACGGCCTGCCGCGCCGACTCCTGGACCGCCAGCACCTCCATGCCGTCGACCGCCCAGGCGGCCATGCCGTACGACGACGCGCGCAGCGCCAGGTCCGTGCGGGCGTGCTCGTGGGCGAGCGAGGTGCCCATGGCGTAGCGGTTGTTCTCGCAGCAGAACAGCACCGGGAGGTGCCACAGCGCCGCGAGGTTCAGCGACTCGTGGAACTCGCCCTCGGCCGCGGCGCCCTCGCCGAAGAAGCACACGGTCACCCGCCGACGGCCGGCGAGCTTGTCCGCGAGGGCGAGCCCGACGGCCAGCGGGATGCCGGCCGCCACGATGGCGTTGCCGCCGAAGAACCGGGTGTCGGCGTGGAACAGGTGCATCGACCCGCCGCGTCCCCGGCTGCACCCGGACTGCTTGCCGAACATCTCGGCCATCACCGACTCCATCGGGACGCCACGTGCCAGCGCGTGGCCGTGCTCTCGGTAGGTCGAGACCACCGCGTCCTCGGGGCCGAGCGCCGACATCACGCCGGTCGCCACCGCCTCCTCACCGACGTAGAGGTGCAGGAAGCCGCGGATCTTCGCGGCGCTGTAGAGCTCGGCGCAGGTCTCCTCGAAGCGCCGGATCCTGCGCATCGTGCGCAGCAGGTCGAGCCGGTCGTCGGTGTCGGTCACGACAGGCGCCTGGGCACCTCGACGCGGGCTCATGACGAGCTCGCCCCTTCCAGCGTCGACACATCGCCCTCGGGCAGTCCGAGCTCACGGGCCTTCAGCAGCCGCCGCATCACCTTGCCGCTGCGAGTGTGGGGCAGGTGCTGGTCGAAGTCGATCTCCTTGGGCGCGAGCCCACCGAGCTTCCTCCGGCCGAAGGCCAGCAGCTCGCCGCGCAACTCCTCGGTCGGCTCGAACTCCGAGCGCAGCGTGACGAAGGCCTTGACGATCTCGCCTGCAAGCTCGTCGGGCTTGCCGATCACGCCGGCCTCGACGACGGCCGGATGCTCCATCAGGGCGGTCTCCACCTCGAACGGACCGTCCAGGTGGCCGGCGGACTTGATGACGTCGTCGGCACGCCCCACGAACCAGACGTAGCCGTCGGCATCGACCTGCGCCAGGTCGCCGGAGAGGTAGTAGCCGTCGGCGAAGCAGGAGCGGTAGCGCTCCTCCTCGCCGAGGTAGCCGCGGAACATCGAGGGCCACCCGGCCCGCAGGGCGAGCTCGCCGACGTCTCCGGCAGCCGCTGGGGTGACCTGGCCGTCGGTGCGGTCGGCGCGTCCGTCGTCGCCGCGGGCCAGCACCGCGGCGTCGATCCCGGGCATCGGGCGGCCCATCGAGCCTGGCCGAACCTCGGTGCCGCGGTAGTTGCTGATCATGATCGCGCCGGTCTCGGTCTGCCACCAGTTGTCGTGGATCGGCAGGCCGTAGGCCTCCTTGCCCCACACCACGACCTCGGGGTTGAGCGCCTCGCCGACGCTCGCGATGTGGCGCAACGCTCCCAGGTCGTAGTCCCGGGCCAGCTCGGCGCCGGAGCGCATCAGCATCCGCAGCGCGGTGGGCGCGGTGTACCAGACGTCGACCCGGTGGTCGCGCAGGATGCCGTACCACACCCGCGGGTCGTACTCGCCGGCGTAGGTCACCAGGGTGACGCCGTGGCTGAGCGGGGCGATGATGCCGTACGACGTGCCGGTGACCCAGCCGGGATCGGCGGTGCACCAGAACACGTCGCCACGGTGCAGGTCCAGCGCGTAGCGCGCCGTCACGTGGTGTGCCAGCACCGCCTGGTGCACGTGGATCGCGCCCTTGGGGGTCCCCGTCGTGCCGCTGGTGAAGTGGAGCAGCGCCGGGTCCTCGGGGTCGGTCGGCGGGATCGGGAAGGTGTCCGGCTGACGCGCCAGCTCCACACCGAGGTCGAGCGTCCCGTCCATCGCTCCTCCGACGAGCAGCACGTGCTCCAGGTCGGGCAGGTCGGGGCGCAGGGCGGCGACCTTCCTGCGGTAGAGGCTCGGGGTGGTCACCAGGACCCGCGCACGGCCCAGCACGAGCCGTTGGCGGATCGGCTCGGGGCCGAACGAGGAGAACAACGGCGAGAACACGCTCCGGTTCTTCAGCGTGCCGAGCGCGGCGACGTACTGCTCGAACTGCCGGCCCATCAATGACATGACGCCCTCGCCGGGCCCCACGCCCAGCTCGCGGAGCAGATGGGCGAACCGGCTGGTGTCGGCGCTCAGGTCGGCGTAGGTGTGCGGCGTCGTCGCGCCGGCCTCGTCGATACAGAGCAGGGCCACGTCCTCACCGTGCCCGGTGAGGAGGTGGGCGTCGACCGCCACATGGGCGATGTTGAGCCCGCCTGCGGGGAGTCTGGGGAGGCCGGCACCAGCCTGCTCCCACGTGAACCTCTCGCGCTCGAGGTCGTAGTCGAACAGTTCGGCCATCGCCATCACGACCCTTCTCCGGCCATCGTGCTCCCCGGAGACGGGCCACCTCAAGCAACCGTCGCCACCGTCACATCGGGGGGTGGGTGCGGGTGGCGCCCGGGGCCGACTGCCGCGGGTCCATGGCGCTTGAGTGCGTGCCACACGCCGGCCTCAAGCAGCACAGCCCCGCGGCAGAGTCGGTCAGGAACGCGCCGCTCAGCCGTCGCTCAGCCGTGGGTGCGCACCCGGACGGCGAAGGCCTCGTCCAGGAGCTGGCTCCAGAAGGCGGTAGCCTGGCCGTCGTTCATGGCGACCACGCGCGCCCGACCGTCCGGTGTCTCGGCCGTGCTCAGCCACTGGGGCGCCGCCCACGTGCCGGCGGCCGACATGAGCGCGGCGGTCGCGCCGATGCCTGCGGTGCCGGGCCCGTCGGACCGGGTCCACAGGGTCACGGCTGCGCCGCTGGGCTCCATCGTGACGTCCCAGTCGTTGATGTAGCGGCCGGTCAAGGACACGTTCACCGGGTCGGTCCACCCGGGGCGGGCCCAGCGAACGGCCTGAAGGGTGCGGTTGCCGGGCTGCGGCACGTACGTCACGAGGACGTCGCCCCGCTGCGCTCCGGTCACCCGGACCGGGAACTCGCCCCAGCCGACGCGGCCGGCGAGCACCTTCGGCGTCTGCCACGGCTCACCCTGGACGGCCCGGGAGGCGACGATCCGCCAGCTGCCGTCGGCGGCCCGGTCGTCCCAGGCGGCCGTCGTCCGACCGGTCTCGTCGACATAGACCCCGCCGGTGCCGGGCCATGGCGGCCACACCTCGGTCAGCCGCTGGAGCACCACCACGCTGCTCCACACCTGGCTGCGTGGCTGGCGCGCCACCTGGAGCGTGACCACCGGGCCCGAGGGTCCGTCGGCGACCGCCCGCTGCACGAGCGCCGCGGCGAGCCCGCCGTCGCCGATGGCGACGCTCATCGCCACCGCATCGCGGGTCCGCAGCCCGGTCGTCCACTCGCCGCCCGCCCGACCGCGCGAGACCAGGCCGGTCACGCCGTCGGCCGACCACCACTGCCAGGCAACGACGGTCGCGCCGCGCGTGTTGACCGCGAGGTCGGCGAGGCCGAGGTTCCCCTCGGCCCGCCGAGCGACGGTGTCCGCCTCGCCCCAGACTCCGCTCCGGTCGAGCACCCGGACCCGGACCCGGGAGGCCAGGCCCGGGCGCTGGTCGGTCCAGGCGAGCACCAGCCGCCCGCTGCCGTCGTACGCCGTCAGAGCGGTGGTCGCGTGCGCGGCCACGCTCGTCGGCGAGCTCCACGGGGCGTCCGCCGGTCGGACGCCGACCTGGAGTCCGTCGGGCGANNTCCAGTCGGTGACCGCGCTCGCCGGGGCGACACCGGTGGCCAGACCACCTCCGACCAGTGCCGCGATGACGACGACGCGTGTGAGTGCCGAGTGCATGACCGCCTCCCCGGATCAGGGCAACGCCAACCAGGGACGGCGGACGCCGCCGGAGTCTCCTGCTTCCAGCGTGGCGCGACGAAGGTCCGCACCCAAGGCGATCGGGCCGGGTGGAGGCGTTCCGCGGGTCACACGCGACCTCGCGGCCGGCCCGGCGGCGCTCACCGGAGAGGTCGCGGCGCGAGCTCGATCCAGTAGCGACGGGTCAGCCCGAGCTCGGTCTCCCGGATGTCCTCGAGCACCCCGCC
>CXWJ01049497.1_pt1 | contig 12757 bp, 7 predicted proteins | sample 590841 | NCBI WGS metagenome assembly CXWJ01 (sample SAMEA3498367, study PRJEB10139) | wastewater metagenome | biome: wastewater treatment plant; material: activated sludge | place: Austria | collected 2015-01-21 | reverse complement strand
TCGAGCTGCCCTGAGGCGGTGTCGGTGGTCGCGGTGGACCAACTGGCGCGGGTCTGTGGCGCTCCGGCCGTCGGTGGTAGCGGTGGACCAACTGCCGCGGGTCTGTGGCGCTTGAGTGCTCGGTGTGCGCCGCACTCAAGGAGCACAACCCCGCGGCAGATGGTCCCGGGCGACCCGGGAGCACCCAACCGTCGGAGGGTCAGCGGATGGCGAACGACTTCGCGTTGACGTCGAAGAAGTAGTTGCCGCGCGCCTCGATCCGCACCCACGCCTTGCCGGCCGTGACATCGGGGAAGCGGACGACGGCCCGACCGTCGTTGCGGGTCTTGCCGACCAGCACCCGTCCCCAGGTCTCGCCGTTGTCCGTGGAGAGCACGATCGAGACGTTGCGGGCCAGGCGCTGGGTGCCGTTGACCTTCCAGGTGATCGGCCTGCGGGTGCCGCCCTCGACCCGTCCGCCCTTCTCGAAGGACGTGACCAGGAATGGCCCGGCGTGGCGGGCGACCCGCAGCGTCACGTCGTCGAAGCCGACGCCACCGCCGCCCGGCACGACGTCGCGCGCGGTGAGCCGGAAGTGCATCCGGTCGGCGTACGCCGCGGTCGGCAGGAACTCCGAGAAGCAGTCGACGAGCCTGCGAGCCACCGTCGTCGCGCCCTGCGGCGGACGCCGGCAGAATCCGGTCACCGCATTGGTGTTCCCCCGCAGCACCTGGGCCAGGTCGGGGAACGTGCGCGAGGGCACGCCCCCCGCCAGGTTCTGGCCGGGCGAGGGACTCAGCAGGGCGGCCTCGTCCGAGACGTCGGCGAAGGTCCCGAACACGCGGAACAGCGGACCGTTGGTCTTCATGTTGCTGGTCAGCGGGGTGCCGCCGCCGCGGCCGGCGTCGTTCTGCTCCCAGAGGTAGGTCAGGCTGTCGCCGTCGGCGTCGGTCGCCTTCCCGGACAACGTGAACGGGGTCCGGATCGGGATCGTACGGTCGGCGGGTGCCGTGACCACCGGCGCGCGGTTGCCGGTGACCTGCGAGTCGCCGCCGTTGCCGGGAGGCCCGCCCTGGGCGGACTCCCCGACGGTGACCGTCACCCCGGCGGACGGCGTCACGATCAGCGCCTTCATGTCGAGGCGGTCGCTGTCGGCGGTGTAGGGGTCGGCGTCCCCGGCGAACATCACCTGGAAGCCCGCGTCGTCCGCCTCGCCCAGCGGCGCGGGATAGACGAAGGGGTCGGAGTAGATGCCGGCGTACGGGTCGTAGCCCCACTTCCCGACGGTCACGTCGACCCCGGTGAGCGCCTCGACCGCCGCCTCGACGCCGGCGGCGGTGTAGGTCGAGCCGCGCGTGAGTGTCACCGGATCCGCCGTGGCGCCGGGGTAGTCGATCGTCAGGGCGTCGCCGTCGGCGTCGAAGCCGCTCAGCGACACGTCCTGCACCTCGATCGGTTCGAGGGCGGAACCCGAGACGTAGCGGTTGATCTCGGTGAGCGAACGTTGGCTGAAGTAGGGGTCGCTGTGCGGCTGGAGGTCGTCGGAGGTGCAGATACCGGGGTAGGCCATGATCGAGCTGCCGGAGCCGGGCTCGACCGAGGTCGGCCCGTTGCGGTTGCCGCCCGAGCAGGCCCACCTCACGCCGTTGAACGTGTGGTTGCCACCGAACTGGTGCCCGACCTCGTGCGCGACGTAGTCGATCGCATAGAAGTCGCCGACCGGGTCGGGGATGCCGGTGCAGCCCATCGCCTTCTCGACGCTGCCGACGACGCCCAGGCCGGCGATGCCGCCGCCGTTGGTGCCGAGGGCGACATGGCCGAGGTCGTAGTTGGCGGCGCCGATCAGCTGGCCGAGCACAGTCTGGTTCCGTTGGAGGGTCCCGACGTCGCAGTAGGACAGCTGCCCCTCGACGTACGTCGGGGAGTCCGGGTCGAGGGTCCAGCAGGGGTGGGTGCCACACGGTCCGTTCGGCCCGGCGGCCTTCTCGACGGTGTCGAAGTTGAGCTTGTCGGTGCCGTCGACCAGGACCAGGCGGATAGCCAGGTCGTCGTTGTAGAGCTGGTTCACGCGGTTGATCAGGGTGACCTTCTCGGCCAGCACGTTGGCGCTGCCGAAGTAGTCGGCGTAGGTCGGGTCGCTGACCAGCGCCAGCCGGTAGGTCCGCCTGGTCACCGCCGGCTCGCCGGCGGCGAGGCGGGAGTCGATCGCCCGCTTCAGGCGGGGCAGCTCGGTCTCGGTCGGGCGCTTCGCGTCGGCGGGCAGGCTGCGCCCGTAGTACGCGAGGTGCGCCGTGGTGCCGGGCTTGTTGTAGGCCGGGTCGACGTACCACGGGTGACGACCGTTCGGGCCGCGCACGGAGGCGTGGAAGCCCATCGGGGTCACGTCGATCGCCGCGGTGGTCCCCGGGTTGTCCAGGGAGACCCCGGACCAGGTCTGGAGCTCCGGGTGGGCGGCAGCGAGCCCGGCCTGCATCACCTGGGTGCGCTGGACGGCGAACCGCTCGGCCCCGCCGCTCGGGGTCGGGATCCGGAACACGGTGGCGCCTGCGTCGCCCCGCTGGGGCGCCCCCTGCAGCTGTGCCCGGATCTGCCCGGTGTCGACCGCGACCGCCGTGAACGCGCGTGGCTCCACCCGGACCCGATCCCCACTCGGCCGGAACCCCGGCAACGGACGGAATGCGCCGTCGGGCTCGGCGGTGGCCAGCGCCGGTGTGCCCAGCGCCGGTGTGCCCAGCGCCGGTGTGCCCAGCGCGGGTGAGCCCAGCGCCGGTGAGCCCAGCGCCGGTGAGCCCAGCGCCGGTGAGCCCAGCGGCACCAGCGTGGCCGCCAGCGCCGTGGCCGCCAGAGCCGCCAACGTCCCTACGAGTCTTCTCATTGCTGGGCCCCCTCGCCTCGGGGTCCCCGGTTCGTTGACCCCGGGGCACTCTAACCACTTCGCCGGCCAGGATGCACTGGGTGGCGTCGATGACCAACTGGTGCGGGGCTGTGCGCCTTGAGTGTGCGGTGTGCCCCGCCCTCAAGGACCACAGACCCGCGGCAGTTGGTCCTGGGTGACGCGGCGGCGTCGCCCAGGAGGCCGAGGACCGGTCGCTCCGGGCTGTGTCAGCGCGCGTCGCGCTTGGCCTGGCGGCGCGCCCCCATCGAGCGGGTGGAGGCGTCCTTCTTCACCCCGCCCGTGGTCTTGGTGGCCCCCCGAGGGCGGCTCCGGGGAGCAGGCCCTCCGCTGCCGGAGGGGGGCGCGGGCGGTGCGGAGGCGTCGGCTCGAGCGGCGGCGAGACGCTCGGCCTTGAGCTCGGCCGCGGCCTGGTTGGCCCGGACGGCGACCTGGCGGCTGACGCGGGCGAGCGCGAGCTCGAACACCTCGGCCTTGTCCCGGTCGCGCTGGTTCCTCGCATGGGCGGACCCGCGCCCCCGGGTCGACGACACCTTGGCGCTCGCCGCCCGGCGGTAGTTCTTGACGTACTTCGTCCTCGCCCGCCTGATCCGGGAGTGCAGCTCGAGCAGCTCGTCCTCGTCGAGGGCGGCGAGGGCGTCGCGGTCGGTCTCGGCGACCAGCATCTGCTCGGCCTCGGTCATGGAGTTCAGCACGCGCCTGTTCATGCGCCGATCGTGCCTCAGCCGGGGCTCGGGCGGTAGGGGCTCGCCGGGCCGGTGGCGTCGACGACCGACTGGTGCGGGGCTGTGCACCTTGAGTGTGCGGTGTGCCCCGCACTCAAGGACCACAGACCCGCGGCAGTTGGCCCTGGGTGACCAGTGGGATGCTGTGACGCGTGGAGGTCGGGAGTGAGCCGCAGGTGTGGCGGGTCGGCGATCCGCCGGCGGCGGGAACGGCGTCGGAGCCGACCCCGGAGCCGGCCTCGGAACAGGCCGGGGCGCGACGCAGCCGACGGCCCCGGTCCCTGAGCCTGCTCGGCGCGCTGGCGGGGCTGGCGCTGATGGTCGCCTCGGCGACGCCGTCCCTGGTGCCTCGGGACTGGCCGATCGAGGCGGTGCTCGCGGGGGTGTGCTTCCTGGTGGGGTACGCCGCCGGGTGGGCGCTCTCCTGGGGGTGGCGGAGCCTCCAGCTCCCCGGGCTCCCCGCAGGCCTGCGCCGGGCGGGGTGGTGGGCGGTCGTCGCCGTGGCCCCGGTCGCGCTGCTCGTCGCCGGCTGGCTGGGCAGGGGATGGCAGGCGGATCAGCGCGAGCTGCTGGGGATGCCGACCGACGTCGCCTGGTGGTGGGTGCTCGCGCCGGCGCTCGGCGCCGTCGTCGTGGTGCTGGTGCTCGGCCTGGTGCGCCTGGTCGCCGGGCTGGCCCGCGTCGTCAGCCGCCTGCTGAGCACGCTGCTGCCGGCGCGGCTCGCGATCGCGCTGGCGGTCGCGCTGACGGCGTACGTCACCTGGCAGGTGGCGACCGGTGTGCTGGTCGATCGGGTGCTCCCGGTGGCCGATGACCTGTTCGCGAGCGTCGCGGACGCGGACAAGGACGGGGTCGACAACCCCGAGTCCGCCTATCGCAGTGCGGGGCCGGGCTCGGTCCTCGAGTGGGACGAGCTGAGCCGGGAGGGACGCTACTTCGTCTCCAGCGGGCTGAGCGCCGCCGAGATCGCCGAGGTCACCGGCGCCGAGGATGCGGTGGAGCCGGTCCGGGTCTACGTCAGCGTCGCGACCTCGGAGGATCCCGTCGAGCGGGCGGAGATCGCCGTCGAGGAGCTGCGGCGCTCGGGGGGCTTCGACCGGGGGGTGATCGCGGTCGCCGGCACGACGGGCACCGGCTGGATCGACCCGAAGCCGCCGGCAGCGCTGGAATACCTCACCCACGGAGACGTCGCGATCGTCGCCACGCAGTACTCCTACCTCCCGAGCTGGCTGTCCTATCTCGTCGACCGGAGTCGCGCGGAGGAGAGCACGGCCGAGCTGCTGACGGCGATCCGGACGGAGCTCGACGCGATGCCGGTCGCGGACCGGCCGGAGCTCTACGTCTTCGGCGAGAGCCTGGGTGCCTTCTCCGTCGGCAGCGCCTTCACGAGCGTGGAGGACATGGCGACGACCACCGACGGCGCGCTGATGATCGGTCCCCCCAACTTCGAGCCCACCTGGGTCCGGGTCCAGGAGCGGCGTGAGCCCGGCTCGCCGATCTGGCAGCCGCGCTACCGGGATGGCGCCCTGGCGAGGACGCTCGCGGTGGCCGAGGACCTGTCCGACCCCAGCCTGACCTGGCAGACCAACCGTCGGATCATCTACCTGGTGCATCCCTCGGATCCGATCGTCGCCTGGCAGGTCGACCGGAGCGACTGGCTGGATCCGCGCGGCTCGGACGTGCCGGCCCGGATGAACGCGCTCCCGGTCGTCAGCTGGCTCCAGGGGACCTTCGACCAGCTCGGCGCCAACGCGCCGCCCCCCGGACACGGCCACGTGTACGACGCGATCGTGGTCCCGGCCTGGGCGGAGATCCTCGGTCTGCCCGACCTGAGCGCCGAGGAGCTCGAGACGATCACGCAGGCGGTGGCCGAGAAGATCGACCCCGACCGGAGGGACGGATGAGTCGCGGGGGCAGCGCGTCGGCCCTGCCGCTGGAGCCGCTGTCACCGGAGGCACTGGAGCGGGTGCACGCGCAGGCGATGCGGCTGCTGGCCGACGTGGGCACCGAGGTGCACGACGACGACATGCTGGCGCGGCTCGCCGCGGCCGGTCAGCGGGTGGACGGCACGCGGGTGCGCTGGGATCCCGACTGGGTCCTCGCCCAGCTGGCGCTGGCTCCCGAGACCTTCACGCTCACCGGCCGCAACCCCGAGCGGCAGGTCCGCATCGGCGGGGGCAGCCTCGTGCACTGCCCGGTGGGCGGTCCGCCCTTCGCGTACGACGAGGAGCGAGGCCGGCGTGACGGCTCGCTCGCCGACCACGTCGAGCTGGTGAAGCTCGCCCACGCGTGCGGCGTACTCCCGGTGCTGCAGAGCGGCACCGTCGAGGCGCAGGACCTCGACGCCAGCAGCCGACACCTCGCGATGGACTACTCGATCCTGCGCTGGAGCGATCGCCCGTTCATCGTCTACGGCTCCAGCGGGCCCAAGGCCCGGGACGGCTTCGAGCTGGCCGCACTCGCAGCGGGCGGCAGGGACGCGCTCGCCGAGCGACCGATGACGCTGGGCATCGTGAACCCCAACTCGCCGCTGGTGTGGGACGGGCTGATGGTGACCCAGCTGGTGGCGTGCGCGGAGTACGCCCAGCCGGTCGCCATCACGCCGTTCCTGCTCGCTGGTGCCTCGGCACCGGTCACCCTGGCCGCGGGGTTGTCGATCCTGGTGGCCGAGGTGCTGTCGGGCGTCGCGATGGCGCAGCTGGTCCGGCCGGGCACCCCGTGCATCCTGGGCTGCTTCTTCACCGGGGTGGACATGCGGTCGGGCGGCCCGTCGCTCGGGCTGCCCGAGTCGGTGCTCACCACCCTGGCGGGGGCCCAGCTGGCCCGCCGCTACGGGCTCCCGCTGCGCGGGGGCGGCGGCCTGTGCTCCGGCATCCCGCTCGACGCCCAGGCCGCGGCGGAGACCACGATGTCGCTATGGGCGACCTACCTCGCCGGCTGCGACCTGGTGGTCCATGCCGCCGGCTGGCTGGAGGGCGGCCTGGTGGCTTCCTACGAGAAGCTCGCCCTGGATCTCGAGCTGATCCGGATGTTCGAGCGGCTGCGTGAAGGGCTCGTCGTGGACGACGACACGCTGGCCTTCGACGCCATCGCCGAACTGGGCCCCGGCGGGCTGTTCCTCGCCCACGAGCACACGCTGGCCCGGTTCCGCACCGACGTGTTCATGAGCCCGCTGTTCCGCTCGACGGCCCATCCGACCTGGGCCAAGCTCGGCTCTCCCGAAGCGCCGCAGATCGCGGCCGGCGAGTGGCGCAAGACGCTCGACTCCTACGTCGACCCCGGCATCGACGACGATCTCGACGCCGCCCTGCAGGATCTCCTCGCGCGACGGACCCGCGAATGCGAAGCGTGATCGTTCCCTGATGCGGGACCACCTGCGTGTGGCCGTCGTCACGCGGGATGCTGGCAGCCGAAGGAGGAACGGTGGTCGAACAGCGCGAGCTGCGGGTGCAGCAGATGACCTGGGAGTCCGACGGTGTCGTCTCGATCAGGCTGACCAGGATCGAGTCCGAGGCGCCGTTGCCGGAGTGGCGGCCGGGAGCCCACATCGACGTCTATGTCGCTGACGGGTCGACCCGGCAGTACTCCCTGTGCGGCGACCCCGGGGACCTCTCGAACTACCAGATCGCCGTCCTGCGCGAGCCGGAGTCACGGGGCGGCTCGGCCTATCTCCACGAGCAGCTCCGGGTCGGCGATCGGCTGCTGGTGACCCGCCCCAAGCACCACTTCAACCTCGAGGACGCGACCTACCACGCGCTGGTGGCCGGCGGGATCGGGATCACCCCGATCATGACCTTCGCCGAGGAGCTGGAGCGGACCGGGCGGCCGTACTCCGTGACGTACGGCGGTCGCACCGCCGAGTCGATGGCGTTCCGGCCCCGGCTGGGGCGCCTGGGCGACACGGTGAGCTACCTCGCCGAGGACACCGACGGCCGGCCCGACCTCGACGCGATCGTCCGGTCGGTGCCCCCCGGCGGGCTGGTCTACGTCTGCGGGCCGCTGCCGCTGCTCCGGGCGGTCGAGGCGGCCGCGGAGGCGGCCTACGGACCCGACCAGGACCTGGTGCGCTTCGAGCTGTTCTCCCGTGCCGGGGTGGAGATCGACGACGCGCCCTCGCCGCTGGAGGGGGACACCTTCGAGCTGGTGCTTGCGCGGTCCGGCCACACCCTGCGGTTGAAGCCGGACGTCAACATCCTCGACACGGCGCTCGCGCTGGGGATCGAGATCGAGAACGACTGCCGCGACGGCATCTGTGGGTCGTGCGTGACCAAGGTCCTCGGCGGCACCGTGGACCACCGCGACCTGGTGCTCACCAAGAAGGAGCAGGCCGCGATGGACCAGATGATGATCTGCTGCTCGCGGCCCACGAGCGGGCGCCTCGAGCTGGACCTCTAGGCCCCGGTCGGCCGGCGCACCCAGACGAACACGTCGGCCAGGTCGTTGGTGTCGCCGGCGGCGAGGTCGGGCGCCGCGGAGGTGAAGCCCAGCACGCCCCCGTCCGCGGACAGGCTCGCGTTGGAGGAGGGCCCGGCTCGGCCGCCGAGCCGGGTGCTGACCCCGGTCGTGAAGTCGTGGACGAACACGTCGAGCTGGTCGTTGTCGTCCTCGCCGGGGGCCAGGTTCGTGGCATAGGACTGGAACGCGACGTGTTGCCCGTCTCCGGAGATCGCCGGCCGCGACGAGTGGTTGTTTCCGTCGGAGATGCGGGTCGTCGTGCCGAGTACCCGGTCGAAGACGAACACGTCCTGCACGTTGTTGGTGTCACCGGTCACCAGGTCCGACGCGTCCGACCAGAAGGTGAGGTAGCGCCCGTCGGAGGACAGCGCACGGGTGCCGGCGTACGACGCCGCGTTGCCGTCGGTGACCCTGGTCGTGGTGCCGGCGGCGACGTCGTAGAGGAACACGTCGCGGACCCGGTTGACGTCCCCGGGGACGAGGTTGCTGGCACCGGAGTAGAACGACACCCACTGGCCGTCGGCCGACAGCGAGGGGTCGAAGGCCGAGGCCTTGCCGGCGGTCAGTCGGGTCATCGTGCCGGTCTCCCGGTCGAGCAGGAACACGTCGCGATAGCCGTTGGTGTCGTCGGGCACCAGGTTGGTGGCGAACGAGTAGAGCGCGACGAAGCGGCCGTCGTCGGAGATCGCTCCGCCGTAGGAGCTCCGGTCGCCGGCCGTCAGCTTCTCGATCTGCGCGGTGAGGCGGTCGTAGACGAACACGTCGCCGGCGAGGTTGGTGTCGTCGGCCACCAGGGACGAGGCGAAGGAGTCGAACAGCAGGTAGCGGCCGTCGGCGCTGAGGTCCGCGGCGGTCGACGTGCCTCGACTGTTGGTGATCATCGTGGTCTGCCCGGTGGTGCGGTCCTGGAGGAACACGTCCTGATAGCCGGTGTCGTCGCCGGGGACCAGGTTCCCGGCGAGGGAGTCGAACGCGGCCCACTGGCCGTCTCCGGACAGCGACACGCGGTCCGAGGTGTTGTTGCCCATCGTGACCGCGTCCAGGTCGCCCACCGCGGGCTGCGGCCCGGGATCGATGATCACCCGTCGGGTCGGGGTCTTGATCATCCGGTACTCGCGGCCCTTGATCATCCGGCGTGGCGCCACGACCCGCAGCACCACCCGGCCCGGGCCGCCCTCGACGGTCCAGGTGAGTTTGAAGTTGCCCTTGCGCTTGGTCTTGCCGCGGTTGATCGTCGCCCAGCCCCAGGTCATCTTCCGCTGGGCGATCACGGTGCGCGGCGAGCGTGGCGGGAGCCAGCCGCGCAGCGTGACGACATCGCCGCGCTGCACGTGCTTGCTCGACAGGTTCAGGTTGCCCCGCTGCTTGATCGGTGCGGCGGCTGCCTGGCCGGGCACCCCGACCAGCAGCGCGCAGGCCACGAGGGCTGCGAGCAGCAGGCTGGTGACGCGCTTCATGGGGTTCCCGATCTCTTGTGGTCGGCTGGGGGTCGCCGGACGCCCGTCGATGGTCGCAGTGGCGCGGCGTGAGCCGGGCGGGAATGGTCCAGAACAGTCCTCCTGACGCCACAGCATGGCCCGAACGGGCTAGTCCGAACCCTTGGCGGGCGCTGGCCCGCTCCGGTAGGTTAACGATCGTTAACTGAGAGGATGGGCCCGTGAGCGAGATGCGCGACCTGGTCACCCAGCTGCGCGAGCGGCTGGCGGTGGTCCGGCAGGGCGGCTCGGAGAGCGCCCGCGCCAAGCACACGGCGCGCGGGAAGCTGCTCGTCCGCGACCGGGTCGACCGGCTGCTCGACCCGGGCAGCCCGTTCCTCGAGCTCGGCGCACTGGCGGCCTACGGCATGTACGGCGGCGACTACGCGGTCCCCTCCGCCGGCATCGTCACCGGCGTCGGTCTGGTCGCCGGCCGTCCCGTGGTCGTGGTCGCCAACGACGCGACCGTCAAAGGCGGCACGTACTACCCGATCACGGTGAAGAAGCACCTGCGTGCCCAGCAGGTCGCCGCCGACAGCGCCCTGCCGTGCCTCTACCTCGTCGACTCCGGCGGGGCGTTCCTGCCGATGCAGGACGAGGTCTTCCCCGACCGGGAGCACTTCGGGCGCATCTTCTTCAACCAGGCCAACCTCTCGGCGCGACGGATCCCGCAGCTCGCCGCCGTGATGGGCTCGTGCACCGCCGGCGGTGCCTATGTCCCGGCGATGTCCGACGAGTCCGTGATCGTCCGCGACCAGGGCACGATCTTCCTGGGCGGGCCGCCGCTGGTGAAGGCGGCCACCGGCGAGGTGGTCACCGCGGAGGAGCTGGGAGGCGGAGACGTCCACGCCCGGACGTCGGGAGTCGTGGACCACCTGGCCGACGACGACGCCCACGCCCTGCGGATCCTGCGCTCGATCGTCGAGACGCTTCCGGAGGAGTCGCGAGTGTGCGGAAACCGCATGGAAGCGCCGGGAAACCCTGCTGTTTGGGATCAAACGGCCACAGCTCCGGAGGAGCCGCACGAGGCCCCGGAGTCGTTGTACGACGTGGTGCCGACGGACACGCGGACGCCGTACGACGTGCGGGAGGTGATCCGGCGGGTCGTCGACGGGAGCCGGATGCACGAGTTCAAGAAGCTCTACGGGGAGACGCTGGTCTGCGGGTTCGCGAGGATCTGGGGCCACGAGGTCGGGATCGTGGCCAACAACGGGATCCTGTTCAGCGAGTCGGCGCTGAAGGGAGCCCACTTCATCGAGCTGTGCAACCAGCGGGGGATCCCGTTGGTGTTCCTGCAGAACATCACCGGGTTCATGGTGGGCCGGGAGTACGAGAACCGGGGGATCGCTCGGGACGGGGCCAAGCTGGTGACGGCGGTGGCGTGCTCGGTGGTGCCGAAGTTCACGGTGGTGATCGGCGGATCCTTCGGGGCGGGCAACTACGGGATGTGCGGGCGGGCCTACGACCCGCGGTTCCTGTGGATGTGGCCCAACGCCCGGATCTCGGTGATGGGCGGGGAGCAGGCGGCCTCGGTGCTGGCCACCGTGCGCCGCGACGGGCTCGAGGCGACCGGGCAGGAGTGGTCGGCCGACGACGAGGAGGCCTTCAAGGCTCCGATCCGCGACCAGTACGAGCACCAGGGCTCCCCCTACTACTCGACCGCGCGTCTCTGGGACGACGGCATCATCGACCCCGCCGACACCCGGCGGGTGCTCGGCATGGGCCTGGCGGTCGCCGCCCGGGTCCCGACCCCGGCGCCGTCCTACGGCGTGTTCCGGATGTGAGCGCCATGGGTGACCGGACCCTGCTCGTCGCCAACCGTGGGGAGATCGCGGTGCGGGTGATCCGCAGCGCCCGCGCGGCGGGGTGGCGCACGGTGGCGCTGTTCACCGAGCCGGATGCGCGTGCACCGCACGTGCGGGTGGCCGACCAGGCCCGCGCGGTGCCGAGCTACCTCGACATCGCGGCGGTGGTGGCCGCCGGGGTGGCCGCCGGCGCCACCCACGTGCACCCCGGCTACGGCTTCCTGTCGGAGCGGGCCGCCTTCGCCCGCGAGGTGGCGGCGGCCGGGCTCGTGCTCGTCGGGCCGAGCGCCGCCGTCATGGAGCAGATGGGCGACAAGGCACAGGCCCGCGAGGTCGCGGTCGCGGCGGGGGTGCCGGTCGTGCCCGCGGTCGGGACCGACGACGCAGAGAGCTTCCCGGTGCTCGTCAAGGCCGCCGCCGGCGGGGGCGGCAAGGGCATGCGGATCGTCCGCTCGGCGGCCGAGCTCCCCGAGGCGATGGCGGCTGCCGGGCGCGAGGCGCAGGCCGCCTTCGGTGACGACAGCCTGCTGATCGAGAAGTACGTCGAGCGCGGGCGGCACATCGAGGTGCAGGTGCTCGCCGACGCGCACGGGAACGTGGTCCATCTCTTCGAACGGGACTGCTCGACCCAGCGGCGGCACCAGAAGGTGCTGGAGGAGTGCCCGGCGCCGACGATCACCGAGGCGCAGCGGGAGCTGGTCACCGGCGCGGCCGTGGCGCTGGCCCGCGCGGTGGGCTACGTCAACGCCGGCACGGTGGAGTTCCTGCTGGACGAGGGCACGGGGGCGGCGTACTTCCTGGAGATGAACACCCGGCTCCAGGTCGAGCACCCGGTCACCGAGCAGGCCGTCCGGATCGAGCCGGGCGACGGGCCGATCGACCTGGTGGCGCTCCAGCTGCGGGTGGCGGAAGGGCTGCCCCTCGGGTTCTCCCAGGACGACGTGGTGCTGGCGGGCCACGCGATCGAGGCGCGCGTCTATGCCGAGGACCCCTATGCGGGGTTCCTCCCGCAGGCGGGGACCGCCACCGTGGTGCGGTGGCCGGCCGGCCCCGGCGTCCGGGTCGACCACGCGCTGGAGAGCGGGCAGGTCGTCAGCACGGCGTACGACCCGATGCTCGGGAAGGTGATCGGATCGGGGTCGAGTCGGAAGCCGGCCCGCCTGGCGCTGGTCGCCGCCCTCGACGACACCGCGGTGCTCGGCCTGACCACCAACGTCGGGCTCCTGCGGGAGCTGGCCGCGAGCGAGGCCTTCCGGGAGGCGGCCGTGGACACCTCCTGGCTTGATCGGCACCCGCCCGCGGCGCCCTCGGCGGACTCGGCGCGGCTGCTGGCGGCGTGGCTGTTCGCGGCGCAGGCGGGCAGGCAGGGGACGGGCCCGTTCCGGCACGACGGGTGGCGGCTCGCGGGCCCGGCCGCCCCCGTGC
>CXWJ01001021.1_pt1 | contig 12757 bp, 11 predicted proteins | sample 590841 | NCBI WGS metagenome assembly CXWJ01 (sample SAMEA3498367, study PRJEB10139) | wastewater metagenome | biome: wastewater treatment plant; material: activated sludge | place: Austria | collected 2015-01-21 | reverse complement strand
GGGGAAGATATAGCCGCCGGTCTGCTTCACGATGCCGTACACAGAGGCGAGGCCCAAGCCGGTGCCGTGCCCCTTCTCCTTCGTCGTGAAGAAGGGCTCGAAGATCTTGCCCAGATGCTCCTTCGCGATGCCGAGCCCCGTGTCCTCCACCTCGAGCGTCACGTAGTCGCCCGACGGCATCAGCACCTGGCCGAACGACATCGTCTCGCCGATCGAAACGTTCGCGCTGCGGATAGTCAGCGTGCCGCCGTTCGGCATCGCATCGCGCGCGTTGACCGAGAGGTTCATCAGCGCNNCTCTGCATAACCGTTGATGACCGTGAGCAGGTTGTTGAAGTCGTGCGCGATACCGCCCGCGAGCTGACCGACGGCCTGCATCTTCTGGGACTGCGCGAACTGCGTCTCAAGCGCCGTCTGGCCGGTCGTGTCGATGAGATAGATCGCATAAGCCGGCCCGCCGGCCTCGTTGTTCAAGCGGCTTGCGAACAGCTGCGCCGTGCGTTCGTTGCCCGGCTTGAAGCGCACGTCGACTGGCGCACGCGACACCTCGCCGATGCCCAGCGACGACAAACGCGCCCGCGTCTCCTGCGCCGCCTGATCGCGCAGCAGTTCGAACACGGGCTTGTCTTTGAGCTTTTTTGCCTCGCTGCCGATCAGACTTGCGAACGCGGCGTTCCACTCGGCAATGACGCCGTCCTCGCCAACGAGCGCGACGCCGACAGGTGCGTCATGAATGAACCGCGGAATGCGAGCGTCGCCGCCGGGCAAGATCTGATGCTCCAGCGGGCGAAGCTGCACCACGACCGACTGCTTTTGCGCATCGACGCTCTGCAGCACCGGACGGCGCGGCGAGGAATCGGTGATGCGCCATATCGTGTGGCCGAGGCTCGAGATCGGCGCGACGGCGACGTGCACCCACTTGCCGGCGACGTTCTTGAGCTTGAGCTCCTCCTCGTGCATTTCCTTGAGGCTCGCCGCACGTACCAAACGATAGAGCCGCTGTGCGGTTTCCGGATCGCCCGAGAATCCCGCAACCGGCAAGACCTCGCCGCCCGAAGCGCTGAACCCGAACGTCTTGCGCCAAGCGGGGTTCGCATAGGCGATCGACCCGTCGGGCGCGGTGATCGAACAGGCGCGCTGATCGGTATCGAGTGCCGCGCCGAACAACCGCGCCGGGGCCTCCGGCGGAACGAGCCGTCCGGACGAGATCGCAAACATCAGTCCCGCGCCGCACAGCGTGAGGCCGACAAGAAACGCAAGGCCACCGAGCCCCGCCGCTTCCGGGAACAAGATGACCGCAATGCCCGCAAGACACGCCAGCGCGAACAGACACAGCGCCCACTGACCGCTCGTTAGCCTGCTCGTGATCGTCCACAGAGGCGCAGCCTCTTGGGTTTCGGTCGGCGTTTCGTTGGGCTCAATCGCTGGCTTCATGGACTACGCTCAAACTCGGGCGTTCAATGGATAGGAAGAGTCACGTCGAGAAGCGTCGTTGAGCCACCGCCCTGACGGCGGATTCTCTGCACGGTGTCCATAGGTCCCCCGCCGATGCGTTCTTCGCCGCCAGCGTTGAGCGCACGCCGACCGCACAAATCAGTTCGAGCGCATTTTGCCTGATTCGCGACCGGCGCGAGAGTTGACGAGGCAATAATGTCCGCCCCGTTGGGGACAGCCTCAATCAATGGCTTGATAGCCGAAGCTCAAAACTGAGATACGCAGTATCACTCAACGCTTTGAAAAATCGGTGGATTGGGCGTCGCTCGTCCACCGCCGCCAGTGTCATCCTCCGGCGACGCTTTCCAGCAAATCGGACTAAGCGTAGAGCGCCAGCAGCTCTTCGGCCTCGTCCTCGGGCAGATCGTCGCCCGCCGCCGGAAGCTCCGCTTCGAGCGCCTCTTTCACGGCCTCGAGCTGCGCCTCGTAGGCAAGCTGCGTGTCGCTCGCAGCAGCCGGCGCAGATGTGGCGAAGTCTTCCGCACGCACATAGCCGCGCCCGTCGGCCGCCGGATGGCTCGGCATGTAGATCTCGCGAAAGTCGTAGCCGAGTTCAGCGTCGAAAAGCGGAATGGGCGCGTCATAGCCCGGCTCGCGCTGCAAGCCCGCAAGCTTAAGCGCCAGATCGTCCGCCACATCCCGCATCCGCTGCGCCTGACCGCGCAACGTCGAGACTGCCACCAACATCGACTTCAACGAATCCATGAGAGCCCTCGTCACGCGTCGTTCTCTCGCGCGTGTTCGGTCTCCAGTGTTATCCAGCCACGCTTAAAGCTGACTTAAGCGGCAGCAACGAAATCGCTTAACGAACCGCTAACGCGCGACGCTCGACGGGGCGATCGCTCACCGCCAGCGCCTCGGCCCGCTCTTCCACGAGCTGCTTAAGGCGATGCGCGATCCGGATCGCACCGCGCCCGTCGACATTCATGCGCCCGGCGACGCTCATCGCTCGTCGCTGCGAAGCATCTGCGAGAAGGTCGTTCACCGCCGCAGCGATCTTCGCCTCGTCGAGCACATGCAGCGCATAGCCCATTCCCGCTCGCTCGAATGCAGAGGCGCGCAATCCCTCATCGCTGCCGCCACAAAGATAGATCGCGGGGACGCCAAGAGCTGCCACTTCGCAAGCCGCAAAGCCGGCACCGACCAGCGCCAGATCCACCTCGCCCATCAGCTTCGGCAGCTCGTTTGCGCTGTGCACGATCGCGGCGGTCGGCGCGAACCGCATCACGCGCGCTTCGAGATCGCGCGGCGCGCCGAGCCCGAGCACCACCGTGGTATCGCACACGCCGGCAAGCCCGCCGAGCGCCCGCATTGCGATCACCGCCATCTCGGGATCGGTGAGCGAGACCAACACTTGCGGCCGCGTCTCGCGGTGCGGAAGCGGCGGCAAAACATCTCGCGCAAGCGCCACCCATTCCCACCCGACGTGAGGCTCCGCCTCGGCACCCTCCCAGTTGAGCGAAAACACCTGCGGCACCGGCGCATAGAACGACGCATCCGCCGCAAGCCGTCGCGGTGTCATATCGTCGATCACGCCGACCATCAGATCGGCCCCGCGCAGCCGCATCACCGACGTCGCCGAAAGATCGCTCGCAATGTCGAGCATCATCGCGCACGGCTTGTGCGTCTCCGCGAGCGCGAGCAGCCAATCGATCTCGCTCGTATCGGACGGCATCAGCTCGGCCACAAATCCGGCGTCTTCTACTGCGCCGACGGCGAACGCGTCGCCGCGCAGGGCAAAACGCACGGCAAATCCTTCGCGATCGCGCAGCGCCCGCGCGATGCTCAAACAACGCCGCACGCGCCCAAAGCCGGCCCGGCTTCCGTCGCAACGCATCATGACCGTCCCGCCGGTCTGAGCACGCAGCTGCTGCGGCGCATTGAGATCGAGCAATGACGGCTCACGATGGAGCAGCGCCACCAGATCCGTCAGCGTCGCCTCGCCCGCCTGTGCATGAAGACGCGCGTAGACCGCCTCGATAAACGTCACGTCGGCTGGCGTATCGATCGAAAGACGCGCACCGTCGAAGCGCCACTTCTCAGGCAGGTCGATCGCCGCCACGTTGATGAAATCCGGGTGCAGCTTGAAGTATGCCGTCACGTGCTCGCGCGCGACCGGATCTTCGTGCGCCTTGACGACGAGCTTGTCGAGCGCCCACCGCGACATCACCTCCGCCCCGTCATGGATGGCGCCGAGCCCCGGCTTCAACGTCACGTAATCCGCCTGAAGCCGCATGAGCTCGCGGATCAGATAATCGACATAAGCGGCATCGACGAGCGGCGCGTCGGCATTGACTCTGACGATCACGTCGGGGTCGATCGTGTAAGCGGCAAGCGCGAGCCGCCCCAGCACGTCGTCTTCAGGCCCACGCACAACCTTCGCGCCTTGCGCCGTAGCGTAAGCCGCAAGCGCATCATCCGCCGGATCGCGCGTTGTGGCGACACAAAGCGTCTCGATAAGCTCCGACTTCTTCAAGCGGTGCAGGATATGCCAAAGCAACGGCTCGCCGACGATCGAAGCCATCACCTTGCCGGGCAACCGGGTGGACTTCATGCGTGCTTGCACGACGGCAGCGATATGCGGCTTTTTCGGCATGGCGTGCGAACTCCGCAGAAGTAAAAACGCGTTAACCAATTCTAAAGGCCGAACCGTTACCAACTCCATAAAGTGCGCACCGGCCGGCGCACGATGCGCGCGCTCACTTTCGGAACCCGAAGAACGCATGACCACCGAGACCAAACCGTTCTTTGTCGTCTCATCGGGACGCTCCGGAACGGCGATGATGGAGCGTCTGTTCTCCTGCTTCCCGCAAGTTGAGATGCACCACGAGTACATGCTCGATCACGTCCAACCTGTCGCAGTGAAGCATTACATGGGCATCGCGGGCTTGGGTGAAACGCTGCATACGCTGCGCGCCACGCACGCCGCCGCCGTGTACTACAGCGACGCGCCGCTTTGGGGCGACTCGTCGAGCAAGCTGTCCTGGCTGATCCCCGCGCTCGACCATTTGTTCCCGAACGCCCACTACATTCACCTCGTGCGCGACGGCCGCAAGGTCGCGAGCTCCTATCTGCACAAACATGGCGCGGAGTGCTACGACGACCACGCGACCGCCATCATGCAACGCTACTACGACGCCAAGGGCGAACTCCCCGCACCGCCGCCCGAGAGGCGATACTGGTGGCCGCTCCCCCCGCGCGGCCATGCGCAGGAGTACGAGTTTTTGACTTACAACCAGTTCCAGCGCATCGCGTTCCATTGGGCCGAGGTCAACCGCGCGATCATCCACGACCTCGACACGATCCCTGAGACCCGCCGCCACACGGTGCGCCTCGAAGACCTCGCCACACGCGCCGACGCGCGTCACGGCTTGCTCAACTTCTTAGGGCTGCCGTGGGACGACCGGATCATGGGCTTGTTGAATCGCCCGTACAATGTCACCAGGCCCGAAGACTACCCGCTCACCAGTGAGCAGACGCAGCAGTTCAATATGATCGCAAGCGATGTAATGGAACAGCTCGGCTATCACCGCCGCGCCGAATACCGCGTCGCATATTAGCCACACAGCGCAGACGGCACGTGCGCCCTAACCGGGTTTTAACTCGCGCAGCTCACGCTTCGTTCAACGACAGCGTGGAAGACGCCCATGCGATTGACTTGCGATCTCTGCCGCAGCTCCGCCCTCGAACAGGTGTACGCGCCGCAACACGCGCAGCGCAAACGCGTCACGCTCTGTACGCATTGCGGCCTACTACAGAGCGTGCCGCGTGAACCGGTCTCGCGCACCGAGCATCGCAGCCATCTGCGCCACGCCAAGGGCTACCGCGCCGAAGCGAACCTCGCCACCCTTCGTCCATTTCTGAACAAGAACAAAGCCCTCCGCGTTCTCGACATTGGCGCGCATCGCGGCGCATTCGCGCTCGAACTCAAGACCGCCTATCCGAAGGCGACCATCGTCGGCATCGAACCGAATGAACGCCTCGTCGCCCCATGGGCTCGCAAGCCCGGCTTCACCTGGCTCCACGCCCGCTTCGAGGATACGCGCCTCGAAGACGAGGGTTTCGACCTCATCTACTCCTGCCAAACGCTCGAACGCCTGAAGAGCGGCCGCGAAGCTCTCCTTGCCCACCGCGCTACGCTCGCGCCCGGCGGCTACCTTCTCATCGAGGTCCCGAACGTTGCCCGCATTGCGTCAAGCGACGTCGTCGAAGAATTCTTCGCGGACAAGCACCTTTATCACTTCTCCCGCCGAACGTTGATCCGGCTGCTCGGCGTCAGCGGCTTGCGCTGCGTCGCGATCGCCGACACGCGTGACACGGCGAACCTCACCGTTGTTGCCGTCAAGGGCGACGAGCCGCGCCTCGCCGTTCCCGCGGACCCACAAGAAGTCGAGGCCGCCGCCGCACTGATCTCCACCTACCAAGCAATGCGCCTCAGGAACGTGAGCGCGCTTGCAAATGTCGCCCGCGCGATCGACGCCATGGCGCCGCGCAAAGTCGCTGTCTGGGGCGCCGGCCGCTTGCTCGGCAATCTGATTGAGACCGGCGGCCTGAAGCCGCAGTCGCTGGCTGCTGTCGTGGACAAGAACCTGATCCGCTACACCGGCGAAGTCCATGGCGTCCCGCTGTCGCCGCCGGAAGTGCTCGCCCGCCTCAAGCCCGACATTGTCGTCGTGCTCTCGCGCAGCCTTGAAGACGAGATTCGCCAAGAAGCCGAAGCCCACGTTCCCGGCGCCGAAGTCATCGCTTATGCCGACCTGCTCGAGCGCTCCAAAGCATACGCGGCAGCTTAGGTCGGCACATCCCCGAGGCGAGTGAACTGGCGCGAGGATTGCCACGGGCCGCGCCGTACCCTCAACTGACTTCGCGTCTTGGGGGCTTCATGCACGACGACGAACCGCTGCCGCAGGCACGAACACCTACCGCACGCTCACGCTGAAACCCGCGTTCCGCTAGATCTGGAAGAATAAAAACGGGGCCGGCAAAAACGCTGCCGGCCCCGCCCCTCGACTACCCCCACCGTGCCGAAGCCGGTCGTGTGCGCTTGTTCTTGTTTTTCTTGCGCGCTCGACCGATCTGAACAACCGGCAGCTTTTGGTCCCGCTTGTTAGGCCGCGTTTTCCACCGGCTGTTCGGAGTCGAAGAGTGTGTGGCACTTGATCAGTGCCTTATAGGTATGCCCGACGAGCACATCACGCGAGATCGCCACGCACAGGTTCAGTGTCTCGCCGTCGGTAATGTCGCGCATGAAGGCCGACATCTCGCTGACGAACTCGTCATAGTAGCGCGCCGCATCGTCGTTGCCCTGATAGAGCATCAAGATCGCGTAGTAGATGCGCTTCGCCGGCGTCGTCGCCTCGGTCGGCTGCAGCATGTCGCGATCGCGCAGCACGGTAACCTGGTTCTCGACGATGAAGCTCGCCGGCTTGTCGCCGTTGATCAGCACCGCGCCGTTCACAACGAACTTTTCACCGGGCTTAAGAGAGAGTTTCAGCGTCATGACGCCTTGAGTCCTTGTTCCGTCGTCACGAACGACACTAGCGGCTCAGGGTTAACATGGAACTTCCGTCGCAAATCTTTTTGGTCAACAAAGCGTTGAAATCGCGCATGCACGCCGGGCGCAAGATTAGCGCCGAATTAAAGTGTCCCTGCATATTCTGCTGATCCAACGTGGGGTCAGACGATGGCGCCGAAAACCGTACCAACCACGCAAGCCCTTCAGCTCCAACCGCAGCTCGAAGCCGTCGAGGCGTTGCGCAAAGCCGTTGCCCACTACAAACAGGGCGAGTTCGCCGCAGCCGCCGTGGCCGCCGCAAGCGCGGCAGAGCGGCACGAACGCTGCGCCGCTGCCTACCATCTGCTGGCACTGGCCCTCGACAATCTGGGCCAACGCACGAAGGCGTTCGAAATGTACGAGCGCGCGCTCAGCCTCGACCCCGCCAACGCGACCCTGATCCTCGACCTCGCCAACGCCGCCGCGAAGCTGCGAATGTTCGACGGCGCGCAGAAAGCCTACCGCGCCTACCTCGAACTTCGCCCAGATTGCCCGAGGGGCATCAGTGCCCTGGGGCTCTGCCTGCTCGCAAACGGCAACGCCGGCGAGGCGCGCCGCATCGTACACGGCGCGCTCGACGCCGCACCCGAGTCGGCCGACCTCTGGTCGGCGCTGGGCACGATTCTGACGGAGGCCTGCGACTTCGAAGGCGCGATCGCCGCCTACGGGCCGGCGCAGCGTTTGGCGCCGATGACCGCATACGCCTTTCACAACATCGCCCATGCGCAAAGCCACATCGGCGCCCACGATCAGGCGATCGCGAATTTCTCGCGGGCCCTCGAACTCGCGCGCGACGAAGGCGCACGCACCGCCACCCGCCACGCGCGGGCCTTAAGCTGCGCCGCAGCCGGCCGCTTGCAGGAGGCGTGGAGCGACCTCGAGGAACGCTTGAACCCCGCCTTTGCGCAAGCGACGCACTTCGCAATCCCCGCGGCGCGCTGGGACGGGGAAGACCTGACCGGCCGCAAGCTCCTCGTCGTCGGCGAACAAGGCCTCGGCGACGAAATCATGTTCGCGAGTATGGTTCCCGACCTGATCGAGCGCGTGGGACCGACCGGCAAGCTGATACTCGCCGTCGACCGGCGGCTTGTGCCGCTGTTCGCGCGTTCCTTTCCCGCCGCGCACGTCGGCGCCGAGATGCACACGAAACATGACACACGCCCCGTGCGTACTGTACCGTGGGCGACGGGCGAATGCGCGCCCCATGTCTTCGCACCGATCGGCTCGCTCGCACGCCATCTGCGTCCCACCATCGAGAGCTTCGTGGCCCGCGCCTATCTCAAAGCCGACACGGCGCGCGTGAACCAATGGATCCGCCGCCTCGAAGCGCTCGGCCCCGGCCCCTATGTGGGCATCAGCTGGAAATCGATGCTGGTCACGACGGCGCGCAAGAAATTCTTCAGCGCTCTCGAAGACTGGGCGCCCGTGCTCGAATCCACATCGGTGAAGTTCGTCAACCTGCAATACGGCGACTGCCAAGCCGAGATCGACGCCGTGCGCGCCAAGCACGGCGTCACAATCCACAACTTCGCCGGCATCGACCTGATGAACGACATCGACGACAAGGCCGCCCTCTGCGCGGCCCTCGACCTCGTCGTCTCCGCGCCGACCGCCCCCGCGATGCTCGCGGCCGCCACCGGCGCCGAAACCTGGCTCCTGACCGCAGGCCCCCTTTGGCAGCAACTCGGCACCGACCGCTATCCCTGGTACGCGAACACGCGCGTCCTCACCCCCGAAAAATTTGCCGACTGGCCCACGCTAATGCAACGCCTGGCACGCGAGATCGAAGCGTTCGCCGGGGGCTAAGCTCACGCCGAATTGACACGGCGCAGATGACCGCACTCAGCTAAGCTCCGCCATCGGCATGGAGCCTAACCAATGCGTTCCGACCTCACGCGGCGCACCGTACTCGCCGCAGCAGCAGCGGCCGCCCTCCCAGCGACGTCACAACCCGCGATCCTCACACGCGCGATCCCGAAGTCGGGCGAAGCGCTGCCCCTCGTAGGACTCGGCAGCTGGATCACCTTCAACGTCGGCGACGACCTGCAGGCGCGCGACTCGTGCGCGGAAGTAATGCGCGCGTTCTTCGAAGGCGGCGGTCGCCTGATCGACTCCTCGCCGATGTACGGCTCGTCGGAGCAGGTGATCGGCTACGGCCTGAAGAAAGCTAGCAACGCTCAACAGCTGTTCTCCGCGACCAAGGTTTGGGTCTCCGGCGGCAACAACGGACCCGGCCAGATCGACGCATCGCGACGCCTCTGGGGTGTCCCGAAATTCGACCTGCTGCAGGTTCACAATCTTCTGTCGTGGGAAGAACACCTGCCGACGCTGTTTGCCATGAAGGCGCAAGGCCGCCTTCGCTACGTGGGCGTGACGACGTCGCACGGCCGCCGGCACGACGACCTCGAACGCATCATGCGCACGCAACCCATCGACTTCATCCAAGTCACCTACAACGTCGTCAGCCGCGAGGTCGAAAGCCGCATCCTGCCGCTCGCGCTCGAGCGCAAGATCGGCGTCATCGTCAACCGCCCGTTCGAAGGCGGCGACCTGACGACGGCGATGCGGGGCAACCCTTTGCCGTCGTTCGCGGCCGAACTCAGATGCAAGACCTGGGCGCAGCTGATGCTGAAGTTCATCATCTCGCATCCGGCCATCGCCTGCCCGATCCCAGCGACCACGCAAGCGCGCCACGCACGCGAAAATCTCGCCGCCGCAAGCTTGCCGCTGCCCGACGCCGCCCTGCGCGCCCGCATCGCCGCCGCCGCGGGCAACGCCTGATGAGCGAATGGTGGACCTATTCGCTCACCGACTTTCTTCTGTTTTCGCCGCGCACCTACTATCGACTGTTCGCACTCTACAATGAGGCCGTCTGGCCGGCGCACCTCGCAGCCCTCGCACTCGCTCCCGCGCTCCCGTGGCTCGCGCGCACCGAATACGGCGGCCGGCCGACAGCCGCGCTCCTCGCCGGCATCTGGGCCTGGGTCGCCTGGGCATTTCACGCCGAACGCTATGCGACGATCAACTGGGCGGCGACATACTTCGCGATCGCCTTCGCCGCGCAGGCGGCCCTCCTGCTCTGGTCAGCACTAGGGCCATCCCACGTCGCTCCACGCGCCAACGGCGCCGCGCGCGCAGCCCTCGCCGTCTTCGCATTTGCAGCCTTCATCCAACCGTTCGCAGGCCTCGCATTCGGCCGGAACCTGAACCAAGCGGAATTGTTCGGACTCGCGCCCGACCCCACCGCCGTCGCAACGATCGCGTTACTCGCACTCGCGCCGCGCACGCCCTGGCACCTTCTGATCATCCCGGCGCTGTGGTGCGCGGTCACCGGCCTCACGCTAACGGCCATGCAAGCGCCCGATGCACTGTTGACCCCGCTCGCGGGTGCCCTGGCACTTTTCCTCGCGGCGTGGAAAACTCGAGCCGCATGAAGCTCGCGGATATCGAAAAGTTCCTTCTCGCCCTTCCGGGCGCCACGCTCTCGATCCAGTGGGGTAACGACCGCGTCTTCAAAGTCGGCGGCAAGATGTTCGCCGTCTTGGGCTTCGACAACGACAAGGCCGCGCACGGCATGTCGTTCAAAGCGTCGAGCGAAAGCTTCCGCATCCTGACCGAACTGCCCGGCATCAAACCCGCTCCCTACCTCGCCCGCGCCGAGTGGGTCTATCTCGACAAACCCACACGCTTGCCCCAGAAGGACCTGAAAGCCTACCTCACCCGCGCCCACGCCATCGTAGCGTCAGGGCTGCCGAAGAAAACGCAGAAGCAGCTGGGGATCGCGCCTTAAACTTGCGAGCGGGCTTCCGACCCCCTAGGTTTGGCCCAACACCTATTCACCAACACCTAGGATGACCGATGAAGAAGTTCGAAGGCACCAGCAACTACGTCGCGACCGATGACCTGCGCATTGCGGTCAACGCCGCGATCACGCTTGAGCGCCCGTTGCTCATCAAAGGCGAACCCGGCACCGGCAAGACCGTGCTCGCGTTCGAAGTGGCGAAGGCAATCGGCGTGCCGATCATCCAATGGCACATCAAGTCGACGACGAAGGCCCAGCAAGGCCTCTACGAATACGACGCGGTCAGCCGCCTGCGCGACAGCCAGCTGNNCTACGAATACGACGCGGTCAGCCGCCTGCGCGACAGCCAACTCGGCGACGCGCGCGTGAAAGACATCAAGAACTACATCTCGAAGGGCAAACTCTGGGAAGCGTTCACGAACGACCAGCGGCCGGTCCTACTGATCGACGAAATCGACAAGGCCGACATCGAGTTCCCGAACGACCTGCTGCTCGAACTCGACCGTATGGAATTCTTCGTCTACGAGACCGGCGAGACGATCAAGGCCAAGCAACGCCCGATCGTGATGATCACCTCGAACAACGAGAAGGAACTCCCCGACGCGTTCCTGCGCCGCTGCTTCTTCCACTACATCAAGTTCCCCGACCGCGACACGATGACGAAGATCATCGACGTCCACTACCCGAAGATCATGGACAAGCTGGTCGGTGAAGCACTCAACATCTTCTACCAAATCCGCGAGGTCCCCGGCCTGAAGAAAAAGCCGTCGACGAGCGAGTTGCTCGACTGGCTCAAACTCCTCATGGCCGACGACATCACCGCCGAAACCCTGCGCGAACGCGACCCTTCGAAACTGATCCCGCCACTCCACGGCGCGCTCCTGAAGAACGAGCAGGACGTTCACCTGTTCGAGCGCCTGGCGTTCTTGGCGCGGAGAGAGAGGAACTAGCCATGTTCCTCAACTTCTTCCACGACCTGCGCCAGGCCAAAATCCCGGTGACCCTGAAAGAGTACCTCGCATTGATGGAGGGGCTCGACAAAAAGGTCATCGATATGAAGGTCGACGAGTTCTACTACCTCTCGCGCACGGCGCTGGTGAAGGACGAGCGCAATCTCGACAAGTTCGACCGCGTCTTCGCGCACGCGTTCAAGGGGCTCGAAAATCTCGACCCGACCGACCTCGCGCAAATCCCGGAAGACTGGCTAAAGGCGCTCACCGAAAAATTCCTGACCGAGGAAGAGAAGAAGCAGATCGAAGCGCTCGGCGGCTGGGAAAAGCTGATGGAGGAGCTGAAGAAGCGCCTCGAAGAACAAAAGAAGCGTCACGAAGGCGGCAACAAGATGATCGGCACCGGCGGCACCTCGCCGTTCGGCGCCTACGGTTACAATCCCGAAGGCATCCGCATGGGCCAAGACAAAGGCCGCCACGGCAAGGCGGTCAAAGTCTGGGACAAGCGTGAATACAAGAACCTCGACGACAGCGTCGAACTCGGCACGCGCAACATCAAGATCGCGCTACGCCGCCTGCGCAAATGGGCGCGCGAAGGTGCGCTCACCGAACTCGACCTGCCGGAAACGATCCGTCACACCGCACACCAAGGCTATCTCGACCTCGTCATGCGGGCCGAGCGCCACAACAAGGTCAAGGTGCTGATCTTCTTCGACATCGGCGGCTCGATGGATGCGCACATCAAACTCTGCGAGGAGCTGTTCTCCGCCGCGCGCACCGAATTCAAGCACATGGACTTCTTCTACTTCCACAATTGCCTGTACGAGAGCGTGTGGAAGGACAACCGCCGCCGCCACAACGAGAAACAGCCGACCTGGGACGTGCTGCACAAATACCCGCACGACTACAAGGTCGTGATCGTGGGCGACGCGACCATGAGCCCCTACGAAATCACCTA
>CXWJ01014956.1_pt1 | contig 12759 bp, 9 predicted proteins | sample 590841 | NCBI WGS metagenome assembly CXWJ01 (sample SAMEA3498367, study PRJEB10139) | wastewater metagenome | biome: wastewater treatment plant; material: activated sludge | place: Austria | collected 2015-01-21 | reverse complement strand
ACCTGGAAAAGCTGGTCTATGCGATCGCGCTGGCGCGCCGAAACCGAGCAATTGTGCAACAGAACCTAGCGCTTTCCGCCATCGTTATTGCAGTGCTCGTCATCGGATCGGTCGGCGGCATGTTCACTTTGCCCGTGGCAGTCATCGGTCATGAACTTAGCGAATTCCTCGTCATCGCCAATGGCCTGAGGATGCTCAAGGCCGGACGCTAGCTTCGTTATGAACGTCCAGGAAATCTGGTGAAGCGGTAACGCCGGCAGGACGGGTATTCACTGCACAGTCGGGTGTAGTCGATACAAATGATAGGCGACATTTCCGTTTTGACTCGGCTGCACCATGTCTTGGTTTCTGATCATCCTGTTTCTTCTGCCCTGCCCCTGCCATTGGGCGCAGCTGGTAGCCGTTGATTCAGATGGTCATGACACCCAAGTCAGGCACGCCTGCTGCTCGACTTGCAATCAGTCGCATGCGCCCCTGGATCAGACATGCAAGCCCCGCGACTGTCCGCGGGATGGCAAGTTTGTCTCCAGTCCCTCAGTCAGTATCGCGCCCCCCTCGCTCACACTTCAATCCGCGATTCTATGCGCCGGATTGCCAGTGTTTGCGACCGATCATAGCTCGGCTGCAAACCGTGTGAGCGTAGTTCCTAGCTGGGCGGCACTCGCCAGGGCATCTTCGTTTCCGCTGCGCATCTAAAGAGGCCGTGCTGCGCTCGATTGCGCACGCAGGGTGCTTCGTAGTCGTCGAATAGTGACGCGCTTGCCTGAGGACCGAACCCATGTACTTCCGAATTGCAGTCTGCTGCGTTGCAGCGGTCATACTTGCTCCCGATCTCTTGCGGGGCCAGGAGCGTCCAATCAGTNNTCCTCCGGCCGATCGTAGCGGACAACTGCGCCCCGTGTCGAATATCCAGTCGAAACAGCAGTCCGAACCGGCACCCACCGTAGGTGTAGAAGCCCTGCCTCCGGTCGCCCCAAAACCGGTGATCGAATCGGCGCTTACGCTTGAAGAGTTGGAGGGTATAGCTCTGTCAGGCAACCCAGCAATTGCACGTGCTGCCGCGCTGGTGCGGGCAGCCAGGGGAAACTGGGTGCAGGTTGGCCTGAAATCGAATCCGGTCGTTGGATACGAAGGGCAGCAGTTGAGCAGCGGCGGACGTGCCGAGCAGCACGGTGTGTATGCGGAACAGGAGATCGTTCGGGGCGGCAAGCTCAAGCTCAATCGCAATGTCGCAGCTCAAGAGATTGCACAGGCCGAGCGGGACTTAGCGGCACAGCAGCAGCGTGTAATAACTGATGTACGCATTGCTTTCTACAACGTGCTGGTGGCACAGCAACAGCAGCAACTGGGAACCGAGCTGCTTCGGATTGGTACCGGGAGCCTCACTGCTGCACGAGCATTGCTGCAGGCCAAGGAAGTGGGCGAAGCCGACGTACTGCAAGCGGAGATCGAAGTAGAGAATGCGCATATCTTTTCGGTCAATGCTCGCAACTGCCGTCTTGCTGCCTGGCAGAGTCTCGCGGCGGTAATCGGCCAGCCAAAGCTACCGCTGGAGCCGCTTGCCGGTGATCCGGCCGAAGGCCTCCCGGTCTTAAAGTATGATGAGCTGCTGCAACGGCTGCTGATAGCAAGTCCTGAGGTCGGGTCGGCAATTGCGAATGTCGAGCGGGCACGTTGGGCGGCCGAACGTGACAATCATGGCATCGTACACTTGTTGTTCGATTGGCCCGAGTCGCACGTACGCTGACTCCATTTGTATCGCGACAACCAGGATAGCAGGATAATACGCGACAACTACCTTCCGTGCCCCGAATCGAGCAATTCCCGGTGTTTCCGCAGATAACCGTCCGTGGCCACTTGGCGTGTATCAAATCAATTTCGATTTGCTAACGCCAGCAGCAGGTACGCAGAGGTGGATCGTTCCTTCACGAAACCCGCCTCGTGGCACGAAATCCGGGAACGCTGATTTTAGCACGCTGCATACGCTAAAGGGAGGAGTCGCGGATCATGGATTGGGGGGCAGCCGGTATCGCTGACATACTTCGACTCTAACACTTCCTCACCCATAACTCGCGACCCTCGCTTCCAACAAGAATCGCCGAAGTGCGGACAATGGCAACGAGGTTGTTCCATTTGGGAGGGGAAAATGGAAAGTCAATTCAATTTCATGTCTTTAGCACTTCGACTATCGAGTGCAGTATCCTTAAGTTCGTGGATCAGTTCGATCGCCGCCATGGCAATGACTTTGCGTCACATTTCCTTCCATTTTTCACAGAGCTTCTGAACTCGTTGCGGCACACCAAACGAACCCGAAATCTGTGGGTTCGATTTGCTTGCAGCATCCAGCCTTGGAATGAACGAAGAATCCCATTCCTCTAACCCTTCGAGGTATGCGATACGAACCTTAGCTGAAGCAAAATTCCTGCTGTCCTCAAACAAGTTGACCAGAACTTCTCCCATACGCTTCATCGTTTGTTTATTCTTGCGGTATGAGTCAAATAATTCGCGTCCAAGCTCATCAGCAGACTTGCCGCTGCCGGTAAACGCCTGAAATCGACCGATGAACCCGTATGGGTCCTGGCCAAACCTAACGGCGAATACGGGGAGCCCGCGCCCCATGGCAAAGCCGATTTCTTGATCGGTCCAATGACTCTTGTGGAAATCCGGTTGCAGCAATGCAACAAGCGAATCGGCTGTTGATAAAGCCGTTTCGATCTGGGATTGCCACTCAAGAGTTGGCTCAATGTCGTTGTGAGCAACGAATCCGCAGATACCAAAGTTGAGCAGTGCTTCTTGCAACTCTGCAGCATAGGCCTTACCAGTGGACAAATGTGAGATAAAGAGGCGGAACATCCGCTTTCGCCAGAATGGCGGATCGATTCCAGGCTTGAGCGTTTCCTCAACGAGATAACCGACGTGCTGCGCCAGCTCAATGAGAGTGTGGTCCGGAGCTTCCGTGCACATCTGAAGTACATAGGCGTACTTGTCGCCTTGCCAAGTATCAGATTTAGGGAGGCCGAACTGAACTAAGGTCACATCGATCAGGGGCCACTCCTCGACCTGAAGTCGCTCACCAATTTGTTTCAGCATGGTCGTACGCTTTGATGCTGAAAGTGAGGGCATTCATGAAGCCTAGCGTATTGCAAACTGTGCCGAGGGAAAGTTGCTTCGAATGGGGATCAATGACGCGCCTCGCAATATGTTGTGGGTACGGAGCTGCGTCGACAAAGTTCTACTTCGGTCGACCCTGCTTTGCGTACGCCACGCATTCCCTGCTCTCACCTGGCTCAATTTTGCCCCGATTCATCTCTTTCCGCAAGCTGACGCCCCCGGAATCGCATTAAACTCAGCGGATTCGAAGAATGCTAGAGCGACGTATCGTGGCTGAGTCGTGTCCAGTGCGTTTACCGCATTCCTACAATAAGTCGTGGGCAAGTCAAAGACTACCGAAAACCAAACGCCTTGAGTGCCGCGTCATAATGTGGCCGGGCGAGGAGTTCTCCTCATTCAACGAAGATTTTGTCAAGCTCGGGATAGTGAAATCGTGGCTGCGGGGAAAATTAATGTCCAATTGATTTCCAGAATTTACCTGCCCCGTCTTCATTAACCAGAGCCGACGACTTTTCTTTCCCCTCGGTTTATCTTGCCCACTTTTCGCTTCGCTGCAAACCAACTTCCTTCTTTCCGCAAATCCGCGAAAATCGTCCGGAACGCTCCTTCGGACCGCATATAAGAATTAATAGACAAACCATCACTACGCACGATGGTTTCACGGTTCAGTACGGACCCATTCCCCATTTTCGTTTCTTCAGGAGAGATACTATGCCCTCGCCCAACAAATCGACTGAAATTACGGCATTCACAATTGCTTCACGTCTCAACAAGCCGGTGCATCGCATCATGTACATGGTTCGTAACCGCAATATTCCCCACACTCGAAATGCCCTCGGCTGGCGCATATTCGACGATCAGGCTGTCGAACAAATCGCCGACGAAATCGCCTTGCTCGATCAGGTCAGGGCACGGCGCCAAGCCGTTAAACCGGCGTGCTAGACCCGTGTAAACCTAACTCCTCAAGAGCGCAGCGTCCGCTGTGCTTCTCTTGTGCCGGAACAACCTAAGGAGATTCCCCATGACGGGCGCCGCAAGCGAAATGGAAGCCGCTGTACCCGCTGAACTCCAAGCGCTGCGGCAATGGGTCTGCTGGCGCCTCGACCTAAGGCGCAACACGAAAGTGCCCTGCAACGCCCTGCATGGCGGACTAGCCAGCTCGACCAATCCCGACACATGGTGTTCATTCCAAGAGGCCCTGGGCGCCGCGAGCTACTTTGATGGCATCGGTTTTGTGTTTACAAAGGAGGACCCCTACTGTGGTATCGACCTAGACGATTGCGTAGATGAGTCTGGCGATTGGCTGTGGGGCGAGGACCTCGCCCAATGGCTCGATACGTATAGTGAAGTGTCTCCTTCGGGTCGTGGCGTGAAGCTCATCGTGCGCGCCGCAAAGCCCGCCGGAACGCCCTGCAGCCAACCGGACCTGGGGATCGAAATCTACGATCATAGCCGCTTCTTCACCATCACCGGCTCCCAAATCGCCGGTCTCGCTCGCCCCATCTGTGATGGCCAGGAGAAGATTGACGCCTTGTGTTCCTATCTATTTCCGCCATCGCGTCCGCTACAACTTACGCACAGACCGACCGCCGACGAAACCGAGCGTGAACGCCGCGCCTTGGGATACCTCGCCGCAATGCCCCCCGCGCTGAGCGGCTCAGGCGGACACAATGCCACGTTTGCAGCTGCGACCGCGCTAGTGCATGGATTTGAAATCGCACCCGAACGCGCGCTGCAAATGCTCGGCGAACACTATAATCCCCGCTGCGAACCACCGTGGTCGGCCAAGGAGCTTGAGCACAAGGTGCATCAAGCTGCAACGAAAGAACACAGTCGGCCACGGGGGTGGCTCATGGGAACGGAACTCGTTCCGACAGCCCCAAGCGTTGATCTCAGCGGGATTATAGGAGGGGTGCCCTCCGACGAGCAACTATTCACATTCATCACATCGCGCGAGCTGGATGGCGCCGACTATGAACTATCGTACCTTGTCGATGGCATACTGACGCGCGGGCAACCGGCAATCATTGCGGGGCCCAAGAAATCGCTCAAGACGAACATCAGCATTGATTTGGCTATGTCGCTCTCGACCGGCGGACTGTTTCTTGGGCGATTCAGTGCTCCCATGGCAGTGCGCGTCGGCGTCATGTCGGGAGAGTCGGGGGGTGCTACGGTCCAGGAGACAGCGCGTCGAATTGCCCGCGCGAAAGGAGCCACACTGCCGGAATTCGACAACGTATTCTGGTCGTTCGATGTCCCTCAACTCGCGAGTCAAAGGCACGTCCGTGCCGTCGAGATGTTTGTACGTGCCAACGCCCTGGACGTACTCATCCTCGATCCGACGTACCTCATGATGCTGGGGATCGGCAATGACGCCGGGAATCTGTTTGCGGTGGGCTCCTTGCTCAAGTCAATCGGGGACCTCGCACGCGATACCGGCTGCACTCCGATCCTCTGCCATCACTTACGCAAGGGAATCACCGACCCCTTTGAGCCCGCTGAACTCGATAACATCGCCTGGGCCGGTTTTCAAGAGTTTACGCGGCAGTGGATTCTGATCAATCGACGTGAGCGTTATCAACCCGAGCACGAAGGCAGCCACAAGCTTTGGATGTCCGCCGGTGGCAGCGCAGGGCATTCGGGGTTGTGGGGAATCGACATTGAGGAGGGGTCGCGCGAGGATACAGGAGGACGACGCTGGGATGTAGATATTCTGACGGCGGCAGAGGCTTGCGAAGCCCAATCCGTAACACGCGAAATCGTGGGAGAAGAGAAGCGGAGGATGAAGAGAGAATTCCAATTCGAGAAGGACCGTGAGTCCCTCTTGCAAGTCCTTCGCGAGCGACCAAATGGAGAAACCCTCCGAGAACTGCAACGAAAATCGGGAATACGCGGATCGCGTGCAACGGACTTACTTGAGGAACTTGTTGCTAAGGGCTTCCTTATTGCGACCGAATTGAGGAAGAACACACGTATGGAAAGGGCTTTCCGGCTCAATATTCAAAACGATGCGCAAAGTAATTTTTGCAAGGCCGGGGCTGGCATAAGTAGCACCAGCGAGGGGAGATGCCAATAGGAACTTGCGTGGCGAAGTTAAACAATGACAGTCGATTCGTTGAAGTGGTGAGCGCCGAACACGTAGATCTAGTGACGCCCCAGTCGAATTCGTTCGGCATCGTCATCCTCTCGCCTCCCACGCGACTCGAACATGTCTGCTACGGCTTTCATGGCATTGGCAAGTTGCGGGCCGGCATCTCGGATGTTGGAGGCGTTCCTCCGAATGGAGTCCGCGAATAGACGTTCCTTTTCGCCCCCATCTAATGCACCTCGCCAAGTAATTCCGCGGCAATTTAATGCTGCGATTTGGAAACCCCGCAGGAGTGATTCGCTATTCAGTCTCTGTACAATCTCGGCAATTGCCTGCGTTGGAGCCGGCCCAGACGGCGTATTGGTCGCCCTTGCAATCATGGCACCAAGATGGCGATCGCAGTCTTCAAGTGCGCCCGCATCGGCCGCAAGAACGCGGGCCTTTGCGATCCAGTTGGCCAGGTACAATTCGTCGATTTGTCCCGATGCGTCTGTTCCTGGAAGATGGGTTATCACGTCAAATAGGCGCGCCGTTCGCTGGAGCATTCGTCGTCGAAAAGCCGGTTCGGGATTTTCTCCGACTATTCCGGACCCGGCTACGAGCAACTGGACAAAGANNAGAAATCCGGTCTCTCGTCGATCATTTTGAGAAGTGTGACCGGACGAGTCTCGCTGGGTATTTCTGCAAGGCATTGGACAAACGCGAATTCAATACTCGCAAGCTGAAATGGATCGAATCCGCAGGGATCATCTTGTAGTCGTTTAATGAGAACTTGTGCGTCATGCGCACTGTGCTCGACCAATGGATCTAGGACAAATTCTTTGTGCATCGCAGAAATTAAGACATTTGCAATTATCGATGGGTCCAACTCAGCACCTTGATAATGGGCCCAGGTCACAATGCACATCGCTCGAAATGGAAGTCCCACTTCGATCAACTTATCGACGGCGAAAACGAGCGATTCTGGATCGAGTGGAATGCGGATTGGCGGAATGTTTGTCCAATATTGATGGGCTGCGTCAGGCCCTCTGGATTCAATCCAGTTCCACGAATCACGGTTGGCCGGCAAGCAACGTGTGAAGTTTGCTTGCGCCTGAGGACTCCAATTGTCAAAATTACTCGAAAGGACGCTCGGAAGTCCCTGATGAGCGCACAATGACGCCAAATAATTTCCGACAAGTGCCATGAACGCGGGACTGGGAGAATCGAGCTGGCTTTGCAGCGAGAGGTCGCTGAATTCAAGAAGTTTGTGCTCGGCTTCAAGCCATCCTATCCAGCCGGGTTCTTGCACCTGTTCCGCAAAGTCAAAGATACCTTTGAATCCATGCCTCAAAATTATTTCCCTGAGCGAATCGATTCGCTGAATTGTAAATTTGTTGTCGATTGCCTCCCGGTCGTTTTGGAAAGTCATGCTCCGCAGTCGAAAGCGTTGATCAAAGAGCCAATGGCAATAGTCCAGTGGGTCTTCCGGCTGGAGCGTGTCGAGAATAGTTCTTAGTCGGTCCAATACCTGTGTAAATCGGGACGAAGTGTTGCCCTCATCGTCCGAGTGGAAAGCCAACAAGTCAAACAATGCATTCCACGTCGTAAGCCGAGCGTCCTTGTTTGCGAGTATGGCATCGATATCGTCTCGAAAACATGCCATAACTTTTTCATCGAATTCGTCGTCGAATCCAAGTAAATGGTTGAGGCTCGTGGCCCATCGTGATGGGCAATCCCTCGTAGCCTCGAGTGCCAAATGAGCTATCTCCATGACATGCTGTGAAATTTCCGGTTGCGACGCATCGCGGTTATATCCATCTGCCCAGTCTCGCCACCGTGGCTCATTGGCACCCCCTATTGCCGCCCGATGGCCATTGCCAATGAGATTATTGACCAGATCGAATCCAGTGTCGGAGTATTTGGACAGCACTCGACATATCACGTTGATTCGATCGTCCGCCGGCGCGCAGGTGTGCGGCCGACCTGGATTGAAGATGGACGCGAGACTACCACTAGGCCGGTTCGAATAGGTGCCACCCGGGTCCGTTTCTGCTAGTGCCGCAAGCACAAGAGCTGCTTCAGACAACAATTCCGGATTCCAGGCGGCAGTTTCCAGCGCCCAAAGTAGATTGGTATGAAGTGCTCCAGCAAATAGGTTATGTTTCTTGTCTTGGAACAACTCTGGAAGTTGCGGTTTCGCTGACGCCAGATCGGTTTTCATCCGCGATAAGATCAGGTCAGGTTCGGCTTCCATGAAATCTAAGAGGTTGCCATCAAGCGAAGCCCAGCGGACCCAGTTTGCCCCGTGCGGAATCGCAATCGCAATGGCCCGACGAATTGCGGCACGAAAGTCGACTTTACAATGCAGTGGCACCCGAGATTCATACAGACCCATGATTGCCAATGTCTCAGCGAGACAGCCGCGCAATTCACGTGAAAGCAGTCGCCCTTTTCCATGCATATTAGCCACCCAGCGCGTCTCAACGGGAAGCTCGTATTTGGGATCATCCTCGGCAAATGCACGTTCGAAAAGCAAGAGGAATCGGTCGACGAGTTCAGGCGTAATCCAATGTGCCAAGTGGTGCCAAGCATCCTCGCGCGAAGATACAAAAACCGCGTTTTGAAACCTAATGAAAAAACCATCACTCGATCCCGTCCACTTCGTGACGTGTTCTGTAAGCGCCTTGCCATCCATTTGCAGGAGTTCCAAGATCGCCGCTTCGTCTTGTTTCGCCGGCGGACCAAAAGATGCCCTGCCAATTCCCTTGTTCGACAAACTGGGGTCGAGGTACCATCCACCCAGCAGGGCGAACGGAGCAAGCTCCGCCGCGTTTTCTTCTCGCGCCCATTCCGGTACTTCGCTGGCAGTGTGCTTGGATACGAGCCGCTTTAGGATCGTAGAGCTTCCACAGGAGCCCTTTGCGACTTGGTAGGCGCGGGAACTGGGGAATCCAGCTTGCTCAAGCGCTTCAGCGACGGCGTAATGGTTTTGACGCCTCAATTCCAGGAAGGCGTTCCTAGGACCTAAATTGCAATAGTGGCAAATAAGAACACGATGGCCTGTGCTAATCGCTCCCGACACGTCAGCCGGAGACAGCTGCAGGCTTGGCGACGTAACGAGAATCAGCGGCTCAGAACGCATCACAAAATGTTCCCATGCGTCTCGAGTAGAAATGTGCAGAGCGTCCTCGAGTTGTTCATACATCGTCTGAGCACTGGTGATAAAATCAAGTCCGTCCTGGGGCGATGCGGAAATAATTGACAGCGCGGATGGGTTTCCTGCAAGCCATTTCTCAAGCGATGCCAATTGTTCGTCGCGAGAGCAGGTAAAGACCGTCGGTGGTAAGGGCGGCTCGGAAATATTGCGAAGGTTTTTCCATTCCCTGCTCAATGAGGTTGCCCCGAGATGTGCCTTGCCAATTTTTTCTGCAAACCAGTGGGCCACCGCCGGGGCAAGTTCTATCCATTGCTCGAGATCATTTGCATCCAATGCGACAACGCTTTTCCATTCGCCTCGGCTTCGAGCGTCTTCTTGCCATTTGACTTTTGGTTTGTTCCAATTTCTTGGCGTTACAAACACAAACGTCGTTTCACGCCGGATATCGGCGTCGGTGGACCTTGTCCTCTTCGCGATTTCCTTATCGGCCTTTCGCTTAATTCCCTTGTCTGTTCCAAACTCCCAGACGCTACGTCCCGACGGGACAAACTGCGGAAGTGACGACGTTGCAACCACCACGCCGTCGAAGCCAGGGCGCGACACTTGTTCAAACGCTGGAAAATCTACGAATTCAGCAGAGAGGACGGTTTGGCGGATAAGTCGCCTCAGTATGAGGGACAATTCACCTTGCGAAGTGCGTTCTTGGGCCCAACGGACAAAATCTAATGCTCGAATTGGCAACATGCGAAACTCCACGAGTCGGCTCCAAGTCACATGAAGCGATTTTACGATACTGCGGAGCGAGTTGTCTTGGTCCGTTGCGATTGAGGAAACCGCTACGAATGGGACTGGGCGTCGGAAGGCCGTATTTGGGACCCTGAATGTGATACCACCGACGTGACGCCATGATCGTTCGACGGACACTTTGGTGATAGGGACCCACGCGACGCCGCAATGGCTGAATTTGTGCGGTGGGAAAAGTGCTGTACAAGTGTTGGCCAGGCTTATGGAAGCACATCAAGATGCGAAAGATGCGCAACATAGAGAGCCATGCTTTCTGTCAAGACTTTTTTCCATATTCGTGGTGCGCAGGTTTTTCTGCGCGCCGCGCCGAGTCCGCGCACCACATGGGTCTGCTGGTGGTGCGCCCGGCCTATATTTATATAGGCCGGCGCAGCAGCACCAGCAGCAACCCGGCGAAAGTGCAGCACCACCAATCGGCGCACCACCAGGCATCGAGGTGCATTGGCGATAGTGCATAGTTCGCTGGCGCAGCAGAGCGGTGGGCTGAGATTCTTTACGTCGTGTGCGTAGGACGTGTGGTGATCGAAGGTAGGCCACGCTAGGGACGCCACGTTGGCCCACTGACGCACGCAGCACCCCATGGTCGACACCTTGGTGGCCCCGAGCGCCGGAACGCGTCCTAACGCATCCTGTGCGAACCTAGCGCTGCAGGAGTCTCTCTACAGACATTCGTATATCTATTGATGCATTGCAATGTGACATTGTTGTGGCGTCTCATTTTTAGAATCTGGAATAATTGCCAAACCATAAGCATGTCATAGCCAAACATGCTACATATAGCATGTTTTCAAAAAACCGGTGTAGCAGTTCCATGTCAATCGGGAATAAATTTTGAGATTTTACAAAAGTTTTACAAATAGCGCCGACCTGAACGGCTATATATATCACAGGGACACGCGATTCGGTGAGACACTTGTATGTCTGTCAAGGGAAATACGACTCGCTAGATTAGTTCGTCTACAGAACTTCGTCCCCCAAGAAAGCCGGGAAAATCGATGTATGAACGTATGTATATGTTCAATCGTGCAACATTTTCAATGGTTCCTTCCCGGAAAGTGTCAAGGAAATACCAGCGGGAACAGTCGCAGACCATCTGAGAGTTTGTTTCGAATGTCCGAATTTATTTTGGAGGCCACTCTCGTATGGAATGCGTTAATCTTCTCGCCCATTGCGGGACTCGCTACCGCATTACCTTTGATCCCGCATATTCGCCGCGTCACGTGCCACGGTCGATGCTAGACTCGTGGTACATGCTCAGTCCCGGAAAGTTTGGCACGATCTACCCGACGGGTGGCGACCTGCTCCGCGTGGACATCGATCGGCATCCCAGTTTCTTCCGGAAGGTAGCCGCAATTCCAGGCTGTGTGCTCGTCCAAGATGGCGACCACGAGAAGACGCTGGAGTTCCAAGTCGACCTGCTCGACCAAGTCGCTTCGATTGTCAAGTCGCGACGGCGTCGGGTGTTGACACCCGACCATCGCGCTCGGCTTCAGTCCGCGAATCGCAGGTTTCAGTTTCAGCGTTCGCCAAGCAGCCTCTCCGTCACGTTTCTAAATACGAAATTAGCAACCGCAAACGCAGGCAAAGACGCATCGACGACCCACGAGCCGTCCCCGGAGACGGGAGCGCTGTCGGGATTGATTTAGACCCGTTTAGTACCGCAAAGGCCGCGAACGATTCATGCGGCACGAATTTGGCTTCTTACAAGAATGGATTCACGATGAAAATCGAAATGTGGCCGCTGGATCGGCTGAAGGAATACGATCGCAACCCGCGACTCAACGATGAGGCTGTGGACCCGGTGGCGAATAGCATACGAGNNGTGCTGATCGCCGGCCACACACGCATCCGCGCCGCCCGGAAACTGGGCCTGGCTGAGGTTCCGGTGCTCCGCGCCGACGACCTGACGCCAGAGCAAGTCGCCACGTTCCGCGTGGCCGACAACAAGCTGCACGAACTGTCGAGCTGGAACTACGATCTACTTCCCCTCGAACTCGCCGACCTACAAGCCTGCAATTACGACTTGGGACTGCTGGGATTCGACGCCGAGGAACTCGCCAAGCTACTTGGCAACGACTTGCAGGAAGGCCTCTGCGATCCCGACGAGATTCCCGAGCCGCCCGACGAAGCCATCACGCAGCCTGGCGATCTGTGGATCCTCGGGGACCATCGGCTGCTCTGTGGCGACAGCACTAAGCCGGAGGACGTCGATCGACTTCTTGGTGGTGCCGCAGTTGATCTTGTTAATAGCGACCCCCCGTATAATGTCCGCGTCGAACCTCGCAGCAACAACGCGATCGCGGCTGGTCTCTCATCGTTCACGCAAACCCATCACCAAGGCCTCGACCTGGCACGCGATCCGGGGAAGGCAAAAGGTACGACCAAGAAGCTTCGTGCTAAGGACCGTCCGCTGGCAAACGATTTTGTGAGCGATGAGGAGTTTGATCGATTGCTCGATGCGTGGTTTGGGAACTTCGCACGCGTGCTTAAACCAGGCGGTTCGTTTTACATTTGGGGTGGCTATGCAAACCTGGGAAACTATCCCCCGTTTCTCCGCAAACACAAGTTGTATTTCTCCCAAGCCATTGTGTGGGACAAGCAGCATCCGGTCCTGACC
>CXWJ01003022.1_pt1 | contig 12767 bp, 12 predicted proteins | sample 590841 | NCBI WGS metagenome assembly CXWJ01 (sample SAMEA3498367, study PRJEB10139) | wastewater metagenome | biome: wastewater treatment plant; material: activated sludge | place: Austria | collected 2015-01-21 | reverse complement strand
AGTCGGTAGATCGCGAACATAAGTTTTTTTCCGTTTTCGGTGGTTCATACGTGCCTAACAGCCGATTGGATTGGCGCGGAACCGAACTCGCCGCCCTCACACCCGAGGCGACGTCTTGCGGCAGGCCCGCGGCCCTGCCAATGTTGGATTAACCGGCATTTCAACATTCGGGGAACCGTCCATGTTCGATCTCATCATCCGCAACGGCATCGTCGTAGACGGCACTGGGGCTGAGCGGCGCGTTGCCGACGTTGCCGTCAAGAGCGGTCGCGTCGCGAAGGTGGCGCCCGCGATTGCGGAAATAGGGGCGCGCGAGGTCGATGCCTCGGGCCTCGTCGTCGCGCCGGGCTGGGTCGACATCCATACGCACTATGATGGCCAAGTTACTTGGGACGACGAACTCGGTCCCTCCGCCTGGCATGGCGTCACCACGCTCGTCATGGGCAATTGCGGTGTCGGTTTTGCACCGGTGAAGCCCGACAAGCACGATTGGTTGATCGCGCTGATGGAAGGCGTGGAGGACATTCCAGGGTCCGCACTTACCGAGGGCCTGAAGTGGGGCTGGGAGAGTTTTCCAGAATATCTCGACGCGTTGGAGAAGATGCCGCGCTCGGTCGATGTCGCCGCGCAGATTCCGCACGGCGCCGTGCGTGCCTATGTGATGGGCGAGCGCGCGAACAACCGCACGGCGACGCCGGCCGACATCGCGGCGATGGCCGGGATCGTGGAGGAGGGCATGCGCGCCGGTGCGCTCGGCTTCTCGACCTCGCGCACGATTCTGCACCGCGCTAAGGACGGCGTGCCGGTGCCGGGAACGTGGGCCGATGCCGGCGAGCTGGAAGCCATCGCCGCCGCCATGGGCAGGGCCGGCCACGGCGTGTTCGAGCTTGCCTCCGACATGGCGCCCGCCGCGGACGAGTTCGCGTGGATGGGACGTATGTCGCGCGATACCGGCGTACCGGTGACGTTTGCGATGCTGCAAAGCCCGATGCATCCGAACGGTTGGCGTGAGATGCTGGACATGGCGACGCAAGCGAATGGTGGCGGCGCGAATGTCTTCGCGCAGATCGCGATCCGCCCGACGGGGCTGGTGCTGGGGTGGGAGTCGACGGTGAACCCGTTCTCGTTTCAGCCGACGTATCAGGCGATCGCGCATCTGCCGGTCAAAGAACGGCTGGAGCGTCTCAGCGATCCGGACGTGCGCGCGCGCATCATCGCCGAGCGGCCGCCGATTGAAGGCGAGCTCGCGGTTCTGCGCATGATCCTCGCGCAAGGGTTCGACCGCATGTTCCGCCTGATGACGGCGAGCGGGCTCGACTATGAACCCGCACCGGAGGCCTCGGTCGCGGCGGAAGCGAGGCGCACCGGCAAGGACCCGCGCGCGATTGTCTATGACATGCTGATGGAGAACGACGGGCGCGGGTACGTCTATCTGCCGCTTTTGAACTATGCCGATTTCAACTTCGACCACATCCACGAGATGCTGCAGTCGGACCGCACGGTGCTGTCGCTTTCCGACGGCGGGGCGCATTGCGGCGTGATCTGCGATGCAAGCTTTCCGACCTATCTGTTGACGCACTGGGTGCGCGACCGCGTCCGCGGCAAGCGCATCACGCTGGAGCAAGCGGTGAAGCGCCAATGCCACGACACGGCGCGGCTCTACGGGATGCACGATCGCGGTACGCTGGTGCCGGGCCAGCGGGCGGACATCAACGTCATCGATCTCGAGCGGCTCGCGATCGACGCTCCCGAGATCGTTTACGATCTGCCCGCGGGCGGCCGGCGCCTCATCCAACGGGCGCGCGGCTACCGCTACACGTTCGTGGCGGGCATGGAGACGTTCCGCGACGGCAGGTCGACGGGGGCGAAGCCGGGCAAGCTCGTGCGCGGCGTGCAGCGGGCGTCGATGGCCGTCGCGGCGGAGTAGTTGGTGACGGGAGCGCCGGCGCTCCCCTTACGCCGACATGTTGATGTCTCCCATCATGTGCCCCCCTGATCTCGGCGGAGCTTACTTTGTCGGGTGCGTGTACTACGCTCGTTTTCTTGTCGCCGCATTGTGGACCTCTATCCGCCGAAGGTCTTGACGACGTTCTCGCCGAAGAGCGGTCCCATCGCGAAACCGAGTAGTACACCAACGAAAGCGAACATCGCGATCATCACCGCGGCCACGCGAAGCGGCCCCTCTTCGCCAGCCAATCGCGCGAAGCCGGTCGCCGCGCCGAGGAGTTTGTCGCCTTCTGTCTTGACCACGAGGTCGTTGGACGCGCCGTCCGGACCCGCCGCGGGCTTTGCGTGATTGCCAAGGCCGGGCATGAGAATCCACACCGTCGTCAAAACGCAACTCATTGCGGCGGCTATGCCAGCTCCGATGAGTCCACTCGCAATTGAAATGCATAGTCCGCCGGCGCAGGCAGCTATCGCGGCGTCCAAGGCGGGCCGCGCGTCCGTCGTCGCATCAAAAAAGGCCGCGCCTACAATAGCGCCTGCAAACTGTCCCGCGACTGCGCCAAGTACCCCGAACGAAAACTCGGCGGCAACAAAGAGGAGCGCAAATGCGCCGACAAAACCTCCGACGATCGCAAAGACCGACGTCACGTGGAGCTCAATGGTGCCCGGCGGCGAGGAAACAGCAGTCGGCATGGCGCCGCTGCTTCCGGCGTTTGGAATCACAAACACGACGCAAACGAAGAGGCCGAGAATGGCGGCGATCGCGAGCGTCTCCGAGATCGCCGAGAGCATTCGGGCAAGTGCTCCGTGGCGCGACTCCGCCGCCGCGGCGCGGGTGACGGCCCTCGCGGCGATTCCCACGGTCGCGAACAAGACCAACGCGGCGAATGGCCAAAATATGATGGCGGACGCGGTGCGCACCGAGTCCCATGTTACGAAATGGCCCAAATAGGCTCCCCCGATGCCGCCCCAAACCGCGCCGACAATTGCGCCGCGGGCGGCCGCTGCATGTGCGCGCAGTTTCGGGGTCTCGGCGTCAAAGTCTTGAGACGCGACCGCACCCAGAAAAGCACCCGCGAGAGTGAACAAGATCGAGAGGACAACAACTGTGCTCATGGTACCTGCGAGAACGCAGACTGCGTCCGTTAGAAGGATTGGCCCGGCGAAGCGACCCCACCGGAATACAGCGACAGCATTTCCATTTCCTAGCGTTGCAACCGACGTGAGTATGTATTGGACGGGACCCCAAAAGCGAGACCCGCAAAATCGGAGGGAGGGTAAGCAGGTGGCGGTGATCAGGATCACTGCCTGATGCGTGCCTGTGACAGGCTAGCTGCGTCGATCCGTTCGCGAGGGACGGCAACGCGCGACGGGAGTCTGGGCCGGCTTGCAGCTGCCTTCGGGCGCGGCGTTGTAGTACTTAGACTTTTGTCGACATAAGCGAAAATATCGTCGACTTGTTCCTTGCGACAGGGCGCGCCGTGTTGCAGGCGGGTTGTTGCCGGTCCGCGGGGCGGCTGCGTTCGCACTTTGAGGTTGTGCTCTCTGTTCTGGTCATTGGCAGATTTTCGGGCTTCTTCCAGAATGTCGCAGACGGATAACTTGCGGATGTCCAACGGATTTCTAACGGATGTTTCGGCGCAAAACCGCCGTGCCAACGGGTCTAACGGATATGGTTTGTGTTAGCGTCGGTGCACGTTTTGGTTGTGGGCTGCTGGAACGGCGGGTGTGCGCGTTTTTGGGCGTTCGGTTAAGGTCGCGGGGCATGGAATCTCTTGGAGACAGCAATGAATAAGTTGATCGCGGTGTTGGCGGTTGTTTTGGTGGCAGGCGGGGCGGCGGCCTTTGTCTGGTGGCCGAAGACGGTGGGCTCGGAAACGGTGGCGGCGATGCCCAGCGTCACGATGTCGACGCCGATGGGTCAATCGAAGGACCCGAACGACCCGGGCGAGAAGATGTTCCGCAACGGGCTCTATCCGGAGGCGCTTGGCTATTGGGAGAGAGAGGCCGCGAAGGGCAATCCGCAGGCGGCGCACCGGCTCGGCGTGGAGTATCAGGATGGTAAGCCTGGCGTGGCACAGCGCGATTATGCGCGAGCGCTCAAATACCACATGCAGGCTGCCGCGGCGGGTAATGCGCTGTCGATGTTCGATTTGGGCTCCATGCACGAGGCAGGGCTGGGCGTCGACAAGAACATCGTCGAGGCGGCGCGCTGGTATGGGAACTCGGCACGCTACGGGCTGGCACAGGGACAGTATAATTACGCGACGATGCTGGAGCGCGGCGACGGCGTGGCGCGCGACGACGTGGAGGCCTATAAGTTCTACGTGTTGGCGGCGCGCGGCGGCTTTACCGGCGTGCCGTACGACAACAGCAGCCTGAAAATTGACCGCAACGCGCCAACGCCTGCGGAGGCGATGCAGCGTCGCTTGAGCGCCGCGCAGGTCGCCGACGGGCGCGCGCGTGCGGATGGGTTCAAACCGGAGGTGGGGCCGCTGAAGCTCTGATGGCGGCAACGTGGTCGAATTGGTCGGGCTGGGTCGAGGCGAAGCCTGAACGCTTCGCCGAGCCCGCAAACGAAAGCGACTTGGCGTCGCTGCTGCGGGACGCGTTGGCGCCCGTGCGGGTGGTGGGCAGCGGGCACTCCTTCACCGCGCTTGGGCAGACGGCGGGGACACTGATCTCGCTCGATGCTATGAGCGGGCTCGTCGCGGCGGATGCGAACGCGCTGACGGCGACGGTGCGAGCAGGGACAAAAATCCACGCGCTCGGGCGCCCCCTGTTCGACGCCGGTCTTGGGCTCAAGAATCAGGGCGACATCGACCGGCAGGCGATCGCGGGCGCGGTGGGCACGGGAACCCACGGGACGGGGCCAACGCTCGGGTCGCTGTCAGCAGAGGTGAAGGGGTTTCGCCTCGTCACGGCGAGCGGCGACGTGCTCGACTGCTCGGCGACGTCGAACGCGGACGTGTTCGAGGCGGGGCGCGTGTCGATGGGCACGCTCGGGGTCATGAGCGAAATCACGATGGGCGTACGCAAGGCCTACAGGCTGCGCGAAAAGAATTGGGTGATGCCGCTGGCCGAATGCTGGCGTGAAATCTCGAAACTGAAGGACCAGCACCGGCATTTCGAGTTCTTCTGGTTTCCTTATGCCGATGCGGTGGTGGCGAAGTCGCTGGACGAGACAGAGGAAGACGTGGCGGCGCCGCGGACGTCGGAGGAGATGTTTGCGCGGGGCGAGCGTACGACGCCGGATCAGCGGGCTTTCAAGATGGGCTGCGAGATCGCGCGCTTTGTTCCCGCTTTGTCGGCGCGGCTGCAACGGTTCTTTACGCACGCGTCGATGGGCGCTTCAACGCGCGCTCGCTGGAGCCACGAAATCTTCCCGAGCCCGCGCACAGTGCGCTTCAACGAAATGGAGTACGCCGTGCCGGCCGCGAACGGCATCGACTGTATCCGCGAGGTGGCCGAGGCGATCGTCAAGCACAAGGTGGCGGGCGTGTTCCCGCTCGAGTTCCGTTTCGTGAAGGCCGACGACATCTGGCTTTCGCCGTTCTACAAGCGCGACGCGGTGACGATCTCAGTGCATCAGTACCACCGGCAGCCGTTCGAGACGTTGTTCGGCGTCGCGGAGGCGATTTTCCGTCGCTACGGTGGGCGGCCGCATTGGGGCAAACTGCACAGCCTTAAATTTGCCGAACTTGAGCGGCTCTATCCGCGCTGGGGCGACTATCATGCGGTCCGGCGCCGGCTTGACCCGCAGGGGAAGCTGCTTAACTCCTACTTGAAACAGATATTTGGAGCTTGAACATGGCACCGCCGCGTCGACGCCGACCCAAGCCCGTGGGGTGGATCGTAGGGGTCCCCATGGCGGTCTGCGCGGCAGCGTTCACGGCGGTCGCGGACAACATGCTGGGCGCTGCGATGATGGGGGCGCTTGTGGGCCTAACGATCGGGATCGGGTTGCTCGCGTTTCCGAACCTCGATCGCGGCGGTCCGGCGGACAACGACGACTTCCTGCACTAGCTCTCGATATGGGCGATGACGTCGCCTTCGGTGACCGTATCGCCTTCGCTGACGACTATGTCGACGACTGTGCAGTCGAGCGGTGCGGGAACCGGAATCTCCATCTTCATGCTCTCAAGGATGACGATGGGGTCGTCTTCGGCGAGGCGCTGGCCCTTCGTGGCGGTGACTTTCCAGACCTTGCCGGTGATTTCGGTTTTGACGGTTGAGCGGGACATTGGATCTCGTGTGGTTAGAAAGCTGGAGGCCAGTCGGCGAGGCGGTGCGCGCCGACGCCGTTCGTCATACGGCGGGTGAGCACGTCGAGCATGCCGGAAAGGAAGCGTCTGGTGTCGTTCGGATCGATCACCATTTGCGCCATGAACGGGGCCGCTAGTTCGTACGCCGTGGTGCCGGATGAGACTTGCTTGAGAAGTTGCTCGTAACGCGCGGGGTCTTCACCGGGCTTGACCGCATAGACGACGTTCACGGCAACGGCCGGGTCCATGAAGGAGATGTCGCCGGAGAACCAGCTCGCCGTGACGTCGCTGCGGCCGCCGCCCATGTTGAGATAGGCTTGGCCGTAGGACTTGCGCAGGACGAGCGCGATTTTCGGGACAGTCGACAGTTCTAGGGCTGCCATGAAGTTCATGATCTTGCCCGGCAGGCGTTTCTTCTCGCTTTCGGCGCCGACGAGGAAGCCCGGCGTGTCGGCGAGAAAGATCAGCGGAATGTTGAAGCTGTCGCAGAGCACGATGAACGACGTGATCTTATCGCAGGCATCGGGGTCGAGGGCGCCGCCCTTGAACATCGGGTTCGAGGCCACGATGCCGACTGTTCTGCCGTTGATACGGCCGAGCGCCGTCACCGCCACCTTGGCGAAGCGTTCTTTCAGCGGGAAGTACGTGTCCTTGTCGAGGATCGCCTTGATGACGGGACGCACATCATAGGTCTTGGCGCGGCTCTCCGGCACCAGCGTATCGAGCGCGGTGGCGACGGGTTCGATCGTGGGTGCGATCGGCGGCGCCTCGTTCGCGTTGTCGGGCAGGTATGACAAAAAGGCTTTGAGCTGCGCGATGGCGTCTTCGTCGGAGTCCACAACGGCGTGCACGAAGCCGGTTTGCTCGCTGTGCAGGCGCCAGCCGCCGAGGTCTTCGGGGTTCGCCTCTTCCGCGATGGCGACAGAGGTGACCATCTGGCTTGATACGGCCAGCACCGCGCCTTTGCGCATGACGACGAAGTCGGAGTTGATGCAAGTGAACGCGCCGCCGCCGTAGGTGAGGCCCAGCACGGCGGAGGCCCACGGCGTCTCGCGCGTGTGGGTGTAGCGCGCGCCTTCGCCGGCGCGGCCAATGCCGGCGGCGCCCATGATGTCGGGGATGCGCCCGCCGGCGCACTCCATCAGGCTCACCATCGGCATGCCGTTCTTCCGGCAGGTTTCGCGCACGTAGTATTGCTTCTTGCCGTGCACTTCGGCGGAGGACGAGCCCAGCATCGTGAAGTCGGCCGCGTTCACGCCCACCATGCGCCCGTTGATCTTGCCGAAGCCGGAGACGACGCCGTCGCCGGGCGATTTTTCGCGAACGTCGGGTTTGATCGAGGTTGCGAAGAGCCCGGCTTCGATGAACGTGTCTTTGTCGACAAGCCGTTCGACCCGTTCGCGTGCGTTCAAGATGCCCGCCGCCTTGCGTTCGGCGAGGCGGGTGGGGGAGCCCATCGCCTTGGCGCGTTTGGCGCGCGCTTCGAAGTCGGCGCGTTCTTTGTCGAAGGGCATGCCGCTAGAGTTTCGCTTTGGAGAAGAAGCAGGTGGGCGCGCCGGTGTGGCAAGCGGGGCCGGTTTGGTCGACCTTCAGCAGCAGCGTGTCGCCGTCGCAGTCGATCCAGGCTTCGACTAGGCGCTGCGTGTGGCCTGACGTGTCGCCTTTGCGCCAAAGCTCGCCACGGGAGCGCGACCAGTAGGTGACGTCGCGCGTCTCAAGCGTGCGGGTCAGCGCCTCGCGGTTCATCCACGCAACCATGAGCACGCGGCCGTCCTTGGCGTCCTGCGCGACGGCGGCAACGAGGCCGTGGTCGTCGAACTTCACGCCGGCGATAAAGTCGGTGGGAGGCAGAGCGCTCATGCTGCGTTCTTCAGTCTCGCGAGGCCCGCGTCAAGGNNCTTTGAAATCGCGCTTCCAGATCGAGTGGCCGGGATCGGAGGGCAGCGCGGGATAGAGCACGCGCGCGACTTCGGGTCGGCCGCCCAGCCACTCTGCAAGACGCGTCGCGTTGATCTGGTGCTGCTTCAGGCGCACCGCCAGCGTGCGGAGGCCGCGCTGGCCCAAGTAGATGTCGTCAGGACCGACGGTTAGGCCGAGGTTTCCGTGCGTGTCGCGCAGGCGCCTCAGGTGTTTGTCGGTCGCGGTGACGGTTCCCAGCATCGCATCGGAGTGGCCGACGATGTACTTTGTCGCGGCCATCACCGCGATGTCGACACCGTGGCCGAGCGCGTCGAACAGCAGCGGCGTGGCCCATGTGTTATCCAAGATGACCGCGATGTTCGCGGCGCGCGCCGCCTCGGCGATCGCCGGCACGTCTTGGATCTCGAACGTGAGTGAGCCGGGGCTTTCGAGAAAGACCGCGCGGGTGTTGGGCTTGAATAGACGCTCGATCCCTGCACCGATTAGTGGGTCGAAGTAGGTCGTCGAGACGCCAAACCGCGCCAGCGTCTTGTCGCAGAACGTGCGCGTCGGGCCGTAGACCGAATCGGTGACGAGCACGTGGTCCCCTGCCGAGGCGACGCTCATCAGCGCCAGCGTGCAGGCTTGGAGGCCGGAGGGGCACAGCACGGTTCCCGCGCCGCCCTCAAGTTCGCAGATGGCGTCTTGCAAAGCCTCAATCGTGGGGGTCAGGCGGCGGCCGTACGTGTATCGCGGCTTTTCCTTCTCCAGTGCCTCGACAGTGCGGTGGAGGATGGTGGAGGCGTGATAGACCGGCGGATTGACCAGGCCGTGGTGATCGAACGGCTTACGGCCCGCTGTGACAACTGCGGTCTCCGGCCGTTTTGGGCCGCCTTCGGGCTTAGACATCTTGCCCGGCTCTCCTCTATGTGTACGTTCCGCCGTCAACGTGCCGCATTCGGGTGGTCGGCTGCAATCCTGGTTTGTCGAAGGGTCTATTTCTATGCGCCTGTTGTTTGCCGCTTTGAGCGCCTTTCTGGTCGCGATCGCGCCTGCCCTCGCCGCAGGGTCGCCGACGCTGGATCGGGTGAAGAAGAACGGGTACCTGCGCTGTGGCGTGAATGAGGGCCTTCCCGGCTTTGCGAGCCCGGATTCGAAGGGCAATTGGACGGGTATGGACGTCGATTTCTGCCGGGCGGTGGCGGCGGCGATTTTCAACGATCCGAAGAAGGTGCGCTTCACGCCGACCTCGGCAAAGGTCCGGTTCACGGTGTTGCAGTCGGGCGAGGTCGATCTCCTGTCGCGGAACACGACGTGGACGATGAGCCGGGACACGCAGCTCGGGCTCGAGTTCGTCGGGGTGATCTACTACGACGGCCAAGGGTTCATGGTGCCGAAGAAGCTGAAGGTCACCAGCGCGAAGCAGCTGAACGGTGCAAATGTGTGCACCAATACGGGTACGACGACAGAGCTGAATCTCGCGGACTATTTCCGGTCGAACGGACTCAAGTACAAAGTTATCGCCTTCGAGAAGAATGCCGAAGTTCTGGCGGCTTACGACGCCGGGCGGTGCGATGCGTACACGACCGATGCCTCCGGGCTTTATGCCGAGCGGTTGAAGCTCAAGAACGCGAACGATCACATCATTTTGCCGGAGATCATTTCGAAGGAGCCGCTCGGACCGCTCGTGAATCAGGGCGACCAGCAGTGGGGCGACTTGATCCGTTGGACGCTGTTCGCGCTGCTCAATGCCGAGGAGCTTGGCGTAACGTCGAAGAATGTCGATCAGATGCTGAAGTCGGCGAACCCTGAAGTGCGGCGCTTGCTGGGCGTTGAGGGTGCGTTCGGCGAGTCGATCGGATTGACGAAGGATTGGGTCGTGCGCATCGTAAAGGNNCGTCTAGATCGATGGCTCGCTCCTACTCTACTCCCTGGTGGCGGACGCGGCGGACGCAGGATATTGCGTTCCAAGTTCTTCTGGTGGTGGGCGTTGTCGCGCTTGTCGCAATCCTGGCGACGAATGCGATGGCAACGATCCAACGGCAGAACATCGCGACCGGGTTTGGCTTTCTGAACAACACTGCCGGGTTCGACGTCATTCAGACATTGATTCCCTACAACGAGACATCGACGTACGGGCGCGTGCTCCTTGTCGGCGTCTTGAATACTTTGCTGGTTGCCAGCATCGGGATCGTGTTCGCGACGCTGCTCGGCTTTGTCATCGGAATAGGCCAGCTGTCGGGGAACTGGTTGGTGGCGCGACTGTGCCGGGCCTACGTTGAGGTTCTGCGGAACACGCCGCTCCTGCTGCAGCTGTTCTTTTGGTACTTTGCGGTGCTGCGCGCGCTGCCGGGTCCGCGCGAGAGTTGGGGCCTCGCCGATATGGTGTTCCTAAACAACCGCGGGCTCTATTTTCCGGGGCCGCAGGCGGAGGCGGGATTTGGTCTCGTGCTGCTCGCGCTTGCGGCTGGCGTGATCGGGGCGGTTTGGGCCTCGGTGCGGGCCAGGCGCGTGCGCGAGGCGACCGGGGTGATTGCGCCGGTGTTTCCGCTTGCTCTTGCTTTGATCGTCGTGCCACCCGCCATCGGGAGCGCGGTCGCCGGATTTCCACTCTCTTTTTCATGGCCAGCGCTCAGCGGGCTGAACTTCGAAGGCGGCACCGTCGTGCTGCCGGAGTTGATGGCGCTCGTTGTAGCCCTTGCCACCTACACGGCAAGTTATATCGGCGAAATCGTGCGTGCGGGCATTCAGGGCGTCGCGCGCGGCCAAATGGAGGCATCGCAAGCGATGGGGCTTACGCGCGGGCAGACGCTGCGCTTGGTGATCGTGCCGCAAGCTATGCGTCAGATCATTCCGCCCCTGACGAGCCAGTATTTGAACTTGACGAAGAACTCTTCGCTTGCGGTCGCGATCGCCTATCCCGATCTGGTGTCGGTGTTCGCGGGTACGAGCCTCAGTCAAACGGGGCAGGCGATCGAGATCATCGCGATCACCATGGCGGTCTATTTGACGCTGAGCCTGCTCACGAGCGCGTTCATGAACTGGTACAACGCGCGCGTCGCGCTGACGGAGCGGTGATGAACCAGCGTCGTCCGCCACGTGTGGTGATGCCGGGCCCCGTCGAGTGGCTGCGGGAGAACTTGTTCTCGACACCATTCAATTCGGCGCTCACGCTCGTGGCGCTGTTCTTGATCTATTGGATTGTGGTGCCTTTCGTTCAGTGGGCGGTCATCGACGCTGCTTGGGCCGGCACGACGCGCGACGCGTGCTTGGAGCGCGAGAACGGGGCTTGTTGGCCGTTCATCATTCAGCGAATCGATCAGTTCATCTATGGCTTCTACGACGTCACTGAGCGGTGGCGCGTGGATATCGTGTTCGGTACGCTGGCGGCAGGGCTGTTGTGGTTGACCTTGCCCGGGATGCCTGCGAAGCGCGGGATCGGCGCTTTGATACTTACGTTATTCCCGGTCGCCGCGTTTGTGCTGCTCGTTGGCGGCTTTGGACTCGAGCGCATTCCGACAGAGCGTTGGGGTGGGCTTATCATCACGCTTGTCGTCGCGGTGACGGGGATCGCGGCGTCTTTGCCGCTCGGCATTCTGCTCGCGCTAGGACGCAGGTCTGAGCTGCCGGTGGTAAAGGGTCTCAGCGTCGCTTTTATTGAGTTCTGGCGCGGCGTGCCGCTGATCACCGTGCTCTTCATGGCGGTGAATATGTTGCCGTTGTTTATGGGCGTGTCCGTCAACAAGCTGCTCGCGGCGCTGATTGCGGTCGCCTTGTTTTCGTCCGCGTATATGGCCGAAGTCGTTCGCGGCGGTTTGCAGGCTATCCCCAAGGGGCAATACGAGGCGGCGGCCGCGATGGGGCTTGGCTATTGGCAGTCGATGATATTCATCATTCTGCCACAGGCGCTCCGGCTGTCATTGCCGAATATCGTGGGCAACTTCATTGGGTTGCTGAAGGATACGTCACTCGTTTCGATCATCGGATTCTTCGATCTGCTCGGCATCGCGCAAGTGGGAACGTCGGATGCGAATTGGGCGACACCGAATACCGCGCTGACCGGCTATGTGTTCGTCGGCGCCGTTTATTGGGCGATGTGCTTTTCGATGTCGCGCTATGCGAAGCACTTGGAAGGCGTTCTGGCGTCGGGAGAGAAGCGGTGAGCGGCAACGGCGCGAACGCGGTCGAGATACAAGGTTTGAACAAGTGGTTCAGGGCCTTCCACGTGCTCAAAGATATCAACCTGACGGTCGCGCGGAGCGAGCGGGTGGTGATTTGCGGGCCGTCGGGCTCGGGCAAATCCACGTTGATCCGCTGCATCAACGCGCTGGAGCCGCATCAGGAGGGCAAGATTATCGTGGAGGGGGTGCCCCTCAGCGAGCAGGTCGGGCAGGTGGAGGCCGTGCGCGCGAATGTGGGCATGGTGTTCCAGCAATTCAATCTGTTTCCGCACCTGACCGCTCTTGAGAACTGCACGCTGGCGCCGATGTGGGTGAAGAAGATGCCCAAGGTGAAGGCTGAAGCGCTGGCGATGCAGTATCTTGAGCGCGTGCACATTCCCGAGCAGGCGAACAAATATCCAGGGCAGCTATCGGGCGGTCAGCAGCAGCGGGTCGCGATCGCGCGAGCGCTGACGATGGAGCCCCGCATCATGCT
>CXWJ01010236.1_pt1 | contig 12768 bp, 5 predicted proteins | sample 590841 | NCBI WGS metagenome assembly CXWJ01 (sample SAMEA3498367, study PRJEB10139) | wastewater metagenome | biome: wastewater treatment plant; material: activated sludge | place: Austria | collected 2015-01-21 | reverse complement strand
CGGTTGAGATGTCTCCATCGCCCCGGCAAGCAGGGCCTGGGCTCTGCGACCCTTGCTGCCCTGCGTGTTGCCATGGACGAAGATTACGCGGTGTTCGTCACGCTCGATGCCGATTGGAGCCACGATCCTCGCTACTTGCCTGAATTAGTGAGCGGGACAGAGCGCGCCGATGTTGCCATTGGTTCACGATATTGCGCGAGGGGCGGCATCGATGGTTGGCCACTCTATCGTCGCGTCCTCAGCCGCGGTGTGAACGGATTAAGCCGCTTTCTGCTGCAATTGCCACTTCATGATATGAGCGGCGCTTTCCGCGCCTACCGCGTGGCCAAGCTGCGTCAAATCGACTTGAGCCAGATCCAAGCGAGCGGTTACGCCTACTTGGAAGAGATTCTCTGGCATTTACAGCGGGCCGGCGCCACATTTGTCGAAGTACCGATCATTTTTCAGGAACGTCGCGCCGGGCGGTCGAAAATCGACTTCAGTCAGGCAGCAGCAAAATTATTCACTCTCGCGCGCCTGGCTGCGCGGCGCAAATAGCTGCCACGTTTTTGCGTCATTCCGCAGTGCGACAGAACTGACACCCTGCTCTTGCGGGATCTGATTCTTGACGCCCTCCCCTCTTCCGTTACACTTGACCCCTTCGTTTCGCCCTTCGCAGAAGTGAGGACCACATCATGCGTACGCTTTCAGGATTGCTGTTGTTGCTCGGTGCAGTTTCCGTAAACGCCGAGGAACGAACCTGGACAATTTCCACTGGAACTTACACGGTGGCGGCCGAATTGGTCGAAGTCCATGGGGACATCGCCTACTTGAAAATCGGAGACAAGGTTGAGCACATTCCGTTCGCTCGTTTGAGCGGAGCCGATCAGCTGTACGTCATGTCACAAGGGCCGACGATGGTTTTCCCCGGTCCGGCGGAAGAAAAGGTTGTCGAAGAATCTCTTCCCGGTCCCACTAACGAACTCAATGCCTTTCCGTTGGGAGGTTCCGGCGCTGTGGAGCAAGGCACTCCTTTGAATGTCACGGCAAACAAGCCGCCGATCGAACCGCTGCCGTCCCCGCTGCAGCCACTCTCGAATGCAACAATTCGCAGCAATTACACCGAGGAGCTTCCTCCGATTCCGGCTACCAACAAATCGCTGCTAAGGAATGGGCCGCCCAAAACCGATCCTCGGGCGCTCAATAGTGCCAGCGCGAATCCGAATGCGCGGCGCTCAGTAGAGCAGCAGAAACAAAACAATACTTCGAATAAAAATCGGTCACGCGAAGAGGATCGTCGCGGACTCTTTGGCGGCCGATCGCGCCTTTTAGGCAACGGCCGCTAGCAGGTTCCAATGCTGCCCCCCTTCAGTGGTAGCAGCTTGATGTTGAAACTCTCAGACTCGAGCGGGCGTAAGGGTTTTTGTGGAGGGCGGTGGGACTCGGGCAAGCTGCGCAGAAGTACTGCGCATAAGTCGGGGGGAGGCTTCTGCGCAGTGGGTGTTTCAAGGAAAATCGCGGGCTTTGTTGGGAAAAATTTTGGCGCGCTCTCAAAGTGCGCGCGCGGAATTTTTTGTTAGGTTTCGGCCACCGTTTGTGCTAAGGTGGGCCGTTTGAATCGCGGGCATCGATTACCCGCCGCGGCGGATAAACTCCTTGCGGATGGCGGACCGGTTGGTTTGCTTCCTTTCATTTCGTCCGTTCCTCTCAGAGCGCTAAGGCCGCGAAGGCAGCGTCCAGAGATTCGTCGCTCGAGTCTTGATTGGCATTTTCCTCCTCTGGGTCATCTGGCCGGATGCTCCACTCTCCGGCCGCTTTTTCTTGTTGCGAGTGGCGAGAAGCGAGCCAGGCGAGTAGCGCGTCGTTGCGTTCCGGTGCGAACGATGCGAAGACCTGCTCGCGCGCTTTGGCGACAGTGGAAGGCGTCTTGAGAAACCGACGTTCCGGTTTTGGAGATACCTCCCACATGCCGATGGCACCCACGTTCATTCGGTGCGTTAGAATAGCGGTTGCGGGCGCCGGCGGGTCGGCGATCCCTTGCGGGTTGGTGTTCCCCGCGGCCAGGGCGAACGATGCCGCGGCCGACTGGCTACCGGCGGTGCGACTGGCGGCGGCGATGTACTGGTAGACGCGATCGGTGCCGCTATCGACGATCCAGATGTCGCTGACGTTCGCCGGATCGATCGTGATGCCGGTCGGCGTGGTATTAGCGCCGCTGATTGTCCAGCTTCCCTGCAGGCTGCCGGCGATCGAGTACTTGAACACCTTGTTCGTAGACGAGTCGTTGACGACCCACAGCGACGAGCCATTAGTGACAATGTCTTTCGCATTGGCGTTGCCGCTGTTCAGGTTAAAGCTGCTGGCCGCGTTCTGGCTACCGGAGAGGCGCGTTGCGGCACCGCTGTACTTGAAAACCTTGTCGCTTCTGCTATCGACGATCCAGACATCGGTGCCGTTGGTCGCGATGCCTTCGGGCGTAGCGTTACTGGCCATCGTGCCGGCGGTCCAGGAGCCCAAGAGGACGCCGCTCGAGGTGCTGTAGACGTAGACCTTACGGTTGGCGTCGATCACCCAAGTCTTTTCGCCGGCGGCCGTGCTGGCTGCGCCGCGGGGGGCGCTGTTGCCGCTGTTGAGCGAATAGTTGCCAAGACTGGCACCCGTGGATTGATATTTATAGGTCCGATTCGCGGAGCCATCATCGACGACGAAGAACTTGGCTGGTGGGTCGTCGTTGTCGATGTTCGAGACAGAGACGTCCCGTGGGTTGACGCCCTGATAATCCGTGTCGGCGCTGCTGGCCGCGCCTAGAATCACGCTATAGGAGATATCGCCATCGTCGATTGCGTCATTGACCCCGACGATCGTGACCGTTTGCGGCACGTTCCAATTCAAAGGGGTGAACGTAACACTGGAAGTGGAAACGGTTCCTTCCTGCAAATTGCTCGATTGGATGGGAACCGTGACATTGGCGTTAGGCGGGGTTGTCAGTGTAACTTTGAACGTGGCGGCGCCGCCGCTCTCGCTCGTCGTTAACCCCGCGGCCGGCGATACGGAAATAGCGGGCGCCACGATGGCAACGCCAATACCGGCTTGCGACGAAATTTTTACGACGTCGGATCCATCCAAGTTGGCGCGATACGTGGCATAAGTCTGCAGGTCTGTCCAATAGACCTTTCCATTGCGCGCATCCAAGGCCAGCCCCGTGATTGCTGAGCCGTCGGCGATCGCCTCCATATCGAAGACGACTTCGGCAGCCGTGCCATCCAGATTGGCTCGAAGGATTTGATCGCGCGCGACATCGGCCCAATACATCTTTCCGGCGGCGAGGTCCAAGTCGATGGCAATCGGGCCATCGTACTCGACTCCGGTCCACAAGATTTCGATGTTCGATCCATCGAGATTGGCCCGCCGGATGTCGTTTTCTTCGAAATCGGGCCAGTACATCTTGCCGGCTGTCAGGTCGAGGACGAGATCGCGCACTCCGCTCAACGTGGCACCCGTTACAAGGTCCTGCACGCCGGTGCCGTCCAGGTTTGCGCGCTGGATTTTCCGTGCGGCCGCATCTCCCCAGTACATCTTTCCGGCCGCCACATCGAGCGCCACCCCGCCGCGCAGGCCGTTGCCGGTGAGTCCCGAAACCAGCGTCTCGACATTCGTGCCGTCCAGATTGGCTCTCTGGATTCGGCCAGGGCCTTCCGTCCAATACATCTTGCCGCTTGCAGCGTCGACTGCCACGCCGCGTGGTGAATAATTGCCGGGACCGTAGAGTGCCTTTAGGTCGAGCACGGTGACGACGTTAGAACCATCGAGCTTCGAGCGTTTGATGAGACTGTTTTCATTGTCGGCCCAAATCAGAAAACCCGAATAGCTGGCCTCGATGTTGACGGCGGCGAGATCGGGCGCAACCAGGCCATCGTAATGCGGATCGGCGCTCGCGCTCGGTCCGATGACGATGCTGAACGTTGCGTCGCCATCCGCGGCCGCGTCGGACACTTCAGTTACCGTCACGCTTTGCGGCACGTTCCAGTTGGCGGGCGTGAAAATTAGGCTGCTCACGGAGACTGAGCCTTCGACGGGATTGCTGGAAGCTATCGGGATGGTAACATCCGCCGTCGGTTGTGAATCCAACAGTAGCTGAAACGCGGCGCTGGCTCCCGATTCCTTGACGATGATCGGATCAGCAGTCGATGCGGTGATTCCCGCGGGCGGCGCTGAAATCGCGATAGAGTATGAGCCGACCAAGCCATAAGTGGCTGTCTTGGCGACGGAAAGAAAGTAGCTGCCGGCCAGCAGATCTACCACGATCTGTGCGCCGAGCGATGCCATGGGATTCGCCGAGGCGACCAGTGCGCCAACGGCATCGCGCAACTCCAACACGACATCCAGATTCGGCCCGACGCTTGCCGGCTCAACTACGATGCGGTAGGAGTCGGCCTCCGCCATACTGAACGACCAGTAGTCGACGTCGTTATTGGTTTCGATCAGCCCGGCACCGCTGTGCGTCGAGCCGTCGAACGACAAGGGCGTCGCCGATCCCGTCGTATTGCCATGATCCTCCTGCCGATATCCGAACCCGTTCAGCGTGCCGGCGATCACGGCCATGTCGTCCTGCGACTGGCCTAGCACGTTAGTTCCGTTGGTCCAGACGCTTGCCGTTTCATCGTCCCGGCTCATGATGGAAGTCCAGTGGCCATCGGGAGCATCCTCCCCCGCCTGATGTTGCAGCCCGAATCCATGGCCAGCTTCGTGAGAGACGGTGTCGCCCAAAGGCAAAGCCGAGCCATTATTGCTGAAGACGTATACCACATTGGCGTTGGAATTCGTGAAAGCATTGATGTTGCCGACACCGTTAACGCCTACTTGTCCGAACCAATCCATGCTTGAACCGCCAATCGCTACGCGCAGGGCGATGCCATTGGCTGCCGAGATTGGCATGCCTGGCGCTAGCACGGCCGGCTCGACCGTCGTGACGTTGATATTGAACGGCGCGAAATCCTCAGCCACGCGAGCCCAAATCGATTCGAGCTCGCTCAATTCCGCGTCGCTGAAGGTAGTATAGTCGCCGTCGATGCTATACACCGGTGTAGTGACATTGGTGAAATTGCTCCAGACGGGCTCAAAATGGCCATTGAAGTCGAGATATAGCTGCGCGGTCGCGCTAGGGAGGCTGTTGAGAGCGGGGATGCTGGAGATCGCGTGCAAAGCCGCTGTCGATGCGATCGGCATGGGCGCGGTATTGCCGAAATTGACTCGCCACATGCCATAGTCGTCCTGGTCGATGACGCCATCGCCATCCCCATCCGCGCCTTGATAGGGATCGATTGATTGATTGACCGTCTTGCGCCACTGAACGTAATCGGCCGCGTCAGCAATGCCGTTTAGATTGTAATCCCCGAGCAGCGAATTCGGCTGCATTTCGAACGCCCCGATGTCGATCCGCGCGCCACCAGCGCCATCGCCGTTAAACACCCGTGTAATCGGCATACCGCGCTGGTCGTAGTGCGGCACTTGTCCAACACCCACCGCGGCGGCTGGATCGCCCGCATCGATTGCCGGGCTGCCGACCAGCAGCGCGTGTGTGAACGTTGGTCCGCCATTATCGGCCAATGGCCCAACGAGCGGATTCGTTATTCCGGACTGATCGCCTGCTGCAGTGAAATCGATCGCGGCATTCCCTGTTCCGATTAGGTTGTATCCATTCGATTGATAGACTTTGGAAGGTGGTCTTATCACGTCGACGTCACTGTGATTGTTGCCGGCAATTATACTTGAATAGACCTCGGTTCTTACTGAATGGTACCGGGCGTCAGTACTAAGTCCGCCACCGTAGTTAATTGGGGCCGCATTATCCGTGATCGTGCTGTTTCGGATGATTAAGAGCCCCTCATGACTGTTGATGCCGCCGCCGCGCTGGCTGGCCGAATTGCCGCTAATTGTGCTATTGGCGATGGTTGCGGTCGCAGTGCCATCGAGCTTCGTTCGACTATAAATCCCGGCGCCGTTTCTAGCAGTGTTCTCGCTGATGGTGCTGTCGATAATCGTGAAATCGGCGCCACGGCTAAAAATACCACCACCTTGTGGGGCCGCATTGTGGCTGATTGTCGTGTTCTTGACGGTCAGTGGCCCATAAAAGTTGTAGATGCCACCGCCGGTTTCAGCCGCCGAGTTTCCAGTGATCGCGCAGTCGACGATCGTCAGGTTTTCCCTGATGTTATGGATCGCTCCGTTTTGGTTATTCGAGTCGGTCCCAGTGAGCGTCAAACCGCTAATAGTGACCGTGCTGACTTGAGCAAGATTGCCGTCCCAAATCTCGAACACCCCACTACCATCGTTATTCTTGATTGTGGGCGTTGGATCGAACGGTCTGATTGCGAGGAGATCGGCACCGGGACCGTTTATCGTCAATCCCTTATTGATCGTCAGATGCCTGTTGAAATCTGATGATCCTACCGAGAGGTTTATCGTCCCTGTGACCGAAAAGTCGATTGTCTCGCCCGTTGGAGCCAATGCGATTGCATCGCGTAGAGAGACATCACCATCGGTGATGCTGCCGTCCGCTTCATCGGCCAAAGTGTTGACGGTAATGGAAAGCAATTGCCGAGCCTCTAACGGCTCCAACCGCAGTGGGCGGTGATACTGGCGAGACTGTCGATGACGACGAATCTGAAGCTTCTGGCGGCGGGTCTTGGGGGTAAATCGCATTGTGGCGAGCCTTAATCTTTCTATGGTCCGTTGTTAGTATGGGAACATTGCGTACAACGGCGAGCAGACTGAACGTCGCATAATTCGCCGAGCCGGTGAGGAAGATGCTTGGCTGCGACAACTTCATCGGCTAATTTTCAAATCTACTCTTCCCGCCAAGGCTTACCCTGGCGAAAGCTTTCCAAGTGCTTTGTGTATTGTTCCCGTTTTTGGTTGTCGGCAACCTCAAGGGCCACGGCCACCTCCGACCACTTGACGGCCGATGCCATGTCGCCAGTCGTGGGTAGGCAGCGGGATTCCAGCTTTGATTTTTGAGTCAGGGAATTTAATGTCCCAAAACAGCAGGTCGCGTTGGTTGTCGCGTTGAGGCCGGACGGCGCTGCAGCCGTCCGCTGGATGCTCGACGCTGAACAGCAGGTAGGGTTGTTTGGGGCTATCATAGCTCCGGCCGATGTGTTGGATCCTCACGTTGTTCGGGACGACGTTTTGTTTTGGTATTGCGCGCCGCCAAGAGTTTAGGCTATTGCCCAGCCACAGACATCTATTGGTCCTCCAGCGAGTCGATTGTTACGACGAATACGTCGTTGTCTTCGGGCACTGATGCCGGAAATCCGATTGCCAACCGACGGTGGTCAGACGACACGCTCAACCGGCAATTCGAAGAATCGTCTTTGCGATTACTATTGTCATGGCCGAAGAACATGCCGTAGCAGCGTGCCTGATCGACAGACCAGACGCGAGCCGTGCCATCCTGAGCCGCAGTGATCAGCGTGCGGCCGTCAGGGGAAAAGGCGACGTCGAGTAGCATGCGCTCATGCCCGACGAGATCGGCTCGCAGGCGGCCGGTGGCCATGTCCCATAGTCGGACGACGCCGTCGCCGTGCCCGGTGGCAAGCATGGAATCATCGGGGCTGAAGGCCAGACAGCGGGTGTCGATGCCGCATTCGATCCGCTGTTCCGCGAGATGTCCAGAACCAGGAATTTCTTGTATGACGACCTGAGGGAACATGCCGCCGTAGGCCAGCCGATCGCCCGCGTGGGAGAAGGCGAGCGCCAGCCCCTCGGCCCGTAGCGGAAGCTGTGAGAGGGTCGCGCCGGTGTCCGCCCGGCAAATCTGCAGTTGCTTATCGCCGATCACGGCGAGTAACTGACCGCTCGGTGAAAATTCGACAGCACTTGGGTTACCAGGGTGGGAAAACTCGTGGACCAGCTCATTGTTGAGTCGGAACGTTCGAACTTGTCGTTCATGCTTTGGACTCAGGCACACGGCATATCGATCACTGGCAGGCGACCAGGCCGATGGTCCACCGGAAGCAGATCCTATCCTAGCGTCGTGCTGAACGCGACCGTTGGAACATTCAACAACTTGGTGGCCCCAATCAAAGGTTTGTAGAAGTAGTTTCCCATCGGGCGACAATCGAACTCCGAGGCTTTGTCTTGTGGAGATGTCGAAGGACTGAGTATTTGAATCCGCTAGCGACCAGACGCGGATCGATCCATCAGTCCCGCACGTTGCGAGCTTGTCCTGGGATACGAACCGCACACACAGTACATCGCCCTGACGCGCGCCGATTATGCGGGGAGGCCCGCAGAATGCAAGCTCGCCTTTGCGCTTTTCGATAGGCAAGCATTCGACAATGCCGTTTTGATAGGCGATGGCGGCGGCGTGCCCCAACGGTGAAACCGCCAAATCGTTGATTCTGGCACGCGCTTCAGGCGTCGATGCCGAAATACGGCCGCGTGTTAGATCAAATAAGTGTGCTTGTGCAGAGTTTCGTTCACCGAGGAGTATAGTTTTTGAGTTTGGAATAGACTTGGCGAGTGTAATATGGCCACGGCTGCTAATCGAGGAGCAGTCCAGCACGTTTTCGACGGTCGAAAGGTCTTCACGCCACAATTGTGCAATCTGCGTTTTCTTTAAGGAGTCTGCAAATGTGCAATTGGGAACTAGGAGTCCGCCGTCATTCGAGATAAACTCAAGCGAATCAAGTCGGGCGCCAGTCAGAACGCGATGGATGACTGTCCCATCCAGAGCGATCAGGCACACTTCGTCGTATCGGGTTCCCACGGCAAGACGCTTGCTGTCGCGGCTAAATGCGATGGATTCGACCGACGCACGCCCGTGGTAGACTTCGGAGACTTGGTAACCGGCCTCCAGGTCGCAGAGGTAAACGACGGTGGACCTGTCCGGCGGCAGGAGGCGCCGGTCGTGAGCACTGGATAGCCACAATCGCGCGTAGTAGGCATCAGTAGTTCCCGCGGCAACAAAGCGGCCATCGGGCGAGACGGCAACGGAACTTAGCCCCTCCTTGCATAAGTCGATCGTATGCACGAGTCTCCGCGACTGAAGATCCCAAATCCGTAGCGTGCCGTCGACGCCGACGCTAGCCAATCGCTGTTGATCGGGAAAAACGGCTAGCTCATTAACTGCTCCGCGATGGCCAGTCAAAGCGAACGATGCCGGCGGCTGCACTAGGCTCTGCAAGAGGAGCCACTCGAAGCCGCGTTGGTCGGGTTTTCCCGTAGATGGCCGGTGGCGATCGAGAATCGTTTGCACCTCGTTTGTCCAGCCTTTTGTAAATGCCTCGTAGGCCAGCGTCATATCGGTCGTGTAAAGCAAGGCGGATGTTTCTTCCAAAGCAGCCTGGGTTTGTCGTTGTGCCTTCCGCACCGCGACCATGCTGGCGGCAAGGACTACACACAAAAGTACGGTTGCAGCTCCAACGACAGTTGCGAACCGTTGATGCCGACGCGACCAGCGCTGGACGTGCTGGAGAAACGTCGGGGCCTTGGCACGGATCGATTGATCGTTGTGAAATCGTCGCAAGTCATCGGCCAAGTCGTGGGCAGTCACGTAGCGGTCGGCTGGGTTTTTTTCGATGGACTTCAGAATGATCGTTTCCAAGTCTCGGGGTATGCGGTCGTTGATCTGCCGGGGCCTGCGCGGGTTATCAAAGGCGATTTGCCGGAGGAGTTCTTGGCGATCCTCGCCGCTGAAAACGGGCTGGAGGGCAATCAACTCGTAGAGCGTGACGCCCAGCGAATAGATGTCGCTCCGATGGTCGACGACAGCCCGCTTGGCGAGGGCTTGCTCGGGGCTCATGTAGCGGAGCGTGCCCAGGATGTCGCCGGTCATCGTCATGCCGGCGTCCTGTTCGATGCGAGCGAGGCCGAAGTCGGTGATCCAAAGTTTGCCGGCGTCGTCGATCAGCAAATTGGCGGGCTTGATGTCGCGGTGGAGGATGCCGTTTTGATGGGCATGGTCGAGGGCCTCGGCGGCCTGGATGCCGAGCTGAGCGACCGCGCGATAATACTCGGGGGAGGAGTAGTCGGGGAGCGAGGAGCAGGGGGCATGGAGGGTGGAAAGGTGGGCGATGGGGGCAGTGTCAATTTCGGATTGCGGATTTCGGACCGCGGATTGGGAGAGGGGGACAGCCCCATTTTTCCTCGCGGACGCGCAAAAATTGGGACAGTCCCCTTTGAGCTGCGCGATGACTTCGGCGAGGCTTTGGCCCTCGACGAGTTGCATCGCGTAGTAGTGGACGCCCCGTTCGCTGCCGACCGAGTGGATGACGACGATGTTGGGATGATCGAGTGTGCCGGCGGCGCGGGCTTCATTCTTGAAGCGGGCCAACTGCTGTTTGTCGAGCATGGCGGCGAAGGGCAGGACTTTCAAAGCGACGCGACGCCCAATCGAAATCTGTTCCGCCTCATAGACCACGCCCATCCCGCCGCGGCCCAGCTCGCGGAGGATGCGGAAATCGCCCAACAAGCCGGTGATTTGGGCGTTGGGTCTTGCGCTGCTAGACAAGTTCGCTGAGGCGAATTCTGAGCGACCCGCCGTGGCACTCGTGGGCCTGCCAACCTCCGGTTGGAGCGAGTGGCCAAGATCGGCCATCGCGGACATGACACCAACCCACTCGCGCAAGCGGTCTGCGTACTCTGGGAAGCGGGCCGCGTACTGGTCGACGTCGCAGGACTGGCCCGCCTGTAGCCGGGAGGTAATCTCCTCTACTAAGTCCACTAGTTGTTGATCTTCGGCGGCGCTGGTTTGGGTGGCGTGAACGGTCTTCATGATTCACGCTCCGCTTGCAGCTCGCCGAGCAGCTTGCTGAGCCGCTCGATGGCACGGAATTGACGGGATTTGACCGCAGACTCGGTGAGGCCGAGCGCGCTCGCCGTTTCTCCGATGCCGAGTTGCTCGAGAAATCGCAACATGAGAACTTCGCGATCTTGCGGGCCGAGTTCCTGGATTGCGGCGCGGACGCGGGCACGAAGCTCGGAGTGAATCAATCGGCTGCCGGGGCCAAGCTGACTCGTCGCCAGGCGATCGACCAGCTGCGCGATTGATTCGTCGGCGACATGAGCTTGCCAATCGTTCTGCTCGCGCGTGACACTGCGTTTCTTGGTGCGGATGTGGTCGCGATGGAGCCGGGCGAGCTCATCCCAGGCAAGTTGGCGGAGCCAGGGGTAGAACTCGTCGGGTGTCTTTTGGAAGGCGACCATTTTTTTTGCGGCCTCGGCAAGCACGGTTTGCACCACGTCGGACGGATCGAAGCGGGCTTTCAGTCGCGAGTCCATCCGCACGGCCACCATCCGCCGGAGTTGCGGCCGGTGGCAGGCGAGAAGTTCGTCGATGGCAGAGCGGTCGCCGTCGACCGCCCGGCGGATAAGCCGCATAGCCTCCGCACTGGACGAGTTCATGCCAGGCGTTCTCCTCTAGGTAGAGACCCACAATTGGGGGGAAAAAGTTTCGCGGAAAATTGCGAGTCCGCCCGGTCCACATCCGAAAGTGTTACTGGGTAGAGAGATAAGCTGCCTAGATGGTGCGCTACTCTGCGCTGGATTTCAACCGTAGAGTTGAAACACGGGCTCACATTCATGAAGTTTTGTAGAAATCCAGGCCCGCTTGGCTACGGTATGCGGTGGGCGGAGTCGCCAGCCCTCTTTAAGGGCCATCCTGGATGAGAGCGTGAACAAGTCGCGCGTGGCCAATTCAAGCGAGATTTGGCGTCTAGAGGGCTAGGGATGCGAAGGCAGAGTCGAGTGGTTCGAGAAATCGGTTTGTCGGTTCGCCGCTTGGAGGCTCGTCATCCGCCACGGTTTGGCGGTCATTAAGTTCGGCCGGTCGCCAAGCGGAATTGCGGGTTGCCAACCATGCGAGTAGTGCATCCGCGCGGTGTTGGGGAGTCGTTGTCCTTGAGGAGACAGCTTCCGGGCCAGTATTTGCCGCAGCGGGTTTTGGTGAGGGATTGGTTTGGGCACCGACGAAAGTGACTAGCTGTTGAGCGGCGGGCTCCGTTTCGACGGAGCTCACGGACGCAGGGTAATTCGGTGACACTGCTGTCGCATTTACGTCCGGCGAAGCTGGGCGCGGCGAATCTTCGATCGGGGGCTGACTGGCTAACGGGAGCATCGTCCCGTCTCCCAGCGTTTGGCCGAAGCGGGCGCGCCAGACACCGTAATCGTCTTGATCAACGATGCCGTTCCCACTGCCGTCGGCGCCGCTGAATCGCGCCACATTATTGCCGAGCGTCATTCGCCAGAGGATATAATCGGCGGCGTCGACATGGTTGTCTTGGTTGTAGTCTCCCGGCAGTGCGGGCGGGGCGGCCCAATGGCCGTCGTTGAGCAGCACTGAGACGGTGTGGGAGAGCCTGTTTGCCACCGCCACGTCGGGGCGACCGTCGCGGTTGAAGTCTCCGACCGCGATGCCGGAGGGCAAGGAGCCGGTGGCGAACGCACCGACGTAGTTAAGCGTGCCGTCGCCGTTGCCGAGCATCAAGCTGAGGGTGCCGGTGTCGCCGTCTGTCACGACCGCGTCGAGCTTTCCATCGGCGTTGAAGTCGGCCGTCGCCACCGCCGTGTGAGTGGTGCCGTTCGCGGAATGATAGAGTGGTGCCTCCAAACTACCGTCGCCGCGACCGCGAAGCAGGGCCACGCTGTTGCCAACTACGATAACGTCCGGGTTTTCGTCGCCGGTGAAGTCGCCTGTTGCCAGCGCCCGGGGATAGGGATTCCCGCCGACTGCTGCAGGGTAGGTAACCTCGCTCTGGAGCGTGCCGTCGCCATTGCCCAGCATCACTG
>CXWJ01010578.1_pt1 | contig 12775 bp, 10 predicted proteins | sample 590841 | NCBI WGS metagenome assembly CXWJ01 (sample SAMEA3498367, study PRJEB10139) | wastewater metagenome | biome: wastewater treatment plant; material: activated sludge | place: Austria | collected 2015-01-21 | reverse complement strand
GGCCGCATGACCGTCTATCGTACCCTGGAGTTATTGTGCGGCCTGGACCTGCTGCGGCCGGTCTATCAGGGCACGGGCGCGGCCCACTATGTGCTGATGCACGACGGCCACCACCACCATCTGGTCTGCTCCGCCTGCGGCCGGGTCATCGAGTTCGACGAGTGCGCCCTGGGCGATCTGCCGGCGCGCATCGGCGGGCGCTACGGCTTCCGCGTGGAGGGGCATTTGCTGGAGTTGTATGGGGTGTGTGGGGAGTGTGGCTGAAAGCAATGGGTGGCGGGTGGCGGGTGGCGAGTGGCGGGTTCGGAGCGACTCGCCACCCGCTACTCGCGACTCGCTACTCGCGACTCGCCACCCTTTACTCATTGAGCAGCGTATCAAGTTGATCGATCAGGTCGCCCAGCGTCTCGAAGGCGGCTTCGACCGGGGCCGGTTGGGTCAGGTCGACGCCGGCCGCCCGTAGCGCCTCCAGCGGATAGCGTGAGCTGCCCGCCCGCAGGAAGCCCAGGTAATCTTCGGCCGCGTCCGGCCCGCCGCTCAGCACCCGCCGCGCCAGCGCGTTGGCCCCGGAGATGCCGGTGGCGTATTGAAAGACGTAATAGTCGGCATAGAGGTGGCCGAAGGTGGCCCAGCGGATGCCGTCGCGCTCGCGGTCGACGGCCGCCGCGTCGCCATACGTCTCGGCGAACAGGTCGGCCAGATAGGCGATCATGTCGTCGGCCGTCAGCCCTTCGCCCCGCTCCTCGCGCCGGTGCATCTCCAGCTCGAACAGGGCCAGCGTGGGCATCTCCAGGAAGTAGCGGTGGAAGTTCGCCATCGCCTCTTCCAGCACGGCGATCTTCAGCTGCCGGTCAAGGTCACGCGGCAACAGGTAGGCGCGCAGCATGGCCTGGTTGAAATTCGAGGCCACCTCGGCGGCAAACATAGTGTAGTCGGCGTAGATATGGGGCTGGTTTTCCCAGGTCAGCAGCGAGTGCATCGAGTGCCCCAGTTCGTGGGCCAGCGTGCCCAGGCTGATGGCATCATCGCTATAGCTCATCACGATGAATGGGTACGTGCCCTGGCAGCCCCAGGAGAACGCGCCGGCCGACTTGCCCTCGTTGGGATAGACATCGATCCAGCGTTCATCGAGACAACCACGGCGCAGGCGGCCGGCGTACTCCTCCCCCAGCGGACTCAGCGCGGCGGCCACCCACTCGACGCCCTGCTCGTAGGGGATGCGCGGCTGCTCGGCCGNNCGATGCCAGACCGACCGATGGCGCTTGAAGGTCTCCAGCAGATTGTGGTAGACAGCGGGCGGGATGTTGTCGGTGAAAAGGGCCATGTCCAGCGTCGATTCATAGCGCCGCACCCGCGAGACGAGCACGTTTTGCTTGATCGACGTCGCCAGATTGGCGGCCAGCGTGTTGCGGTAGGCCAGGTATTGGTCGTGATAGCTCTCCCAGGCCGCGCGGCGCACGTCGCGGTCGGCCGAATGGAGCAGGTCATCCACCGTACCCTGACCGACGGGCAGTTCACCGCCGGCAGCCCCACCAGCCGCCACCGGTCGAAACTTGAAATCGGTGTCGGTCAGCTTGGAAAACGTGCTCTGCGTGCCGCCAAAGGCATCGGCGGCCAGACCCAGCACTTCCTCGACTTCCGGCGAACGGACGTGGGCCTGTCGGCGAAAGAGGTTGTCGAAGTAGTGGGCCAGATGGGCCAGGCGCGGCTCGGCCGCCGTCCATTCGGCCAGTCGCTCGCGGCCAATCGCCAGCAGTTCCGGCTCCAGGAAGGCCACGGCCCCCTGCAGCTGACCAAACAGGCTACCGGCCTGCCCGGCGCGGGCGGTCGAGGCCTGGTTGCCGCGGTCGACCGACTCGGTCAGCAGGGCGTGGATGAGCGCCTTTTCGACCCGCTGGGTCAACGTTTCCAGCGTTTGGATGGCCTCGGCCAGCGTCGCCGGGCCATCGGCCAGATGGCCCTGAAAGCGGCTGAGACCCTCCACTTCGGGGGCGAGCGCGGCCAGCTCGGCCGCCCACTCTTCGACCGTGGCGAAGACGCTCTCAGCATTCCAGGTATGGCGCGGATCAACGTCGGCGCGCGCGGGTAAGTGGGTGAGAGACATAAGGCAACTCCTTGGTATGGGTTTGAGAGGCTTACTTTACCACAAGGCATCCAAACCTGACAGGTGGGCGGCGACGAGCCCACTGACGACAATGGAAATTTGTCGCCGCCCACCTGTCAGGTTTTTAGTCGGCCCTACCGCTGGCTGGTCACGTAGGTCGCCAATTGCGGCAGGAAGCGATCCAGTTCATACGTATCCCACGCCCGGCCGCCACCGGCCGTGAACAGCGTGTAACCGATGACGTACTCATCCTGGCGGGCCTCGTTATCGACCCATTGCAACTGGTTGAGGAATGCCGTCTGCCCGTCCGGCCCCCAGCCCTGGGCCACCCAGAACTCCTGGAAATCCTGCCAGCCCAGCCCATCCGGCCCCGGCCGGTTGCCCAGGATGCCGTCGATGCCCGCCTCGGAGATGACCAGTGGGATGACCAGGCCGCGCGGCTCCAAGATGTCACGATAGAACCAGCGATAGCGGAACAGCAGCGGCCCGCGGTCGGGATAGGTCGGGTAGCCGGGCAGCGGGTCGCCGTAGAGGAAGGTCAGGTCGGGCGCGGCGTATTCGTGCAGCGTCAGGATGCCGTTGTGGGCTTTGGCCGCTTCGATGGCCGGCAGGAACAATGGGAATTCATTTAACTCCGGCACGCCGGTGGAGAAGCCGCCCACGGCGGCGCGCAACCCGTGCTGGGCCAGTTGCCGCACGCGCTCGGCCTCAAAGCGGGCATACCAATCCATCCGGTCGAGGTTGGGGTCCGGCTCGTTCCACCCTTCCCAGTAGTCCACGTAGGCATGCTGTAGCAATTGCGGCAACTGACGGGCCACCAGGGCCGCCGCCGCCGCTTCCGGCTCGCCGCCGTAATCCTGGGGATCGACCGACAGACGGCCGATGATCACCGTCTGCGGCGACGCGGCCTTCACCTCGGCCAGAAAGCCCAGGTCATCGACGCCCTTCACCACCGCCGGCTGCGCGGCGCGGACGAACTCCATAATGGCCGGGCTGTTGGGCCGGGCCACGTGGATGCCCAACTTGCTCGGCCCCAGCTCCGGGCGCGGCGCGTAGTCGGGGATGTAGCTGACGTAGGGCGTGGCGACGGGCGCGGCGGTCGGCGGCGGGGGCGGCTCATCGGTTGGTTCGGCGGCCACAGGAGATGGCTCGACGGTCATCATGGGCGGTTCGGCCGTGGCCGCTTGGCCGCCGGGCATGAGCGGGATGAAGACGGCCGCGTCCCCGGATGAAGGATAGGCCGTGGACAGGTCGCCGACAGCCGGCAAAGTGGCTGAGGCCGCCGCCGTCACCCCACTCTCCGGGGGCGGTGGGATGGCGCTCGCCGTTGCGGGCGGCGTGGCGGCGGACGGACTGTTGCAGGCGGCAAGGGTCAGGAGAACCAACGCCAATGCCGCCGTATAGATCGATTTGGTCATATCCGGCCAAGGATAGCCGATCGCGCCCGGCTGGGCATGGGCCTTCAGCGGCTGCTTATATCTTCCACCGCCTCACCGTGGAGTCGGTCTACTCGACTTCGACGACGGTCAGGATCAGATGGTCGGCCGCGGGCGCGCCGTCGGGGCCAAGCAGGGGCAGCCGCCCACCGCTCACGGCGTCATACAGCCCGATCTCGATGCGGTACGTGCCCGGCGGCGCGTCGGCGGCCAGCGGGATGGCGTACTCATCGACGATGACCTCGCCCGCCCGCCAGGTGGTCGTCGGCCGGGTGTTGGCGGCCGGCTCGCTATCGACTTGCCCCCACAGGAAGTTGCCGGTCGTAGCGTTGAACACGTCGCCCAGCAGGTGGGTGAAGACTTTGTAGCGTTGCCCCACGTTACCCCCCGAAGTCCAATAGAGCGTCAGACCGACCGTTTCGCCCGGCCGAACTGTCGTCGCGGCCAGGTCATACCCCAACAGGCGGATGCCGTTGCCGAACTGAGCGTCGACCGGGTTGGCGATGGTCACGTCGTCGAGGGTCAGGAACTCGGCCTGTTTCTGCCGAACAGTCAGGCGGCCGAAGGGAACCGTCGCTCCGCCGGCGTCGTGAACGTAGAAGCGATAATCGCCCGACGGCGCTTCGGGCGGCACGAGGATGACCACCTGTTGCCGGGCCAGGCCGTCCGTGGCCGGCCATTCGACCGGCGTAGCCCCCCACACATTGCTCGACGCGGCGTCGATCAGCCCGACCTCCGTCCGGCCCGCGTCCCCGCCCTGCCGATAGAGGAACAGGTGGATGATGTCGCCGCTCTTGAAGTCATGGGCCGCCTGGCTATAGCCGACGAGCGTGCCGCCGCCCGGCGGGGGTACGGCCAGGTTGCCGGGGGAGTTGCCGGTCAACTGGTCGGCCAGCGCGGCGCGTTCGGCCGTCCGGGTGAAGAGAGTGACGGCCATGTCCTTGTAGGTGAATTCGCGCACGGCGGTGGCCCGCTCGGCCAGCCAGGCCGGTACGTAGCGCTGCGGGTCGCCGGCGGCGCTGTAGGGCGTCGTCACCAGCCAGACCGCCTCGTGCTCCTCCCAGATGGGCNNATGGTGGCGGCCAGCGATGGGTAATCATCCACCAGCACCCGCCCCGGATAGTACGGCCGCAGCCCAACCAGCGCCACGGCCAACATGAAGGCGGACAGCGCCAGCGCGACCAGACCGCCAACGGCCGCCCGCCAACCGCTCTTCTCTCCCCCGCTCCCCTGCACCCCTGCCCCCCTGCTCCCTATCAAAGCCACCGCCCACGCCAACAAAATACTATAAAACGGCGTGAAGATCACCAGATAGCGCGGGTTGAAGGGCGGGTTGTAGAAGTTCTGCCGGGGCAGCGAGACGAAGTAGACGATGAGGGCCGGCAGGAGTAGGATGGAAAGCAGTAAGGTCAGGTCGCGGCGGGTGGCAAGTGGCGAGTGGCGGGTGGCGAGTGGAGAATCGGCGGCGTACTCGGTCGGTGGGCGGCGAGAGGCGGCCGGCGCGTGAAAGACCAGCGCGCCGGCGGCCAGCAGGAAAATGCCCAGCGCCGGCAGTGTCAGCCGGTTGAACTGGGCCACGTCAACGGGGATGCCGACGGTCAGCACCGTCCAGTAGATGTGCAGGAAGTCGAGAGGACGGATGGGCGTGGCCGAGGCCGTGTTGAGGAAGCCGCCGGCGGCATAGAGCACCCAGGGCAGGAACAGGGCAACGATGACCAGTTGCAGCCCGGCCCAGCGCCACAATGCGCGCCGCCGGTCGGCCGCCGCTCGCCAGGTCCATAACCAGGCGACGTTGATCGCCAGCCACACCGGCGCGAAGAGATAGAGCGTGTAGAGGCCGGCGGCCGTGGCCGCCACGTAGAGCGCCGCGACGCTTCGCCGGCCGCGCTGCCACACCCGCCGCGCCGCCCACACGGCCAGCAGGGCCAGCAGCGTCGCCAGGGCATACATGCGAATCTCCTGCGACCAGGCCACGGCGAAGCGCGAGACGGTCAGCAGGAGGGCCGCCAGCAGCCCGGCCGCCGTGGCCCAACCGGGCGACAGGTTGCCGCGNNCAGCCGCAACGCCGCTTCCTCGTCGCCGCTCAGCGCCCGCCAGAGGTGGAGCAATTGGAAATAGAGCGGCGGGTGGACGTCGTTGCCCGTCTGGCGCAGGATGTCCAGCGGCGAAAAACGCGCCGCCCAGACCGACCAGCCCTCATCCCACCAGACACGTTGCTCGCCAATGCGATGGACGCGCAGAAAGAAGCCCAACAGCAGCACGGCGACCATCGCCCAGCGCCGGGCGCGCGCCCCGCTCATTGACGCCTGACGGCCGTTGCTCATACAGCGCCGCCGCCTTCGTTAGATGAAAGCCACGTCGCCGCTCTGGGGCGGCAGAGTGAAAGTGGCCGACGCCGCGCGCGGCACATAGGGCACGGTGAAGGCGCGCTCCTCGCCGCTCAGGTTGAGGCCGACGATGGCCGCCTCGTGGCCGTCGTCGCGGACGTAGGCGTAGGTCTGGGCGGCCGAATCCAGATGGAGCGTCTCGCGGCCGCCGCGCCACAGGGCCGAGTGATTGCGCCGCAGATGGCTCAGATACCAGAAGTAGGACGACAGGTCGCTATCCTGGGCCTCGCCCCACAGCATCGGCTGGCGGCACTCCTCCATGCCCTGGCTATCGGGCGCGTGGATAGCCCGCTCCTGGGTCACGCCGACCTCCGTGCCGTTATAGACGATGGGCGCGCCGGCCAGCGTGAATTGCGTCAGCGCGGCCAGCTTCAGCTTTTTCTTGTCGCCGTCCGCCTGCCACAGGAAGCGGTTCATGTCGTGGTTGTCCAGGAAGCTGGGGCGGCTGAAGGCGGCCTGCGGCGGGAAGTAGGACTCGTGGCGGTTCAGGAAGGCGTCGAAACCGGCCAGGGTCATATCGCCGGCGGCAAAGGTGCGGCGCATGGCCTGGCACAGCAGAAAGTCGAGTGTGCCGTCGAACAGGCCGGCGTAGCTGAGTTGTTGGTCGGGCGGCCGGATGAGTTCGCCAAACATCCAGGCATCGGGGCGCACACTGCGGGCCACGGCGCGGGCGTCGGTCCAGAAGTCGTAGGATGGCCCGTCGGCGTGATCGAGCCGCAGCCCGTCGAAGCCCACATCGCCCAGCCAGAAGCCGATGCTACGCAACAGGTGATCGCGCACGGCGGGGTGATCGACGTTGAGCTTGGGCAGGTCGGGCACGTCGAAGTAGGCCGTGTATTCGCCCGGCCAGTTTTTCCAGTAATACCAATCGTAATAGGGGCTGTGGCGGTCGGCCAGCGCCGCCTGGAAAGTGGCGTGCTTGCTGCCCCAATGGTTAGCCACAAAGTCGAGCAGCAGGCGGATGCCCCGTTCGCGGCATTTGTCCACCAGTTCGCGCATGTCGTCCATCGTGCCCAGGCGCGGGTTGACGGTGAAATAGTCGCTGGCGTGGTAGCCGTGGTGGGTCTCGTCGGGGAAGAACGGGTTGAGCCAAATGGCCGTGAAGCCTAGCCCGGCGATATAGTCGAGATGGTCGATGATNNGCGCCGGGCGAGAAGCGGTCGGGGAAAATCTGATAGATGATGGCCGGCAGCGCCCAGGCCGGCGGGCCGGAATCGCCGACGACGTAGGAGTATTCGGCCCCGTCGTCGGCCCAGTAGGTCTCACCGCTGTCCTCGTCGTGGGCGCGAATCTGGTAGCGCACCAGCGTACCGGCCGGGTGGGCGGGCAGCGCCGCCTCCCAGACCTCGTAGTAGGCCCACAGAGCCAGGTCCCACTCCGTCTTGACCCGCCGCAGGGGCACGACGGCCGCTTCCGGCTCGGTCACCAGGCAGACAACCTCATCGACCGGCAATTCCGGCCCGACGATGACGCTGACGGTCGGCTGCTCCCCGGCCCTTGGCGAGCCGGGCGACAGGCGGCGGCGGTGCTGGATGCCCTGCAAGCGCAATTGGGCCAGTTGGCTACGGACTTCGACGGTGGCCATGCGGCCGAAGATGGTTTCTGGGGGCATAGGAGGCTCGCTATGTAGATGCAAGGTCGTCCCTATAGACTCAATCGTGCGGCGATTTGGTCCAGGACTTTGGTTAGACTCATCGGTTCACCAGGCAGGACGTTCTTTTCGTCACCGTCGTGCATGTGGTGGGGAAAGCCGGACAAGTTAGGGTAATGTTTGGCATTGTCCCAGCGTTGCAACAAGGTATTGTCGGCGGTCATCCATTGATAGCTGTAGGTCACGATTCGCAAATTCTCTGCTACGTCTATCTCGCCGTATTCGGTGAAATGGAGTGTGCTTTGGTCGGAGAAAGTGGCGCGAACTCGAATCGAGATTGTATCTTCAGTGATGCGTTCGCGAACGAATTGAACCGCTATAACCTGTGGATTGTCGATCAGCGTTTGATTGATCTCATCAATGTAGGTGGCAAGAGCATTCACTTTTCGCCTGTCAGGAGTTCTAAGCGTTTGGATGCTCTCATATACATGCGATAGAGAGATGCCCACTCAATGAAATCCATGGCATCACCCAGTTCGCCCTTATCAAAGCGCTCAAAAAAGGCGGATGATTCCATGTCATAGCGTGCCTCAAGTTCATCCAGATCCGCGCGAAGTATATCAATCGTTTTCTGCGCCTCGGCCGCCTCCACTGAAAACAGTTTATCCAGCGTGCGATCCATCAGGGTGCTAACATGACCCCCCTGGTACAGTTTGATTAGGCGCTCCAACCGGGATAAGCGCGTTTCAGTATGCAATTCGATTAGTTGCATGGGACGTGCCTCCACAATTCATTTGATGTACTCACCTATATTATATCGGAGATGAGACGAAAACGGCAGGAGGCAAACCCGATCCACCTCCTGCCGCTACCAGAGTAGCGCTACGGCCCCGGCGTCATAAACTCCACCGTGGCGAAATCCCCCGGCCCCAGGTCGCCCTGGGTGGCGGAAGAGGGCGTGAAGTCGCTCAGCCACGCCTCCTGCTGCCCCGCCTCGGCCCACACCAGGTCGATCACCCGCGTGGCGTTGGTTGCCCCGGCCGGCGCGCCGCCGATGCGCCACTGCTCGGCCGCGGGGGCCACGTCGCGGACGCGCAACACCCCGGCGCTGGGGAAGCCCTCCTGGCTCATCACCATCGCCGCGTAACGCCATTGGGCCGGCGATTCGCCCAGGATCGTCTTGGGCACGCGGATGGTCACCTTCTGCTGGCCGGGGTCGGTGACAACCTGGAAGTCGGCCGGCCCGGCGATCTCCACCGGCCCGGCGTCGCCGGGGGTGAAGACCTTCGACTCCCAGCCCTCGACGGTGACGGCATAGTCCCAGGCGAACCCGTCGGCCGCGGCCAGATTGCGACCAGGCAGGAAAGCCGCTCCGCCCGCCTCGCCCCCGTCGCTGTCAATGTAGATGTCGAACGTTTGCAGCGACAGGCCGTTGGTGCCGTCCCACGGATTATCGACCGGGCCGAGCATCGTGAAGCGGAAGACGACGTTGGTCTCGTCCTCCCCCACCTGGAAGTTCACAATGTCGAAGTTGCCCGGCTGGAAGACGGCGTCGGTCGGATAGATATAGGTTCCGGGGCCGGTGTCGTCGCCCGACGGGTCGGTAACGTCCAGGAAGGCCACCGTCGTGCCCAGATCGGGCACACTCACCTGGGCCGGCCCGGCGGCCGGCAGCCGCTCCATAATCGTCCAATCCCCCTCGACGTTATCGACAAAGAGGGCGCGCATGATCAGGCTGGCCCCCACGTCGGCGTTGCCCAGCACGGCCAGGGGGATGGCGACCTCGATCGTGCCGCCCTCGCCCACGGCGACCCCGGCCGACACCTCTTCGGGGAAGTCCAGCGCCGCCCGGCCCTCGGTCGCCGAGCCGGTGGCGGCCACTTCCCAACCATCGGCCGTGGCCCGGTAGGCCGTGGCCCCGCCCAGGATGCCGCCGCTAAACTTCATCTCCAGCAGCCGGTTGCCGGCGAAGCCCAATAGCTCACCCGTCTGGGTGAAGGCATTGGCCGGGCCGCCGGCCGGCGCGCCCAGATAGAGTTCGATGCGGCTCTGGCCGGTGGGCAGCGTGAAGTCGGGATTGAGGCCGAGCTGTAAATAGAGATTCTTGGCGTCGAAGCCGTAGGCCACGTGGCTGAAGACAGGCGTGGCCGCGGTCAGCACGCCACCGGCGGCCGTATAGCGCCCGGCCGCGTCCCATTCGCCCTCGGTGACAATGCCATCGATGATGGGCGAGATGAGGCCGGTGGCGGCCCGGTCGGCGGCCACGATGGCCTCGGGGATGATTGGAATTTCCAACTCCAGCGGCGGCTCCACGCCCAGAGCGGTGTAGACGCTCTTCAACGTGTTGCGGAACTGCTGGTCGAATGCGCCGTCGTCGCCGGAATCGCGGTCGGCGCCGTACCACCAGAACCAGTCCGACCCCTCGGCGATGTACATCTGGACGAGGGCCGCCTCCAGCTGCTCGGGGGTGACGGCCTCGCGGTTGCCGCCGGAGATGTAGGTTTGCAGATAGGTGCGCGCCTCGGCCAGCAACTCCCAGGCGCGGTTCTCCTCCTCTTCGCCGATCCAGGTAGCGAAGTCGCTGTTGTGCCACGACCCGGCCCACAGATTGCGCAGGCGCGGCCGGTCGGGGGCCAGTTCCAGGAATTCGCTGGGCGTCACGGTGACGATGTGGGGGTCATCGCTCAGCCGCTGGTAAAGGGCATGCAGGAACTCCCGGCCGTCGTTGTCGTAGTTNNTGTCGGAGATGATGTTGTCGCGGAAGATCATCGCCACCGGGCCACTGTTGCGGCCCTGCACGGTATAGGGCCGGTAGAGCGCGCCGGCCTCCACCACGACCTCGTTGCCATCGCGGGTGAAGGCGTCCATGCCCAGGGTATGGGCCAGCACGCCCTCGCTGCCGGCCATCCATTGCAGGCCGTTNNCGGGCAGGGTCAGCTCGGGCGTGGCCCGCAGCGCCAGATCGGTATCAACCAGCAGCGGCAGGATAGGATGGGCGAAGGGCGTCATGGTCACTTCGATCTGGCCGTCATCCTGCATGGCCCGGTGGATGGGGATGACCTCGTTGATGAGCCGCAGATGTTCGTCGAGCACGACCTGCTTATCCGCCTCGGCAAAGCCTTCGCCCTGCTCGACCAGCGCGGCCAATGGGGCTTCAGCCAGCCAGGCCGGGTCGGTCCAGGCCAGATTAAAGAGCACCTGAAGATCGCGAAAATCGTCGGTGGTGAACTCGCCCAACGGGTCGGCGCTGCCGTCGCGCAACTCCAGCAATTCCTGGTAGCGCGGGAAGCGGGCGATGACCCGGCGGTTGGTGTCGAAGAAACGGTCGAGGATGAACTGCTTCTGTTCGTCGCTCAGCTCCTCGGCCGGGATGATCGTGTGTTGCCAATAGAGATCGGTGGCCCCGGTGCTCAGCGCGTCAAGCTGGCGGATGAGGCTGGGCGTCAGGTTAAACGTCGCCTTAACCTCTGGATACTCCTGCAGGATGGCGGCCATGTCCACGTAATCCTTGGCCGCGTGCAGCCGCACCCAGGGTTTGGCGAAGACGCCCGTCTCCGGGTCCTGATAGTAGACCGGCTGGTGCTGGTGCCAGATGAGGGCAACGTAGATCGGCTCGACGCACTGCTCGGCCAGGGGCACGGCCGTCGGTTCGGCCGTGGGCTGGGGCGGGGTGGTGGCCGTGGGCGGCGGGGCGGTGGTGGTCGCCGGCGCGGCGACCGAGGCGGCTTCGGTGGCCGGGGGTGGGGTCGGCGTGGGGGCCGGGGCCTCGCGGCAGGCGGCGATTAAGCCCAGGAGCGCGGTCAATACGATCAAATAGATAATTTTACGGCGCATACCGTTTTCTCCCTATTGTAGGGCGGGATGGTATCCCGCCCTCTTCTCTCCCCCCTGACAGGCGGGATACTATCCCGACCAACAACCGGATGGCGGGATACCATCCCGCCCTACAAAAGAAACCACAGATTACCCAGATTACACCGATTTCAATCAGTGTAATCTGTGTAATCTGTGGTTTCTAATCTAATCTTAGAAACCGGGTTTCTCGGAAGAATCTCGGTTTCTAGGCCCAGACAACTAACCCTTGACCGCCCCGGCCGTCAGGCCGCCGACGATGTAGTCCTGCAACAGCAGGTAGACGGTGACCATGGGAATCGCGCCCATGACCGCCCCGGCGGCGAATGCACCCCATTCCTGGGCGTAGTTCGCGCCGATGAACGTCTGCAAGCCCAGCATCAGGGTGAACTTGCTGGCCGTGGTGATCATAATGCGCGGCATCAGATAGTCGCTATAGGTGCCGAAGAAGGTCAGGATCATCGACACGACCATAATCGGCCGCACCAGCGGGAAGAGCAGCCGCCAGAAAATCTGCCAATCCGACGCCCCGTCAACCTTGCCCGATTCGTCGATCTCGCGCGGTACGGAGTCGAAGAAGCCCTTCATCAGCCAGACGTTGACGCCCAGCGTGCCGCCCATGTAGATCAGGATCAACCCGCCGTGGGTGTTGAGACCCAGAAACGGAATGTAGTTGCCGATCTGCTGCAAGATGGCGAACAGGGCGACCATGGCCAGGATGGCCGGGAAGACCTGGATGAGCAGGATGAGCAACAGCAACTCGCTGCGCCCGCGCCAGCGGAAGCGCGAGAAGGCGTAGGCGGCCATCAGGGTGATCACGCCGGCCAGCAGGGCACTGATAGACGAAATTTTGAACGAGTTCCACATCCACGTCCAGAAGTCCTGTTCCAGGATGCGCTCGTAATTGCGCAGCGTCGGCGGGTCGGGGATGAGCGATTGGCCGGAGATACTGCCCGAGGGGTTGAAAGAGGCCGAGATCGTCCAGATGATCGGAAAGAGCGAGTAGACCAGGACGACGGCGGCGATCAGGTACTTGAAGGCCAGCGTGATGCGGAAGCGCGCCTTTTGGCTCTGGCGCAACGCTTGCAGCGACCCGGTCTTGGTAGTGGTGGCGGCACTCATTAGTTTGTCGTCTCCTCCCAGGTCGCCATGCGGCGGTGCTGGAATATCGTCACGATGACCATCATAAAGAAGATCATGATCGTAATGGCCGAGGCATAGCCGTAGAGAGCCAACCCGCGACCAAAGGCCAGGTTGTAGACGTAGCTGATCAGGATGTCGGAGTGCCCGGCGGGCAGCGCCGTGCCGACCATGGGCGGGCCACCGCTGTTAAACAGGTAGATGACGTTGAAGCTGTTGAAGTTGACCGTGAAGGACGAAATCAACAGCGGCCCGACGGCCACCA
>CXWJ01028231.1_pt1 | contig 12777 bp, 14 predicted proteins | sample 590841 | NCBI WGS metagenome assembly CXWJ01 (sample SAMEA3498367, study PRJEB10139) | wastewater metagenome | biome: wastewater treatment plant; material: activated sludge | place: Austria | collected 2015-01-21 | reverse complement strand
TTCGTGATGCTTCCGAGTCAGCCTCCACTCACGCTCGGCGCCTGCGCGACGCTCGCGTGTATCTGGGAAGCCACCGCCGCCAAGCCTGGCAACGTGTACCGCGGCGCCGATTTCGACGATTGCTCTTACGCAGATTTTCTCACCAGCGCTGCGGTCATCGGCCCAGCGCTCGAAGCCTCGGTCTCGCGGGGCGTCGGCGCCGCCGTGCTCGCCTGCGTCGAGGCCACGCACGCCGCGGTGGGCGTCAACACCTATCTCGGCACCGTGCTGCTGCTAGCCCCCCTGGCAGCCGTGCCGGCGTCGGCTTCACTATCCGACGGCGTCGCCAGCGTGCTCGCTGGCTTGCACGTGGACGACGCCCGCTTCGCCTACGACGCTATCCGCATCGCCAATCCCGGCGGCCTCGGAAATGCGTCCGAGGCCGACGTCAACTCGACGCCGGCGCCGTGCATCACCCTGCTGGAGGCCATGCGCCTGGCCGCCGACCGCGACCTGGTCGCCCGGCAATACGTCAATGTTTTCGCCGAGGTATTCCGCACCGCCGACCGCATCGCCGCGGCCGCCGCCGTACTGCCGCTGGGCGAGGCGACCGTGCGGGCCTACCTTGCGCTGCTGGCCGAGGAACCCGACACGTTGGTGGCCCGCAAGTGCGGTCTGAGCGTCGCGCAAGAAACCGCCGACCGCGCCGCCCAGGTGCTCGCCGCCCTCGAAGCCGGGGAGTCGTTCGCGGAAGATCAACTCGCCGACTTTGACTTCTGGCTCCGCGCCGACGGCCACCGCCGCAACCCCGGCACGAGCGCCGACGTCATTGCCGCTGCCCTGTTTGTGCTGCTCCGCGAGCGACGGTTAAACTGGCCGGTGAAGTTTTATTGAAGAAAGGAGGACGGAGAATTTTCTGCAAAGCCACGACGGCACTACGAAAGCGGTAGAGAGTGAACCGCTGATTAACGCTAATGTTCGCTAATAATGAATTGAAATCATTAGCGCCTATCGGCGTTCATTAGCGATCGAGTATTTCCGATCTTCGTCCTCACTTCCTCCGTCGTGTCTTCGCTTTAGTGGTTAAAGTATTCTCTCCTCCCTTGGCGTCCTAGGCGGTTAATCCCACAGCAGAAAAATGCCCGAGTCCTACCACGTCCGCATCGACAAGGAGCGCCTTGTCTTCAGTGCTGCGCACTTCATCACCTACAACGGCGACGTTTGCGAGCCGCTCCACGGGCACAACTACCATGTGACCGCCGACATCCACGGCCCGCTCGACGAGAACCAGTACGTAGTCGACTTCATCGCCATGCGCGATGCGCTGCAAAAGATCGTCGACTCGCTTGACCACCGCGTCCTGCTTCCCACGGAGCACCCCACCATCCACGTCGCCGAAGTCTTCGCCGAGGCGTCTGAGAACGGCGCGGACGCTCCAGCGGCTGGGCGCGTTACCGAAGTCGTGGCCCAACACGAAAACCGCCGTTGGACTTTTCCTCGCGAAGACTGCGTGCTCCTGCCGCTGGCCAACACGACTGCCGAACTCTTGGCCCGGTACATCGGCGGCGAACTGCTTAAGGCCCTGGAAACGATCCTGCCGAAGCCTGAGCGGCTGGAAATCGCCGTCGATGAATGCGACGGCCAGTGGGGCGTCTACTCCTGGCGGCCCGAGGCCTAAACTCCGCCAATCGGACGTTTGCGCCCTTGCCTCAAGCCGTCCCGCCATCCTGGCCGATGCAGAGACTACGCCGCGCCCGGCGCCGTCCCCTGCCCTGCCCGGCTCACCGCCGCTCCCTCCTGCCATGGCCGATTTGCACAAAGCCGCGGTCTTACTCACGGCCCTCCCCGAGGAAGAGGCCGTCGCCGTGCTTTCACGGCTGGACGCCAAGCAAGTTGAGCAAGTGTCGATCGAGATCGCACGGCTCAAGTCGATCTCCACGGAGCAGCAGCAGCAGGTCATCCTCGAGTTCGCCGACTCCAACCCAACGTCCACCGCCGACGGCGGCGGCCTGGAGCGCGCCAAAAACCTGGTGCAAATGGCGCTCGGCAGCAAGGCCGCCGGCACGCTCGACAATATTCGGCAGTCGATTGAGGAAGTGCCGTTTGCATTCCTGCGCAACATCGATAGCCAAAACATCCTCACCTACATCATCGAAGAGCACCCGCAGACGATCGCGCTGATCCTGTCGCATCTGCCGCCGCCCGCCGGCGCCGCGATCCTGGCGGGGCTGCCGTCCGATCGGCAACTGTCGGTCGTCCAGCGCATCGCCAATATGGGGCAAACCAGTCCCGAGATCATCGACGAAGTGGAGAAGGGCCTTGAGCGCCGCATGTCGAGCGTCATGAGCCAGAGCTTCGAGAACGCTGGCGGCGTGGCCGCGGTGGCCGAGATGCTCAATGTGTCCGACCGTACGACGGAGCGCACGCTGCTGGAAAGCCTTGGCCAGGAGAATCCCGAATTAGTCGAAGAGATTCGCCGGCTGATGTTCGTCTTCGAGGACATCGGCAAGTTCAATAACAAGGACTTGCAGACGGTGCTCAAGAACGTCGAGAACTCGCAGTGGGCCCTGGCCCTCAACGGCGCCAGTCAGGGATTGCGCGACAAGGTGTTCGCCAACATGTCGACCCGCGCCGCCGATATGCTCCGAGAGGAAATGCAGTACCTTGGCGCCGTCAAGCTGTCCGCCGTGGAACTGAAGCAGCAGGAAATCGTCGACGTCGTGCGGCGGCTGGAAGACTCGGGCGAAGTCGAAGTGAACGCCGCCGGCGAAGAAGAGCAGATGGTGCAGTAGCATTCAAACGGGGCGGCTGGGGCGCCGGCGCGTATCTGGACAGGGCCCCGCGGCGACCCTAAAATCCTGGATTCTCGGGGCGGTAGCTCAGTTGGGAGAGCGCTGCGTTCGCAATGCAGAGGTCGAGGGTTCGACTCCCTTCCGCTCCACTCGTTGTAAATCTTTTGCTGATAAGCCCTTCGAGGTTACCTGACAACGGTTGTCAGTGCAGCTTGCTTCAATGGAACCTACCCAATGGGTAGCTTTCCGGAAATTGGAGGAGTTGCATGCCTGCCAAGTCGCCCAAGGTCAGCCGCTATTGTCGCCAAAAAGAGAAGGGCCGTCCCGATCGTGCATACGTCATGATCGATGGCCGGCGAATCGCGCTAGGTCGCTACGGTTCCCCCGAGAGCTACCAGCTCTACGCTCAGGCCATCAACGAGCGGCCGGAGAAACCAGCACCCGAGCCCGCCCCGAGTGCTCCGACCGTTTCGGTGTTGATTGCCGGGCATCTCGAATACCTGATTGAAAAGCACCGCGGCGAGAAAGCCGGCGAAGTAATCCATTGCAGGCAAGTATTCAAGATTCTTCGCCAGACCTACGGCGACACTCTCGCCCGCGAATTCGGTCCGAAAGCCTACCAGGTCGTGCGCCGGGCCATGATCGATAAGGGCTGGTCGAGAAGCTACATCAGCGACCAGTGCCAGCGTATTAAGCGGCTTGTGGCCTGGGGCGTGGCCGAGGAGCTGTTGCCCCCTGGGGCCCGCCACGCCCTGGATGCGGTGCGGCCGCTATCCCTTGGGGAATACAACGTGCGGGAGACGGAAGAGGTTAAGCCGGTCCCTGACGCGATTATAGAGGCCACGTGCAGGAAACTATCGGACGTGGTTCGGGATATGGTCCGCATCATGCGGCTCACTGGGATGCGGGCGGGCGAGCTGTGCCAGCTATCCGACCACCACTTGGACCGCAGCGGCGAAGTTTGGACGTTCAGCCCGCCCCGGCACAAAACCCGGCGCCACGGCAAGAAACGGATCATCGCCATCGGCCCGAAGGCCCAAGCCATCTTGGCCAAGTATCTCTTCCGCGATCCGTGCTTTCAGTACACCACGTGCAGTTTCCGTCGGGCGATTCATAGGGCCTGCGATCGGGCATTTCCCCACCCGACTATCCGCCCGTCGAAGAAACTACCACCAGCCGAGCGGCGCGAGTTGTCACAGTGGCAGTCCGCCCATCGGTGGAGCCCGAATCAGATTCGGCATACCGCGGCGACTTCCATCCGTGAGCAGTTTGGGTTGGAGTTCGCGCAGGTCTGTCTTGGCCATTCCAGGGCCGACGTGACACAACTATATGCCGAAGCGAATCAAGGCAAGTCGCGTGAGGTGGCGTTGCAAATTGGATAGATTCAGTTGACTTGATACGGAGTAGTTAGAATAATGTTGCGAAAGGCTTGGTTGGTGAGGGCGGCACACGAGGTGCTGTAAAGCCAACTGGACCCCCAATGGCATTTCAGTAGGCCGGACTCTGCTAGACCGCTGGTCGCTTGCGACCGGCCCTAGCGGTTTGACAACGGTTCGAAGACGACCGGGCCGAAATAAGTGGCAACTTGTAGTTGCGGAATGAGCTATTGGGAGTGCCTTGATACGATCGCGCAGAAACGGATGATCCTCCCGGACTTCTAGAGGTTGTCGCATCTACTCATGTAGGTGTGGATACTGCGAACGCCNNGCGAGGCCGGCCAGCTCATAGCACACCACAAGGCCGAAGCCAAACTCGACCAGTTGGGCGTCTAATTTTTTAACTCGGCCCGCGGGCGCAAAAAAAGGCCCGCACCCCGGCAAGGGTACGGGCAATTCGAAAGGACTGACATGAGCAATTCTATATCAGCAGCGCCGACGACGGCAATTGTGAAAGTGAAGCGCAGGGCCGTGACAAAGGCGACTAACTTGGCGGCCAGCATCAATGCAGAGCACGAGGCTTGCCTGGCCGCGGCAAGCGATGCATTGGATCACGCCATGCGTTGCGGCGATCTTCTCTTAGAGGCTAAGGCGGCCTGTAGCCACGGCGAGTGGACCGGCTGGTTGTCAAAAAACTTCGAAGGCTCGATACGAACCGCACAAATATACATGCGGCTGGCGAACAACCGGGCAGCTATCGAGACAAATGCGCAGCCGGCTGCGCATTTGTCGATTGAGAGAGTCATCGCAATTATCGCTAGGCCACGTCCGAAGTCGTGGCCAACATTTGATGCCAATCTCCTTCCCTATGAAATAGTGGAGCAATTCGAAGTTGCGCGTGCGGCGTTCGAGGAATGGAAAGTCGAGGCCGAAAGACGAATCACAACCACTGCCGATCTTCGTGAGTTGTTGGCACTTCGCGACGATGCCCAACGGGTAATGAACGGCTGGGCTGAATACAGCTTGCGGGTCCAACGGTTTATTGGCCACTATCTTGCCGAATCCGAGATAGGGGTTGCCAAGTGACGCGAACCACCAACCACCGCAACGGCTCGGCCACGGCCGACGACATAAACCGCCGATTCGCCGAGGCGGACGAGGCGCCAAATTACAGCTTTGATATCGGGCCCACGATCAAGCCGGCGGCCGGCACGAGCAGACCAGAGCGGCAAGAGCGAATTACGCTGGCGGAACTGTGCGCCAAGCACACAACTCTCAACCGGCCCGTGGTTGACGGTCTCATTCGCGAAGGCGAGACGGTCAACATTATCGCCAACAGCAAGGCCGGCAAAAGTTGGCTGCTGTACGGGCTGACGTTGTCTGTCGCCAACGGACTGCCCTGGCTAGGGAAGTTCGATACAGCGCAGGGGAAGGTGCTGCTGATCGACAACGAGCTACATCCCAGCACGCTTGCCCATCGCATCCCAGCCGTGGGGCGGGCGATGGGACTCGACAGCGATCGGTACGACCTGGACGTCGATGTACTGTCCTTGCGCGGGAAGCTTCGGGGGTGGACGGATCTAGCTTGCGATTTCGACCATATCGCCCACGGCGAATACAAGATCATCGGCCTAGATGCAAAGTACCGCTTTGCTCTGTCTGGCGCCAGTGAGAACGATAACGCGGCCGAGACTCAGATTTACAACATGCTGGACCAGTACGCGGCCAAGACCGGCGCGGCCTTTGTGCTGATTCACCACGCCAGCAAAGGCAACCAAACCGATAAGCGCGTGACCGACGTGGGCGCCGGTGCTGGTGCTCAATCGAGGGCCGCTGATTGCCACCTAGTGCTGCGAGAGCACGAGGAGGAGGGCGTCGTCGTCTTAGACGCTGCTGTGCGTTCATTCGCCCCCGTAGAGCCCCTAGCGTTGCGGTGGAACTTTCCGCTATGGGTGCCGGCCTCTGGCGTGGATCCGGCCGACTTAAAGGGCCGCAAGACGCGAGCAGAGGAGCAAAGGTCAGCCGATGACCGGGCGGGATTCGAGATCATCATCAAGGTCTTGCGAGACGGTCCAATGACGGCCCGCAAGCTGAGAGAGAAAACTGGTATCGGCAAGGATCGTCAACAGAGGCTACTCGACAAGCTAACTGCTCAGGGTGATTTAACCGCAAAGGAAATCGTGATTCGAGGCAATCCGTGCAATCAATACTCCCTTGCAAAGTAACCAGATTCAGCACGTGGGCGACGTGGGCCGCCCACGTACCCGCCCACGTGCTGACGGGCGTGGATGGGCGGCCTACTACGTAGGGGCCGCCCACGTCACGCCCGTTGCGTCAGACCAGGAACCTGGTAGCCCACGTGGAACGGCCCACGTGGACGCAAGCGAGGGTTTCTGGCGTGACATGGAGGCGGCGGTCAACGAGACGTTCCAAACAGCAGTCAAAGAAGGGCCGAGCATCGACGACGAAAGCGGCGACCATCACCCAACGTGGGGCGACGATGGGCGGCAGTGACCCACCCCCCAAAGAAAAACAAAAGGTACTGTAAACGCCCGCGCGCCATCCCTACCCCGCGGAAGTGGCAGGATAAGTAACTGTGCGGCGCATTGAACAAACGAACGGAGATGACATGAACAAAAAACTGACCGACCTACAGCGGCTAATTTTGCTAGGCGTTGTCGCGGATTATCGGCGCCTAAAGCGCCAACAGGTGCCCGAGTGGGGACCATATAACGTGCCAAAAGAAATCATCGACCTGCGGAAAGCCAAGCAGGCCGGGGCGGTTGTGGTCGACGCCGAGCGGTGGACCGGCATGAAAATCACCAGCGACGCGCAGCGAATGGCCGTCACCCGCGCATACATCGCGCTGGAAAAAATGGGGCTGATTAAGCGAATGAACCTCAGTTGGTCCGGCACCAGGTGCACCCACCTGGCTCCCACCATCACGGCGGGCGTGAAGTTGGCGAATGAGCTGACGAAGGAGATATCCCGCGCGAAGGCGGCAGCCCGCATGAGGTCGGCGGCCCGCAACAAGGCGGCCATCGCGGCCGAGACCGGTCCGGCCACCATCACGGCGGGCGAGCGGCGCCGGCTGGCGGCCGAGGCCTTGGCGAAGCGGGCGAGTGATGGGTAGGTGGTCTGACACGCCGGTGATTGTGGTTGAGTTGCCGACGTGCCCGGGCTGCGGCGCCGTCATTGTCGTCGCGTCACGCCACATGGTCCGTAGCACGGAGCGCGATGGTAAGCAGGAGCAGCTTTGTATTTGCAAGCGGTGCTCGAAACGGTATCGCATCCACGTTCCAAATTATGGAATGTTGGACGACAAGCAACGCGGCCCGCGTAACATTTAGCAAAAGGAGATATCCCAGATGAGCTACATCACCATCGCTGATTTATCGCGGCACTTCCCAGAAATCGACGACGTTCGCGCGACGTTGACCGCGGGCGGCGTGAAGCCGGAGCGGACCAATTTATTCGACCCGTCGCAAGATGAATTTTGGCTGACTTCGGCGGCAGACGTTTTGCTGGATGCGATTGACCAGCAACGGGAAGCGGCGGCCGAGGAATCTAAGCAAGAAGTTCTCGACCAGCTCCACCAGCGCGCTGACGAAATCCGCAGTTATTCAGGCCGGGCCCGTGGCAGTGACGGCGGTGGCGGAGTTGTGAGTTTCACATGAGCGCGGCGATTCTCAAAAATTCGCTGGTCGATTTAGCGCTGCTGATTGCGCCCGAGCTGGCGGCCGCGCCGTTCTACCTGTTGATGGCGCCGCCGGCCAGTTATCCGGCGATGGAACTTTGCGCGGGCCTGACCACGTTCGGGACCGACGCGCTGATTCGCGACGCGCTGATTCAATCCGGCGAATGGCGTGGGCCCGGCGTGACGGTTGTTCTCAACACCACCGCCACCGACGTAGAGAGCCTGGCCGGTATCGTGCTCCACGAAGTCGCCCACAACCTACCGGCCAAACCCTGGCCGGCTGACCGTGAGCCGAGCGCGGCCGAGAAGTCACATGAGGCCGAGCTTGTCGCGTTGTGGGCCGTCACTCCCGATAGCGTCTTCTCCCTGCCGCCCTGGCACCAGCACGATTGGCGGTTTATCCGAACGTGTCTCCACCTGCGCGAGCGGGCGCGACGCTGCGGGCTCGCGCTGCCGTGGCCGGCAATCAATTTTGCCGGGCCGGCTTATCAATTGTCGGCGGCCTGGCGGTACGCGAAAGCGCTTGGCTGCGAGCCCGAGAAGCTACTTGAATGCACATTCGAAGAGATAGAAGCTGTCGAACCGCCGGCCGCGTTCATCGCGCTATTCGAGGCCGACAAAGCGGAGTGGTGGAAGTGGAACCTAACCCCAAGAGGAAAATAAATGGGCCGTAGAACCCTATACGACGACACGAACGAATTCGGCAAGCCGCGCGGCGGTACAGCAGTGCGGGCCGAGCTGCCCGACCGCAACCGCGACTCTCGGCACGCGCATATTCGCGGTCTGCAAAAATCTATCGCGGTGGCAGAACTGGCGACTCTGCGCCACGGCGACGTTGTGGCTCGAATCCAGGCAATCGAAATCGAGAAGATGCGATACGCCGATGACCATATGCGATCTACGGCGCCCATCCAAAAAGAGCTTGGCGAAATCGACAAATCACAAACCGCGCTGATTCTGGCCGGGAAGCCCGTCGATGCCAAAGCGGAGAATCGGCGCCGCGAGCTAATTGAATCGCTAAACGACAAAAACGATTCGCTCGAAATTGCCATTGAAACGGCCGACAAAAAACTCAGCTTACTCCACGCCGAGCGCGTTGCCCTGGCGCCGAAGTGTAATGCGGCCGCGTTGCGGGCGGACCGCCTTCAGCTTGGCCCACCCGCATTAGTGCGCGAGCTGTATCAGTCCACCACGGGCGGCGGCTGGCGCAGTGCGGCCGAAGTCGAGGCGGAAATCCTGGCCGAGCAGATCGACTGACATTCCTTTGCGCGGCCTGTTGAGGCGGGCCGCCGCGATTGTCGCCGCGCCGTCCCCGAGAGCGGCGCGGCGACTTGATAAAAACATTATGACCGACGACGAAGCAAAAAAGATCGCCGATATGTTCCACGAAGGATTCCGCATGGGCGTTGATTCCCGGCGGATTCTGCGCGAAGCGTTCGAGCTGGCCGCGGCCGTATCCGAAGTGGACATCGAACTATTAAAGCAAGCGCGGCGCGACGAGAGCCGAAATCAAATTCTCTTTCACCAATTCGAAGCGGCAGCGCGAGCGGTGACGCCGCGCGATGTTGCGTACACGTTCACACACAAACCACCGCAAGAGGATTAAAAAATGGGTGTATCCGCAGGAGCATTAGCGGCCGGCCGCGCCGTGCTAGAGTTAGGCCTCGTTGGGCGAAAAGAAATTGATTCCGCGCTCAAGTCATTACAAAAACAAACCGCCAAGATCGGGGCGAGCTTCACCAAACTGGGAGCATCGTTCGCGGCGGCGGGCGGAACGATGACAGCGGCCATTGCGGCGTGTACTAAAGGCTTCGCCGACTTCGGCAGCACCCTAGCCGACATGAACGCGCGGACCGGGCTCAGTGTGGAGAAGTTAAGCGCGCTCCAGTATGCGGCGGAGCAAACCGGCACCGACCTAGGCGCCGTCGAGAAGGCCCTAAAGTTCATGGCGAAAAAGGGCGTGGACGTGAACACGTTCGATCGGCTTGCGGCCGACATCGCATCCATCGAGGATCCGACCATGCGGGCCAAAGCAGCGATGCAGGCGTGGGGTAAGGCCGGCACGGACTTGCTACCGATGATAGGCGACTTGGCCGCGCTGACGGAGCAAGCGCGACGCTTGGGCCTCGTCATGTCCACCGACGACGCGCGAGCGGCCGACGCGCTGGGCGACGCAATGGATCAATTGAGCGCGCAATTCCGATCGTTCCGTAATCAGATTGGCGCGGCCGTGGCCGGGCCACTCACGTCGCTTCTCACGCAAGCGACGGAAATCGGTAGCGTCTTCATCCGATGGGCCGTGGAGAACCGTGGTTTAATCGCGGGCGTGGCTGCGTTCGGCGTGGGACTGACCACCACGGGCGTTGTGTTGGGTTCGTTCGGCGTGGGGCTCACTGTCGCGGTCAGTGCGGCCGGAGCGCTCACGACAGCGTTCGGTGTTATCTTGTCGCCGATTGGCGCGTTCAGCTTGGCAATCGGTGCGGCAAGCATTGCCATCGCGGGGATTGCGATTGAGAGCGGCCTGGCCGGGAAAGCGCTCGATAAGTTGAAGACGAAGTTCGACGAAGCCGCCAGCGGCGCGTCCGCGTTATATTCCGCCTGGAAAGCCGCCAACGACTTGCGGAACGGAACCTTCTACATTGGCAACCGTCGTATAGTCGCGCCGCCGAAAACACCAGCAGGCGCACCAGCAGCGGCCGCGGCGCCCGGTCTATGGAACAATTCGAATAACCCTCTCGACCCCGACCAGAAGACGACCGGCCGCGATATGCTCCAAGCGGTGACTGACTGGGGCAAGAAGTTTGGTACGTCGGCGGGTGACGCGCTGTCGAAAGCGCAAAAAGAATTCACCGACGCACAAGAGGCTGTTATCTCGGCGGCGGGCTCTGCCGTGCGGCAATATAGATTCTGGCAGGCCGTGCCGGCGATGGGCGTCGCGGCGGCGGCCGAGCGCTTGCCGAATCCGGAAGCCATCTTTGATACCACGTTCGCCAAGCAAGCGTTCGGCGGCAGTTTGGACCGTGAGCAACTGGCCGAGCTCAAAGGCATCCACCGCGTACTGAAAAACCAATCTCAAGGGCTGCCGGTAATCTGATGTATCCACGAGTTAAATTTTCGGCCTTCATTGACAGGCCCAAGATCATGGCCCGGCTGGGAGCGAAACAGCGCAAGGTGTTGGCGCTGACCGGCGGTTTCGCGCGGACCGTGATGAAGAGATCCATCAAGCCGGCCAAGAAGAGCAAGAAGGCGCGGACCGTCATCGTCGATGGCCAGCCGCTTCTCGTGCCGCAGTACGGCAAAGTGCTTGATGCAAAGACAATGAACCCCGTGCGCAAGCAGTTGGCCGACGAGGCACGGCGGGCGATGGCCGTGCGAATGCGCAGCGAAGGCGCGGGAAAACCGCCTCATTCCCGAACGGGATTGCTGAGGGACCACATTTACTTTGCGGTTGATGGTGACTCTGAAAAAGTCATCATCGCGCCGCTTGTCTTCCAGAGTCAGCCGCGGGGGCTGGTTAAGGTTGAGAGCGTGCCGGAGCTACTCGAGCGCGGCGGTACGGTCCGGCTCAAGGATGTTTTGGTTAAGTACCAACCGCGGCCATACGTCGCGCCGGTTCGTGACGTGGCGTTTGCGAAAATGAAATCTCTAGTGAAGTCGGTCAAACTATGAACGCGCTAGCCAAACCAATCGCCGATCGTGATATCGAGGCCGCGGCCGTGAAGTCATTCGAGGCCGACGCGGCTACCGTGGTCCGCTACATGGACAAGGCAGCGCTCGATAGTCCCGATCGCGTGGAGTGGTTCGCGTTGTCGATCCGCCACGGCGATGAATGGTCGATTGTGGGCCGGCGCAGAACAAAAGTTGAGCTATCGATCTTGGCGCGAAGGGGCCCGTTGCGGGTGTAGCACCTTGAGGTGTCCGATTCGGACACCTGAACCTACCGCCGGGCACGGCGTACCCATAACAAACCCAGAATCATGAGCAACCAACTAGCCGGTTCGGGCACCGCATCATAATCGATCGCAATCGCCCGCACGGCGGGAATGAAACCATTCCTTACACTTCCCCAGTCATTCACATGCAGCTTGAGCGAATCGAGATCGAACGGAGCAGCAAAGTTCTGGTAGCGGACCAGCGACGGCTCCTTCTCCACGCCGCCGATGGTGATAAACGACCGCGTATAGGCCGGATCGTTAAGGGCCGAGTGCCAAGCGGACCAATCGACACCCGCGGCGGCGGCGGTGGCGGCGGTTACTTCGAACGCTTGTTGGAAACCGCCATTGTTGCTCGTGATGGGCACCGTCCAGCCGATGCGCTCGTTGGAGGTTGTCCCGATCTCCCACTTCAGCGTGGTGGGGAGTGGGACCGCCGACCAGGCGGCCAACTCGCCGATGCTCATATTGTGGACGTGGCCGAAGATGAGGTGGGTGTTAGCCGAAGCCGACTGGGCGAGACACAACAGAATCAAGAGCGAGCGCATGATGAGAGTCTCCTTCGGGTTACTAGGCCCGTGAGGATTATCCACCGGGGCTGCGGAAAACGCAATCAGGTAGACGTATCAAATCCCGTCCCAACCCGTCCGAACGATTCTGGGGGCATCCTGTGCGATTGATTTTCATTCAGATTGACAATTCCCTGGCCGGCGGGCGACAATGCCCACGTCGCGAAAGCGTCCGGGTCTGATTACGAGACCCGCGGGCTAGTAACCCGAAGGAGACAATTTGATGTTCTGTAACAAGGCCACTTGGCCTGGTAGCTTGTGCGCATGTTCGAGCTGTGATCCCGGTAGCGGGGGAGCAAGTCGTGCGCGGGGGATCCTTCCCCTTACTAACGAGTTACCGGGCCAAGTGGCTTTTTTTGCGCTGGCACTCTGCCGCGCAAAGGGAGACACCACCATGGTATGCGCTTCCGTTCCTTACTTGGGCTACAAGCC
>CXWJ01013051.1_pt1 | contig 12779 bp, 12 predicted proteins | sample 590841 | NCBI WGS metagenome assembly CXWJ01 (sample SAMEA3498367, study PRJEB10139) | wastewater metagenome | biome: wastewater treatment plant; material: activated sludge | place: Austria | collected 2015-01-21 | reverse complement strand
ACCTCAGGACTGGCCGAACTCTAACAATGCTCGTCATAACCGGTCAAGGTTATGCGGCGTACATGTAATTACTATTTTGTATGAAGTACCGGGATCTGCGTGAGTTCGTCGACGGCCTGGAACGCTCCGGCGAGTTGCGCCGCGTCGCAGAGCCAGTATCGGCGCGGCTCGACATGACAGCGGTCAGTGACTTCGTTCTTCGCGCTGGCGGACCGGCACTGTGGTTTCAGAACCCCATCGGTTACAAAATTCCGGCGCTCACCAACCTGTTCGGAACGCCCAAACGCGTCGCGATGGGCATGGGCGCGGCCGATGTCGGCGAGCTGCGCGAGGTCGGCCGGCTGCTCGCGAGCCTGAAGGAGCCCGAGCCGCCCAAGGGTCTGAAGGACGCCGGCAAGCTGCTGCACATGGCCAAGGCCTTGTGGGACATGAAGCCTGCCGCCGTGCGCGCCGCGCCTTGCCAGGAGGTGGTGATCGAAGGCGACGCGGTCGATCTCGGGCTGCTGCCGGTGCAGACCTGCTGGCCGGGCGACGCCGGGCCGCTGATTACATGGGGCCTGGTCATCACGCGTGGCCCTCAAGGCGGTGCGAACGCGCGCGCGCGCCAGAACCTCGGCATCTATCGCCAGCAGGTGATAGCCCCGCGCCATCTGATCATGCGCTGGCTGGCGCACCGCGGCGGCGCGCTCGACTTTCGCGAGTTCGCGCTCGCCAAGCCGGGCGAGCCGTTTCCGATCGCGGTGGCGCTGGGCGCCGACCCGGCGACGATGCTCGGCGCCGTCACGCCGGTGCCGGACACGCTGTCGGAGTACCAGTTCGCCGGGTTGCTGCGCGGCAGCCGCACCGAGGTGGTCGACACCTCGGTCGGCGACGCCGGCGTGAGGCTGCAGGCGCCGGCGCGCGCCGAATTCGTGCTCGAAGGGCGGATACCGTCTGCGGCGCCCGGTTTCGCCGGCGAAAGCGCGCACGGCGTGAGGCTGGCCGAACGCGGCGGCTACCTGCATGCGCTCGAAGGCCCGTTCGGAGACCACACCGGCTATTACAACGAGCAGGACTGGTTCCCGGTGTTCGAGGTCACGCGCCTGACGCATCGCCGCGACCCGGTCTACCACTCGACCTACACCGGCAAGCCGCCCGACGAGCCGGCGGTGCTCGGCGTGGCGCTCAACGAGGTGTTCGTGCCGATCCTGCAGAAGCAGTTTCCCGAGATCGTCGACTTCTACCTGCCGCCCGAGGGATGCAGCTACCGGCTCGCGCTGATCAGCATCAGGAAGAGCTACCCGGGCCACGCGAAGCGGCTGATGTTCGGGCTGTGGAGTTTCCTGCGCCAGTTCATGTACACCAAGTTCATCGTCGTCACCGACGACGACGTCGACATCCGCGACTGGAAGGAAGTGGTCTGGGCGATCACGACGCGCATGGACCCGGTGCGCGACACCACGCTGGTCGAGCGCACGCCGATCGACTACCTCGACTTCGCCTCACCCGCGTCGGGACTGGGCGGCAAGATGGGGCTGGACGCGACGAACAAGTGGCCCGGCGAGACGAGCCGCGAGTGGGTGCAGGCGATCGAGATGCCTGCCGAGGTGCGCGCGCGTGTCGCCGGCGTGGTCGACACGATCATGAATCGGCGCGCGTGACAAGAGGAAACACGAGCGCTCACGAGGCTTGAACTCGGCGCCCGCATGTCCTAATTTAGTGGAGCTTGCCTGGCAAGCGATCCAATGGGCGCAGTCACTGCGCACCAGGGGCCCCGGACCTCATTCCTCCGGAGCTTCCAAAGGTGGTGTGAGCCACCCGCCCCTCCCAGCCTCGAAACCGGGAGGGGTTTGTCTTTTTGGGGTCCTCTCGATCAAGAGTCGGCGCGCGCATCGCTGCCCGCATCGACCAGAACAGGTCGGGCGGGATGAGCCGGCAGGGGTTGCTCAGTGGCCCGGGCCGTGCGGCTGGTCGAAGAAGAAGCGCAGCATTTCCTGTGTCGCGTCCGGCCCCTGCGGATCGGTGTACGAGCCCGAGACTCGGCCGCCCGACCATGCGTGTCCGGCGCCGTGCACGGTCCAGTGTTCGGCCACCGCGCGGCCTCGGTCGCCGTGGTGGACGCTGCGCGTGTAGTGCCGCCCCTGCGGCGACACGCCGCGTTCGGTGCGCGCCGCGTGGCAGCCGCCGTCGAACAGCGCAGCGATCACCTGCTCGCCGTTGCGCGGGTGCACGGTGTGGTCATGGTCGCCATGGAACACGATCGTCGGCACGACGATCCGCGGCCGCGCCGACGCGGCGGGCGGGCTGCCGGTTCCGGCCGCGCCGCCGTTCATCGCCGCCAGCGCTTCCGGCAGGTTGCTCGCAGCGCCAACCGGCAGCCCCGAATGCACGCCGACCGCGGCGAACAGTTCCGGGTAAACCGCGGCGACGATGGCCGCCATCGCGCCGCCGGACGACAGGCCGGCGATGTACACGCGCCGGGCGTCGACCTGGTGGCGCGCCATCACCGCCTGGGTCATGGTCGCGATCAGCGCGGGCTCGCCGCGGTCGCGCTGCTGGTGGTTGTGCTTGAACCAGTTCCAGCAGCGTTGCGGGTTGACCTCGGCCGACTGCGCCGGGTAGAGCACGAGGAAACCCTGTTCGCGCGCGGCCTCGTTCATGCCCGTGCCGGCGGCGAAGTCGTCGGGGTCCTGGGTGCAGCCGTGCAGCATCACGACCAGCGGCAGCGCCCGGCCTGCTGCGTGGCCGGGCGGGACGTAGAGCTTGTACTGCCGCGTCTGGCCGGCGTGCGTGTGCGTGCCGCCCGTGAAGTCGACGCTGTCCTGAACATCGGCGCGGCCGTCGACCATCGGCGCCCGGCGCAGCCGCGCGTGCAGCGTGTCGACCCAGGCGGGCGCTCGGACGGTGTCGCCGGCGACTGGCGCTGCCGCGGCAGCGCGCAGTTCCGAAATGCAGCCGTCGATGACGATCGGCGGCGGCGCCGCAGTCTTCGCCTTCGAGCCGGCGAGCGCGCGCTGGATCGCCGCGGTGGCTTCGGCGAGCCGGCCCGACTGCGTCAGCCGGGTGGCGCCGCGCAGCAGTTGCTGAAGCTTGTCGTTCATGGTTCTTCTTCCTTCGCGAAAGGGGGGTGAGCGGTCAGCGCTGGCGGCCGGCGAGCGCGGCTTTCACGGCTGCGCTGGCATGCAGCGCGCCGAGCACCTCGAGCGACTCGATGGTCGCGAGCGCCAGTTCCGGCGTCACGTCGTCGGCGATCGTGGTCTGGCCGAGCACGCGGACGCGCAGCGTCTGCTTCGCCGCTTGCAGCGCGCGCAGTTCGGCGGCGCTGAAGTGCTGGATGCCGAGCACGAGCGTCCTGCGCGCCACGACCTGCTTGACCGCGTCCGCGTGGGCGCCCAACTGGTTGCGGATCGCCGTGCGGATGAAGTCGCTGCGGTTGCCGTAGAAGCCTTCGGCCACGAGCAGGTCGATCTGGCCCAGGTCGACGAAGCCGAGGTTGATGGTGATCTTTTCGGCTTCGGCGAGCTGCGACCTGGCGGCAGCGGCAACGGCTTTGCGTTTCATGGCGCCATCCTAGCACCATCCAGGTGGATGTTAAGAGGATGACTGCATCGGGCGCCCGGCGCAGCGCTGCACGACCGCGCCGGCGGCGCGTCAGCCGGTCGTGCCATGATCCGCACCGGAACCCGGTGTCCACGGCGCTGCCAGCGCCGCGGGTGAAACGGGAAACAGGAAGCGGCTTCACCGCCGCCAACCTGTGCTGCCCCCGCAACGGTAAGCGAGTGGGGGTGCGCCATGCCCGGCAGACATGCCGGGCTGCCACTGCGAGGCACAACTCGCGGGAAGGCGGCGCACCAAGACTCGCCAGCCCGGAGACCGGCCAGGTTCCATCGTGTCGAAACGGCTGCGGGAGGCGGTCGCGTTCCGGTGGTCGCGGCCCTGCCGCGTGCCGGGTCGCGTCTGCGTTCGCGGCAGGTTTCGTGTTCGCCACGGCCTGCGGGGATGCAGGCCACGACCGGAGCTGCCCTTGTCATCCAGAACCTTGTCGATCGCGCGAGCGATCCTGTGCGCCGCCACCCCCGCGGCCGCTTTCGCGCAAACCCCCGTGACGACGCTCGAGACCATCGTCGTCACTGCCGCCGGCCTCGACCAGCGCATCACCGACGCCATTGCCCACACCAGCGTGGTCACCGAGCGCGAGATCCGCGCCAGCGGCCAGGCCGACCTGCCGGGGCTGCTGCGCGGCGTGGCCGGCTTCGATTTCACGCAAAGCGGCGGCCACGGCGCCGTCAGCACCACGTTCATGCGCGGCGGCGAAGGGCGCCAGGTGCTGGTGCTGATCGATGGTGTCGCGGTCGGCTCGGCCACGGTCGGCACGGCGGCGATCGAACACCTGCCGCTGGACGAGATCGAGCGCATCGAGATCGTGCGCGGCAACGTCTCGGCGCTGTACGGCTCGGGCGCGGTCGGCGGCGTCGTCCAGGTGTTCACGCGCCAGGGCCGCGGCGCGCCGGCGCCGAGCGCGATGGTCGAGGCCGGCAGCCACGGCGCGCGCCGCGCGTCCGCCGGCGTGCGCGGCGAAGTCGGCGAGACGCGCTTCAACCTGCACCTGTCGCACCGGCGCACCGACGGCCAGACCGCGATCGATCCGACGCTCGCGCCGAACGTCAACCCGGATCGCGACGGCTACCGCAACACCGGCCTGACCGCGAGCCTGATCCAGCGCCTGTCGGCCGAGCACGAGCTGAGCGCGCGCCTGTACCACCAGAAGGGCCGCACCGAGTTCGACAACTCGGGCGACTTCCCCGGCGGCCCGCAGCCGAGCGACACGCATGTGCTCGACTCGCGTCTGTCGAACCTGGCGCTGGGCTGGACGGCGAAGCCCGCTCCCGGCTGGCAGTCGCGCCTGACGCTGGGCGTGAACACCGAGGACTCGGACGCGGTCACCAACGGCGGGCTGCCGGATCGCTTTCGCACCCAGGGCCGCCAGCTCGACTGGCGCGGCGACTGGACCGTCGCCGAGGGCCAGGTGCTTTCGGCTACGCTCGGCACGCGGCGCCAGCATGTCGACAGCAGCACCGGCTACACCGAGACGACGCGGCGCTCGAACCATGGCGCGCTGTCCTGGAACGCCGACCACGGTGCCCTGCAGGCCCAGGCGGCGCTGCGCCACGACCGCTACTCGGGCTCGATCGGCCGCGCGACCACCGGCCTGGCCGGCCTCGGCTGGCGCTTCGCCGAGGACTGGAAGCTGCTCGGCACGCTCAGTTCGGCGTTCAACGCGCCGACCTTCAACCAGCTCTACTACCCGTTCGGCTTCGGCAACCCCGAGCTGAAACCCGAACGCGCGCGCAGCGCCGAACTCGGTGTCCAGTACGCGGCCGGGCGCACGCTGGCGCGGCTCGCGGCGTTCCGCACGCGGGTCACCGACCTGATCGACTACCAGGGTCCGAACGGCACGCCGGTCAACATCGCCAAAGCGCGTCTGCAGGGCGTCGAGCTGACCGCGAGCACCGAGCTCGAAGGCTGGCAGCTGCGCCTGAACCTGACCTCGCAGCAGCCCGAGGACGCCGCCGGCATGACCCTGCAGCGGCGCGCGCGCGAGTTCGGCAGCGTCGAAGCCGGGCGCGACTTCGGCGCCTGGCGGGTGCTGGCGCAGCTCAGCTCGTCGGGCTCGCGCCCGGACGTCGACTACGCTGTCTTCAACCCGGTGACGTTGCCCGGCCACACGCTGCTGAACCTGAGCGGCGGCGTGCGCCTGGCACCCGATCTGTGGCTGACGGCGCGGCTCACGAACGCGACCGACGAACGTTATTCGACGGTCTACAGCTACCCCAACCCCGGACGCGAAGTCCATGTCGGCCTCGCCTGGAAGCTCTGACGCCGTTCGGCCCGACGCGCGCATGGTGTTCGCGTTCGCCGGCCTGGCGGTGTGCGCCGCGTTCGCATTCGCGCTCGCCTGCGGCACGCGCGGCTGCAGCGTCGGCGCGCTGATGCGGGCGCTGGCCGACGAGCCCGGCAGCCTGGCACGCGAAGTGTTGTGGCGGCTGCGCGTGCCGCGTGCGCTCGCCGGCTTCGCGGTCGGCGGCCTGCTCGCGCTCGCCGGCGCGCTGATGCAGGTGCTGCTGCGCAACCCGCTCGCCGACCCCTACGTGCTCGGCGTCTCGGGCGGGGCGTCGTTTGCCGTCGTGCTGGCGATCTGGTTCGGCCTCGGCGCGGCCGTGCAAGGCGCGGTGGCCTGGGCCGGCGCGGCGGCGTCGATCGCCTTGCTGTTCGCGCTCGGCCACCGCGGCCTGCGCGGGCTGGACCTGCGCGCTGCCGGCGACGCGCCGTCGAACCTGCTGCTCACCGGCGTCATGCTCGCCGCCGGCTGGCAGGCGCTGATCACGATCGTGATGTCGCTCGCGCCCGACGCGCAGTTGCGCGGCATGCTGTTCTGGACCATCGGCGAGATCACCGGTGCCGAGCCCTGGCAGCCGCCGGCCCTGGCGCTCGCCGTCGCACTCGCTGCGGCGCTGCTCATGGCGCGTTCGCTGAACGTGCTGCTCGCCGGCGAGGCGCGCGCGCACACGCTCGGCGTCGACGTGCCGCGCCTGCGCGTCGTGGTCTGCGGCCTGGCGGCGGCCGCCACTGCCTTTGCGGTGACGACTGCCGGCGCGCTCGGCTTCGTCGGCCTGCTCGTGCCGCACGCGGTGCGCCGCGTCACCGGCAACGACCAGCGTCTGCTGCTGCCGGTGAGCGCGCTGGTCGGCGGCGCGGTCGTCGTCATCGCCGACACGATCGCGCGCACCGTGATCGCGCCGAGCCAGCTGCCGGTCGGCGCGATCCTGTCGCTGATCGGCGTGCCGGTGTTCCTGGCCGTGTTGCAGCGGCGCGCCAGGGCTGCGGCATGAACGCAGTCCCCGCCCGGCTCGAAGCGCGTGGCCTCGCGTTGCGTGCCGGCCGGCGCGTGCTGCTGCAAGGCCTGCACCTGCGCCTGGACGGCGGCCAGTTCTGGTGCCTGGTCGGCCCGAACGGCGTCGGCAAGACGACCCTGCTGGCCACGCTCGCCGGCCTGCTGCCGCCGGCGGGCGGCGAGATCGAACTCTGCGGCCGGCCGCTCGCCGCGTGGCGCCCGGCCGAGGCCGCCTGCGTGCGCGGCTTCCTGCCGCAGCACAACGAGGCGATGTTCGGCATGCGCGCGCTCGACGCCGCGCTGCTCGGCCGGCATCCGCACCTCGGGCTGCGCCTGTGGGAGCGCGACGAAGACCTGGCGCTCGCGCGCGCCGCGCTCGATCGGGTGCACGCCGGCGAGCTTGCGGCGCGCGACGTCGGCACGCTCTCGGGCGGCGAGCGCCAGCGCGTCGCACTCGCGTCGCTGGTCGCACAGGACCCACTGGCCTGGCTGCTCGACGAGCCGCTGACGCACCTGGACCTGCACCACCAGGTCGAGACCATGCGCCTGCTGCGCGCCCAGGCGCTCGAGCAGGGCCGCTCGGTGATCGCGAGCGTGCACGACCTGTCGCTCGCCGCGCGCCACGCGACGCACGCACTCGTGCTCGGCGCCGACGGCGATTGGCGCGCCGGCCCGGCCGACGAGGTGCTGACCGCCGATGCTCTCAGCCGCGCGTTCGCGCACCCGGTGCGGCGCGTCGGCTCGGCCGACGACGTCGCCTTCATCGCCTCATGAACCGTCTGCGGCAACTCGTCCTCGCGCTGCTGCTGGGCGCCGCTGCGGCGGCGGCTGCGCACGCGCGCATCGAACTCGTCGACGATCGTGGCCGCACGCTGGTGCTCGCGCAGCCGGCGCAGCGCATCGTCAGTCTCGCGCCGCACATCACCGAGACGCTGTTCGCCGCCGGCGCCGGTGCGAGCATCGTCGGCACCGTGAGCTACGCAGACTTCCCCGAGGCGGCGCGCGCGATCCCGCGCGTCGGCGACATCCGCGGGCTCGATCTCGAACGCCTGCTCGCGCTGAAGCCCGACCTCGTGATCGTCTGGCTGAACGGCAACGCGCAGCGCCAGATGGACGTGCTCGAAGCGATGAGCCTGCCGATCTACTACGACGAGCCGCGCCGCCTGGACGACGTGGCCGGCACGCTGGAGCGTTTCGGCGTGCTCGCCGGCACCGAAACCGCCGCGCGCACCGCCGCCGCCGCCTACCGCGAGCGCCTGGCCGCGCTGCGTGCACGCCATGCCGGCCGGGCGCCCGTCAGCGCGTTCTTCCAGGTCTGGCGCCAGCCGCTGCTGACGATCAACCGCCGTCACCTGATCAGCGACGTGATCGCCTTGTGCGGCGGCCGCAACGTCTTCGCCGACGAGCCGATGTTGGTGCCGCAGCCCAGCCTCGAAGCGGTGATCGAGGCCGACCCGGAGGTGATGCTCACGACTGGCCGGCCGGGCGAGCTGCGCGAGCACTTCGCCCCCTGGCTCGAGTGGCCGCGGCTCGCGGCCGTGGTGCGCACCAACCTCGTGCTGCTGCCGCCCGAGCAGATCAGCCAGCACACGCCGCGCATCCTCGACGGCGTGCAGGCGATCTGCGAAGCCTTCGAACAGGCGCGCGCACGCCGCCGTCGACGCGTGCCGAGTTCACAGATCTTTACCCCCGCGCCAAGACCGCTTCACGGCCCGCATCGACCATGGCGTCCATGGGCAGGTGCCCGCAACCGTAGGAGCCGAAGATGTCCGAATCGACGAACGTGAATGCCGTGGTGCCCGGTGGCCGGCGCGGCGTGAAGTGGTGGCTGGCTGGCCTGGTGGTGGCCGTGTCGGCGACGGTCGCGCTGTCGGCCTGGGCGCACCGCGGCGGGGGTGATGGCATGGGCCACGGCATGATGATGGGCCCCGGCATGATGGGCGGCGCCGAGCACATGGGCCGTGGCATCGACCACATGCTCGACGGCCTGAACGCGAGCGACGCGCAACGCACGCAGATCAAGCAGATCGCGCAAGCCGCCGCGACCGACCTGCGCGCCCAGCGCGAAGCCAGCCGCGGCTTGCGCGACAAGGCGATGCAGCTGTTCGCCGCGCCGAATGTCGACGCCGCCGGCGCCGAGAGCGTGCGCCAGCAGATGCTCGCGCAGCACGACCAGGCGAGCCGGCGCATGCTGCAGGCGATGCTCGAGGTCTCGAAGGTGCTGACGCCCGAGCAGCGCGCCAAGGCCGCCGAGCGTTTGAAGCAGCGCAGCGAGGCGATGCGCGAACGTTTGCAGCGTCAGGACCGCCAGGCGCCCGCGGCGCGCCAGTGACGCCGCCAAGCGGCGCGAATGAACGTATCCTTGCCGTCGCCGTCCGCCTCGCGTGCCCCGCACCGCGAGGCGGTTCGGCGTGACCCGATCGATGACCGAGCCTCCATGAGTTCCCGCCTGCTGCTGATCGACGACGACGCCCGGCTGTCGTCGATGGTCGCTGACTACCTCGGGCGCGCCGGCTTCGAGGTCGCCACTGCCGGTTCGTTGGCCGCCGGGCGCGGGCGGCTCGACACCGAGGCCTTCGACGCGCTCGTGCTCGACCTGATGCTGCCCGACGGCGACGGCCTCGATCTGTGCCGCGCGCTGCGCGCCAACCCGCGCACGCGTGCGCTGCCGCTGCTGATGCTGACCGCGCGCGGCGAGCCGCTGGACCGCATCGTCGGCCTCGAGCTCGGCGCCGACGACTACCTGCCCAAGCCCTTCGAGCCGCGCGAACTGCTGGCGCGCATCAAGGCGCTGCTGCGCCGTGCCGCGCCGCCGCCCGAGGCCGACGAGGTGCTGCGTTTCGGCCGCCTCGAGATCGATCTCGGCGCGCGCCTGGCGCGCCTGGACGGCCAGGCCTGCGATCTGACGAGCCACCAGTTCGACCTGCTCGTCGTGCTCGCGCGCAGCCCGGGCCGGGTGTTGTCGCGCGACCAGATCATGGACGCGCTCAAGGGCCACCCGCTCGAGGCCTTCGACCGCTCGATCGACGTGCACATCTCGCGCATCCGCGCAGTCATCGAAGACGATGCCAAGAACCCGCGCCGCGTGCTCACGGTGCGCGGCGCGGGTTACGTGTTCGCCAAGCGCCAGGACGCCGACGATGGCGATTGAGCGCGGCCCGGCGGGCGGCGGCTCGTGAAGTCCTTGTACCTGCGCATCTACGTCACGGTCGTCGCCGTGCTGTTGCTGTTCGCGGGCGCGTCGACCTGGTTGTTCCAGCGCCATTTCGAAGGCGAACGCGTGCGCGCCGAGCGCCTCGTCGGCGAGCGCACGGCGGCCTGGGCCGAGTTGATCCAGCGTTCGCTGCCGGGTGCCGAGGCGCCGCCGGCCGAGCAGGCCGAGGCGCTGCGCGACTGGTCGCAGCGGCTGCGGCTGCCGATGGCGCTCGATGATCCGCTGGGCGGGCGCATCGCCGCGGCTGAGTCCTTTCTGCGGCGCGAAGCCGACGGCCCGGGGCGCGCCATCGCCGTGCCGCTGGACGACGGCCGCACGCTGTGGGTGATGCGCCCGGGCGCGTTGCGCCCCGGCCCACCGCCCGACGGCCGTGCCGGCCGCGCGCCGGACATGCCGCCGCCGTTCGCGTTCGCGCCGCCGGGCTGGCCGCGTGGGCTCGGGCTGCTGATCGTGCTGCTGGTGTTGTTCGTCGCGGTGGCCGCGGGTGCGTTCCCGGTCGTGCGCCGCCTGACGCGCCGCCTCGAAGCGCTCAAGCAGGGCGTCGAGACCTTCGGCCGCGGCCAGCTGGGCCACCGCGTCGAGGTGTCAGGGCGCGACGAGGTCGCTGCCGTCGCGGCGAGCTTCAATCAGGCGGCCGGCCGGGTCGAGGCGCTGCTGCGATCGCACCAGTCGCTGCTCGCGAATGCCAGCCACGAGCTGCGCTCGCCGCTGGCGCGTCTGAAGATGGCGGTGTCGATGTTCGACGAAGCCACGCCCGCGCAGCGCGAGGGTTTGCGGCAGGAGGTCGATACGGACATCGCCGAGCTCGATGCGCTCGTCGAAGAAGTGCTGCTCGCCAGCCGGCTCGACGCCGCGCAGGGGCTGGACACGCGCGAACCCATCGAGCTGCTCGCGCTCGCCGCCGAAGAGGCCGCGCGCGTCGACGCCACGGCCGAAGGCGACGCGGTCATCGTGAACGGCGAAGAGCGACTGCTGCGCCGCGCCTTGCGCAACCTGCTCGAAAACGCGCGCCGTTACGGCGGCGACGAGGTCGGCGTGACGCTCACGCAGCGCGCCGGCAGCGCCGAACTGCGCGTGTGCGACCGCGGCCCGGGCGTTCCCGAGGGCTTTCGCGAACGCATCTTCGAGCCCTTCTTCCGCCTGCCGGGCCATGCCGAACAGTCCGGCGGCGTCGGCCTCGGCCTGAGCCTGGTCAAGCAGATCGCCGAGCGCCACGCCGGCCGCGTGCGCTGCGAGGCCCGGCCGGGCGGCGGCAGTTGCTTCGTGATCGAGCTGCCGGCTGCCTGAGGTGGCCGCGCCCACGTCGCTTCGCTCCCGCCCCCCCAGGGGGCGCTCGGCCGACGGCTGAAGGCCAGCCGCGCGGCTGCGGGCGCAGGGCAGAATAGCGGCCCGACTCGACGCCGCCCGCACCGAACCATGCCCACCGTCTACGCCGCGCTCGCCGTGCTCGCCGCCTATGCGGTCGGCTCGTTGTCGTTCGCCGTCATCGTCAGCGCGCTGATGGGGCTGAACGACCCGCGCACCTACGGCTCGGGCAACCCGGGCGCGACCAACGTGCTGCGTTCGGGCAACAAGCCGGCGGCCGTGCTGACGCTGCTGCTCGATGCGCTCAAGGGCTTCGTGCCGGTGTTCCTGGCGGATCGTTTCGGCGCGGCGTTCGGGCTCGGCGAGGGCGCGGTCGCGCTCGTCGGCCTGGCGGCGTTCCTCGGTCACCTCTGGCCGGTGTTCTTCCGCTTCCGCGGCGGCAAGGGCGTGGCCACCGCGGCGGGCGTGCTGTTCGGGCTGAACCCGTGGCTCGGGCTCGCGACGCTCGCAACCTGGCTCATCATCGCCGCGTTCTTCCGCTATTCGTCGCTGGCTGCGATCGTCGCGGCGGCGTTCGCGCCGTTCTATCAATTGCTGATCTGGGGCGGCGGGCCGCTGGCCGGCGCGGTCGCCGTGATGGGCGCGCTGCTCGTGTGGCGCCACAGCGCCAACATCCGCAAGCTGCTCGCCGGCACCGAAAGCAAGCTCGGCCAGAAGGCCGCCGCGGCGAGCGCGCCGCACCACCCGAAGAAACACTCTCACGGAGCCTCGAAATGAACCACGGACTGCGGCGTTTCCACGTCGGCGACCGGCTGTCGGAGATGACGGTCTACAACGGCACGGTCTACCTCGCTGGGCAGGTGGCGGCCGATGCCACCCAAGGCATCCGTGGCCAGACGCTGCAAGTGCTCGCGGCGATCGACAAGCTGCTGCACGAAGCCGGCACCGACAACGCGCACATCCTGATGGCGCAGATCTTCCTGCCCGACCTGGCCGACTTCGCGGCGATGAACGAGGTCTGGGAAGACTGGGTCGCGCCGGGCGACGCGCCGCCGCGTGCCACGGTGCAGGCGAATCTCGCGCGGCCCGAGTGGAAGATCGAGATCGTCGTGACCGCGGCGGTCTGATCGGATCGAGGAAGCGGCCGGGCCGCCCCAAGTTTCCTCGACCCTCCCAGGGGGCGCTCGTTCAGTACGCCAGGCCCATTGCCGCGCGCACGTCGCGCATCGTCACCGTCGCCGCCATGCGCGCGCGTTCGGTGCCGACCTCGACGATCCAGTGCACCTTCTTCGGGTTCGTCAGATACGGCTCGGCGCGTTCGCGCCACGGTTGCTGCTCGGCGAGGATCGCGTCGATCACCGGCTGCTTGCAGTCCAGGCAGCCGATGGC
>CXWJ01034748.1_pt1 | contig 12801 bp, 8 predicted proteins | sample 590841 | NCBI WGS metagenome assembly CXWJ01 (sample SAMEA3498367, study PRJEB10139) | wastewater metagenome | biome: wastewater treatment plant; material: activated sludge | place: Austria | collected 2015-01-21 | reverse complement strand
GCGTGAACGAGCACAGTGTGCCGCGTGGACACGTCCCTGATCGTGCTGCTGTGCGTCATCGGCACCGCACTCTTCTTCGACTTCACCAATGGATTCCACGACACCGGCAACGCCGTCGCCTCCTCGATCGCGACCGGTGCCCTCAAGCCCAAGACGGCCGTCGCGCTCGCCGCGATCATGAACCTCCTCGGCGCCTTCCTGTCCGTCGCCGTCGCGCTGACCGTGACCAACGCCGTGGTCAAGCTCCAGAACGACGACGGCACGCCCATCACCGAACTCACCGCCAACAACGGTGAGGCGCTGCTGCTGATCCTGCTGGCCGGACTCGTCGGCGGCATCCTCTGGAACATGCTGACCTGGCTGCTCGGGCTGCCCTCCAGCTCCTCCCATGCCCTCTTCGGCGGCATCATCGGCGCCACCCTCGCCGCCGGACAGAGCGTCAAGTGGAACGGCGACGGCGCCAAGATCGACGGCGTGCTCGGCAAGATCATCATGCCGGCGCTGCTCTCGCCGGTGATCGCCGGCGTGATCGCCGCCGTGGCGACGTTCGTCGTGGCCCACCTGGTCGCCTCCCGCAACCAGCAGCGGGCCGACGGCAGCTTCCGCTGGGGTCAGATCGGCGCCGCCTCCCTGGTGTCGCTCGCCCACGGCACCAACGACGCCCAGAAGACCATGGGTGTGATCACGCTGGCGCTGATCGGCTACGGCTCCTGGACCGCCACCGACGCGATTCCCCTGTGGGTCAAGGTCGTCTGTGCGGTCGCGATCGCCGCCGGCACCTACCTCGGGGGGTGGCGGATCATCCGCACCCTGAGCAAGGGGCTGGTCGACATCACCCGTCCCCAGGGGATGAGCGCCGACGGCGCCTCGGCGGCCGTGATCCTGGCCTCCAGCCACCTCGGCTTCGCGCTGTCGACCACCCAGGTGGCGAGCGGCTCGATCCTGGGCAGCGGCGTGGGCCGTCCCGGTGCGCATGTGCGGTGGAGCGTCGCCGGCCGGATGGCGCTCGCCTGGCTGACCACCCTCCCGGCCGCCGGCCTTGCCGGCGCGGTGACCTGGTGGATCGGCAACTCGCTGGGCCCGCTGTCCGGCCCGCTCGTGGTGATGGTGCTGCTGGCCGCCGGCGCCGGCGGGATGTTCTATCAGTCACGGCACCACGCCGTCACGCATCACAACGTGGACGAGGTCTGGGATGGCGCACCCAAGGTCCGCAAGACCCAGGTGCCGTGAGAGGAGCCTGACCGATGGATACCGTTCGCCTCGCCTTCGAGGCCGCCTGGGAGGTCTTCTACGCCGGCATGCTCCTGGGCGCCGGCCTGCCGATCCTCTTCGCCGTCGGGGTCCGCCTGCTCGCCGGCCCTGCCGACGTGGCGGAGGACGGCACGATGGTGGAGCACCGGCCCGGCCTGGCCACCAGGCTGCTGGCCTGGCTCTGCTTCGCCGTCGTCATGTACGGCGTGCTGGTGGGCCTGCTCGTCATCATCGGCGCCGGCCAGGGGAAGATCGTGAGCTTCGAGCACGTCTTCCCGACGCTGGTGGACAAGCCCTGAACGAAGGAGATCCCGTGGCACGCACCGCCCTCGACCGGATCCTCGGCTGGATCCGCGCGGCCTACCCCGACGGCGTACCCGCCGAGGACCGGGCGGCGCTGCTGGCCGTGGTCGAGAACCACCTGTCGGGGGACCAGGTCGCCGGCATCGCCGCCCTGCTCGGCGTCGCGCCGAACGTGGCTCCGTCGGCCGAGGAGGTCGCCCGGGTCTCGGGGCGGCTGCTGCTGGGCGGGTGGCCGCTGGCCAACCCCGAGCTGGACGACTCCCACGAGGACGGCGTCGTCGCCCGTGCCCTGACCGGCGTCGTCACCTGGCTCCGATCGGGCTATCCCGAGGGGGTGCCCGACCTCGACTTCATCCCGCTGGTCGCGATCCTCGAGCGCCGTCTCACCAAGCGCGAGGTGAAGGCGGTCACCAAGGAGCTCAAGGCCAACGGGCTGCTGTCGCCGAACATCGCCGACATCGAGGACGCCATCAGCGACATCATCCACGAGACGCCCAGCCAGGAGGAGATCGCCCGCGTGACCGCGCACCTCCAACGCAAGGGCTGGCCGGTCGAGCTCTCCTGATCGGCCCCTGCGCAGCGTCACGCGGAGGTCACAGTCCTGGGCTGTCCCTTGACTCGTGACCCGGGTCACACCATGCTCTGGACCGGAGAAGCGTTGCGGGTGAAGCACCGCGTTGCGCAATAAGCAACGGGAGGGGTGTGTGGCTGGTAGGAGTGGGCGCCAAGACGTCTACGACGTCGTCGTCGTAGGCGGCGGCTCTGCGGGCTCGGCCATCGCCGCGCGCCTGTCCGAGGATCCCGGCACGTCCGTGCTGGTGCTCGAGGCCGGCCACTCGGACTTCCGGATCGACCCCTTCATCCACATGCCGGCAGCGCTGCCGTTCGCGATCGGCAACCCGCTCTATGACTGGCGCTACGAGTCGGAGCCTGAGCCGGAGATGGGCGGCCGCCGGGTCTACCACGCCCGCGGCAAGGTGCTCGGCGGATCTTCCTCGATCAACGGGATGATCTTCCAGCGCGGCAACCCGATGGACTTCGAGCGCTGGGCGGCCGACCCCGGGATGGAGACCTGGGACTACCTCCACTGTCTCCCGTACTTCAAGAAGATGGAGGCCCGTCATCTCGCCGACGGCAGCATCGGTGCGGATGACTGGCGTGGCGGCGACGGCCCGCTCCATCTCGAGCGTGGTCCGGCCGCCAACCCCCTGTTCGAGGCGTTCTTCCGAGCCGCGGAACAGGCCGGGTTCCCGCGCACCGACGACGTGAACGGCTACCGCCAGGAGGGCTTCGCCCCGTTCGACAGGAACATCAAGGACACCCGCCGCTGGTCGGCCGCCCGCGCCTACCTCCACCCGGCGATGAAGCGGAGAAACCTGCGGGTCGAGACCCTGGCACACGTGACGGGGATCCGGTTCGAGGGCACCCGCGCTGTCGGCGTGGACTATCTCCGGGGCGGGAGGCTGCACCGCTCGGTGACGGCCGGCGAGGTCATCCTGTGCGGTGGCGCGATCAACAGCCCCCAGCTGCTCCAGCTCTCGGGCGTCGGCAACCCCGAGCACCTCCAGCCGCTCGGGGTCCGGATGGTCCACGAGCTGCCCGGGGTCGGCGAGAACCTCCAGGACCACCTGGAGGTCTACATCCAGTACGCGTCCAAGCTGCCGGTCTCCATTGCCCCCGGCCTCGCCTGGTGGAAGCGCCCCAAGATCGGCGCGGAGTGGCTCTTCCTCAAGCGCGGCCTCGGCACCACCAACCACTTCGAGGGCGGTGGCTTCTGTCGCAGCAACGGCGACGTCACCTGGCCGAACCTGATGTTCCACTTCCTGCCGATCGCCATCCGCTACGACGGCAGCTCGCCCACCAAGGGCCACGGCTACCAGGTGCACGTCGGGCCGATGTACGCCGACACGCGGGGCTGGGTGCGGATCGCCAGCACGGATCCCACGGCCAAGCCGAAGATGCTGTTCAACTACCTCTCCACCGACACCGACCGCCGGGAGTGGGTGGAGGCGGTCCGCACCGCCCGGCTGATCCTCAACCAGCCCGCCTTCGCGGCGTTCAACGACGGCGAGCTCTCGCCCGGCCCCACGGTCGAGACCGACGAGGAGATCCTCGACTGGGTCCGCGAGGATGCCGAGACCGCGCTGCACCCCTCCTGCACCGCCAAGATGGGCGTGGGCGAGGACGCCGTGACGGACCCGCTCACGATGAAGGTGCACGGTCTCGAGGGCGTGCGGGTCGTCGATGCCAGCGTCTTCCCCTACGTCACCAACGGCAACATCTATGCCCCGGTGATGATGGTGGCCGAGAAGGCCGCCGACCTGATCCGAGGCAACACGCCGCTGCCTGCGGCCGACGTACCGTTCTATCGGCACGCCGCAGGGCAGCCCCTCTACCCGCCCGGCGACTCGCGCAACGAGTCGTGGGAGCGTGACAGTGAACCCACCACACCAGGGGAGGTGCGGTCATGACCGCTACCGACAGCCCAGCCACCACGTCCGCCACCGCAGGCTCTTCAGCCCTGGAGGTGCGAGACCTGTGGAAGATCTTCGGGCCGAAGGCGGAGACCATCCTCGGCACCCCCGACGCGGAGTTGAGCCGGCCCGAGCTCAAGGAGAAGACCGGCTGCGTGGTCGGCGTCAAGGACGTGTCGTTCGACGTCGCCCCCGGCGAGGTCTTCGTGGTGATGGGCCTGTCGGGCTCCGGCAAGTCGACCCTGGTGCGTCTCCTCACCCGTCTCATCGAGCCGACCTCGGGGTCGGTGGTGATGAACGGCCAGGACATCACGGCCGCCTCGGAGTCCCAGCTGCGCGATCTGCGCCGCAAGCACGTCTCGATGGTCTTCCAGCACTTCGGGCTGCTGCCGCACCGCCGCGTCGTCGACAACGTCGCCTACGGCCTCGAGGTGCGCGGCGTTGCCAAGCGCGACCGGCGGGCCCGGGCGTTCGAGATGGTGGAGCTGGTGGGGCTCAAGGGCTACGAGAACTCCTACCCCGACCAGCTCTCGGGCGGCATGCAGCAACGGGTCGGCCTGGCGCGGGCGCTCGCCAACGACCCGGACCTCCTGCTCTTCGACGAGCCGTTCTCAGCGCTCGACCCGCTGATCCGACGCGACATGCAGAACGAGGTGATCCGGCTCCACCACGAGATCGGCAAGACCATGGTGTTCATCACCCACGACCTCGCCGAGGCCCTCAAGCTGGGTGACCGGATCCTGATCATGCGCGACGGTGAGATCGTCCAGGTCGGCCGTCCCGACGAGGTGGTCGGCGCGCCCGCGGACGACTACGTCGCGGAGTTCGTCAGCGACGTGCCGAAGTCCCACGTGCTCACCCTGCGCTGGGTGATGCGGCCGATCTCCGCCGATGTGAGCCCCGACGCTCCGGTGCTCCAGTCCGACGTCGTGGTCCGTGAGGCGGCGCGTGCGGTGCTGGCGAGCCAGGGGCCGGTCCGCGTCGCCGAGGGCGACCGGATCGTCGGCATGGTCGACGACGAGGACATCCTGCGCGTCGTCGTGGCGGAGGAGGACTGATGGCCTCCGCCACGCTCGAGCGCGCGGTGGAGCCCGGTGCTCCGCCGCCGGTGCCCGAGGAGAAGCGCGGCATCCCGCGCTGGGTCTGGGGCCTGGTCGTGCTGGCCGGCTGGATCGCGGTGTGGAGCGTGACCAAGGGCAACAACACCCTGGTGCTCGGCGGTCAGGACACCACCGAGCTGCACGACCGGCTCTCGGACTGGGGGGCCGGTCTGGGTGACAGCGCCTTCACCCGTTTCGTCGGCGATGTCCTCGAGGGCGTCTTCGACTTCTTCAGCCGACTGATCGCCGTGCCGACGCCACCACGTCCGGCCCCGACGATCGGCTGGCTCGGGGTGGTCGCCGTCGCCACCTGGGTCGGGTACGCCGTCGCCAACTGGCGGATCGCGCTGCTGGTCTGCTTGTCCTTCCTCTCCTTCGGAGCGTTCGGCTTCTGGGGCGACTCGATGGACCTGCTGATCGTCACCGCGATCTCGGTCACCCTGACCGTGGCGATCGGCTTCCCCCTCGCGGTCTGGATGGGCCTGAGCCCCGGTGCGGCGCGCTACATCACGCTGCTGCTCGACCTGCTCCAGACGATGCCGACCTTCGTCTACCTGGTGTTCGTGGTCATCCTGTTCGGCGTCGGCGTGCCGACCGCGGTGATCTGCACGCTGCTCTACGCGCTGCCGCCGATCGTGCGGATCGCCGGCTTCGGCATCCGGGACGTGTCGCCGACGGCGATCGAGGCGACCGACTCGCTCGGCCAGACCACCTGGCAGCGGCTGACCCAGGTGCAGATCCCGATGGCCAAGAGCACGATCATCCTGGGCCTCAACCAGACGATCCTGGCGGCCGTGTCGATGGCGATCATCGCGTCCTACGTCGCCGGCCCGGGACTCGGCAAGCCGGTGCTGGCCGCGCTGACCCGCAACGACTTCGGCGACGGGCTGGTGCCCGGTCTGCTGATCGTCTTGATGGGCATCATGCTCGACCGCACCACGACCGCCGCCAGCCAACGATCGGAGCGGGCCGCGCGCGGTGGCGGGGAGAACCCCCGGGTCCGGCGGCTCACGCTGCTCGGACTGCTGGCGCCGGTCGGGGTTGCGGTGTGGTACTCGCGCTACTCGCTGGACGCGGCAGTCTTCCCCGAGCTCACCTGGGGCACGACGTTCTCCGACGCGGCCAACCGGTTCATGGACTGGTTCGTGGCGACGTTCGACACCGCGACCGAGGCGTTCAAGAACATCGTCTCCTACGGTCTGCTCAACCCGATGCAGGAGCTGCTGGCGAACTCACCCTGGTGGCTGAGCTTCCTCGGCATCCTCCTGCTCGGCCTGGTGATCGGCGGCGCCAAGGCCGCGCTGCCGACGTTCCTCTGCCTGTTCGGCATCTGGTTCCTCGACCTGTGGAACGACTCCATGGTCGTCCTCAACATGACGATCGTGGCCACCATCCTGGTCATGGTGCTCGCGTTGGTCTTCGGGGTGTGGATGGCCAGGAGCCGGACGGTCGACTTCCTGGTGCGGCCGCTGCTCGACGCGGGCCAGACGATCCCGGCGTCCGTCTACCTGATCCCGGTGCTGGCGCTGTTCGGCTCGACCCGGTTCACCGCCATCGTCGCCGGTCTCGTCTACGCCGCACCGGCGGCGATCAAGCTCGTGGCCGACGGTGTGAGCGGGGTCAGCGCCGGTTCGGTGGAGGCCGGCCGCTCGGTGGGCTCGACGACCTGGCAGGAGATCACCAAGGTCCAGCTGCCGATGGCCAAGGGCTCACTGGTGCTCGCGACCAACCAGGGCCTGCTCTACGTCTTGTCGATGGTCGTGATCGGCGGCCTGGTCGGCGCCGGCGCTCTCGGCTACGACGTGGTGCTGGGTCTGGCCCACATCGACAAGTGGGGCAAGGGCATGGCTGCCGGCCTGTCCATCGTGTTGCTCGGCATCATGATCGACCGGATCGCGAGGGCTGCTGCCGAGCGAGCGGGGTCCGGGCAGAGTGCGCGCGAGCGAGCGTTCCGGATCGGCGCCTGGCGCCCGGCCATCTTCACCCGCCTGTCCGGAGTCGGACGGCGGTAACGGGTTTCTCGGATGGACCCAACACAGGTCGCCCCAGGCGACATGACAACCAAGGGAGAAGCACAGTGCGGCATCTGAACAACAGGGGCGTGCGCCTCGCTGCTGTCGTCGCGAGCGGTCTGCTCGCGCTGACGGCCTGTGGTGGGGGCGGCTCGGTCGGCGAGGCCACCGACGCCAACGAGTCCAAGGCGGCCGAGGCCGGCGGCGACTGCGGGGAGTTCAACATCCTCGTCCACCCGTGGGTCGGCTACACCGCCGACGCCTACGTCGTAGGCACCGTCGCCGCCGAGCAGCTCGGCTGCACGGTCAACTATGTGGACCTGAAGGAGGGCGGCCCGTCCTACCAGGCACTGAAGTCCGGCGACGGCGACGTGATCCTGGAGGAGTGGTCGCACGCCGAGGAGCTCCAGACCGGCGTCGACGAGGGCTACGCCGTCGACCTCGGCTCGCCGGGCAACGTCGGCATCATCGGCTGGTTCGTGCCCGGCTGGCTCGCCGAGGAGTACCCGGAGGTTCTGGACTACAAGAACCTCAACGACTTCGCCGAGGAGTTCAAGACCTCCGAGTCAGGCGACCAGGGCCAGTTCCTGGGGTCCGACCCGACCTACACGCAGTACGACGAGGCGATCGTGAAGAACCTGGACCTGAACTTCAAGGTCGTCTTCGCCGGCGGTGAGACCGCCACCGTGGAGGCCTTCAAGAAGGCTCAGGAGAACAAGGAGTGGCTGATCGGCTACTTCTGGGAGCCCCAGTGGGTGCACGCCGAGGTGCCGATGGAGCGCGTCGCGCTGCCGCCGTACGAAGAGGGCTGCGACGCCGACCCGGCCGCGGTGGCCTGCGACTACGCCGAGACCGAGCTGAAGAAGGTCGGCCGCGCCGACTTCATCAACTCCGACTCGCCTGCCGCTGGCCTGGTGAAGGCCTTCAGCTGGACCAACGAGGACCAGAACCTGGTGGCGAAGTACATCACCTCCGACGGCATGACGCCCGAGGACGCCGCTGCTCAGTGGATCGCCGACAACCAGGACAAGGTGGACGCCTGGCTCGGCTGATTCGACCCGGCAGAAGTTCACGAGGACCCGGTGGGGCAGCAGCCCCGCCGGGTCCTCGGTCGTGACGGGGCCGTTGACGAAGACACGCGACCTGGCTCACAGGCGACGAGGGGTCGTGAAGCGCCACGCACCACGACTGCGGGCCCGCTCAGTCCTGGTCGCGGACGTACTCCGCGAAGCCGGGCATGGTGAAGCGCACCAGGCCGTGCCCGACCGGCTCGATCACGCCCTTCTCGATGAGACGATCGCGCGGCCCCGAGATCGATCGACTGTCGACCCCGAGCGCCGCGGCGATCGCGGTGCGGGTCACGTGGTCGGTGTCGACCGAGGCCATGGCGGCCAAGAACGCCTGCTCGGCCTGGGTAGCGGCCCGCCATCGGGCGCGGTACATCGCGGACAGCTGCTCGGCCGCCTCGGGCAGCCCGGCATCGACCTCCGCCAGGCCGATCTCCGCGCCCCTCCCGGGAGCCGCTGCGTTCCAGGTGGCACTCCCCGCCAGCTGCAGGAAGTAGGGATGGCCGCGGGTCTCGCCCACCAGGCGCGACACCGCCGCCGGCGACCAGGACACCTCGAGCGCAGCGGCGGGTGCGGTGAGCACGGCGGCGGCGTCCTCCTCGGACAGCACATCGAGGGCGACGAAGGAGCTGCGCTCCCCGAAGGTGGCTGCCCGGGTCAACGCCGCCGGGGTGACCGGCAGGCCAGCGGCCACCACGCCGAGGGGGTTGTCCTCGCGCTCGCCGTCGAGGTTCTGGATGGCGTTGAGCAGCGTGGCCATGTCGTCGGCGGAGGCTGCGTGCAGCTCGTCGAGGAACACCAGCAGCCCCGCACCGCCGCGCCGACGACAGGCCGCCGCCGCCTCGTGCAGGAGGTCCTCCAGTGCGGAGATGGGGGCCGCCAGGGCCTGGTCGGGAGTCGGCCCGGTCCGGGCCACGTCGGCGCGCACCTTCGCGCCGGGCACGCCGACCTCGAGGCTGATCCGGTCCAGCCGGGCCCGCCAGCCGCCGTCGGCACCGTCGGTGAAGACCTCGGCGCGGCGCAGCGAGCGCTCCACGACGCGGACGAGCTCGGGCAGGAAGGGACGCTCGCGGGAGCAGGCGACCCATGCCGAGACGAACCCCACCTCGGCCGACTGTCGCTGGGCGGCTCGCAACAACGACGTCTTGCCCAGACCACGAGGTGCGTGGAAGACCAGCAGTGGCCCACCGAGCTCCCCGAAGGTCGCTACCCGACTCATCACCGCTCGGATCCGGCCCAGCTCGACCGAGCGGCCGGCCAGCACGCGCGGCAGCTGGCCCGGGGTGTAGGGATTGGGCAGGGTCATCGGCGCCTCCACTGCAGGATACTTCAGGATACTTCACTGAAGTATCGGAAAGTATGTCGTAGTGAACCCGAGGTTGTGCCGGGTCAACCCGAGGTTGTGCCGGGTCAACCCGAGGTTCTGCCGGGTCNNCCGCGGCGCGGGTCGTGGCGGACCAGGGCTCGTCCTCGTGGACGGCGTAGACCCGCAGCATGCCGCCGGCCGGGTCGGCCTCGGCGTCGAGCTTCCCGACCAGCCGGTCGCCGACCAGCACCGGGAGCGCGAAGTAGCCCCAGAGCCGCTGAGCGGCGGGCTTGTACATCTCGAGGAGGTAGTCGAACTCGAACAGCTCGGCCATCCGGCGGCGGTCCGACACCAGACGGTCCAGCGGCGACAGGAGTGCCACCCGGCCCTCGAACCGGGCACCGCCCAGCTCGCGTCGGAGCTGGTCGGGGTCGGCGCGCCACCGGCCGCGCACGCCCTCGACGACGACCTCCTCTCCCGCCGTGCCGACGTGGTTCGGCTCGCCCGGCGTCTCGGCCGCCCGGGCGCGGGCCAGCCCCAGCGCGGCCAGTCGCCGACCGGCGACCTCGTGACGCGCCTCCTCCACGGGCAGCGCGGAGTCGTCGGGGTAGACCCGTTCGGCCAGATCCCACACGCGCTCGCGGCCCTCGCGATGGGACACCGCGACCTCGCCGCGGGCCTCCATGAAGTCCAGGAGGCGCTGGACGTTCTTGGCATTGGTCCAGCCGCTCGAGCGCCAGGGCACGGCGGTGGTGTCGGGCAGCTCCCTGGCCGGCAGCGGACCGTCGCTGCGCAGCCGCTGGAGGATGTCCTCGCGGCAGTGGTCGTTGGCCGCGACCCAGGAGGCGATCTCACGCTGCCAGTCGCGCAGCGGCTCGGGTCCGGGCCAGGCTCCCATGCCGGCGCGCACCAGGGCGATGTCCTCGGCGGGCCGGATCATCGCCCGGAACTCGACGAGGGTCCGGTCGGTCAGCAGCGCATCGAGCTCAGAGGCGTCGTACGCCGACCCGAGCCGGCTCCAGAGCACCAGGTGGGCGTTGGGCGCGACGTACGCCGTGCCGTCGTGCTGGAGCAGCCCGAGCCGCCGCACCACGTCGACCACCCCCGTGGGCCGGGGGTCGTCCAGGAGCTGGGCGCGCAGCGCGATCCGACGCGCCTGCTCGCGGGTGATCCGGTGGGCCATAGGCCGACCCTAGGCCAGGGCGCGGACACCGGGCAGGCTGGCCTTGACACTGCCCCGGCGCCGCAACACACTGGTGTCTTGTTCCTTATCGCGCAACGTGTTGCGTCATACGCACCAACTCACTCTCGTCGAAGGACCCGCTCATGGCAGATCTCCCCGCCTCGGCCCGCGTCGTCGTCATCGGCGCCGGCATCGTCGGCAACAGCCTGGTCTGGCACCTCGCCAACCTCGGCTGGCGCGACATCGTCCAGATCGACAAGGGCGCGCTGCCCAACCCCGGGGGGTCGACCGGACACGCGTCCAACTTCATCTTCCCCGTCGACCACTCGCGGGAGATGAGCGACCTGACCGCGGACTCCGTGGCGCAGTACCAGGAGATGGGCGTGTTCACCCGGTCCGGCGGCATCGAGGTCGCCCGCACCGAGGAGCGGATGGAGGAGCTGCGCCGCCGGATGACCAGCGCGAAGGCCTGGGGCATCGAGGCGCGGCTGGTCACCCCCGACGAGATCGCCGAGCTGGTGCCGTTCCTGGAGAAGGACGTCGTTATCGGCGGCTTCTACACCCCCAGCGTCGGGGTCGTCGACTCGCTGCGGGCCGGCACGATCATGCGTGAGCGCGCGATGGAGCTCGGCGCGCTCACCGTCGTACCCAACGTCGAGGTGACGGGCCTGGACGTCGAGGACTCGGCTCGTGGTCGGGCGATCAAGCGGGTGCGCACCACCGGCGGCGACATCGAGGCCGAGACGGTGGTCGTGGCCTGCGGGGTGTGGAGCCCCAAGATAGCGGCGATGGCGGGCGCGGCGATCCCGCTCACCCCGGCGGTGCACCAGATGATCTCGGTCGGGCCCTGCCCCCAGCTGTCCGGTCACGAGGGCGAGATCTCCTTCCCGATCGTGCGCGACATGGACACCTTCTGCTACGAGCGGCAGCACGGCGCCGACATGGAGGTCGGCTCCTACGCCCACCGGCCGATCCTGATGGAGCCCGAGGACATCCCCTCGATCGAGCAGTCCAAGCTGTCGCCGACCGAGCTGCCGTTCACCGAGGACGACTTCGACCCGCAGCTGGAGCAGGCCTTCGAGCTGATGCCCGACCTGCTCGGCGCCGAGGGGGCGGAGATCCGCTACGCCATCAACGGCCTGCTCTCGCTGACGCCCGACGGGTTCCCGATCCTCGGCGAGACCCCCGAGGTCGCCGGGCTCTGGAGCGCGGCGGCGATCTGGATCAAGGAGGGTCCCGGCACCGGTCGCGCGGTCGCGGAGAAGATGACCCGGGGCTGGTCCGAGATCGACATCAGCCACTCCGACATCGCCCGCTTCTATGACCACCAGCGCGCGCGCTCCCACGTGCAGGCACGCACCTCGGAGGCGTTCAACAAGACCTACGGCATCGTGCACCCCGCCGAGCAGTACGAGTCGGAGCGGCCGATCCGCACCTCGCCGATGTACGACTGGCAGCGCGAGCACGGCGCCTTCTTCTTCGAGGCGGCCGGCTGGGAGCGGCCGTTCTGGTACGAGTCGAACTCCGGCCTCCTCGAGGAGTACGGCGACCGCGTGATGCCGCGGGCCGCCGAGTGGGACTCCCGGTGGTGGTCGCCCATCATCAACGCCGAGCACCTGAAGATGCGGGAGACGGCGGGCATCGTCGACCTCACCGCGTTCTCGATGTTCGACATCGTCGGCCCGGGCGCCCTCGACGCCGTACAGCGGGCCTGCGTCGCGCAGTGCGACCTCGCCGTCGGCAAGGTGATCTACACCCCGGTGCTCGACGCCAACGGTGGGTTCGTCTCCGACCTCACCGTGATGCGGCTCGGCTCGGCCGACACCGGGGGAGATCACTTCCGCGTCGTCACCGGCGGTGCCCACGGCATGGTCGACAAGAAGTGGTTCGCCGACCTCGTCACGGACGCCTCGACCACGCTCACCGACCTCACCGCCGACATCACCACGATCGGCATCTGGGGTCCGCGGGCCCGCGACGTCCTCGCCTCGCTCACCGACGACGACGTGTCCCACGAGGGCTTCGGCTTCGGCACGTGTCGCGAGATCCAGGTCGGTCCGGAGGGCGCCCACCAGCCGGTGCTGGCCTCGCGGATCTCCTATGTC
>CXWJ01014904.1_pt1 | contig 12813 bp, 9 predicted proteins | sample 590841 | NCBI WGS metagenome assembly CXWJ01 (sample SAMEA3498367, study PRJEB10139) | wastewater metagenome | biome: wastewater treatment plant; material: activated sludge | place: Austria | collected 2015-01-21 | reverse complement strand
CGCTTATGTTGCAGGGTTTGCTTCACGCTACCAGACCGCTTCCGAGCCAATCGCGGGAGTCGTCAAACAACAAGTTAAGAATGAAGCGTTGGCTCCCGACACGCGGGTCACCTGGCTTCTGGCGCAAGCGTATTGTCGCGAGCTGTTCACGGGCGGACTTCCTAATCCACGACTGGCACTTCCCACCCTCGAAGAAGCACAACTGGTCGCGGAAAGCAGTGAGGTCCGATTCCGATTGTTCGAAGAGATCGTGCCCAGATTGGCATCGGTTGGACGGACCGATCCGGCACTAGAGATGGTCGAGGCGTACGATCAGCAAATCGCGGAACCGGCACAGCAAGCGATCATCGACCGCTTGCGGACGGAAGTGACTGCGATCGCTGCGTTTTTCGCAGAGGAAGCCAGACTCTCACCGGTGCGTCAAGCGGAGGCGTCGCGAGCCACTTATCTCAATGAACTCCGGCGGCGGATGAATAAGGCGGTCGCGATTGGCGATGAAGCTTTAGCTACGCACTATCGTCGAGCGCTGCAAGAACAAGACGCACCGCTGGAACAGCCTGCAACTGACGCATCGGAAAAGTAGGTACTTGCTTGTGCATCCAGAAATCATGGAGTGATTATGAATACCGTTTCAGTCCTTTGGACATCTAGGAGTATTTCGGCAGGACGCTTAGTCTGCACGTTAATCGCGGTGACTTGTTTACTCGCTCCACTCGGAGTGACGTGGGCAGGATTGGCCGTACCGCCGAACTCAGATGAAAGCCCCAAACAATGCGATGACTCGTGTTGTGTGCCAGGTGGTGCAGGCGCGGGTGCTGGTGCAGGAGCGGGTGCTGGTGCAGGAGCGGGCGCTGGTGCAGGAGCGGGCGCTGGAGCGGGCGCTGGAGCGGGCGCTGGAGCGGGTGCTGGAGCGGGTGCTGGAGCGGGTGAGTACGGTCAACCCTTGGATTCACTAGGTTCTCCACGCAACGGAGCCGCGCGACCTGAAAACTCGGCCGCGCCAATTCGACTGCGGCGTGGTGCGGTGGTGGAACACGCGACGGATATTTCCTTTCCTCCGTCACCAATGACTTGGTCATTCGAGAGGAGTTACGACAGTGGAAGGGTTGGCATTGGCGAGTATTTTTCTGATTTTGAAGTTGAAACGGCCCTCGGCACTCGCTGGTTCTCGTCGCTAAAGGGTCCATACCTGCTGAATTTCGATGGCGAAATCGAGTTATATCTGGATGCGAGCACTAAACGACGATTCACCTACGATGAGGAGGAGGAAAAGTTTATTCNNCCCGCCTATTATGATGCATCGCTAGTAGAGATTACAGAATTTCTCGACGTTGATGATCTGGATAATGATGAAGTAGAAGATGAGCTTATTAGTCTCTTCCAACTTGTCGAACACGAGACAGGAGTTGTCCTACTGTTCCTAGGTTTTGATTCCAACATCGACCATGAGACGTGGGGGCACGTCGTCGAAATTACGTCGCGTGAGTATCTGACTGCTGACCGTGCCGGAATCGTTCTGCGCTACGTCTCAGACGACACAGAAGGTCAAGGTTATCTCTCGACAGTTACGGCCGCTTATCCGCAAGACGCCGACTATTCTATGTCCTTCACCTACGATAATAGTGAGCGCCTTCAACAAATTGACATGAGAAAAGGGGGCACGGTCGTTAAGCGCGCTGCATACACGTATTCGTCTGATTACTCTGGCAATTCGGATCTCGGGTCGTATTTGGAAAACGACCTCGTGCACGTGAAGATATTTGAACGTGATTGGGATGATACAGGCGAATCCAATTTTTCTATCGTGCGTGATACTCAATATCGCTATTACAACCATGTCTCCGCGGATGGAGGTGATCATCAGCTTAAGATGGTTCTTGAGTCAGATGCCATTGCACGTATTACAAGCGCCGGGAACTCGGCGGTCGACACGCCAGAAGAGATTCTCGCTCAAAGCGATGCGTATGTTGTCGCCAGTTCGCAACCGATAGCGAACCATGCCAGCCGCTCTTTCAAGTATTACACTGAGCCGGTGGAAACAAGCGCCATCGATACTGCCTTCACCGCGTCGACCGCTACAGAAAATCTCAATTCGAAGTACGGCGGTTCCGAGATGGCCGAATGGCAAGCGTTCGGTGGGTATACTGGCTTGGGCTTTGTCAGAGAAGAGGTTATTCGTGGCTCCTGTGCAAACTGCTCCGGCTTAGGATCGGGAGGTGTTCGCAAGCAATATTACTACTTGGAACGATCTTCAGGGGAGATGTCAGTTGTTACGCGCATCGTCGTCGAAGACACGGTGCAAACGGATGAAACAACGGGCGCCTACCGCACGGTCTACGGCCTCAACAATAGCGGTATTGCGTTACGAAAGGCCGTCATCGAAGACCCTGCGCTCGAGACGCTCAAGGCGTGGTGTTGGTCGATTACTCTCGATGGAAGTTATCGTGTGGCCGAGCGACGAATGCCGTCGGCACATACGTCGGTCAACACCAACTCAGAGCTTGCAAAGTTCTTTCACCCGACTTCAGGCTCGAACGACGCCGATACCCTGAATGCCGAGACTGGCCAGATCTACCTATATCAATACGTCAACGCGGCCGACTCGTATCGAAAAGTTCACGATGTGCTGATTAAAAAAGGTCGTGACGATAGCATGCCCCGCTTTATATCCGCAACGGATTACGGCAACAATTCGGATAATGCCCCTGATTGGGCGATTGTCGCGACCTACACGTATCCAAATCAGACCGGCATGAGTGACAGAAACAACACCAGCTATGCCAAGAAAACGCAGTTTACCTACACCTTTTGGGACAATGACGATACGCAAATTAAAAAGGTGACGACCACGCTTCCAAGTATCGACAGCGGCCAAAACGGCTCCGGTACGGCCACGACCACCGAGCGCTATTTGGATCAAGTCGGCCGCCTCCGCTGGACCAAAGATGGAGAAGGATACGTTAACTATTACACCTATCATCCGAAGACGAATCAACTATCGTTCACGATGATTGATATGGATGATCCCTCAGACCCGTTGCCCGACATTGTCAGTGGTTTAGCCGGGTGGATCGCCTTGTCGACGGACGGTGCGGACGTGAACTATCCGACGCGCGGCAGTGGTCTGCCTGCCGGCCTGGAGTTGCAATGGATCAACGAGTACGACAGCCTAGGGCGAATCAGTAAGCGGATCGCCCCGAACGGTGCCGAGCACGTGACGCGGTATTTCGGCGATGGCACGATCGAATTCCCTTACATCAACGGAAGCGGTGTTCCGGCACTCCCGGCGCGCGTCACTAAAGTTAATGACGGTGGTGTGGTGTTGGAGACATATGAGGTCGATCCTTCGACAATTACGACAAGTGCCACCGCACTACCATCGAACTCGACCAACTTTACGTCGTGGACCCGGTATTTCTATAACTCGGTCAATGGTAAACCAGTCAAAACCCTCAACTATCACTTAATCCCGAATAGCGGCAATGGAACCCACATCACGAACTACTACGTGACTGCCTACGAATACGACGGATTAGGGCGTCGCAAGACGACCGTCCAAACTTCGAGCTCGTCGAACGATCAGATGGTTCAGTTAGAGTACGACAACTTAGATCGAGTGATCAGAACGAAACGAGACGCGGGTGCTTCAAGCGTCGATACAGGGGTAAATGGTACACTAGGCACACTCAACACGGCGGGTTACACGAAGGTTTCGGAAATTCAGTACGATTCGGACAACGTGGGGGACGGTTTGGCCACGAGGGTCAAACGTTACTTCGGGACCGGCGCCAATGACTGCACGGGAACTAAATACTATTACGATTGGCGTGGTCGGCTCCNNGGTGGACTCCGCCCAATACAATGATGGGGCTTCTATTACTTGGACTGGGGGTAGCAGCGTCACGACCACTGCAAATTACGTCGCCAGCACTTCCACCAATCGTTTTGGCTGGATCAAGACACGTTATGACGACTTGGGGCGTGTTTACCGCACCGAGCGCTACCCAGGAACACAGACGACCAATCATTTCGAGGTCGATAACTTCTACGATCGCAATGACCGGCTCGTCTGTACGGGTGACAAATACAGCGCTCATACAGAATACGCCTTCGACGGTGCTGGGCGCGAGTACCAGCGCCGCACGGTCAAGGATGTCGCCTCGACAAAGTATAGTAGCGGAAAATTCAATTATCGCGCTCCGGCCCCTCATCCGTCGATCGCTTCCATGAGCTCCACCGGGGACGATGGACTCATCGAGTTCTCGCACACTTTGTATGATGCGGGCGGAAACGCAACCGCAGAGCATCTTTTTGAGAGCAATCACAACGACGTCAATGGCATCGATATCGATTCCACGACGAGCTACGTCCGCAGCACCAAGTTCCATTGGTACGGCAGTGGCGACCGCCTCACCACGACGGCTGACTACGGAGCAGGTGACGGTACTTCGACGCCGACGACTTGGAAATACACTGCGATCTCCACACGGCCAAGCGAACTAACTTGGACCGACTCGAAGGTCTATGATGGCTATGTTCTCTTGACGAAGCAGGGTTATGACTCCGCATCGGGCCGGCCGGATACGGTCACGGTGGGTGTTCGCAAGAATGGCTCGGACACAACGCGCCAGGCGACCAAGACATTTTATGACGACTTGGGCAGGCGGACGTTTGTGGCCGAAAATCAGAATAACTTCGATGGCACGTTAAGCAAAATCGGCGACGACACGAGCACGGGCGACACCTCGCTCGATCGAGTCACGGCATGGGAGTACAACGGGCTGGACCAAGTCACTGCGTTAACAGCTTACAACGGCAGTAGCGGCAATGCACAGACCACCAAGTATTTGTACGAAGATGCCCACAACGCGTCCCTCGCTACCAATACGATCTATCCCGATTCGAGCGATACGACGAGCTCGGGTACCAATCAGGTGACGCTATCCTATAACGTGGACGACAGCCTTGCCACACGCATAGACCAGCGGGGAATTAAAATTACGTATGAATACGACAATGCCCGGCGTGTGAAGCGGCAGGAAGCCTCTGTTGTGAGCGGAACCTTTGCCTTAAAGAATGTGGACGAAAGCATCTTGTCGATTGCTTTTACATACGACTCACTTGCGCGGCCCGAGAAGATGACGTCCTATGCTGCCGCCAATGGCACCGGAACCGTCCTCAACGAGCTCAAGCATACCTACCATTCCACGCTCGGTTACCTGCAGAAAACTGAACAGAGCCATCAAGGAGCAGTAACGGGAGGGACGCCTTACGTCGAGTACACGCACGATGACGCCAACACCAGTGGCGTCTACCATAACGGCCTGCGCCGCAAGATGGTCACCTATCCCAGCGGGCGGAAGATTCACACGACCTACGGCGGCTCCAGCAGTTATGCAGACGTCTTAAATCGTGCCGACATGCTGGAAACTGACTCCAGCGGCAGCCCCGATCTCGATCTCGTGATCTATGACTACAACGGCACGTCCCGCGTTGTGGCGGTCGACAATTCGGGAAATGATGACGTCGCCATGCGGCTCCGGAGATTCCTCATTGATGGCGCGGGGACGAACGATTACAACGGCTTCGATCGCTTCGGCCGGATCGTGCGGCACGAATGGCGGCGGTATCATTCTGGCTCCGGCGCGAAGGACCGAATCGATTATGAGTATGACTATGCCGGGAACCGGACGAGCCGCAATGTGCGGGTCGATCTGATTAATGGTACCTACTCAGATGTGCGCGACAACTTTTACATTAACGACGGTCTGCAGCGCCTGAAGAACTTCGACGAAGGAACTCTTAGCGGCAGCCCTTTAGGCATCTCCTCCCCGACTAATGAGCAGGATTGGACACTTGACCAATTAGGCAACTGGCCCGGATTCTTGGTAAAGGCGGGTGGCACTACGACGCTCAATCAAACGCGCTATCACAACGCGGTCAATGAGATCGACACGGACAACGACCATACAACTGGACCTGGTGCATCGATTACCGCATCCACAGGCACCAACTGGGCCGACCCGATCTATGATGCGGCCGGGAACATGACGACCATGCCCAAGCCGGCCGATCCGGCCAATGCATTCACGCTCAAATACGATGCCTGGAACCGGTTGGTTGAAGTCAAGTATGGAGCGAACGTCGTCCAGACGAACGAATTTGACGGCCTTGGCCGACGGATTGTGCGCGTTGATGTGGGGGCCAGCGACACCTATGACTGCTATTTTAATGACCAGTGGCAGCTTTTAGAGGAACGGAAAGATAGTGACCCCGATCCACTCAACCAGTACATTTGGCATCCACACTTCATCGATGCGCTGGCCATCCGCTGGTATGACGCTAGTACCGGCGGAAGTCCCGCCGATTACTACTGTCTTCAGGACGCCAACTTCAATGTTACGACCGTGACGGATAATAGTGGGAATATCGTGGAACGCTATGCCTATTCGCCGTACGGCCAAGTCACTGTCTTGGACGCCAACTTCGCCGTTGACACCAATGGCCTCTCGGACATCGAAAACACCCATCTCTTTACGGGAAGGGAACTAGATTCAGAGACGGGGCTGCAGCTTAATCGGAATCGCTTCTTTTCGGATTTACTCGGTCGCTGGCTGAACAGGGATCCAATTGATTACCGCGCGGGTTTGAATCTGTACGGCTACGTGGCTGGTAACCCAGAAATATTTACAGATCCATTTGGAATGGATGCTGGTGGCAGTAACTTGGAGTATTGCACGAGATTAGCGGAACGAATAAACAATGTTTCAAAGAGAATTAAGAGGCGGATCGAGGACCTTGAGAAGAACCCACTAAATCTTCCAGAAAGATGCCCAGGCGATAATCTAAAACCTAGCCTCAGCCGTCGAGGACATTGGCGATTAATTAACGAGGACAAGAAGCTACTTGAGTGGTTGCTTATCCAACATCGGTTGTATTGTCAACCTCCTCTTGATCCCGAATCAGCTCCAACTCCATTCCCTGTGCCGTCGCCGGAAACATGTACGAAAGTTGCGGTAGTGGCGGGGTCTGGAGCTACTGTTTACATAATCTATCGATGTGCAAGGATGGTTCCATCAATCGTATTCCCCCCTCTTTGGCCTACAATACCACCAAATGCTGCATTTCCATAAAATTGATGGACGAGACTTTCCACATGTGTGTATGTGAAACTCGCTTTTGTCGAGATTGTGAGTAAACCAATGAAGATACTGAACAGTTACGGTAACGTTATTTTCAATGGGCAAGGAGAATTTATCGGTGCCAATTTGGTTGACTTATGTTTGTCAAACGCCGTTCTCAATGGTTTGGTGCTTCAAGGTGCACATTTTGATGGAAGCGACCTTAAGAATGCAACATTTCGCGATTCGGATCTTTATTGGGCTTCCTTTTTTGGGGCTGATCTTTCATATGCCGACTTTTCAAATGCAATATTATCAGGTGCTGACCTATCTTGTGCCTGCTTGATTGGTGCCCGCCTTGTTAACTCAAATCTTGGCCCCGACAACGTAGGTGGATGGACGAATTTGGCGGGAGCGAATCTTCGAGGTGCAGATTTGACTGGTGCGAAATTAGAACTAGCGCGTTACAGTTCAGGAACGCTATTTCCAGAAGGATTTTTGCCAGAAAATCACGGAATGGTGTTTTCTCCTGAACACTAAACATAGGTGGAAAGCTGTCGGGCGAGAAAACGGGAGATTCTGGCTTTGTAGAATACAGGCTGTTGATAGTTATATCTTGGCATGTCAAGCATTCGTAAGCCGTGGCAACAACGAGACAAGCTCCTCGCGCGGTGTACATGGCATCTATGGCGGCGAACTGAATTCCAGCTCCTGTAATAAATCCGGCAACGGCGGCAATTTAAATGCGTCTTCGAGATTGGACGCAGGCGGATTTGTATCTGGGACGGGCCGCAAATTAAGCGGAAGTTCTTCAATCGTAGGAGCAGGTTCAACTGGTAGCGGTTGAGCGCTAGGCGCAACCATCCGCTTGAAATCTGGTGTCGCGTTGGCTCCAATCGGTATCGGATTGACTCCCAACAACTCGGCGGCCCAGCGACGCCAATCGGGATTTTCGCTTGTGGCGACCACATCTTCCAAAAGAGGACGCATCTGGTCCACCCGCTGGCCGCTGCGATAAGTGGCTCGCGCAAGGTTGCCGATTACTTCGGGCTGATTCGGCGCCTTCTCTCGCGCCAATTTGTAGAACACGATTGCCTGCTCGAATTTGTCAGCCGATTCATAGACGAGACCCAAATTATTAAGCGGCTCAAAGCGCTCGGGCATCAGACGCGATGCATACTCGAATTCCCAGGCTGCCAGATAGAGATTTCTTTGCCACATGTAAAGCATGCCGAGACTATGGTGGGCCGGCCCGAACCGCACATCCGCGGCTAACGCGTTCTGCAGGCATTTTTCGACCCGCGCAAAATCAAACGGCTTCTCGCAATCATACTTTTTCATGTATTTGCGGGCTTCGTTGTAATCTTTTTGTGCCTGGACAGTGTCATGCCGTGCATCAGCCGACATCGTCACGTAGTTGGCGGCCGGTTTCGCCTTCCACGGTGCGCAGCCCGAACCGGCTATAAGTAGGACAACTGCCGCCGACTTTATGATCGAATGAATCATTGCATTGGTTCTTGATGCATTTTGTTCGGTTGTTAAGCCAATCCATCAGCCTTAATGAGATTGCCAATTCGGATTAAATTGTTCTTTTCCTGCTCGTCTTGATCGATCACTATCTACGTCGACGAACTCCGTTATTTCCGCTGTTCCTTGGCCGGTGAGTAGATACGTTGCGTCAAGATGACATCCGCGAGCCACAACTCCGGTTGCGCTGATGTCTCGGCATCGTGCGGCACTCGCAATCGCAGCGTACTTACCTGCAATTGTTCGTCGCTCCGTGTCACGTTGAAAATAAGGTCCACAACCTGCCGCAATGTCACGGCCATCAGTTCCACTTCGGTGTCTTGTTGAAGATAATCGGTCTTTCCCAGTCGTTTGCCAGTCTGGGGATCAATTCGTAACACGCGTTCCCGCGGCAACTGGGCTGCCGCCGCTGCCTTTTCCACGACCGAACCGAGGTCGTCCGGCGAACGCGTCTCAAGCCGCGCACGATGAGGACTATTGCGAAGCTCCACAATCCGAGCCGCGACTTCCTGACAGCGATGCAGGTTGTGAGTGGCCACCTCTAGCTGCGCCGATTGTTTCGCATAGTACAGGTAGCTGGCAAAGACGCTACTCGCGGCCAACACCAAGAGAATCGCCAGACAAGAAGCCAAGTTGATTCGGAACCATTTCATCGCGGTTTTCCCCCAGCTACCTGATCGGAACGCGACAACAAACCCGTGATTCGTAGCGAAACCCGTTTCTCATCCATACGCTGGGTTTTCGGCGGCGGGATTTCGAATCCCTGAGTGCGGAGCCTTTGTGCCAGGGCTTCTGCATCGCCATGCTCGCGCACTTCCCCGTCCAGGTAGATCCGTCCCTCTTCGAAACGGATCTCTAGTAGCCGCAAGCGACGATCATTCGGAAGCGCGCTGAGCAAACGGTGAAGTGTATTTGTGACCGACACGCTATTTGGCAAGCTTACATCATCCCCTTGCAAGCCCTTGAGTTTGGCCAGCTCGCTCTCTAAACGATTCGCAATGCCCACGGGAATTTTTGCGTTGGGGAAAACGCCTCGAAACGCCTCTTCTTGTTGGGCGGCCAACCGGGCCGCTTCTCGTCCACCAGCCTCGCCGCGGACAAGGAGCGACGCCGTGATGGTGAGCAGTAAAATCGCGGCGGCGAGTTGGAATGCCAAAAGAGGCTGCCGTAAGGCGACATGCCGTGACGTACTACCAAAAGGACTTCGTTTTAGCTCCAGCGGAGACGACAGTTTTCCCCGGGCGATTCTCTCGGCGGCCTTCATCGCGAGCGATTGGCGAGAGCTATCGGCGGCGGGCCGTATTGGCCCGCCGTCCAGACCATGGAAACTCGATGATCCTTCCGTTAACGAATCGTCGAGTCCGTAGCCGGTCACCGGCACCGTGTCGCCGCATTCGAAAGAAAGATGCTTCAATTCTTGTTGTAAAGCAGCCGCGGACGCGGGAAGCCACGACCAACTTACTGGCTGTGTTCTTTCGATCTTGATTATGTCTATCCAATCGTTCTGCTGAAGAATCAAGACGTGAGCGGCGCCACCATCACTACCTGACAAATGCTCCGAGCAGGCGAGGAGCGCGGTCGGGACGATTGACCCTACTTCCACGCCAAGCGTTACCAAGCCAGTCAGAAACTCCGCGAGCGGATTTTTGGGGACGGTCACCACGAGCGCCTGTTTGTCGGCCGGCAAAAAATCGGCAACGCAGTCCTCTGCGTTCCAGGGAATCCATTCTTCGAGGCGATAGAGCAGAGTCTGACAATCACGCAATTCCTGTCGGCGCTCGATGGTGAGCGTTGCCGTCAGGCACCAATCGGATTCGATGGCTAAAACGATTGACTCGCCACGGTACCCATCCGTTGCCAACGCCGCCTGAATCGAAGTCGGACAGTTGACGAGTTCACAGTCAGCAAAGGACTGCTCAGCGACGAGCGCGAGCACCTCCTCACGCATTGTGGTGAGCCGCCAGTCGGTACGGCTCAGTTCCAGCATCCAGACGCGTGCGGCCATCTACCGAAACTCCTTGGCCTGGACTTGGAGTGTAATCCGCTCTTCGGCACGTTTTAGGATGACTGCGTCGCTACGGATTTCAACAATTTCGGCCGGACTCTCACTCGGCCCTACGGCTTCCCCAACCCGCTTGTAAGCCACACTGCCGTTTTCGGCCTTTAACATGGCCAGTGAGTTGTCGGCCTCAAGAATTGTGCCAAGCAACTCAATCCGCAGGGGTGGCGCCTGCTTGACCTCTGGTGTGGGAGGAGGCGGGTCATAAAGCGCGCGACGGAGTGGCAATTCGCACAAACGCTCGAAATCTTCCCGGCTCGGCTCGCTGCTCGCTACGGCCATTGCGCCAGGCAATGAGTTCGGTGCAAACTTGGCGGCGCGTGATGCACCGACCGTGGGCGGACGTAGCTGGATCGCGATCACAGCGCCGGCAGCGGCAAAACACGCGCTCGTGGCGAATAGCAGGAGCCGTTTTTGTATGCGAATCGAAACTCTCATGGAAATTCCTTACCAGGCCTTACCAGGCGAAGCAGACCGGCCCGCCATCGTTCACGTATTGGTAGGACCAGGTACGTTGGCTGTTGTCGATCGTAACCCACAGTGAGTAGCGACTACTTTCAGTCGCGAGTAGCCGGCCGAGCGTCGCCCGTTTTGAACCCCGCAACTCGAGTTGATCGAGGATGGCGTCTACCGTGAGCTCGCCTCCTTGATTCCGGAGTTCAATCAGTTCGCCGGTTTGCTTCGTGGTCAGGATCGAGCCGACTGTTTCTCGAAGAACCGCGTCACTCGCGCGGCGCAGATTGACGCGCCCACTCCCCCAACAAGTCACTTGCTCACTAGCCGCCATGAGTTGGGCTGGCACGTTTTCAGGCGAGGAAGTGTTGACGAGATCGAAAACCTGGCCCCAACTGGAAAATGGGGCGCGACTATCTTGCTGCGGCTTCAGTCGAACCGTCAAAACGCCCAGGACTCGGTCTTGGTTAAGGCGGCGGATTAGTGTTAGTGCCTGCTCGGGCCGCCTCGCATAGAGGACGTTGAGATTGGCCTTCGCGTCTTCGTCGGCCACGATTACGGTGAACCGAAATCCTGAGAGCGTGAAGGAGGCAAGAGCTCGACTCGGCAATGCGCCCAGCGCCTTTTGGGCCGGCTTCACGGGAACCTGCGCCGCGACGATCTGACCGGCTCGGTCAAAGAGCATATGGCGAACGCTCGCCAGTCCCCACCGCCGCTGAAGTTCCTCGACTGACTGTTGGGCCTCCGAGGTGAGGCTCAAGCTATACCGCGCAAGGCCGGCTAAACTGAGAGCCGCGAGCGCTACGAGCGTGAGCGTCAGCACGAGCACGTAGCCAGATCGCTTGGTTTGACGGAAGATCATCGCCATATTTGTTACCGGACTACAAAGGAACGCTGAAGCAGTGGGATGGGGCTTGCCGTCCCAACAAGTTGCATCGACTGTCGGTCTGGAATCATCCCGAATTCGGTGACCGCACTCCGTACCGGACCGCCTGCACTCTGGATCGCCTGATCCACCGCGATGGATCCCCATTCGAGACGACTGATTCCCCGGCAGACAATCTCGGCACGCCACGCATCGTTCGTCGATTCATCGAGGTGCTCTTCACACCGCATCAGCCAGCGATCGCCAGCTGCTTCCAGCAGGTAGTATTTCACGAGCGCCCGTCGTCCGGTCGGCTCGCCCGTCGCAAAATCCCGGGCTGCGAACCCCATCAATTGCACTCCGGCTGGTGTCGCGACAAACTGGCGCGAATTTCGCAAATCCCATTCCATTAAAGTGATCAGCCGTGCATGCCACGCGGGTGCCAACGCTACCTGCGTTAAGGCTCGTTCCTGGCGCGCCAGTCCGCCCAAGACACCCATGACTGCGGTCAACATCAAGGACGCCAGCACCATCGCGACCAAGAGTTCGATGGCCGTCATACCGCGCGGAGATTGCTCGAATGTTTTCATCGCAATTCACTCGCAAGCGCGGGAGGTCCAACATCGCCGACCGTCAGGATATCAACGGAGACGATGGGGCCATCATTCTGAGGCTGTTTGCCCCAAATCTCCAACCGACCAATGGCTGCCCCCAATTTTTCCAGCTCCGAAGCCTTTGCGATGGTCCAATGCCATCGCAGACTATTATTCTCCTTACATTCGCCTTCC